>ERZ1643251.303-NODE-303-length-81322-cov-8.289662_pt1 | contig 81322 bp, 104 predicted proteins | sample MGYA00579261_ERZ1643251 | MGnify/ENA primary metagenome ERZ1643251 (study PRJEB29033, sample SAMEA4952267) | chicken gut metagenome | biome: Broiler Chicken; feature: Gastrointestinal Tract; material: Caecum | place: Ireland | collected 2018 | study: Broiler... | reverse complement strand
ATATTGATGGTTTTGACCCAGCATTTAAGAAATATTATAACAATGTCTTTGGAGATAATCAAAATCCTTGGCATTATATTCCTACAAATCCTCTTGATTCAAGAGAAGGGATTTTTGCTACTTGGACACAAACTTCGCCTGACGATGGTGCGTGGGTTAATTGAATAGCTCACATTAAACGCATTGAACTGCTGGAAAACCCTGAGAGCTATATTGGCTACAACATAAGGATGAAATAAGCCTAAGTGTGAACGCTTGAAAACAATATAGATTGGGCAATCAGCAACCAAGCCCCGAACAGGGGAAGGCTCAACGACTAGAGCATTATGCTCGTAGATTGCAAGCGATTGGCAATCGAAGTGGTGCGCCTTGCTTAATGCAAGTGAAGATATAGTCTGTTCTTATAGGAAAGCTATAAGCAAACAAGTGTAGCGACTTGTAATTGATTGATTGATTAAAGAATAGGGAGATATCTATGTTAATTGAAAATCAAGTGGTTAAAGTAAATAGCAAAGCAAAGACCGCTAAATATTATAAAGAATTGGGCTACATACCAGATGAAGAAGGATGGTTTCATGTTAAAGTAGAACATTTAACAAAAGGAAGCCATGTTAAAGTATTAAAGAAATGTGATTATTGTGGAGAAATATCAGAAGTTTCTTATAAAGATTATCTAAAAAATCATGATGAAACTTTAGGTGATTCTTGTCACAAATGTGAAAACAATAAGTATATTAAAACTATGCAAGAACGATACGGTGTGGACAATTCTACTGAAATACCAAACTTCGAGTCTAAAAGAAAAAGAACGATACTACAAAGATACGGAGTAGAATATACTACACAAAGCAAAGAATTAAGAGAAAAGGGCAAAAATACCATGAAAGAAAGATATGGTGTTGAACACGCTTTACAGAACGAAGAATTTAAAGAAAAGGCAATGACTACAAGAAACGCCAATAAATGTTATGCTTCTCGCCCACAAAAGAAATTATCACATAAGTTATTAGATATTTATAGAAATTGTGTTTGCGAGGTAGTTTGTAAAGGATATTCTTTAGATTGTGTAGTAGAAATAAATGAAACTAAAATAGATTTTGAATACGATGGATGGTATTGGCATAAAGATAGGGTTGAAGAAGATAATAAAAGAGATTCAGTTGTAATAAAAGAGGGGTACAAAGTAATTAGAGTTAAAGGTAATAAATCTAATTCAATTCCAACTGAAAACAAAATCAAAGAAGCTGTGAACCAAATTCTTAATGGTTCTTGTTTAGTTATAATAGATACAAACATAAAATAAAATCAATCAATCAAAACATAAAAGATTCAAATTCGACACAAGCAATTTTAACACAACTCCCTATCTTGCTCCTTTCTTAAAAGACGCTATTAGAAATGATGAAGTAGCTACCCTACAATACAACAAAGACATTGCTTCTGCCTATGGTATTTTGGCTGGTGAAATACGTCTGTTCGATAATGCCAAGTCAGGTACGACTGCCAACCAATTTGCCATTGACCCTGCAACTCTTGGGGCATTTATGGGCAAGGTAAAAGAGGGGCTTCAAAGTGTAGGCACTTCTAGCCCGACCACAAAAGCTGTAGCAATGCCTACTGAGAATATCAAATGGTTCCAATTTAACGATAGCAATCCGACCATGTATGAAAGCCAACTGGCAAATTCTGCTGGTGTTGGTTCTGGTATTAGCCGTGTTATTTATTCAAGTGACCGCATGAGTAATGCTGAAATTGAAGCTGGTATCATTGACCAATATAATACTGTCAAGCAAGTATATAGTCAATTTAATGATTTTTTAGAGTTTTTTGGAAATCAACTAACCAAAAAATACAAGTTCAAGTTTTCTTTTGATGGATGTTCTTATCCTTTTGAACGTGAGAAGCGATTTGAAAGATTGACTAAGGCGGCTGATAAAGGAATTGTACTAGGGCCAAGTGCTTGGGCAAGTGCTATGGGATATACGCCTATGGAATTTGATAGATTGCTTGATGAAGCTAAGTATGGCGATTTTAGTACAAAGTGGCAACTCATGCTTAATACTAACACAACAGCTCAAGATAGTCAAGGTGGACGTCCCCAGAAGGATACTGGAGATTTAACAGAATCTGGTGAATCAAGTCGTGATGGTATAAATGGATTATAAAGAAGGTGAAAGATGATGTTTATAAGTGATAAGACAAGCGAGGCTTTAGATGAACTTGTAGGCGCTTGTTTTGATATGAATAGAACTATGGATAGAATGTGTAGTGTAATGCAAAATGTATTCACCATGCCTCAAGCTACTGATATTATTCACCATAAACTTGCGCATCTATGGCCCTTACTTGCGGATGAAATCTCTGGTTTCAAAGATCAATATAATGTACTAACTTATTATCCTGAAACTCATGGCGATAATCGTATGTACACGAATATGCTTGACCTTACTGAAACTATGCTGAAGGAAACGGGCGAAGTATATCAGATGGTCAAGATGACTTATGGTATTGCTAAGGATGAAGGAGACCTTAATGCTTGTGCTATGCTTATGCGGTTTACTCGTATAATCAGCATTGTGATGAGTCAAGTAATTACTTTGAGAGATAAGGCCAAAGAAATTCCTACTGATTACGATAGTTATGACGCACATATTGATGATTGGGGCATTGATGGTGTAGATTTAACTAACCCTCATATGGGTTCTGACGATTAAAAGGAAAGATTAAAATGAAACAATTTATAGCTGGCGTACCAATAGTAACATTCATAAATTGCCAAACAAAAGAAGAAATTACAATGAATTATGCTATGGATTATAATAAATTTGGCGATGAGATTATTATTGATTATGCTATGATTTGTAATAAAGAATATGAGCAAATTTTATTTTGGATTCTAAATGAAAATTTTGTTAAGATTAGATTAGAGTTTAACACTTATATCGGAGATACAGAAGATATATGTTCGCCACAAAAAGGTAAATATGAAGAAATTTATCCTGTTATTATGGTATATAAGCCATTCGTAAAAAATTCTAATTGCGAATCTACTGGTACTATTGAATTTAAGATTAAGGTGAGGGAATAAAATTGGTACGACTAGGTACACCTGACAACATCTCAGATTTCTTTATGACAGATGACGGCGAAATTATCTTTCGTTTACATCAAGCTGGATTTCAGCCGATGTGGAAAGATTACAGTGTGGTCTTTTTTAAGAAATCTAACAAACTTATTAAATTACTAAAAAAGCTGGATATTGACATTGAAGATTAAGTCATTGAAGGCTTTTATATATAATCAAACAATAGAAGGAGGTGAGACAGAGTTTGGAGAAAGACTTCAAGTTTGCAGTAGAAGATATTCAAAGACTTAATGTTGAAGAATACGATGAGAACGAATACTGTGTAGCTAGAATGAAATTCCTAAGCACTCGCCCTAATTCACATGGCTTAAAGTTTTCTGAAGAAGTATTGAGACGTGATGCTAAGACCGTACTTGGTACTTGGATTGTTGCTGAAATGCTTGCAGGGGACTTTTTGACGCATACTCCCGCAGAATCCATCATAGGCATCGTTCCTAAAGACCAAGATGTGGAGTTTGTAGAAGCAGATGATGGTTATCTTGACGCTTATGTTGATGTAGTGCTATCTAAGCGATACGCTAAGGACGCTTATGATGTATTTGTAAAAGACAACAACCGTAGCGTTTCTATTGAGTTCAACTATTCCCATCCAGAAGATGATGAATATGAAGTAGAAAATTACGTAATTAGAGGCACCACGATTTTGGGTAAGACGGTCAATCCCTCGATACCTAAAGCTAACATCACAGTAACTCGATTCTCACAGGAAGAGGCCGATAAATTCTTTGCTAAAGTCCACAACAACAGTCTCACCGTATTAAAGAAATTTGTGGAAGAAAGGAAGGAATCTATGGCTGACAAAACTTATAAAATTGATAAGTCCAAGGATGCAATGTCTGATACGCCATGGCAAGATATTGACAAAACCGAGTTGCGTAACAAGATTATGGAAGCTAAAAATAAAGCTACTCTTGTTAAATCCGTATATCTTCTTGTTGAAGATGGTTGGGAAGATGCCCCATCTGAGAAGTTAAAATATCCGGTAATGGAGATTAAAGGCGATAAAATCGTATACAACCGAAATGCGCTTGCTTCTGCACTTGGATATGCCAAAAAAGAAAACGAAGAATCTGTTGTGTCTAAAGTAGAAGCAATCTACAAGAAACTTGGACTTGGAAAGGAGGAAGATGCCAAAATGGCTGAAATTGCTTTTGCCGCAGTAGACATTGGCGATATGTGGGGACGAGTATTTGATGCTCTACACGATCGTTATCCTGATGGTGATTGGGGTTCTGTATATCGCATTGATGGTATTTATGAACAAGATAACAAGAAGTTTGCAATTATCCATCGCAAAGATGAAGATGTAAAATATCGCCTTGACTTCTCTTTAACTGAAGAAGGACTAACTCTTGCAGATGAAATTGTTAAGGTTGAACTTGAAATCGTTGAAACTGACGATGTAAAGAAATTCGCTGAACCCGAAGGGGCTGAAAAATATATGCAATTTGAAATTGAAGGTCGTAAGGCTTGGGCCAAGGTCATTAAGAAAGTTCAAAACCATGAAGGCGACGGCGTTTATGTAGATAGCATTGAAGATAATCATATTATCTATACTAAAGATGATGTACGCTATCGTGTTGAAGCTGATATTAAAGTTGATAAAGATGATAAGTCTGTAGATGCTGATATTAAGTGGGACACTGTAAAGAAAGACGCCGACCAAAAAATGTCTAAGACTGAAAAAATGTCTGAAGATGAAATGATGGCTAAGATTGCCGAACTTAAAAAGGGTATCGAAGAACGTGATAATATTATCATGGAGAAAGATACTTGCATGAAGGATATGGAGGCTGAACTAGCCGACCTTCGTGAGTTCAAGAAAACTTGCATGGAAAAAGATAAGGCTTGCGCTGTTGAATCCGTCATGAATGAAGTCAAGGACTTTATGAATGATGAACAATTCAAGGCTCTTCGTGAAGAAGGCATGGCTTGCGAATTTGCTCAAATTGATGCTTGGAGCAATAAGGTCAAAGCTATTAGCTTTGAAAGCGTAAAGGGGAATAAAAAGACTACAAAGACCTCTAGTGTTATGTGGTTTAGTGCCCCTGTTCAAACTGAAAAGAATAAAAACTCTCTATGGGCATAATAAAAAAAATAATTTAGTAAAGGAGATAAATAAATATATGGCTACTTTTAACAATCCTATTGCGTATGGGAAGCGTTATGCCGCCCAAAACGTAGATGCTCTAAACCGTGTTGGCGTTTGTGCTGCTAATACTACTGTTTACAATGGCACTCTAGTAACTCTTTCTGGTATGAATACTGGTGCTTCTCAAGGAATGAACTATGTATGGACTGCTGTTCCTACTACTGCTAATACTGCTGTTGATGTATGGATGGTTCGTTCTCCCGAAGTTCCTAAGGATCCCTGTGGGAATCTATATGTTGACCCTCGCGCTTTCCAAGTTGAGGGTGGTACTACTTTTGATATGATGCGTCCAATGCCTGGCGACATTGTTCATGTGTCTGCTCAAGCTTTTGGTAGCAATCAACAGCCCAATTCTTCCAATACTTATGTAACTGCTGCTGCTAATGGTCAATATATTGCTCAAGCCGCTGGTACTGGAGTGACTGGTATTGTGTTTAAGCTAGTTTCTACTGAGGCTATTCCTGTTGGTTCTGAATTTGTTACTGGTTATGTACTAGAAGTTGTTCAGAATCCCAATGCCGCTCTGGCCTAAGAAATAAAAATAAATATAGGAGGTTAAAAAACAGTATGAATAAACTATCTACTGATATCATTACTTTTGCTGGCGCTAATAATACTAGTGCCTATGAAAAGTTTGCTGATTATTATAAACATTTCTCTGCTGAAGTTCTAAAGAAGAATATTGGCTCTTATGATTCTGCTGTATCCTTTGCTGAAAAGGAAACTAAGATGAATAAAGCTATGCTTGCTGAGATTGAGCGTGTCTCTGGTCAAAAGATGCCCGAAGGTATGACTGCCGAAATGTGGGCTTCCAATCCTAATTTTAAGTGGGCTTCTTTTGCTGTTGTTACCATGATGATTGAGACCATTCTGCCCCTAACTATTATGGATTCTATTGGTCTATATACCGACATGAGATTTGTTGGCTGGGGCGATGTGCCTCTATTTGATGTGCCGACTAAGGCTCTACCTCTCGTCAGCAAGGGTGCTAACGCCCAACGCACCACTCTAATTCAGAAGTTCTATCGTGGTAATGCTACCGTGCAAGTTGTCAACCACGTTATCACTACCTCTGTTGACCTGTATCGTGTTCTAGCTGGTCGTGATTCTCTCGCTGAGTTTGCTCGTCGTTGTGTCATTGCTATTGAAACCGATATGACTCGCGAAGCCTATACTACTATTGTCAATGGTCTAACTGGTGTGTCTGCTCCTACTAATCTAAATATTAGTGGCGTATTTGATATGGAACGTCTTATCAAGCTGTGTCAGACTGTTGGTGCTTACAACTTTGGTATGAAGCCTGTTATCGCTGGCACCACTATTGGCCTTATGAAGGTACTACCTGATTCTGCTGCTGGTTATCGTCTAAATGCTGATGCTAATGGCCCCAGAATCAATCTAATCCGTACCGCTTATGATTATGACTTCATGGTTCTGCCTCAAGTTGCTACTCCTGATTACACTAATTATGGTCTAGCTCTTGATGATAACCTACTGATGGTCATTTCTCCCGCTGCTGATAAGCTAGTAAGAGGTGTGATTGAGGGTTCAACCCTAACAAATTCCAACGATTATTACGAGAATGCTGATCTAACTAGTAACTTTACTATCAATAAGCGTTATGGCTTTAGCTATCTGTCCGGTGCTATTGCTGGTGCTTATAAGATTACTGGTTAATCTAAATTTGTTAAATTGAATAGAGGGGAAATATTTCCCCTCTAAACATAAAGGAAAGAAAGGAAAATATAATAAATGGCTAATACAACTACTACGTCAAAGACGGCCACAAAGACCACTGCTGCTGTCGACGATCAAAAGTATAAAAATCTCGAACAAGAAAATCAGGAGCTAAAGGAAAAGATTCAAGGAATGGAATCTAAGATAGATAAGCTAATGGAACAGCTTATGCAAATTGCATCGAATCGTCCTCAAGAGAAGGTTGAAACAATTTCTTCTTATGATAAAGAAATTGAAGTAACTAATCTTTGTGTAGGACCTCTACTACTTTCAACTAATGGCCGTTCTGATGGAAAGAGATATGACTTTGAATATCAGTTCCAAACTTTGAATATTCCCGAGAGCGATCTAAAAGAAATTGTTCGTTCAATGTCAAATACTTCAAGAAGTGGTCGATTCTTTATTGATGATAAGGATTTTGTTAAAAATTCTGGCCTTCAATCTAGTTACAATAATATGCTAGATAGGGTGAAACTTTCCAATATTTTCTCTTTGGACGCAAGTTCTTTTATTCAAGAATATAAGAATGCTTCTAAGGTTCAACGTTCTATTATTGACCAGATGATTACTGTCAAGTGTATGAATGACGAACCAATTGATGCAAATATTCTACGAGCTATGTCCAAGGAAACTGGTAAGGATTATATGAATATTGAACCTCTTCCTGAAGAGTATGGTATGATGAAGGAGGGATAATATGCCCACTTCTTTTGATACAATTATTGATTTAGCCTTGACTCTTATTGACGATTACAAACTAATAAAGTTATACAATCAGAGTCAAACTAAATTTTTAGCATATTGCGATAGTTTACTTATAGCAGCCATCCCAAATTTTTTCAGATGTAATCAATCTTTGGAATATACAGCCGATACTCGCCAATTTAGTAATGAGCTTACAAATACTGAGATTAGTATTTTGGCAGATTTGTGGATACTTGAATGGTTTAAAAAAGAAACCCAAGATAGTCGTAAAATTAATGCTTTGTTACAATCTTCTGGCTCTTTTAAATCTCATAGTGCCGCACAGAACCTTAAAGAAAAATCTTCTTATCTTGACGGTCTTCGAGAAAAAGTTGAACAAAAAATAACTAATTATCAATTACAAAATATTGATAACATCTCTATTTAAGGAGATGAAGCCATGTTCAAGAAAGAAAGAATAGATAGAATCTATGAGATTTTAATTCAATTTGAGAAATTACAGAATAAAGAAACCAATGTGACAGAATTTAGTTATAAAAATTATATAAATAGATTGATTACATGGTACATTGGTTATGGAAATGAAGAAATTGAATATTGCTTGAGAGGGCTTTATAAACTTGGTGAAAAAGCAGACCATGATACTGTGCGTCAAATCGTCTTTCATATTATTGCTATTTTAGATAAGGAGGTGCCATAGTTGTCATTACCTTATTTTGAAAATGCTTTAAACGGTGGTTATATTCAATCTCCTAATGATTATTTTCGAGATTTACAACAAGCGGCGATTGATAATTTATTTGATTGTACATCTGCTAGATATACTGTTCAAGAACAGGACGCTATTGGTGCTTCTACTTATCATGATATTGATGTATGGCTTGATTATATCGTAGGTACTACAAGTTCAGGAGTTAAAAACGGAATTGATTTCACTCAACTTATGTTTAAAGACATTGACCATGAAACAATTCAAGGGTTGTATTATATATTTGATAATAACTATCATATTAGTTATTTCTATAATAGATATGATGGCCTTGAAAAAGCTCTGGCTGTTCGACGTTGCAATAACGCCATGAAGATTGTCGATCCAGAGAATGGATCAATATTCTCAATCCCTTGTGTAATTGACTACGACATGACTTCGCCAAGTCAACAAGTGTCAAGCTATATTATTACGCCCAATAACCATGCCGTTGTTATGGTTCAAGGCAATGCTGATACTTTACGGCTGTTTAAGCTCAACACACGTTATATGTTCAATGGACGGCCTTTTAAGTTATTAGCATATCAAAACGCATTACTTCAAGATTTATTGAATCAGACCCCTACTTTGCTTTATCTTGATTTGTATTTAGATGAACTTCATGATAAGGATGATATAGAGAATGGGCTTGCATATAATGGCGATTATAACTACGCTATTCAAATTGATGCTGATGATATGGATTTGACAGCTAATTCAACAGGATTTCTAACGGCTACAATATCTGTCAATGGTGAAGAAACAACTGGAGAAGTTTTATGGTCTAGTTCTAATACATCTGTGGTTACTATTGATTTTATGGGCAATTACGAAGTTGTAGGAGAATCTGGAACAAATGCTACAATTACTGCCACATTAAATGGTAATAATAATGTTACATCAAGTATTACAATTCAGGTTGTAGATACTGAATCGATTCAACCATTAATAGTGTTGAATCCTTTATTCAGTAAGATTCGTCAATATGAATCCGTAGATTTTACAGTTGAAGTGGTATATGGTAGCACATTGGTCATCCCCGAAAACATTCAACTTAGTCTGGATTCTACAAGTCAAGTTCTTTCTAATCAATATCTTACTATAACTGAATCAGAAAGTCAATATACAATTATGGCCAATGCTATCGCAACCGATCCTCAAATTTTGTATATTACTGTACAGAATACTTCACCAAGTTTCCAAACTACACAACAATTTACTCTTAATGTAGTAAGTATGTTCGGATAAGGTGGGTGATTTTTATGTATAATTCTATGTCACGACTACCTAACATTCCTTATAATATTTTAACTTACTTGGCACAAGAAGAACAAATTCTTTGGAAACTTTTGGCTTATAATGGTTATGACGCATTGTCGCAACCGGATTTAACTTTTTCTCAAAAAATGGCTTTATTATGGAAAGAAGGGCCGCAGGAACAATATAGTATTTTTTTTACTAATTTAGTTGAAGATGCTATAGCAGAATCAAAATCTATATTAAAAATATATAATTATTATATTCATGCGAATCAATTATATAGTGGAACTGTAGTATATGCTTTTGATTTTTTATATGGTGGGAAAATGAGTTTGGTTGAATATAATGGAGTTCCTGTGTCTAGGGCAGATTTGTTTATTAATCGCATTTTGAGTTTATTAAATGGTGTTTATGTTGATGGAATAGGCAAATTAAGTTTTTTAGACGATATGTCTCGTTATGATTTAGGACGTAGTGTAATTGGAAACTCTAAAACTTTTACAGGATACCAACTGTTTTTAAGTGTAAATGTTGGAGATACAGGAGTAGATGAAGGTTGTGTCTATTGATTTAGAAACTCTTACCAAACAATATTTTTATTTTAATAAGCCCGTAGATTATAAATTAAAAGATAAAAATATTGTTAATATTTATCCTGTAAACGTTAAAGATAGTGAATTTTTTTTATGGAGTATTGACATTTTAATGATAGATAAAAATGCTTCTTCAGACCCTAAAATTATTCAAATGTCTTATTTGCAATTCATTTGTGATTATTTAATCACAAATGAATCTTATAAACAAAAATTAATTAATTTGTTAATTTTATGTTTGAAAATAAGAGACCCAATTATAGAACGAGATAAACTGAACCGGCCTTCAATTTATAGTAAAGAACAAAATTTAAGTATATCATTTAGAGATTTTGATGATATTAAAAGAATTATATTATATCAAAATTTAATACATTATGATGATACTTATATTAACCCAGATTTAAAAAAAGCCATTGAAGAAATGGAAGAAATAAAACAAAGACAATATGATTTTCCTACATTAGAAAGAAAAATAGGAATAATTACAGCTCACACTGGAATTATTAGCAAAATTCAAATGGATATGACATTAAGAGAACATAGTATTTTATTTGAAGAAGTTTCAGGAGAAGTTGAATATCTAACCATAAGACCGGTTGCTGTCTTTACTGGTCATGATGATGAAATTTCTCATTGGATTTATAGAAAGAAAGAAAATAAGATGGACAAATATATTACTTCTTTAGATGATTATACTAAAAAGTTTGGTGGAAATCAAGTTTTACAATCTTCTAATAGTCAATTAGGAGATTTTTATGATATACAATTTAATAATTTTAATAGAAAATAATAAGGAGGAAGATTTATGGCACAACATTTTTTAGCTGGCGTTGGACGTGCTTTAATTTTTCAAGGCAACAATCTGATTGGTGTCGCTAAAACTTTAACAGAATCTACCTTTGATTTTACTATTACTGGTGAAGAAATTCGCGGTGGTTCTGGCAATGCTTTGTTTGGTAAATATTTCCATGACAGCAATTTAGCAGTCACCTTAACGGACGCCATGTTTAATTTAGAATATATTGCTGCGTCTTTGGGCGTAAGTATTCAATCTGGCGGCCTATCTGTTAAAGAAGAAGAATTAGCAGTGGATGGTGCAAATACTATTACTTTGACTGAAACTCCCGTTGCTTTTGATGGTACTCTAATTGGTTGGTACAAACTACCTGGCGCTGCCAATTGGTCTGTAGGTACTATTTCTACAGGGGGTAGTACGAGTACAATGACTATTCCCGGTGCGGCTCAAAATACACATTACTGTGTTAAATATTATTATATTAATGAAAATGCCAAGAGTATTACTATTAATACCCAATATGTACCCAGCGAGCTTCATGTAACAATTATCAATGATCTATTTTCTGGCGATGTTGGTACTCAAAGTGATGCTACAAAATATGGTCGTTTAATTACTGACATCCCTCGTCTACAAATGGATGGCAATCAGAATCTTGCATTAACTGCGACTGGCGCTGCTACCGTTTCTTTGACCGGCTCTGCACTAGCTGTTTCTAGTTCTGATACTTGTGAAGATGAACCTTACTATGGTACAATGACAGAAGAAATTTTTGGTTCTGTATGGCAAGACGATGTAGTTGCTCTTGCTGTTGAGAATAGCGATATTGAAATGAACGGTACTGGCGGTAATGCCACTTTGGCTGTTTATGCTGTTTTTGGTGGAAACATTGCTTCTCAATTAAAAGATAATAGCAATTTTACATTTGCTGTTGAAAGCGGAACTGGTTTGATTTCTACAGGTGTTAGCGTTGGTGCAAACACTGGCGTTGTTACTACCACTAGTGCTTCTGAAGGAACTGCGGTTATTTCTGTTACTTTACAAGATTATCCAAATGTTCCTCCTGCTTATGCCGTTATTACTATTACTGCTTAAACAATTAAATAAAAATGGGGAGAGAATTTATAGCTCTCCCTATTTTTTAATCAGTTATAAGGAGTGATATTTTGTGTAATTTAGTTTTAGAAAATATTTGCTCTATTACTAAAAATATTTGCCCTTATATGTATTTTTGTAATAAAACAAAATCATGGAAGCCATTAAAAACAATGCCTAATAATTGTAAAATAAAAGCAACAAACGATATACCTTCTGGATATTATAAAGTATGTTTTGAAAGACATAATAAATTATATATTGATATAGAAGGTAATATTCAAATTATTCCAAATCCTTTTGATGAAGTACCTTTATATGTTAAGGCTATAAAATTAAAAAATGGCAAATGGCGACTTAAAAAATACGAAGGGTGAAGTGATAGAAATGATAGGAGCGGAACAATTTCTATCTCTGTTCGGTAATGTTACTGTCAGCACTTTAGTCACTATTGGATTTGCAGCATTTTTTTGTTGGAGGATTTATTTACAAATTAAAAAATTTATAGACAACAAAAAAGAAATTCTTATTAAAAAGCATGAAGCAGAGAAAGAAAAAGATGAAAAAATAGATAGATTATTAGAAGAAGTTAATAAATATCCTCAATATAGAGAACAAAGTCGAAAAATTCAACAAGAATTTCGAGAAGAAATTGACGGATTAAAAATATCTCAAAAAGAATTAGCAAAAACTCAACAGTCTATTCAAAACACTCTTACTGATATGCAAGAAAAACGTGATATTCGAGAAAGAAATAAATTGCGTGATAAACTTTTACAAAGTTATAGATACTATACTGACATTCAAAAAAATCCAAATCAATCATGGACGAAAATGGAGTCAGAAGCTTTTTGGGCACTTTTTAGAGATTATGAAGACATGGGCGGAGATGGATATATGCACACAGTTATTCAGCCTGCCATGAATTTATTAAAAGTTACTGATAATTTTTAAATGACAAAGGAGCAAAAAGGAAAATGAAAGAAATTGTAGAAAAAGAATCTATCTGTTTAGAAGATTATGATGTACATGTAAAGCCGTATTTGTCTTATGGTGAAATTCAAAATATTTTAAATGGTATTAAAGCTTCTCAATCCTGGGGAGAACGCCAACAAAATATAGATATGATGGTTATGTATTATGTAACCGATATTAGCGCTGAAGAATTAGAAAAAATTGGTCATGAGAAATTATTGAGAAGTGGACTAATAGAATCAGTAATGAAAAATGTAAAGAATTTATATCAAATTCAAGAAGGAATTTTACATACTGAATCTATCGCCCGTGCTTTGAATCAAATTGCATTAAATTTCCCGGAAATTTTTAGTGGGGTATTGACTAAAAATGTCAAAAATCATAAATAATGAACAAGAATTAAAAAATATTTTTTTGCCAAAAATAAAAGAAGCCGTTGATTATATTATGGATAAAATATGGAAAGAAAATAAAGATTTAATCCAATCAATGGTTTACGATGTTTATGAACCAAGTGTATATAACAGAACAGGAGAGTTCAAAGAAGCTTGGGATACAAAAGTAAATACAAAAGGAAATCATATTGAAGGCGAATTTTATTATGATTGGAACAAATTAACTCCGGGCGACGACGATCCTGAAAGCCCAAGATATGGTCAACACGTTTCAGCTATTGACCGGTTTTTAATGACGGAATATTTGGCTGAGGTTATATATCAAGGATTGGCTGGCCCTGCTTTTGGTCATGGGGTTCATTCTGGCAAATGGACAGAAAAAAGAAATGCTTGGGAAGCATTAGATAAATGGTTAAGTAATAGACAATTAAGAAGCATTTTTGAAGAAGGAATGACTAAAGCTGGAATTCCTTGGAAAAGAAATAAGGCAAGTATTAAAGCGGAGAAAAATAAATGGTAGTAATGGGTATAGATGGTTCTACAACTAGTTCTGGTTGGGCAATTTTTGACACTACTGAATGTAAAAGAATAGATTCAGGAAGAATATGCCCCAAAAGTAAAAATTGGAGAGAGAGAATAGAACAAGAATGGGTTTTATTTTCTAAAATTTTTGAAAAATTTTGTCCAGAAGTCGTATATATGGAAGATGTCCCAATGAAAGATGGAAAAGCTACCATATTAAAATTAGGAGCAGTACAAGGAATGGTATTAAGTTTAGCTAAACAATATAATTCTAATCTTGTGTTTTTGCTTCCTAGTGAATGGCGCTCTGGATTGGGACTTTTTGATGGAACTAGACAAGGAACACATAGAGAAATTTTAAAAAAGAAAGCTGTCCAGACAGCTAATTCTTTATTTGAACTTGACTTGATGTGGGTAAAAGAAAAAAGTAAGCAAAATGAAGATGATGAAGCTGAAGCTTTATTGATTGCTTATAGTCAAATTAAGCCTAAAAAATTTGGCAAGCCAAAATCACAATAAAAGGAGTGTGAGATATGGCTAATAACAGTGCATGGAGTATTTTAGTTGGTGTAGAATTAGATACTAATGCAAAAAAGATACAAGAACAATTAGACAAAGTTAGTAAAAATACAACTGTAAATTTAGATACAAAACAAGCTAAAAAGAATGTAGATTCTTTAGCAAGTTCTGTAGAAGATTTAGGGTTGACTTATCAAGCCGCAAACGCTATAATGCAAACTTCTTTGGACATTATAAGTTCAATGATAGAGCAAACGTTTAAATTAGATACAGCATTAACTGAATTTAAAAAAGTGTCAGATTTGTCTGGAACAGCTTTAGATGAGTATACGCAAAAATTAAGTGAAATGGGACGAACTGTAGCGCGGACGGGGAAACCAAAGTGTCTGGCCCCGGATAATGGGATAGGAAACCAGTATCTAGAACCTCTCGAAATCCAGTACAGCCTAATAGCCTATTCAGCTACAATGGTGTCTTGAGACTATAGTACCATGAATGCGGGAAACTGTCAACAATGAATAGGATGGAATATGGTGGAAACACCTACGTTCTTTTGCAATGGCCGTTTGGTTGCGAAGCCCTGATGAGGGGTGTGTCAACAGACTATGAGGGAGGCCCCACTAATTTAATGGGTGAAGAAATAGTCGGGTTTTACATGAAAATGTAAATGTGTATTGACTTTTTATTTATTTTATGTTATAATCTCCTTGAAAGGAGGAAAGAATAATGGTATATGTAGTTGGTGTACTTGCATTGTTTTTTGGAATTATTTTTATGGGCGTTGGGATTGGAATTTACAATGTAGGATGCGGTATGATTGGTCTATTTTTAATGTTTTTCAGTATTATTGGTATGGCACTTTATTCTTCTGCGACCGAAGAATCAAAAAAGAGAGCAATCAAATCTATTAAAAAACAAAAAGATTATGAAAAAGAATATGGGATTATTGATTATAAAGATAAAGAGAAATAAATAAAAGTCAATAAACGTCAGAAATGATAGAAGCAGCTACTTAGGAATTAGGTAGGATATATAGTGATATATATTAAGAATGGGGTGAACTGCTGGGAACTCCTTATAGCCTTACACACCAAAGTGTAACAGAGGTAGGGATTGGACAATCAGCATCCAAGCTCTTATTGATTTAAGAGAAGGTTCAACGACTACGATTGAAATAATATCGGTAGACTTCAAGTGAAGTCGAAGTGCCCCACATCTATTTTAGATGAAGATATAGTCTAAACTTAATACGAAAGTTTAAGAGGTGTAAAATGTTAAGAGAAAGAACTAAACAAGAAATTATTGATTGGTGTAAAGAACATGGCGTTGAATGTGTAAATATTCGTAGCTTTAGACAAAAAGGAAAGTCTCGAATTAAAGTTACAATTAGATGCAATGAATGTGGAACAAGAAGCGATATTCTTAAAGAAAATTTAATGTCACAAAAATTTACTGGCCTGTGCACAAGATGCGCTCATAAAAAAAGTCAAGAATACAGACGTTTACGAGTTCAAGATTTAATAAATAAATTTGAGTCTATTGGTTATAAAGTTTTAACACCAATAGATAAGATTAAGCCAGTTGGGAAAAATGGGTCGTATAATAAAACTAAAGTTATGATTGAAAATAAATTTGGCCAAACTTTTGTTATTGATTATAATAATTTTTCTAATAGACTGGAATATTATAAACAATTAAATTCTAACGAAGGGTATTCTGCTGAAGGTTCAAGGAGAAAAAGCCGCTATGAACAGATGGTGAGCGATTTTTTAGAAGAACAAAAAATTCCATATAAAAGAGAATTTAAGTTCACAGATTGTAAAAAGAAAAGAATATTACCGTTTGATTTTTGTTTGTGGTATGATTCGCCTAAGAGAGTTTTAATCGAAGTGGATGGGGAGTTACATTACAAACAAAGTTCTTGTTTAGAAGAAATTAAATCAAATGACAATTATAAAATGAGATATTGTAAATATAAAAATATTCCTTTGTTAAGAATTTCGTATTGGGAATTTAACGAAAATGAAGATTATAAGCAATCAATAATTTATTTTATACACCAACAACACTAACGAAGTTGTTTAATATTTGGAGTTCCGTAAAAATGGCTTTAATGATGATGATGCTGCGCAATTAGGTCAAATTGCAGCGATGTATCAAAACGTCTCCGATGAAGCGATTTCGGCAAGTGATAGTGCAAGTTTTATTATTGCTCAAATGGTTGCATTTGGCATTGAGGCTGAAAATGCCAGTCATATTATAGATGCGGTTAATGAAACAGCGAACAACTTTGCTGTTTCTTCAGGACAATTAGCAAATAGTCTTGGTATTGTTTCTTCTACTGCTGCCGCTATGGGCAATAGTATGGAAGAGACAATCGGCATGATGACAGCTATTACCGAGCAAACTCGTAATTCAAGTAAGGCAGCACGGGGAAAGTTTAATCCCTAAGTGTATAGTAATATGCACTATTTGTATCTATCTAAAACCAGTAAGCTCTAAAGCCTTGACACTACAACGTGGTCTTGAAAGATTGACGAACGTGAATGTGCGAAAGTGTTAAAAACGTCAAGGATGGCATATGGTCAAAAGCCTAAGTGCTTGTATAATGGCTGTTTGGTTGCGAAGCTCCGAATAGGAGCGTGTCAAACGACTATCCCATTGGTGGCGTAACCACAATAGGAGTAGGGCCTCAAATCGTTACGGGGCGGGTGAGAATCCCTTAAATCGAAATGATAGACCCCTTATATCAAAGGGTGAAGAAATAGTCTAATCTCATATGAAATATATGAGGGAAAGGAAAATATGAGTAAAAAATTTACTATTGAACAAGTAAAAGAAGTATTTGAAAAATTTGGGTTAGAAGTATTAGAATCGGAAGTAAAAGGAGTAGATTATAAATATAAATGTATAGATAAAGATGGATATTTATATAGCCGTTCTACTCACTCTGCTCAAGCCACATTAAAAAAAGGTCGTAGAAATAATGGGCATATTTTTAGTACAAAGAACCCTTATTTTTATGAAAATATGTTAAATTATATAAAAAATAATGTAACAAGTGGAACTATTCTTTTGTCTAAAAAAGAAGATATAGAAAATATTGACCAATATCTTAAATTTAGATGTGGTCAATGCGGACGAGAATATTCAACAACATGGCATATTTTTTTAAGAAATACTGATCATATTTGTAACTTTTGTTTTAATCGTAAAAGAGCTAAAGGAGAAACAAATACCAACCATAAAGATACAAATAAATTTCATATGGAGGCACAAAAAATAGGTCTAATTATTTTAGATGATTGCAATATAAGATATCACAGTAGAATTTTGGTGCAAGATACAAATGGATATAGAGGTCTTATGACCCCAAATTCGATTATGAAAGGAAGCTCTTTTGAAAGATTTAGTATTAGAAATCCTTATACAATAGATAACATTAGAGTTTTCGCTTTTAATAAAGGATGGGATTGTATTATCTATAACCAAGAATATAAAGGAGATAAGATTCCATTAAAATTTATGTGTTCTTGTGGTAATGATTTCTATGTGGATATTAATCATTTTGTGATTGGAAAATATCAATGTAATGAATGTCGAGTTAAGCAATCTGCTATAGCTGCTAAAGTTGAGTTATGGCTCAATCAACATAATATATCTTATCACAAAGAAAAAACTTTTGATGATTGTAGAGATAAAAAGCCACTTCCGTTTGATTTCTATCTTGAAAGTTACAATGCTTGCATAGAAGTAGATGGCATTGGGCATTATAGACCAGTTGCTTTTAATGGAGATAAAGAGCAAGCGGTGGAGAGTTTCCACAAAAGAGTAAATAATGATACGATTAAAACGAACTATTGTGTAAAAAATAACATTCCTTTATTAAGATTGCCTTTTTGGATTATAGAAAATGGAGAATATGAAGCTAAGTTGGATGATTTTATCCTTTCCATCAAGTGTAACGAACTTGATAAATAAAATTGATTAAATACAATATTTAACAACTTAGCTCAAGTTCTTGATGACTCTTCTTCAAATGGCGAGAAGATTGCCGCTATTTTTGATGACCTGGGTGTTTCTATGTATGACATGGATGGTCAGTTATTAAGTAGTTATGAGCTATTAACCAACCTGAATGAAAAATGGGATGGGTTGGATACTAATACCAAGAACTACATTGCTTCTACAATCGCAGGTACTAACCAATTGAACAATTTCCTAGCATTAATGAACAACTTTGACCATGCGGTAGAAGCAACGGAAACAGCATTAAACTCATCTGGTTCTGCTGCTCAAGAAAATTCTCGTTATATGGAGAGCTTAAATGCTAAAGTTTCTCAATTACAAGCAACTTTCCAACAATTATCAAACCAAGTAGTGGATAGTGGAATAGTTAAATTCTTTTTAGATTTAGCTAATGGCGTATTACAATTAACTAAAGCTCTACCACCTGGTATAATTCAAACTGGATTATTAAGTGGCCTTGGATTCGGTATTACAGAATTAGTCAAAGCTACAAACATTCTTCCTGTAATAACTTCTCAATTTAAAGAATTTGGCGCAGCTTTAGAATTAACTGGAGATATCAAATCTTTTTCAGATTTTACAACAGTATTAAAAATGGGGCTTGGTGGTACATTACCCATTATTTTAGCGATTTCAGGAGCAATAGTTACTATAGTAACGCTTGTTAATTCTTTCAAAAAAGCCTATGATGAACTGAACCCAACAATTGAAGAAATTAATAGCGAATTAGAAACTCAAAAAGAAAAAATAAAAGAACTTTCTTCTATTCCTGCTTCTGAACGTACTGATGCAGAACAAAGAATGTTAGATTTGTTAAAAGAACAAAATGCTGAACTAGAGAAGCAGAAACAATTAACAAATCAGCGTTCTCTTGAGCAATGGAATAAACAAGCTGGCTATTCTGGAACACAGTATAAGTTAATTTTTGAAGAAGGAAGCGAATATGCTCAAGCATTAGAAGAGCGTTGGGGAGATGTTTTGTTCAATAGCTACGAAGAAATTCAGCAAGCTATTGAAATGGACGAAGAATTAGCCAATTCTTTTGAAAATTTAGACGCTGTTGTTACAAAGACCGGGGAAAAATTTGATACCCAAGGCGAAGCCGTAATGGCTATGGTAGATAGATACCACGAATTAGAACAGACGGTAAATAGAACATCAGATGAACAAGAAGAATTTGAAAGATTGGGTGTGGCTATTACCGATACTTATAATACTTTAAGTAACGGGTATACTGACATTGAAAGAACTAATGCGGGACTTCAAGATATGTATGTTGCCGCTGGACAAGCTGCCAATTCTTGGACTACGCTTTCTTCTCAAATTGATATTACAAATAATGGATTTACTATTAGCGCAGAACAAGCACAAAAATTAATACAAATACATCCAGAATTAGCGTCAAAAATAGTGAAGGTTGGAGACGCTTATCGTATTGAAACAACGGCCTTACAAGATTTAATAAAAAGTGGAGATACTTATGCTGAATCTGTAGCAACCACTCAAATGCAAACCACAAGAGCCCCTATTGAACAAATACAAAAACGGATTTCTTTATATAAAGTTGAACTTTCTGCTATGCTTGGCTTAAACGAAGCTATGACTACTACACTTTATGATAGTATGTCAAAAGAAGAGCAAGCACGTTATAAAGGTCTACAGCAAAGTATTTATTATAGTGAGCAAAAAGTACAAAATTTATTAAATCAATTAGAAGAGCAAACCAATACATTTTTCCCATCTTCTACAGATATAGATATAGATGATGATGATGCTTCTTCAGCAGGGTCTAAAGCCGCCCAAGATGTTTTGGAAGGTTTTAAGTCAGAATTAGAAAAAGACGAACATAAAATCTTTTTACTAGAAGAAAAAGACGCTGTTGGTAATGCAGATGCTATTCAAGGTATCTACACTCAAATGATGGATAAAGTCCATGCTAAAGCAAATGAACTTCGAGCAAAAGGTTACGCAGAAGATAGCGAAGAAGTTCGAGAGCTTCAGGAAATTTGGTGGGGATATTATGATGAAAGAGCCAAAATTGCAGAAGAAACATTAGAGAGAGAAAAAGAAGCATGGGAAGATGCCATTAAAGAACTAAAAGATTCTTTAAATGAGCAAAAAGATAATTGGGATACAGCTTTCAGTTATATCATTAATAAAGCTGAATCTGAATTGGAATCTTTAGAATCTATACAGGATTCTATAAATGATAAATATGATAAACAGATAGAAGCATTAGAAGCCGCTAATGATGAATTACAAGATCAAATTGACAAAGAAGAAGCCCTTGATGCCTTGGCCAGAGCGCGGCAAACTCAAGTCATGGTATATAAAGACGGCAGGTTCCAATATGTCAACGATATTGATGAAGTATCAAGTGCTCAAAAGAATTTAGAAGATATTAGAAGAGAAGAAGAATTACAAGCCCAAAAAGATGCTATTGAAGCGCAAAGAGATATTGAGTTACAAGCTATTGAAGATCAGATTGAATATTGGACTAAATTTAAAGAAGAATGGGAAAATGCTGTTGATAGTTTTTCCAATAATTTAGACCGATTAATAGCTGAACAAGTATTAGGTGTTAATTTACAACAAGAGAATTGGGAAAAAAATCTTCAGAATCTTCAAGATTATGTAAATAAATATAATGAATTATTGAATCAAATTAAATCTGTTGAAGCCGCTGAAGAACAAGGATTTACAACTTCTGGCGGTGGAATTAGCGGCGCTGGAAATAAAACAGATGTTGAATATTGGCAAGGAGTGTGGCACGCCGCACAAGATGCTTATGAATCTGGTCAAATTTCTAAAGAGCAAGCAGATGAAATAAAAAATAATGCGCATGCTAATGTAGAAAATATTTACCAAGGAACTGGCGCAACCTATAATCCATCTACTGGTATATGGAGTTGGGCTAGTGGTACTACAAATGCTCCTGGTGGATTGTCTTTGGTTGGAGAAAATGGTCCAGAATTAAGAGTATTAAATTCAGGTGATGGCATTATTCCTTCTGATATTACTAAAAATTTATGGGACTGGGGGAAATTTTCTCCTTCTTCTTTCTTTTCTAAAAATGAAAGCGGCATGACTTCTGTTACAATACAAAATCTTAACCTACCAAATGTTCGTGACCCACAAGATTTTACCAATTATCTCAAGAATAATTTCTGGCGAAAAACCGTACAATTTCAAGCCAAATAAAATTTATTAAATAAAGGGGCAATTGCCCCTTTATTTAATTTTAGGAGGGATTAAAATAGAAGACCAAAAAAATATGGATTCCGCTATCGAGCAATTATTAAAAAGTATTGATTTTATGATTAAATCTGCTTTAAAAAACACAACAAAAATATACAATGGCTTTGTTGTTTCAAATAATAATGACGGAAGATGGAATGTACAATACAATGGAGAAACCCATCCAATTCAAGCATACGGGGCTGCTGTACCAACTGTAGGGATGATAGTAAAAGTTATTGTTCCTCAAGGAAATCAAGCATTATCATGGTTTTTTGTTCCAATAGAATCTTCTGGTTCGTCTGGTGGGACTACTTTTATTCCCTCGGTTTCTCAAGACGGTGTAATTAGTTGGACAAACGATGGCGATTTACCCAACCCAACCCCCGTTAATATTAAAGGCCCTCAAGGAAATGCAGGAGCGCAAGGTATACAGGGTGAAGTAGGTCCGAAAGGCGCTACGGGACCTTATTTTACTCCTTCAGTATCTGATGATGGTAATTTATCTTGGACAAATAATGGAGGATTACAAAACCCAAATACTGTCAATATTATGGGTCCTCAAGGTGAGAAAGGTATACAAGGCCCTAAAGGAGAAAAGGGTGAAACTGGAACGCAAGGTCCTCAAGGTATCCAAGGTGAAACTGGTCCTTATTTTGTTCCTTCGGTTGATACAGAGGGTAATTTATCTTGGAGCAATACGGGTAATTTACAGAATCCACAAACAGTGAATATTAAAGGTCCGCAAGGTGCTCAAGGTATACAAGGCGAACAGGGTGAAATTGGTCCTCAAGGAGAAAAAGGAGATACAGGTCCTTATTATACCCCTTCTGTAGATTCAGAAGGTAATTTATCTTGGACAAATAATGGGTCTTTATCCAATCCTTCCATTGTTAATATTAAAGGACCACAGGGCATACAAGGGGAGCAAGGAGAACAGGGTGTTCCTGGTAATACAGGTCCTTATTTTACGCCCAGTGTAGATTCTAATGGAAATTTATCATGGTCTAATAATGGCGGGTTAAGTAATCCTGACACAGTAAATATACGAGGGCCACAAGGAACTCAAGGAATACAAGGGCCGCAAGGCCCTCAAGGAGAGATAGGGCCACAGGGGCCACAAGGTGAAAAAGGAGATACTGGTGAAACAGGTCCGAAAGGAGCAAACGGAGTCAACGCAACAATCAATGGCGTTGAAACTTTAAATATTGTGGCTCAAAATGGAATAATTGGTACTCAAAGTGGTTCTACATATACTATTTCGGGTGAAAATATACTGTCATTGATTTCAGATGTTCCTTTACAGTATCAAAGCACTGCTACAATAGGGGCTAGTGGATGGGTACAATCAGGAAATCAATATTATTTTCAAATTAATTTTAATAATATGGTAGATAGTATTGCTCCCATTTTAATTCCTCAATTTGATTCTAATAGTTCTACTCAAGCAATTCAACAAACAGAAATTAATTCGATTTTATATGTACAATCTTTTAATGGATATATTAGAATTTTTGCTTCTTCTCCTTTTACTACAGGAGTTAATTTTATTATATATTATTAATAATGGAGGTGATTAGATGGCTTTAACCCGTCCAACTTTATTGGCGATGGCGGCTTTTGATGCTACTAAAGAGCAAATATTTAATTTCGTTGTTACTGGTACGTCTGCTCAGATTGTTGCTAATCAGTTAATTATAAGAAATAATGATACGAATGATATTGTATATCAAGAAAAACAAGAGAGTTTTAAATATGAGCATATTTTAAATGCTAATGAATTAACAAATGGTACTTATTATAATGCTACTATATCTGTTTTTGATGCAGACGGAAATGAATCACCAACCTCCATACCTATTCAATTTTGGTGTTATACCAAACCTGTAATTCAATTTACGAATATTCCTGTAAGTGGGATTGTAACTAACGCTTCATTCAATTTCCAATTTAGCTACACTCAGGCTGAAAATGAACCTCTGAATAGCTATGTCATGAATTTATATAATTCATCTCAGGTACAAATTTCTACATCTGGTATTCAATATGCAGATAATGGAACCCCGCCTTATAATGGAAACTATACATTTACAGGCTTTGAGAACAACACTGTATATTATGTTCAACTTACTGGTACGACTACTGAGGGTACTATTATCTCTACAATTCTTCAACAATTTACAGTCCAATACACCAAGCCTGATTTATTTACCCTTGTTCAATTGGCGAACAATTGTGATGAAGGATATGTAAGTATTACTTCAAACATTATTTTGATTGAAGGCTCAAGCAATCCAGACCCACCCACATATATCAACGATCAAGAAATTGATTTGACAGAAGATGGAAGTTATGCAGAATGGAGTCAAGGCTTTAGTATAACGGGTGATATGTTAAGTAGATTGTGGTTTAGAAATCCGAATCCATATACTACAATTGCTCAATTCAGTAATACTAATGGACAAATTATTAAATTAAACTATATGCTTGGATATGAAAATTCTTCATCTACCGAATTGCAATCTTATGTTGAACTTTATGTTCAATCAATTACTGGAATGGATTATTATATATTCAGTAATTATGTTCCTACATTATCCGCAACGGAGCAATATGTAGTTTATTTAACAAGAGTAAATAATATATATAGTTTACAATTACTTACAAATACATAAAGGAGGCGTAGTATGTTCCAATTCGTAGGATATAATTTTTTCTCAGATGGAGACGCATTAAGTACTGCGCCTTCAAATGTAGATAATATTACAAATGTAAAACTTACCAATGCTATTTTTGATCATTTCAATGTGACAAGAAATACAAATACACCCGTATCTACCGATATTCCGCAACAATGGGATTATGATACTATTATGGATGCTGATTTTAATGGAAATCTTGATGCTGGTAATGTTGATTTTTTAGTAGAACAAATTTCTGCGATTAAAATTAAACGTAGAATTCAAGGAGAATTTAATTGGATTACGCTTCAAACTATTCCTATTAATACAGTAGAAGATTTAAGTTTTGTTTTTAATGATTTGTTAAATAAAAATAATGTAACCTATGAATATGCTTTAGTTCCTGTAATTGAAGGCGTAGAAGGCGAATATATTATAAATTCTATTTTATCTCAGTTTAATGGTGTGTTTATAGGCGATGCTCAAACTATTTATAGATTATTTTATGATGTTGAGTATGGAAATAATGCAAGAAATCAACAGGTGGGTGTTTTTGAAGTTTTAGGGAAACAATATCCTGTATTAGTTGCGAATGGACAATTGAGCTATGAAAGTGGTGCTGTTACTGCGACTATATTAAATGATGATTATGAGAACACGGGAATTATAGATAGAACAGCTATCACTCAACAAAAAGATGCTTTAAAAGATTTCTTAACTAATAAAAAAGCTAAAATATTAAAAGATTGGAACTCTAACGAATGGTTGTGTATTGTTAATAGTAATATTGAAGTAAGTTATAAAGAAAAATATGGAATGGGTATACCTTCAATTACATTCAATTGGACAGAAATTGGTGATGCAAGTAATCAACAAGATTTGTATAATAATGGTATATTAGATGAGGTGACATAATTGGCTGGATTTAACATTACATCTTCTCAATTTCAAACTTCTTTACAAAACATACAAAGCCGCTATATTCGTATAGAATTATTAAACTATCAATTTCAGACTGTTGACAGTGTTGAAGGTGTTTGTACTAGTGGGTCAATTACTATTGACGCTAATTCAGATATTAGAAGAACTGGCAATATAGTATTAGTTGTAACTGACAGTTCATTTGAAGTAGCTTCCGGAGGCAGGGTTTGGTTAGATAAGTATGTTCGTATATGGATAGGAACAGCCTCCTTAATCACGGGTGAGATAGAATATACTAATTGTGGAATATATATTATCGACGCGCCCAGTTATGAATATAATCCATCTACCAATACATTAACATTAAGTTTGTTGGATTTAATGGCAAAATTAACAGGTATAAGAAATGGGTATCTTCCTGGGGTGCCTACGGTTTTATCAGCAGGAGAAAATATTCGGCAAGCTATTATTGATACTTTAGCTTTGGGCGGGTTTACTAAATATGTTGTTGAAGACCCGCCAGCCCCTGGAACCATACCCAATGATTTGGAATTTAGTCAAGGGGATACTGTTTATGATTTATTGGCGGGATTGAGAGATATTTATCCGAATTATGAAATCTTTATATCAAATGATAGTGTTTTTTATTATAAACCAATTCCAACAGGCGAAAATGATCCTGTTTATATAGATGATACATTATGGTCAAATATTGTAACAGAAGAAAATATTAACGTTGATTTTCAAAACGTTAAGAATGTAATTGAAGTGTATGGGCGCACTCATGACCCTGCTCATTTTTCTACTACTACTACCGTATCCGATACTACAATTTCTCTGACTATAGCAGATGTAAGCGAATATACAGATGATATGATTTATGGATTTACGCTGACTGATAATCCGGGATATACCGATATTAGTCTACGAATAAATAGTTTATCAAGTTTGCCTGTTACATTGGATGATGGCACAACAAACGCAACTATTCAAGCCGAAACTGGTGAAGTTTATTATTGCGTTCAGTATAAAGGTACATATTGGAATTATCTGGGACACTTACAGGCTTATGGATATGCAGAAGATGATAATCCACAAAGTCCATTTTATGTAGAAGGAACTGTTGGTAGAATTAGATTACCATTATTTGGTAGTGAATATGAGAATTGTTATAGCGATGATTTAGCTCAACAAAGAGCTGAAAGAGAGTTGTGGTTACATACTAATATGAACAATAGTATCACTTTAACTTGTGTTCCAGTTTATTGGTTAGATGTTAATCTTTTAGTCTCTTATACAAGCATGGTAACAAAAGAAACAAATTTATATATTATTAAATCTATCAATTTTGGATTAGCACCAGGAGATGTTATGACTGTAGATATGATAAGATTCTATCCTGAATCGGGGAGTACTTAATGCCAAGAAAGAAAACATATGAAGAAGTAAAAGTCTTGTTTGAAAGTAAAGGATATATTTTATTAGATACGGAATATATTGATGCACATACTAAGTTGCGATATATTTGTAAAAAACATCCAGATATTATTCAATCGACAAGATACAATAGTTTGCAACAAGGTAAAGGTTGCCCATATTGCGTAGGCAAAGCCAAGCATACCTTTGAAGAAGTTAAAAATTATTTTGAATCATGTGGATATGCCTTATTGGAAGATACATACATTAATGCTAATACTCGAATGAGGTATCAATGTCCTCATCATCCTACTAAAGAATTATATATCAGATATTCTGATTTAAAGCATGGTGTCAGATGTCCGTATTGTTCAAAAGTTGGAAGAAAAACTTATGAGGAGATTAAAGCTGAATTTGAGTCACGTAATTATATTTTAATATCTACTAAAGATGAATATGTTAATACTCATAGTGTACTACAATACATATGTCCCAAACATCCTAATGAAATCAATACTATTGCTTACTATAATTTTTATAGTGGTGAAGGTTGTCCTCATTGCAGAATTAGCAAGGGAGAAAACAAGATTAAAAATTGGCTTGACAGACATAATATTAAATTTGAACAGCAATATAAATTTGACGATTTAAAAGATAAAAGAAAATTATTATATGATTTCTTTTTACCACAATTTAATTTATTGATTGAATATCAAGGCGGATACCATGATGGAAAAGTACATGAACGCAATCCGCGCCTACAAACTTTATTTAATTTAGAACAACAAAAATATAGAGATGAACTTAAACGCAATTACGCAAAACAACATAATTACCAACTCCTTGAAATATGGTATTGGGATTATGAAAATATCGAATCTATTTTAGAAAAGGAGTTGAAATAATGAGCGCAACCTACCCAGATTTGTCCTCTAATTTCCCTGAATCAATAGATGTGTTTCCTACATGGCTTAATATTGTAGCTTCCGATGGACCGCTAATCGCCCAATATCAAGCTGCAATGGAAGCTGGGAACACCACTCTTGCCAACCAAATCCTTACACAAATTCCTCAAGGCACTCAGAAAATCATCACCGCTACTGACCTTAATAAATTAACTCAAGCAATTCAGGCGGTCGAGAGGTTTTATAAAACAGACATTGAACCTTATATTCAAACTCAACAACAATCTTGGCTTACGGTTATTAATCGATTTTCCTATCAAGGTGTGTGGAAGAGTGGAACTTCTTATGTGGTTAATAATCTTGTTTCTTATACTGTATCTGGATTAAATCTTGTTTATATTGCAACTTCAGCACCTCCTGTTGGTACACCTCCTACTAATACACAATATTGGCGGGTTCTTACAATACAAGGTCAACCCGGCACTTCTGGTACAGGACTTTCTTATAGACAAGAATGGAATAATTCTATAACTTACTCGCAAAATGATGCTGTTACATATGATGGAGCAATTTGGATGGCACTTCAAGCCAGTCAAAATAGAATACCTGATTCAAATCCGCAATATTGGCAATTAGTGATGAATCTTACAACAACGACATATCCTATTCAAGATACAGTTCCAACAAATTTACAAGTAGATGGGTTGTGGTTTAATACGAGTAGTAATCCTACAAATTATGTATATTTACCTCCGCTAACTAATCCAGCCTCTTCATCTAATATAGCAAATGGTTTTCAAGCTTATGATGCTAATGGAAATATAATTATTGGAACAGCTTAAAATAAAGAAGGTGATATAATGCCAAATCCAAATAAACTCCCTTCTTATCATTATCAAGATATTCAAATACCTGATGTTTCGCTTCGACAGCAGCTACAACAATATTGGTCTTCTGGGCAATATTCTGAAGCTTTATCTTTATTATCTACAAACGCTACACAATTAAAAGGCAAAGCCTTTATCGCGGATTTGATTAATATTCTTTCTTCTGGTATTTTAGATTTAGAATCACGTTATAATACGGCGGTGCCTGTATTTTTATCGAATTTAGCCAATCAATATTCTACATTAATTAGCAACTTTATATCACAAAGTATATGGAATGCAAATGCCCAATATACGCCTTTTAATTTTGTTGTTTATAATAATGAAATTTATATGTGTATTTCTCAACCTCCTATTGGAACTGAACCTACAAATACTACATATTGGGTTTATTTAGGATTGCAAGGAATTAAAGGTGCAGCTGGATTAGATGTAATTATGCGTTATACATGGAATAATGCAGACACTTATAATGTAAATGACCTTGTAGTGTATGGACAAAATATATATGTTGCATTAGTTCAAAATACCAATGTAGTTCCGGGAAGCGATTCAAGTACATGGGGAATATTTCTTGCAACTAATCCTGGACAAATTAATGTCGGTATAACAGCACCCACCAATCCAGTTCAAAATGAAGTGTGGTTTCAAACTCAAGTTGACCCATTAACTCAAACTTCTACAACTCCATTAATTGGACAGTTTAATAGATATAATACCGATACAGATTCTTGGGAAGAAATGTATCCTAATGTATTATTTAGAATGTTAGATGGCTATGAAAATTACGCTCCTGCCGCTGTTATTATATCAATAAATATTAATTCTACACAATGGCAAAATCAAGAATTTATTTATAGTTATCCTACTATTAATGAAAATAGTTTTATACAAATTTTTCCAGGAGAGGGTATTAATTCACAACAATATTCTTTATATAATACTTTGGATATGTCAATTAGTGGAACCAATATTGTTTTAACAACAACAGAAACTTCTATAAATGTTAATTTACCTATTAGAATTAAAATTCAATAAGGAGGGAATAAATTGGCTGTAGATTTTCGATTAACTTATAATAGTGGAATAGAAATTGTTGATTTATTCCCACAAAGTAGCATTCAAGCAATTACTGACGCGACTAATTTGCTTCAATATTCAACAATCAATGCAACTATTCCTGTTCCAACTACGGCTGATGTAAGCCAGACAGTAGCCATTACTACAACGACAGCTCAAGTCAATGCGCCTGTTGAGATGTATTTGGTGTCTACTGGCGATCAAGCCCAATCAGATTATAATACGATTACGCAATTTTCAGTAACGGAAAATCAATTGAATTTAACTCGCCTATACGAACAACCTGTAGGTGAAATAGAAGTTCGGTTGGTATTTAAGGAGGCGACATAATGCCCTCTAACTTAGGTTTTGTTATGACCATAAAGGCCAATGATGGTACTCTTGTTCCACTATATCCAAATTCAATTAAAGATCAAGTCCTTGGATGGAATGCTGGAGAAAGTTACGGGCCTTACCAATTTACTTTGACGGCTTCTGAATGGAGTAATAACCAACAAACTGTATCATTAGATGGCGTTATGCCTACTGATATATTAAAGTGTACCAAAGTTTTAAGCGGAAGCCAAGAGGAAATGATAGCTCAAGATCAAGCATATTCTTTACTTAATCCGCTAACAGGTATTGAATCTTTACAAAATCAAATTCGGTTTACTTGTACATCAACCCCAACCGTTGATTTTACCGTATCAGTAAGTTGGACAAGATAAAAAGGAAATGAATGTGGATAATATTTGTTAAGCTAAAGACTATTTTAGGTAATTAAAATTTTTCTTCCGAGAGGAGGGAGATAATGGAACCTATGCAAATTACAATCACCGGGACTAAGGTAACGATTACTGGTGATAGAATTATTGGTTTTGCCTTGAATAATTTGGTTAACAGGTTTGAAGCAACTACCGATAAAGACGATACTTGGCAATATACTTTATATGTATATATGATTAAGCCAGAAAAATATAATGTTATCAATCTAAACCGACAACAAGATACTAATGTTATTTATGTTGATTTAACTGCTGATATGATGCCCTTTGACGGAAGATATGAAATGCAGTTTGTAGCAAATCAATATGATACCGGGGAAGTTTTTAGGACGGAAAAATTTCAGGTTTGGGTTGAAAATTCAATCGATCCGTCACCGCAATGGGAACCTATTCCTAGTGAATTTTATCAAATTGAAGATAATATTCAAAAAATATATCAAGAAACTAAACAATTATATGATGAAATTCAAGATGGCACAGTTTTTGATGTAGAGACAATAAATGGCGGTAACGCCTTTGGAAAAATAACATAAAGGAGTTGGTATAATGGCAGATATTACGCTTAATACTCGAATTCAATTAAGAAACGACACCGAGGCCAATTGGTTGCTTGTGGCTGATACTGCAATTCCTCTAGTTGGTGAAATTTGCATTACTAATGATGGTGAACACAAAGGCCAATTTAAGATTGGTGACGGTGTAACTACTTGGGGTGCTTTGCCTTATGCGAATAGTGGCGCAGATATCCAAGTAGATGCAAGTCAAGTTATGTTTAGTCAAGACCTTGTGTTTACTGAACAATTTGGTAAATATGTTCCTAGTGGTGGTAAAGTTACTGTCCCTGCGAATGGCGATAGCTTGCTTGAAGTTCTACTAAATGCTTTCGCAACGGACTCAAACCCCTCTATTACTCAACCATCTGTTAGCGTTAGTTCTTCTAGTTTTAAGGCTTATGAAGTTGGCACTAATGTAACGCCTGCTTATACGGCCACTCTAAATCCCGGTAGCTATCAATATGGGCCTGCAACTGGTATTACTGCAACTTCTTGGAATATAGTGGACAACGCCGCTGAACCCAATACTCTTACTACTGCTTCTGGTTCTTTCCCTCAAATGCAAGTTGTTGACGGTACTAGCTATTCTATTACTGCTACGGCTTCTTATGGCGCTGGCGCTATTCCCAACACTGCACTTGGACAAGAGTATGCCGATGGTCAAATTAAAGCCGGTTCTAAGTCTGCAACAAAGGGCACAATTACTGGTTATCGCAATGGCTTCTATGGAACTACCACCTCTCAATCTAGCGGCACATTTGAATCTGATAACATTCGGGCGCTAACTGCGACCAATAAGGCTGTAACCGCTGGCACTGTATGGAATATTTCTATTCCTGTTGGCGCTCGAAGTGTTGTTTTTGCTTATCCTGCAACTATTCGAGATGTTACTTCTGTTCTTGACGCTAATGGCTTAAATGCAGAAATCAAAACTGCCTTTACCAAAGTTCAAGCTCAAGTAGCTGGCGCAAATGGTTATAATCCTATTGAATATAAGGTATATTACACCAACTACGCCAATGCAAATGACACGCAAAATACCTATAAGGTAACTATTTAAAGGAGGGATAGAATATGGCAGAATTTGGTAAACTTAATTTCGCGGTTGCGTTTAATCCTCAAACCGCTTTCCCTCTTGATGCAAGATATTATTTTGATAGCCTAAGTGCGGCTCAAACTGCGGCTCAAGGTGCGGTTGAGGTTGGTAGCGCTTCTGGCACCTATTTCTTTGGTCAAACCGTAGTAGTTGTTGAATCTAGCGTAGCTACTCTATATGTAATTCAACCTAACAAGACTTTACAACCCGTAGGCTCTACTGTTCTTGGTGATGGTAAGTCTATTACCGTGGTTGATGGTCAAGTACAACTCGTAGGCTTTGCCGAAGCTCAACCAGGACAACAGCCTCGCATTGGAGCTGGTGGCTCTCTTGAATGGTATACACCTGATAGCTCTACTGTTGAAGGTCTACAACAAACCGTAGGACAACTACAAACCGATGTTTCCGAGCTTCAAAGCGATGTTGGCACTATTAATGATACCCTAGAAACAAAGGCCAATGTATCTGATGTTTACACGAAATCTCAAACTGATGATAAGATTGCTGCTGCTGTATCTTCTACTTATAAGCCTTCTGGATCAGTAGAATTTGCTTCTCTTCCCACGCCTTCTGCTGATAATCTCGGTAATGTTTATAACGTTACTGATGCTTTCACGGCTGGTGCTACATTTATTGCAAGTGAACAAGGCCAAAAATATCCTGCTGATACTAACGTAGTAGTTGTAGAAGTTGAGGGTCAATATTACTTCGATGCTCTATCTGGCTTTGTTGATCTAACTGGTTATCTGACTACGGCTAAAGCGGCTGAAACTTATGCCACTATTGCTCAACTTGGTAATAAGGTAGATAAGGTAAGTGGCTCTAGCCTTGTTCAAGATACACTAATCACCAAGCTAACGAATCTTCTAAACATCCAAAGCGTTGCAGAAGGTCAGCTTGCAGTTTCTCCTGAAGGCCAACTTAGTGTTGTATCTATTGCTCAGTCCCAAGTTGCTGGTTTAACCGATGCTTTAGCTGGCAAAGTTAATACTGAAGCCGGTAAAGGTCTTTCCACAAACGACTTTACTACCCCTCTGCTTGAAAAATTAAATGGTATTGAAGCTGGCGCTGAAGTAAACGTTATTGAAAGAATTAGCTTAAATAGTGTGCCACTTGAAATTTCTAGTAAAGCTGTTAATATTCCCATTGCCACTACAGGCGCTCTTGGCGTTGTTCAAAGCACTGCTGCTGAGAATGGCGTGACCGTAACCTCTAACGGTTCTATGGAAGTAAACAATGTAAATGTTATGAAGTTAGTGCAAACTGCTGGAGATGCACTGGTTCTTAATGGTGGGTCTAGTACTGCTCCCGCCATTTCTTAAATTTTTATATAATTTGGGAGGAATTCTAATATATGGCTACTAAAACTTTCAATACTCGTATTTCTCTAAAGTACGATACTTATACAAATTGGACTACTAATAATCCTGTGCTTCTAGCTGGTGAAGCTGCTGTTTGTGTAGTCCCCGCTGACGCTGGCTCTGGCCTAAATGAGCCTGCTATTCTACTAAAGTTTGGTGATGGCACCAGTTCTTTTACTGAATTAAGTTGGGCTTCTGCTACTGCCGCTGACGTTATTCCAAGCCTAAAGGGTAGTAATCCTACTTTACCAGCCACTAGTATCACTGGCCTAGAAGATTTTATTTCTGGTGCAATTCAAGATACTAACACTACTTATCAGCTAGTTCAGAATGGTAACACTTCTTTTAAACTACAGTCTAAAGAAAATGCTTCTGCTCCTTGGGTGGATGTAAGTACTATTACTATTACTTATACTCTTACCGAAGGCACTGCTAACGGCACGGTGGCTTTTAATGGCACTAATGTTGCTGTTCATGGCCTAGGCTCTGCTGCTTATACCCAAAGCTCTGCCTATGACGCTGCTGGGGCTGCCGCTGGTGTGCAGACTGCTCTAACTGGTACTGATGAGGATACTGTTTCTGACCTTACCCTAAATGGCCTCAAGAAGTATGTGGACCAGGAAGTAACTAGCGCTGTTGCCGATGCCGCTTCTGAAGCTCAAGATTTAGTTAATGCTCTTGATATGTCTGCCGTATCTGCTGGCACTGGTAAGGTTATTGGCACTGTATCTCAGACTGACGGTGTAGTGTCTGCCACTCTAAAGACTCTAACTGCTTCTGATATTCCTGCTATTCCAACCTCTAAAGTAACTAATTTAGATACCACCCTTGCTGGCAAGCAGGACACTCTAGTATTCAATACCGCTTATAACGCTTCCACCAATAAGGCTGCAACCATGACCGATGTAAAGAACGCCGTTTCTGGCCTATCTGGTGCTATGCACTATATTGGTGAATCTACTACTGACCCCAGCACTGGTACTGCTACTGTTGAGGGTCATGAAGATTGGGTTTCTGGTGATGTCGTCACTTATCAATCTAAGGAATATGTTTATGATGGCGAAAATTGGCGTGAATTAGGTGATGAATCTAGTTATGCTATCAAAGGTTCCATTGTTGACGCTGATATTGCTCCTAATGCTAATATTGCTCAAAGCAAGATTGCCAACCTAGTGACTGATCTAGCTGCTAAAGCTACTCCCCAGGATATTACCAATACTATCAATGGCCTAGATATGACTACTGTCACTGTTGCTACTGGTAGTAAGGTTGGTACTATTACCCAAACCAATGGTGTGGTATCTGTAACCACTACTGCCATCGTTGCAGATGATATTCCCACCCTACCCCAAAGCAAGATTACCAATCTAACTACTGACCTAGCCGCCAAGGCTTCTCAAACCGACCTAACCGCTCTAACTAGTCGTGTTGGAACGCTTGAAAGTGACAACACCGCTAACAAGGCTGATATTGCTGAACTTCAGGGTGATGTTGCAAGCAAGATTGATGCATCTGCTGTAAGCCAAATTGGTAAGACTGGTAACATCAATGATGCTATTCAGAATTCTGGCGATTATCTCATTTTCAACTGTGGTAGCTCTAGTTCTGTCATCTAATTTGATCTGATAAAATTCAAAAGGGGTGTTCGTTAGATTTAACGGGCACCCCTATATGACTAAGGAGGAACATAGCTGATGGCTACAAAACAATTTAATTCAAGAATTCAATGGAAGAAAGATACAAGTGCTAACTGGACTGCAAACAATCCTGTACTATTGAATGGCGAAATTGCCATTGTAGTTACGAATTCAGGTGAGACTAGATTTAAGATTGGTGATGGGACTAGTGCTTACACTGCGTTACCTTTCCAAGACGAAGCAGTTAGAGCATTGATTACAGCAGCAGACGATAAAATTGATGCACATATTACTGATACAGATAATCCCCACGACGTAACAAAAGCACAAATTGGCTTGAGTAATGTAGACAACGTTAAACAATATTCTGCTAGTAATCCTCCTCCTTATCCTGTAACTTCGGTTAATGGAGAAACCGGTTCTGTTAATTTAAGCGCAAGCGATGTAGGGGCGCGGCCCAGCAGTTGGACCCCCAGCGCGGCGGACGTGGGGGCAGCTCCCGCATATACATATGGCACTACCGACCTAACAGCGGGGACAAGTGAGCTGGCAACCGGAACGCTGTACTTTTTCTATGAGTGAGGTGGGAGGCTGTGGCAGCTTCAGTTTTAGAAATATATATCGATGGGGAAAAAGTGCTCTTGTATTTTAATGATTTCGAGATGACATGGGGCGCATGTATGGAATTAACACAAAATACAAGTGCTGGGTTTTCAGTTGATGAAAACGGCTATGTTTTATACCAGAATAAATTTCTTGTAAAAGAAGGAAGCACTCAATATATTACAACCAGCGATTATATTAATACAGTAGATGATTCCTATCAAACAGTTAAACCTGCCAAACATGGCGCTTATATTGGCGCGAGTGGTGTAGCCCGCAAGATCAAGAAAATCTATGTGGGTGTAAACGGTATCGCCCGCAAGGTCAAAAAAGCCTATATCGGTGTGGGCGGTGTGGCGAGGCTGTGTTGGACACAACCCACGATTGTCACCATCAGCGGAACCGGGGACGAAACGTATTGTTACGCTGACATAAATGGAATAAAATATTCGTCCGCCGCCACCGTTGAAGTTGATATAGGAAGTGAAATTAGTATTTTTGTTAGTTCGGGGAGCCGACCAGGTCAAAGAAATTGCTATATAGCTCTAAACGGAGTCAACGTGCAAGACGGTGCTGGGAATTATATCCATATCGTTGACACTTCGTGTAATGTATCTCTTCACTATGATGTTTTCGGAAGTGCAGAAATCACCACAACCTAATTATAGAAAGATGAGGTACAACGAGGCCCATGTAAAAATCAACAGCACCCTTTATCCCGCAACGGTCAACGGCAAAATGCAACCTATACAGCAAAGGAACAGTATCAGGAAATCACGGGCAAAAAATATGCCTGACTTGTAAAAGGAGTAACCACAATGAAAGACATTTTAGTGCGCAACGCAAAAGTAATCTTTGACCTGTCCACGGCGGAGGGCGTGGATGTAGGCGTGGCCCGCGACATGTTTGCCAGCAACCTTGCTCTGTACCCGGAGCTGCCTCACAAGGGTGCAGAAGCAGACTATGAAGCGCTGTCCAAGGAGTGGAAGGGCATGACCAAGGAGGAACAGGCAGAGGCCAAGACACTTGGGTTCCAACTCTTGGAAATTTAGGAATTACGGCAACTGCTTCAGAATTAAATAAATTAGATGGGGCTACTGTAACGACACAAGAAATTAATTATCTTGATGGTGTTTCGTCTAGTATTCAAACACAATTAAATGGTAAAGTTCCAACAAGTAGGACTATTAATGGTCAGGCATTAACTGGAAATATTACGTTGGATGCGTCAGACGTTGGGGCTTTATCTACTTCAGGTGGGACTTTAAGCGGTAATTTAACAGGTAAATATTTAACAGGGACTTGGCTTCAAAGTACGGCGGCAACAAATTTAAACTCTAGTAATTTTAAAGGCATATGTGTATTTGATAGTAGTGGGTGGGTTTATTTTAGAACGGCTTCTCAAATTTTATCAGATATAGGAGCCGCAGAGCCGTCAGTTCAATTTTCTGGTACTTTGCCAACTTCTTCTTGGGTTGCTTCTAATGGTATTTACTATTATCAGGTTTCTATTAGCAATATGACTTCTAATCAAATACCAATTGTATATCCTCAATGGTCTGCTAATAGAACAAAGGAACAAAGTTCTTGGAACAATTTGTTATATATACAAACATTTAATGGCTATGTAAGATTTTATTCTTCTTCTCCATTTACAACTTCTGTTAATTATATTTTACTATATAATATTTAATTTTAATGGCGTGATTAAATGATTACTCTGTGACGTGCGGCTTATCAAACCACATTAAGATTTAACGAATATTATGGGATAAGTACAGACTAAAAATCAACTTTTGCAAATAATGGAATTATTATTCCAAATTACACATTCGATAATAATTAAGAAAGGATGATTTAAATGGCAGAAATTAAAATCCCTTGTGGTGGTTGGTATATAGATAATAGTACATTAAAATTTAACGAAAATAAAGTTTTGTCTGTTGTTGGTGGTGGTAGTGCTGGTCCACAAGGTCCTGCTGGTCAAGCCGCTACTATTCAGATTGGTTCTGTAACTAGTGGTGACGCTCCTGCTGTAACTAACTCTGGCACTGAAACTGATGCTGTGCTAGACTTTGTACTACAACAAGGTCCTGCTGGTCCTCAAGGCCCCCAAGGAGAAAAAGGAGAGCAAGGTCCCCAAGGCCCAAAGGGCGACACTGGCGAACAAGGCCCTGCTGGTGCTAAAGGCGACCCCGGTGAACAAGGACCCCAAGGACCTCAAGGTGAACAAGGTCCTCAAGGTCCCGCTGGTCCTTCTAAGCAAGGTGTGGCTGTTCCTGACGTATCTGGTTCTGAAGCCGCTGATGCTATTACAACCATCAACGCTCTGCTTGCCTCTCTTCGTGCTGCTGGTTTGATTGCAAATAGTTAAAGGAAGTGAGTAAATGGCAAATTTTTGTGGTGGTATTAAATTAAATCCTGATACCTTTGAAGTAATGAATGGCGTTATTACTCTTGTAGATGCTCATAGTGATGATCCTTTAACTGAAATTACGACTCCTTGTGGACAGTTGTGGGATGCCACTCTTTTTGAAACTGTAAAACATAATAGCAAGTGGCTTCTTACTTCTGCTGGTGTTGATGTAGATATTCCTCTTGCCAATATCGTTCGTACATCATGTGGTATTGATTGTGACGGGCGCTTTTTTAGTAAAGACGATAAGAGCGTTCTTGATTTTACTAATAGACATTTATTAGAGATTCTCGTTAATCCTCCTGAAGCTGAATATACTATTACTGTTGAATTGGCTTCTGGTGGGGAGCCTGTAGAACCCTTTGCCGGATTAGAAAACGTATATCCTCTTGACAGTGTTGATGAAGAATATGATGTAACTGTGACTGCTGCTGGATATGAAGAATTTACTCAACGTGTTACTGCGGACAGCGATCATATCGTTCAAGCTACTCTAACCCCTACTGGGCCTTAATATAATTATAGGGACAGATTCTTAATTGAGTCTGTCCCTATTTTTTTACTTTTCAATAAATTACATTTCTTTAAAGTAAATTGATTCGATTGTATTGATAGCTTCGTTAATTTTATTCCAATCTGAAAATCTAATAGAGCCATTAAAATTTTGGTTCCAAGGTTGCGCATAACAAACATGGGCACCATTGAAATAATATAAATTATCAACACAATCATCAATCATTAAATCGCCCATAATAGCTGATTTATCTTGAGCGATGATTACATTGCGTTCATTTACTAATTTAGGATTAAAGGGTTCAAGAGTTCGTTTGATTTTATATCCTAGCATATCATTAAAATGTGATGCAGTACACAAGTACACTTTATGCCCTTGTCTAACCCATCTTTCAATAGCTGTTACTGCGGCTGGATTCACCTCTACAGTGTTCCAAAAACATTGATATTCAGTTGGTTTCCAAGGATTTTTGAATGTATGCTCAAACCAATCATATGATGTGATGGTAGCATATGGATAGTTAGTGTTGTATAATTGGTTGTTTGCAAGAAGTAGAATCTCCCCAAAGTTAGTAATAGTGCTATCAATGTCTACAAGAATTGTCATTGTGGTTTATCTCCTTTCTTAATCTATTTGTATTATACTAAATATTTCTTTATTTGTCAATAGTAAAATAAAAAAGAGGCGAAATTTAATCGCCTCTTTTTTTTTACTTTTTATTTATTAAAGGTATCGTTGGCTCCATCCGTCCAACCATGAGAATACCCATCTTCAAAGCCTATGCGATAAATATTATCATATTCTTTTTCAATAGATCGAGCAATTTCTTCCATTGTTTCTAAAGGTAAATCAGATTCAAAAATAATATAGTTATGAGAATTGTGTTTAATAATTCTATAATAATTATTGAGAGCTTCTATTTGTAATTTATAAATCAAATGTTATTTCTCTCCTTTATTAAAAAGGTCTAAAGCGTCATTCCATCCATCATACCATCCATCGTTATAATTATTTACGAATAACATAAGTAAAGTAATAAAAGCAGCGAAGTCGTCTTCTGTATTGTCTTCGCCATTGTGTAATTCTAAAACAGGTTCTTTAGAATAACTGCTATCTATAATTACTATGGAATGAGTATTGTTTTCTTGAATATTAAAAGTTGGATAAATCATAGGCCAGTTGAACCAAAACCACCTTCGCCACGGTCTGTTTGGGAAATAGTATCTACTTCTACTAGAGTTGTTTGGATATAAGGGACGAACATAAGTTGAGCAATACGATCGCCATGTTCAATTACTTGGTCTTCATGAGAATCATTGTATAGGGGAATAATATAATTCCCACGATAGTCTTCATCACATAGACCTATACAGTTTGCAGGACGAAGACCTTTTTTAGTAGAAAGGCCAGAACGAGCCAGAATTAAGGAACAATATCCTTTAGGTAGTTCAAAGGCGAAGCCAATAGGAATCTTGAGGCAATCGCCAGGGCCGATATATAGTTTATCAGCACCAAGAGATTTGGTATCAGCATATAAGTCCATACCAGCGGCTTTTTCAGAACCATAGGTAGGTAGGATTGCAGTATTAGATAGGCGCTTCACATTTACTTGAATCATTGTTTATAATTACTCCTTATCTCCGTCAATTGTAATACTGCATTTAATTAAATTATCTTTTTCATCAAAAATACGACTTACAATGTCATGTGCTTCAGCAATAATAACAGAAGCAGTTTCGGGGTCATTTAAATCACGTAAATCAGCAGCAGTCAAATCAATTTTAATTTTCATATAATAACCTCCAATTAATTACATTTAGAATATCCACAATTTTTGCAAGAATTGCATCCACCTTCAAAGATTAAAGGCTCTCCACATTCGGGGCAAATTAGAGCTGAATTTTCAATATTTTGATTAGCATGAGATGAAATATTTAGTTCGGTTTTAGAATCTTCTTCTTCCAAATCGTCTCCAATATCATCTTGCATTTCTTTCCACATATCTACTAAAGCATTACCAATTGCCATAGGGCAACAAGACCCTTTAGAAGTATCGTGTTTTGTAGCGGAACGAGTTGCATAAGAGGGGCAAGCGCCAGTTGAATCAAGTTGGTCTTTGATAGTACGAACATCAACACCAGCACGACAAAGTAGAGACAGAGTACGGCTTAGGCCAGTCATAAAGTTGGCACATCCACCTGTAGACCCTTTGTTTAGATAAACTTCTTGCATATCACCAGTCAAAGGGTCGAAGAAAGCAAGAACGTGTAAGCTACCACAGCCTGTAGTTAGCTTACGCTTTTTGCCAATAAGGTCATTAGAACATTCAACAATATCACCACGTCCTAGACCAACAAAGGTTTCAGTTTGAGGTTGAGGTGTTTCGGTTTTGTTTTCGTGACTATCAGTAGTTAAAATAGCAAGACGTTTGCAACCACTTCTAAAAATAGTCAAACCCTTTAGTCCGTCTTTCCATGCTTGTAGATAAATTTGTGCCATTTCTTCTTCTGTACAAGATTCAGGAAGATTTATAGTTGAACTAATTGCAGTATCTACATGATCCTGCATAACCGCTTGAGTAGCAACACGAGATTGTGGGTCAATATCAGAAGAGGATACAAAATAATCAGGGAGTTCAGAATCGGGGTATAGTTCTTTATACTCTCTTGCCGCTTTACAATATACAGTATAATAATGGTCTTGATTATCGGTTAGCCCAACAGTACGGCGAGTGTAAGAAATAGCAAATTCAGGTTCGCAACCACCAGATTCATTAAGCATAGTGGCAATCGTACCTGTTGGAGCAATGGATAGAAGACTGCAATTACGAAGGCCGTATTGCTTCATAATTTCAATTTCAGAATTAGTAAAATGATTATTGATAATTTTACTATTCCATAGATTGGCATTGTATTTTGGGAATGCCCCTAGTTCTTTAGCAAGTTCATTTGATGTTTTAACTGCTTCACGGAACATTCGATGAAATAGCATGTCAGTAAATTCAATTGCTTCAACTGAACCATATTCCATGCCCATTTTCATTAACATAGTAGCATAACCAAATACGCCAAGTCCACAATTGCGGAAATTGATGGAATTCTCACGTTGCTGAGGAAGAGCATGGTTTGGGGCGTTTAGATCAATGATTTTATCAAGATAAATAATACCCTGCTTTACAGCTTGGTCAAAAGAAGGCCAATCAAAAGATGCTTTGTCAGTATAGGGGCCATCAACAAATTCGGATAGATTGATTGAAGCTAAATTACAGGCTCCGTGCTTATTTAGGGGTTGTTCACCACAATTTCCTGTAATACAGTAATTTAATGAAAATGTATGCGTATCATCAAATACATGAATATCCCATACATTTTCAAAGATATTTGTTAATTCAATGTTTTTAATTAACAAAGTTTTATTTTTTATATTTTCTCTTTTTAGAGTTTGAATAACAGAAATAATTTTATTTTGTTTTGAAATAGAAGAAAGTTTAAAAAGTTCTGAAAATCTTTTAAATTTTCCTTTGCTTAGGATTACATCATATCTAATATATTCTTTTTCTCCGCTTCCAAGACTCAATAATCTGTCAAATTTAATAATTTGAGATTTTAATCCATACCAATAAAATAATGAATTAATTTGTTTTGCAATATTTACATTGGAAGTTGTAAATACAATTTTTTCTCCTTTTCGAGCGGTATCCACACTTCCATCTGCTGAAAGAAGCCCGTCAATAAATCCTCGTCTAAAATTTTCTGAAAATTCTGTTAATAGTTTATCAGGAAGTTCTTTTTTTGATTTAATTCCAAAATTATTAAACAAAGTTCTTACTGCTTTGTCTCTAGTTGCGATTTCTACCCAATCTTTTTGTCCTCTGTTTCTTAGACTGCCTTTGAATTCTTTTCCTGTGATTTTTAGCAAATAATTTTTAATGAAAGGTAGCCAAAAATCGATTTTATCACCATACCCAAATGTGAAACCATATTGGAATACTCCGTCTTCTACTTCAGTCGCACTTCCATCTCCATACCAATAACCAAAAAACATACCATCTTCATAACTCCCAATCGTTCCATTGGATAGTATGTTGTTTTGGTTAATAAAAAATCTATCACCAGATTTTAGCTCTTCAGTTGTTTTCTTTTTGTAAGAATTTTTATATAAAACAGGCCATTTATGCTCCTGCGTACAATAAATTGATTCTCCATTTTCTAACGTAACCTTATAAAGTTGTTTATCTTTGCCAGAAAGAAAACATTTTGCCTTTACAGCTTCTCCATTGATATTTGTTGTGTTAAAAATTTTCCCTTCAAGTTTTTCAACAGGAACAGGTCCGTTATTTGTCAACACTAAAGTACCTGCTCTCAGGCTTGGGTTACACGTCTCAACCTGATATTCATCACAATATTCCATCATATTGTAATTTCTGAATCTATTCACAAACAAACACCCTGGATCACCCCAGTCATAATTGTTATGAATAAATGCCTTAAAAACTTCAATAGGTGTCACTTCCCACTCTACTTCATGCCCACTATAATTCTCATGACGTGTCACAGTAATAATTTCCCCAGTTTTATAATACTTATCAACACATTTCATGAATTCACCATCAATTTCAAGGCTTAAATTGGCTTTTTCGATTAGCCCCTCTTGAGATTTGATAGTAATAAAATTCATTGCTTCTTTGTGCCAGGCATCAAGGCTCATAAGTAGTGCACCTTTACGAGCACCGCCCTGAGAAGTTCCTTGTGTAACTTCATTATAAATCTTCATAAAAGGAACAATGCCATCTGATTCGTAATTATCACCAATAGGTGTTCCTTTAGGGCGCAACTTGCTTAGACTTAGACCTTGTCCTCCTTGCGCCTTAAAAGTTTTGCCAATATCAACAGCGGCTTGCATAATGTCGTTGTAGTCATCTTCAATAAATCCACGACTATAACAATTAGACATTCCACTTTTGTTATCTTTTAATCCAACATTGCTTAAGATACGCCCGCCAGGAAGAAACTTCTTTTTAATAATTAGTTGTTTTACAAGAGGGTCGCCAAGACTTACTCTATCAAGCCATTCATCAAATGTTTCATTATTCTTTTGATACTTTCGGTGCCAAATATCAATTCCTAATTGATTACTTTCACCAAGCCATTGTTCTACGGTCATAAAATTCCTCCTTTATATTATCTCCGGTTAAGGAGTAGATTGACATTATAACATAAAAATATGAATAAATTAAGTATAATTTGTGAACAATTTGTTAATTATTCTTCAATTGTATATTCATAATTTAATTCTTCAAATTCTGTACCGCAGGCATTTGGGATGACCTTATAATCAAAGCCGAATTTTTGTTTATAAGCATTAAGAACAGTATCAACAGCTTCATATCCTGTGTCACATCTCTTCTTTAGTCTATTTGCCATTTCAAGAATTTGTTCAATGTCTAGTTCATCGGATAGTTCAACTTCATGGTAGTGGGTTACGGTTTCGGATAGCATTACTTTCATTGTTTGTTTTCTCCTTTATTTGATTCCAATTTCTTTGCTAATGTCTTGTAGACCATCGAATAATGCTGGTAAAGAATGAATAGCACATTCACCTTCGCCATTTGAGTATTGACAGTACCATGCGCAAGATTGCTGAGAGCATGAATAGTCTTTGCAGTTGTTTAGGGAAAATTTCATTGGACAGATTTTGGAAATATTCTCCCTGCCGCCCTTTACAGCATCATAATCAATATGCGCCATATTATCCATTGTTTGTTCACCCTCAATATATAATCTGCTCATCCAACCCCTCCTTTCAACATATCTCCTAACCATGTATTTCTTTCCTTATTCTCTTGTCTCTCCAATCCGCTTTCAATCGCTCCTGCGTCAGCAATAATTGTCATGTCTTGTTGCGCTCGACTTGCCGCCACATAAAACAAATTCCGTGTGAGCATATTTTTATGGCTCTTATCAATTACAACGATAACAGCTTTAGCTTGAGCGCCTTGAATCTTATGAATTGATACTGCATAGCCAAGAATTAAATCGGCAATATCTGAACCTCTAATCTTTGCCAGCCCACTATCAAACTCGACAATTAATTCAGGGCAAGTTTCAGTATTCTTACAGGCTCGAATATAGCCAATATCGCCGTTCATTACTGAAATTGTGCTAAGAGAATCAACCATATTTCCTTCGTCATCATATTCAACCGAAAACATGGTATAGTTGTTATGGGTGTTAAGAACTTTATCGCCAATCTTAAAAGTAATGGTAACTTCTTCGCCTTTGGCTTTACGTTTATAAGTTGCTGAAGTATCAGGATGAGGATTGTAACGAGATTGAATAGCTTTATTGACCACATAAGTTCCAACAGGGCCTTTATTAAATGGAGATAAGATGAGGATATCTTCTTTGGTGTAGTTTTGTTCAAGGTAAGTGTCGTATTGCTCAAGAATTTGACCAATAGGGTCTTCATTAATTTCAATAAATCTAAAATCAGGATATGGTTTCATGGCGTTGGTGAATGTACCAAATCGAGCATCAGTAGCCACAGTTGCAATTCCACCTTCACCATAACGGAAGACTTTGGTTAGATTAGCTCTTGGGACAACACCACTATCAAGAATGTCTTGGACGATGTTGCCGCAGTCAATAGAGGCGAGTTGGGATTCATCACATACAAAGACAATCTTGGATTTTGAAGGCTCAATTTTGTTGAATAGCTTCGCCATTAACTTAACACCAACCATGGAACATTCGTCAATGATAATATATTCGCCACAAGATAAGGTTCCACGGGCGAGGAACATATGGATGGTGAAAGCATCTCGTCCAGTTGATTCACGCAGTTTCTTGGCGGCTACGCCTGTTGGGGCGAGTAGAGTATAAGTTCGATTGTTGGCTTCGAGCATACGGATTAAAGCTTTCATACTTGTTGATTTACCTGTACCACCTGATCCTGTTAAGATCATAACGTTTTCAGTTGTAGCAAGTTCAAGAATTTTGGTTTGTTCCTCTGTCATCTTGAACCCGTCAACTTCTTGGAAGTCTTGCCAGTTCATATCGTGAGTATACCCATCAACTTTAATCCCATTAAGAATATTGTGTGACTCTGCCTTTCCAAAATCAGGCTCAAGCCTTTCCTTGATACACTCGGCAATCGTGGCTTCGGCTTCGTATGTATCTTGGTAGCTTGAATATTTAGTGGCTTCATCATAGTGTATCAACTCACAGCCCTTAACGGCCTCAATAATATGCCCCATGGCTTCTGGAATAAGTTCTTTGGCTAAAGCCGCAAGCAGATTGGCGTTGATTCTTGTGTCGCCTTCGGCTTCGTTTTGCCGTAGAATTTCCATGCAACCATATTCACATCGCTCAACACTATCAATGAATTCAGGATGTTTTTCAAGTACAAGTTTGTCACTACGCTTAAATGGATAATGTACAAGATCAATGTAGATATGATAAGGGTTAGTATCGAAAGCCTCTTGAAGTTCTTCTGGTGTTAGATAAACTTGGGTAAGTTTTTCAATGGTTTCGCTATTTTCAATGCCATTGTCCATAGCTACTGGCATGAATAAAATAGAACGACAAGCGGCTTTTACTTTATCAATGTACTGCTCAAGATAAACAGGGCCAACATTATAGATGTTATGGTAGTCAATTTCACCTTCTCGCCCATTGAGAACAAGATAGATGAAATTTGGATAGACTGAATTTACATTATAGGCTTGACCCTCAGACATTAGGCCGCACAGAATGTTGTATTCTTGGTCGGGATCAACCTTAATTTCTTCGCCTTCAGTTTTGATTCCACCAAGACCAACTAAACGATATGAACCGGCGCGTTTGCTCCTTAAATCTTCTCGAATGTCAAGTTTGATTTCATGACCAATTGATAGGGAAGATAGATTGCTTCCGCTGACCGTGAAGTTGCCATAGTCATTTAGTTGTAGGTCATCAGGTGGTTGACCTTTACAAGTGCAGGCGAGAATGCGATAGCCTGAAATGTAATCGTTGTAGAGTTGTCGGATTGGGATGCAATTTACGAGCATTGAGATGTGTCACCTTCTTTATATTTGCCATATTGCGCTAACGAAAAAGGTAGAATATTGAAAATGTCATTAAAACAGTTGTTTGTTTGTTGATTAAAGTCTTCCAAATAAGTCCATGGAGCATTTTTCTTCCCATATTCGGCGAGGTATCCTTCAATATTTCGTTTATATTTTTTGTATCCTTCTGGTTTCATTCCTCTGCATTTACAAAAAATATCAAAATCAAACTTACTATAAATTGCTGGTTGATTTACCCATGCAGCAATAGCATCATACAGATGGTAAAATGGCGAATTTTTATAATTTTCATGTCGCATAACATAAGGATGAGCACTATATTTCGCAAGGATGAAGAATCGCTCAAATAATTCTTTAATATCTTTCAGCCAAAACGCCTCGTCATATTTACCTTCACGGTCAAACCCACAAAAGCAATAAAATTTCATTTGCTTTTTCCATTTTGGATTAACTCTATATAACATTTCAAGTTTGTTAATAATGGTGTCTTTATCTGCAATATTGTCAAAAGCGAAAATAAAATCACCGTCATATTTCCAAGTGCTCATCATTTGAATTTTTTCTGGCGTAAGTAATCTCTCATCAAGTCCTTGCTTAAATTGAAATCGTTTGCCAGTAACTTGTACTTCTTCAATAGTTTCTTTCCAATTAGGACACGCAAAGAAATTATCATCAAGAAAGCATAGCTTAGGTCGTGAAATATCCATAAATTCAGACAGATTGCTATGAGCAGAACATTGTTTATAAACTTTATTTACACAGAATTCACACTGACGAAAGCATCCACGAGTTAGGAAACCGATAGAGTAATCTGTATAATATACGAATTCTTTTGGCTTCGCCCCGTTCTCAATGCAATGTTTAACCCATTCATCATATAGATGATAGTCTGGTTTACAATGCTCAATTTCATCAGGCAATTTGGGCGCTTTTTCATAATAAAATCCGGTTCCACCGAACTTAATACTTGGTTTATGAAGAAACGGATTGTTTTGATAAAATTCTATAATAGTTCGTTCAGTTTTCAAAGATTTATCTTTTGGTTCACAAGGGACTTCGGTTTTAATAAAAACCTTAGAAATATATACAATGTCATAGCTATCTACTTCATCATATGACAAGAGCAAGGTCACATTATCTCCTTGCATATTATGATATGAAGATAGTTTCATAGAAGCAAGATTGGGGAATCGGTGCCTGTTTTTTCCAATGATTTCTGCGTCAATAATTCCGATACGCATAAAACAAACCCTCCTATCTTTGATATATCCATTATACCATAAGATAGGAAGGTTGTCAAGAAAAAACTTATTTAATTTGTATTTTATTGTTCCACAATCTCCACCATATTTCTTTCCCTTTATCGCTTGGCGAATCTTTATATCCAAGAAATCCATGCTTATCATATATTACATAGACAGTACAATATGGTGAAAATAATCTTGCTAGCTTCTTGACCTGATTTACATATATATCAAATTCTTTATCGTCTTGTGATTGATATTGTTTATCGAGTGCTATTGTTACGGTCTTAACGCCGATATCGAGTAACATATCACGGCGAACCTTATTGAAATTCCAGCCAAACATAGCGCATGAGATGTTATTGTCGCCAAGTATATCTTGCATCTGTAAACAGGATTTAGGTCCCTCAAACAATATAACGTTACGACTAGATTTTATAGCTTCTTGATTCTGATATAATCCATACAGCACTTGACCAGTAGGGAATTTATATTCATTATTTAGCGTCTTCAATGGCTGATATTTCAAGCCTTTGCCAACTAATTGCTGCCTTGTATTCCTTGCATGAATGCCAACCAAATCGCCATTTACATCAAACACAGGCAAAGCAATTTGTTCATTTCTTGCATACCAGCCTATATTGAACTTCTCCATTGCTTGCTTTGATATTCCATCATCTATCCATGATACATGAGCCAATGGCTTAAATAAATCAAGCACGGTCTTGTCATATACTACAAGTTCTTGTTTACTTTGCTCATAATTTGGCAAGAATTTTTTCATGGATTGCCATTGGTCAATATTTGGATTAACTTGACAAGTTGATATATCTATCTTACATATGTTACATACATACTCAACTGCTTGAATAACACTATCATAGTTGAGTATATGTTGAACAAGTGAGAATATGTCGCCATTGAATCCACAAACATAACAGAACATGGACTTTGATTGAATATAGTAATACAGCTTTGGCTTGTGTTGCAAAAAATCGTTAGGATGATGGCAGATAGAATAGAATATCAGTTGTTTATTATCTTGCTTAATAACAGGTATGCCTAATGAATCCATGATAGATATAATTTGGTCAGTATCTATTTGTTGCTTGATATATTCAAAATCAATCTTTCTATCTGCCATAGTTTATTTATTCCCTATATATCAAATTCGTCTTACTTATATCATATGGTTGATTATATTTGGTAGTAACAAAACAATCAAAGAAATGTCCTGTATTTAGGTCGAGATGTCCCCATATCTTAATACCTTGCTCATATGCAGAAAATCGTACTTTGTATAAATGTACTACTCGGTTTATTTTAACCTTTCTATTTGGACAATATTTCTCCATCATCATGTCACATACTTCAAGTTCTTGTTTCTTTGGTGGCATAATAATCCCAGCTACATCACATTTATTCTGCATGGCTCTACTACCAGCAGAGCAACTTGCATCAAGTATTTCTTGATTATAAGCATTGGCATTTACTTGAGAGAATGTTAAAATAGCTACATTATATTCAACTGCCAAATCCTTTAGTTTGCTTGCCAAAGCCGCTAATACTTGGTCAGAGCGTGTCTGTACTTTATTTTGAGATGCTATATCGCTCGAAATAGACGGACCTTCTGTAATATAATCATATACTACAAACCCTACTTGCTTATTGATTACATAATCACGAATATATGTCTCGATGGTGCTGGTAGTAAATGAAGGCATAGTGACTGTATATATCTCAGATTCATGCAGAATCTCAATAGCCCTATCTACTCTTGCTTCTTCGCCTTCTTCATATTGACCGTTTAAGATATGATATGTTGGGACTCCACTAATTGATGCTACAATCTTTGGCGTGATTTCTCTATCAATATCCATCTCAAATTGAATATATAATCCAGCGCTATGTTGATAGCATGGATTATTAATGAAGTCATCGTCTTCATAGCTCCATATATAAGGGCAACATACCTGTACAAGATTATACAGTCCAATTGTTGATTTACCAAGTCCACTACCGATTGAATATAAAGATAGTTGTCCTCTAATCCAACCTCTCGCTGCTTCATTTAGATATTTGCTAAATGTAGTAGCACCATACATTGGCTCGGACTTAAATTCTTCTTTGACCTTCTCAAAACCATCGCCTGTCTTTGCTTCGATAATATTCTTATCTACAAAGAAATCTTTCTTTACACTAATCTGCAACCCATCAAAATAATCAACTATATCCTTGATTGTATATGATTCTACATTGCCTTCAAACTTCGATATATCAAATCCCACGCCTCTATATTTGCGTAGGATTGAATTCTTCCTTACTTCTTGATAATATAAATCAATGTTATCAATATTTGTTAATTGCTTGATTGTATCTACAAAATCAATAAGATTGTTTTGGTCGAACAGTTGCTTGATACTTGGCTTGTTCTCTGTAAGATTGTATATGCTAATGGCATCTATTGATTTTGCTCCATGTTTAGCTAAGGACAAAGCGGCTTGATATAATCTAAGATGAAATTCCATTGGTTCAAAGTCAAACTTGGATAGATTATATTTGCCGCTAATCATTAGTTGAGGGTTAATCAAAAAAGCCCCAATCAATAATCGAGCATTTGCTTGGTCATATAGTATATGTCAACCCTCCTTTGAATTTTATTTTTCAGTAAAGCGATTTAAATCAGGATAAAAATGGGTTGCTTCGGCTCCCAAATAAACCATTAGCATAGCCATTCCCCATCTTGCTCCGTTTTGAAATTCTTTAGTTTCACCACATTCTGCACTTTCAAATAATTCTTTAAGTTTGTCAGAGCCAATAAAATCTAAGGTTAAGCATCCAATTTCTTTAACATTAACAAAATCACTGGAAAACCTATTGGGGTCAAGATTCATTTTGTTGCCCTCCTTTAACATATAAATTTCCTAATCAAATATATCCTCATCCTCTATCCTCTTTATTCGTCTACATATTGTCTTGGTATCTTGACGAATATTAGATTGTTTAATCGCTTTCTTCGTCTTTTGCTTCTTTTCATAATATCGTTTAGCTTCATCATAGTAGTATGGTATAATGCCAACGCCTGTTATATTTATATTTAATACATTATGTATATACCATAGTGTATATTGCATTCCGTTGAATTTAAGAGAAGAATCGTCTTTCATCATCTTCTTTAGCATGGAGTTTACGATTTTATCATTTACTTCTTCACTACATATGGACTTTAGATATGCCATGAATTCTTTTCGTTCTTGCGATTCCTTCTCTTTATTTTCTTTTTCTTTCTGGATTAGTTCATATTGTTCTTTACATTCTTCACAGCATACATAAAATTTAGGCTTCAGGCAAATAGCAGAATCCTTGTCTATTTTGGTTTTACATACCCTACAAGTTATCATCGCCATTGCCTGAAGCCTCCTGTTTTATTGGTCGTTAATTATTTTCCATTCAAGTAAATAATCTTGTAATTGCTCACCTGGAATTTGTTTATTCGTTTGTTCAATTCTTGCTAATGTTAGCTTACTTATATCGACAGGATAGATTATATCATCCTGAACTCTATATGATGGATTATATTGTATCCATGCCTTATATATTTTTCCATCTATGAATCGACTTGGACACTTGAGATTGAATATCCTTGGCGAATCTGAAATAATATTCAAGAATTTATACTTGTCTACAAATTGCCCTTCAATCTCAATAGATATATATGGTGCTAATTGCTCATCCAGTATCTTACAATATTCAAAATTGAAAAATATCATATCGACAGATGAACTAATATTGCCACTTAGAAATAGACAAGATGGATGAGTGCATGAATCCATCTTATAATATTGTTCGCCATTTACATACACCCAGCCATCTTGTTTCGGTACTAATCTAGATAATAAGGCTTCAAACTCGTGATGCCATTCCTTGTTGAATCGCCTTGATATTGTAGCATAACAAGTTACAATGTAAGAATGTAAATCTATTGCCAATTTAGCCTTAATATGGCTCCTGAATAAATCTACTCTAATTTCTGATAGATAGCCAATTAGCGTAAATTTATTAAGTAAGTTCATTTATTAATCAAAGGGGCTGGGTTCATCATCATCAAATGGAGAACCAGATTCTACTTCGTTTGTATCGCTTGCATCATCATCGAACGGACTCTTGAACTCGGGCTTAACAGATTGATTAGATGCTTTAGTTGCATCAAGCACCTTTAGTTGAGGAATCTCAAAATCGCCATTTTCAATGGTTTCAGTAGAGTAAACAAACACTACATTATTTCTTACACCCTTCTTACCCTTCTGAGTAAGATATTCCTCTTCGCCAATAACAGCGCCAAAATACTTGTTCTTTAGTTTGCTTTCATCCCAATTCCAAGTAAAGTTCTTATTGGACTTCTTAATAGAAGTAATGAAGCCCTTAAAGAAAGATGCGCTCTTATCCGCATAGGAACGGCGAATTATACCAGCATTAGGCCACTTCTTATTGGCACGAGTATCGTTATCATATTGCTTCTGGAAATATCCCTTCTCATCGCCCTTAACAATATCAAATTGAATCTCAAGATATTCCTTCTCAGGTACGTCCTTTACATCCTTGATGGCGCAGATATAGCCACCAGGAGCAAGACGCTTGAACTTAGTAGGCTCTTGTACATTTTCCCAATTTTCAATTTTCTTCAATTTGCTTCATTTCCTTTCAAATCATTTAATCATTTATTAAAATTCTTCAAGTGCCTTAATTACAGGCATAATATCATTAGGGATTTCATCTTCTTCAATGGCACCTATTGGAGTCTTAGCCGTGCTATTATGGGCTTTGGTTTCAAATACATATTGACCATCTTTGGCTTTAGATAGCAAGACAGTAGTTAGCTTAGATTCAAGGCGAATCTTGTTTAGCTTGCGGCCATTGGTAAGTAGACAAGTAAATCCGTCATCACTTGTCTGGGCGTGACCAAGCATAATCACAGTCAAATCGTCTCTGAGCTTGTTAGATACATCAACAATGTTGAATACAGACTGAGCCAAGTCCATCCATTTGTCGTAGCCCTTCTCTTTGGTTCTGCGCATCTCGTCTCCAACCATAATACCGTTCAAAGTATCAATGATTAGATACTTAAATTGCTTCTGCTTGCTATGAATTTCTTCCATTAGCTTGTAAACCATATCAGGGTCGTCAGTCTTGATATAGTTCTTCTTTTGCTTGTTGTATTGGTTTCTCCAACCTTTCCAACTAAGCCCCTTACCATCTGCATCAATGTAGAATGTTTCATCAGGTGGTAGATTCCGAAGCGATGTAGTTTTTCCGGAACCTGACTCACCAATAATTAAAATTGCTTTGCTCATATTGAGCCATCGCCTCCTTCATTGTGTATTATATCATATTGTAGTTGATTTGTCAAGTAAAATTTTCATTTAATCTCAAATTCCTTCCAACATTTTACTTCTTTAACAAATTCATTAGGCACTACTGAGAAACTACCATCTTCATTTTTTTTCATCTTTTGTTTCTCATGTACTACGGCTTGAATCAATGTCAATGGTTGCATCTCATGTTTGGCATTGAATTTTTTGTTGAGTCGATATTGTCTTGTAACTCCATAGCAGATGTTGTATAATGTAGCATCCTTGCGTTCATATGGGCCTGATTCAATATCAACTACCATCCAATATGATGGGTCAATAGATGGGTCGTTAAGCGTTGAATATCCAAGAAATTCAATCTGCCATTTGATTCTTTGATATATAGAGGTCTTAGGAATTGACTTGGTTTTAATCAGAGCCTTGATTAGTTCTATATTATCAAAGTTCCTAAATTGTGTTGCGGTTTCTTTAGCTCCAATATTCCTTAACAAGTCAATCTGTTCATTGGTTAGATTCTTTTTAGATATAACTTTAGCGTCAATATATTTATTATATATATCAAACTCTGCAAGCAATCTATTAGGATGTGCAAATGCAGAAAAATAATCAAGTTTGAACAAAATGTCGATTGCTTTGGAATTGATTCTTGAATCGTCCATTAGGGCTTGATATAGTTGCGTCCTTGTTTTAATTCCTGATTGACCAAGCTCATATAGGGCTTCAGGCGTTGCTTTCGGCATATTCTTGATCCCAGCCATATTCTGAACAATAGCATTGTTATCATGGTCAATATTAAATTCCCGGTTATCATCGCCAAACTTGATTTCCTTGATTACTATGCCACGTTTGATTGCTTCTTGCTTAATGAGCGATACCTTGTCTTTCTCGCCTTTGTTCGAGAATCGTTGCAGTACACACTTATAGAATTCAAGAGGATAATGAGCTTTGAGATATGCTATTGTTACACTATCAATAGCCATACAGTAAGCATGCGCGGAATTAAAAGAATAATTAGCATTGTCTTCTACAATATGCCATACTTTCTCTGCCAAATCATTAGCTACATTTTCATCGCTTGTTTCACCTGTATTCATAATGGCTTTAGCAAATCCAGAGATAAACTTTGGATTAGCTTCCTTGATTACATAATCTTTCTTCTTACTGATTGCTTTGATAATCGTGTATGTTTCAGCCATAGGAAAACCAGCAAACTCAAGCACTTTCATCAAATCTTCTTGATATATAATGAATGATGATGTACGATATTCATCTTGAATCAAATCATCAAGAGCTTTGATTCCATACTCAAAATGTTGTCGAGATTCAAATAGATGGTACATAGATTGAAAACCAGGACGAATACCGGCTATGAATTGAGTAAGCTCGGATATATTCTTTGGTTTATATCGCATGACTTTCTGTGTTGATTTGGGTTGTTCGCATTGATTTACACATTGAGTAAAGCCATCTCTATAAATATTCCATGTAGCATCGTCTGTTTTTATTTTATCAAGAAGTTGGTTGACAGTATATGGCTCGATGCCAATTTCTTTATAGATGTCATATGTCAATCCGATTGAATCTACAATTAGGTAATCTTGTTTTAGATATCCAAAAGCATCAATAGTACCTGACTCGATAACGGCAGTTAGAACCTCATTGCCTGTTGCTTCGGACTTACAAAGGATAACACCAATATCTGCTTCTGCGTCACCATCATAGCATATCGTTGCACATGGGTGGCCTTTACGACTATCGTATATTCCAAGGTATTTCTTGCATCCCTCAAATAGTTCCTTAAATTCAGGCGCAATAAAATCTTCAATATTTACATCATCTGGATTGTCGGCGTGTTTATTAGCTTGTTCATAATCTCCAATTTGATAAGATACCTTATTGGCTATTTGCGGGTCAATACCATTGGCTCTTGCATACATTTTCCATGCGGCTTTAGTCTTCAAGGTTCCAAGAGCCAATAGGTCATAGGTGCCAAGTTCTCCAACAAGCTCTCTCTGCGCTCTAATGAACGGCTGGCGGTCGCTGACATTGTGATCGATATCTGGTGGTACATGACTCTCAAGCACACGTTCTTTTGTCAAGAATCGTTCAGGATACATCTCAACAGGACTATTAACTTTATCGACCTTAGTAAATCGAAGAATCTTGTTTAGATACATACTTACGCCAGAACCACGGCCAGTTGGCGTTAAGATGCCACAATATTTTTCTTGACCATCTTTCATAGTGTAGTATGTAGTAATAAAATAATCTGCCATATTACAGGCTTCTATTTCAATGATAGCGTCATTGATTTCTTCAATATATTCATCATGCTTTGCTTCATTAATATCCCACTTCTGTTGTTCCCATTCAGACCAAACAATTCGTTCAAATTCTTCATTACGCTCTTGTTGCGTCTTGTCTCTTAGTGATTTAATAACGGGAACTTTAAGTGATCTATCAAGAACAATATCCTCAAAATCCATTAAGACATTGGTATTATCAATGGCTTGCTTGATTTGTTCGTCAGACAACACGCCCTGTTGTTGAAAACGGCTGAACAGCACATCATATGTTGGAAAATCCATGAACCATCCATCTTCATCTTCATAACTAATATGTGCCGATTCAAGCAAATCATCTCTGTCTTTCATTTGAGATTCAAAGATTACATGGCTATCACATCCTGCTACAATAGGAACATTAATCTGGCTTGATAATTCAAGAATATGGCGATTCAAGTCGGCCTGTTGTTGAGTATGATGTGGTTGAACCTCAAGATAAAAATATGGAAATTTAGAAGCCAGTTGATCCGTGATATCATCAATATCTTGGTATTTATTCCAGTAAGCAATACAGGCCGTTGTGAGCATTACATCATCAGGCGGTAATGACATAATCAATTCCAAGTCAAGTCTTGGACGATAATAGTATCCATCTTTATTGGCGATGGATAGAATCTTATTTAGCGATTTACGGCCATTATCGTTTCTTGCCAATAGAATCACGTGACAATTTGACTTGTCATCTGTATGTCTATCTTTGACCCAATATGCTTCATAGCCAAAAACGAACTTAATATTGGTTCCATTCTTTTTGTTAAATTTCTCAATGTCATCATAGGTCTTGAAATAGTTCCCAGCCCAGCCATGTTCTACTGTTGTATATGCGCATGACTTATTACCATATCTTGCTTTGAGTTCGTTCCAGTAATCAAGATGAATTAGTGGGCTATCCTTTGTATATACATTAGATAATGATGTATGCTTGTGGTAATCTTGCCATAGTGGTTCATTCAATATACATCACACTCCTATATTAGAATCATTCGGTCTTACCGTACATCAATTATACCATAAAACCGAAGGATTGTCAAGGGTTGTTTAATTGATTTTTCTTTCTACTACTACGATAGTATCATTATGCCAACCACCATGAGCGACCAATAAAATTTCAATAATTTCAAACCCGTATTTTTTCCCAATGCCACCGCTATTCCATGAACAAGTGATGCAATAACCGCCTGATTTAACTATACGCCCAATTTCTTTCTTTTGATTACTCCAATAGCTTGCTTGGGTTGTTTTCATATTTACGGTTTGATTAAATTTTTTATAACATTCAGCAACTTGTCTTGGACTATATGGTGGGTCATATAAAACAACATCGGCGCTATTATTTGGCAAAATCTTTAAAAAATCAGTAGCATCCATATGATATTTTGTAGGCATTTCAGGGTCAATATCATTAGTTATGGTGGCTAAAGAGTTGTTATTAGCAAAAGGGTCAACAATCACTCCATTGCTATATTTTAGAATTAAATCTCGAATAACTGGAATAGAAAATGTATTACTGTTAGGCATCGCCCATACTCGATTAATAATCAAAACCACTCTCTCCAATCATCTTCTTCTTATCATAATCCCACATAATTTATTACTCTTTCTTTTCAAACATATCACAAGCTGGAGTATCTTCGTAACATAAATGACCCCAAAGAAACATCATCCCTTGCTCTTTTTCTTTTTCTGTAGGATGAGGAATATCACAACATAGGTTCCAATCGCCACATCCAATATAGTGGGAGCATTCGCCACAAGTTCTATCAATCATTCAAACAAATCCTCCCAATTAAATCCATCTTCTTCAATCTTTTCAATTTCCCAACTTTCAACCGTCCCTTGAGGCGATTCAACATCATTCCACACATTCACGTTTAACGTCACAATCATTGCCACTTTACATCTTTCTTTTTGCAACAAACTTGCCGTCTCATCATCACATTGGAACTTTAAGAAACTAACATTGCCTTTAGTAATCTTGACAGTTGTTGTTTTCTTGACAAATACCTGAATATCACTTGGTGAAGTTTCAAACTCAAGATAGAACTTTGGTTGAACAATCTTGTTGCCATCACTCGATCCCCATAAAACCATATCATCACTACAAACATGGCATAGTGGCAAGGTAACTTGGCTTGGCTTGAGAATAGCAGTTACTTGGCGTTCGGGGTCAGTGTCAAGTGGTAGAGAATCAAACCATTTGATTAGGCGATTGAGGTTTGATTTCTTAACTGTAATGCCACAGGCAGTGCTATGTCCTTGGCATTGAGCCAACTTAGATTGATTGATTTGTTCTGCAACAGGAACAGGAGAACGAAGTGAACCAGTCCATGTAGTTGAATTGGCTTCTCGTAAAATAATCACAGGCTTTCCATAATTTCCCATAATTTTATTAGCTACAAGTCCAAGATAATTTTTATCTTCTGTATCGCCAAAGCAAACAACAACCTTATGGTTATTATCTATATTTTTATCAATTTCTTCGTAAATTGTTTTTGTTTTTTTTGTTTGTTCTCTATGAAGCTTAGATGCAATAGCAAGCGCTTCATCTTTATCTGCTTCGCCTACAAACGCCTTGAACAACATTCGTTTTGCGTCCATGTCATCAGAGCGTTGAACCGCATTGATTTTAGGTGATAAATTCCAACTAATGTTATGGGGCGTGAAATTTTCTCCACGCCCAAGTTTATTTAACATATGCAGTAGAAAATCATTGCTTTGCTTTTGCGCTTTAACTATATAAACTCGATTTTCTAAAGAAGTTAAATCAGCAACATCGCTAATCAAACTAAATGCAACAAGGTCTGAGTAGTCAGGTCGTTCAATGCCATATCGTTCACAATAACCTTCAACGAATTTGTCCGTAACTCCTGCCCCTGTTAAATTTGAATTTAGTCCTTCTCCAAAGTGACAGTTGATAACAATAGCATAAGGATTATCTTTGGCTAAGTGATGGTCTGTGATTATGGTATCAATGCCAAGTTGCTTTAATTTTTTACAAGAACTTACATCTCCACTTCCAGCATCGGGTATCCATAACAATGTAATGCCACTATCTATAATTTGTTGAAGCATATCTTCATCTTTACTTGGGCCAATTCCATGTTGCTTACCAGTATGCCAGAAAACGATAGACTGAATCCCTTGCTTTTTTAGAAAATCATAAGCAATGGTAGCAGACATGACTCCATCGCTGTCAACATCTTGTAGTATTCCAATTTGTTCACCACAAGATATAGCGTTATGAAGCCTCTCAACCCCTTCCTTCATATTTGGATAATCCCATGGGTTATCCATCACATCCAATCCAGCATCTAAATACTTACCCACGTCCTCCACGCCACAGGCTTGAAGATATTGGCCTAAAAAATTAGATGGATTGATTGATTCTAGTAGAGGCTTTACTTTCATTCATCATCCTCCACCCACATATCAAATCTACTAGGATAATCATTACAACTCACAAATTTTGAATTGGGAAATTTATTATAAACATCTCTCACACCAAATAAAAGACCTGCATACATAACTACAGTTTCATCACCAATTTTCATTCCACTCCATTCGGTAAATGGAATATTATAATCTTTATCAATTTCTCTACTATACCGAACCTTTGTTCCTTCCTTCGGCAAATTATTAGGGTCAATAGGCTCCCAATGCCCACCTTTCTTTTTCTTCTCGCCAATCTTAAAAGGGCGACCTTTTTGGCTTCTCAGGTAACCTACTTTATACGCTAAAGCGATTGCGTTATGAACATCATCAAGACTATACACCCAAAATCCATCAACTAGATTTTTGTCAATATGCAAGCCACCCATTTTCTTATTTAGTCCATTCTTCTCCATTTTAGGCTTCAGCATTTCCCAAATTTCTTCATTGGTCATATCAATTACCATTTCAAGTTCTTCCTTATCAAAATGCTTAATATATGAAAACGAATCATATTTCCAAACAACTTTGCAATAAGTTCTTTTAGAGTTGGTACTTACTACATATCCAACATCACCATAATTCGGTAACCCATAACGTTCATCTGGCTTACCAATATACCTTACCTTATCTCCAACATTAAATTTCTTATCACTCATAAAAAGAGCCTCCTTTCTATGGTTCAATTATACCACAAAAAGGAGGCTTTGTCAAGTATTATTTTTTACACTTCAGTTTCAATACTTTCATATTCTTCAGTAGTGGTGGTAGAATCACTTGAAGAAGAACCAGATAGTTGTTTAAATACCTGATTAGCACCAGTAGCGCCAAGTCCACTAACAATGCCAACAGCAATAGCATCAATATAATTACTTACAGGGAAATCAGGCATCACAAATAGGCCAACTACGCCAAGAATTGCGCCAGCCACACCACAAAAAATAGGAATGTATTTACTATTAAGAGGGGTAGTCTTTACTACTTGCGCAAGTAGATAACAAATAATAGTAATGCCTGCTACAGTTGTAATATTACTCATGTCCATTGGTTATACCTCCTTTCAATCCAGCAGTCCCACTCTATTAAGAACAGTTGCCAACATCTCACGAGTACAATAACCCTGTGGAGAAGTGCCATCGAGAATTTTTTTATTTACAGCTTTTTCCCAAGATTCTTTGGCCCAAGAAGAAGGCTGTGTTTGGGTAGAAGTTGAAGGGGTTTCAGCAGTATCAGTATCATTGGTTGTACCTTCTGAAGTAGAGGATTCTTCTTTTCCATCGTAAGCAATGCCAAGATATTCTAGAATGCCTTTGCATTGAGCGAGGGCCAGCTTATCACGGTAAGCACTGTCATTCATCAAAGCAACATCATCTTTATTGGTATGAAAACCATGTTCAATTAATACAGCAGGTGCAACAGTATTGACAAGAACATAAAAACGAGAATGCTTTAGAGGCGTTCCGTGCATAGTTACTCCTGCGGCCTTTACACAATCAACAATTTTATTCGCTGCAATATTTCTATTAGCCGTATCACCAGCACTTGAAGTATAAATTTCCCAACCCTTTGCGCTATACCAATCGCCATTACCAGCAGCGTTAGAGTGTAAGCTTACATATAGGCTTAAATCCTTGATTGCATTAGCAATATTGCAACGATATTGTAGGTCATTGGTGTCAGCCTTACCAGTAGGATTGTTTGCTGCCACACGAGTTAAAGTAACGTCAACTCCATGACGTACAAGAATTTTTTCCATACGCCGCGCCATATCAAGAGCAAATTCAGGTTCACTAAAACTCTTATCAGGGCTTTGGTTATTACTCTTGATGCCATGTCCTGGGTCAAGAACAACTTTCTTTGTCATTTTGCCATTCCCTTCTTTAGGATCATCTTTAACATCTGAAGTTTTATTATCTTTCAAATAAACTAAAATCCAATTGTGAACTTTACGTCCATCACCTTTGAGAATTTTACCATCAAAGTCACACATTGAACTGCCACCACCATCTAACATAATGGCATAATCCCATCCATATTCAAACAATCTTGCTTGAAGTTTTTCAGGGGTTTGAGCATCACTGGTTCCATCTTGAGCACAATAAAGACAAAGATTATTACCTTTCATACCAATAGCAGAGCGTCCGCGTGTTCCACCTTGCCCACTATCATAAGCGAAACCTTTAATTGTTTCACCATTAGCAATAATAGAAGTACAAGAGATGAAGTTAGGATATGTTTTATAATCATTGGTATATTTAAAATTATTAGGCTCTCCCCAACCAAATCCATAAATACCTGACCAAGAAGGGGCTTGTGATAGTAGTTTTCCGTCTACTTTAAGGGCTACACATGGAGTTAAATCAGGATTCCATAAACCGCCATTTAAGATATAATCAGCGCCAGTTTCAAATTTAACTTGTGATAGAGTTCTAGTACATTTTGTAACATATAATTGAATTTTTTCAATAGAATCAAGAGCGATTGTTGCTGTATATTTGGACATTTTTTCACTCCTTTGTTATTTTAATCCATATAAAGAAGCATTGTATTGAGCATATGATATGCTACTACCATTTACAACAGCCATTAAAAATGTGTTCCCTGTTAAATAACCGTAGCTCATTATTGGTATAATAGTGCTATATGAAGAAACATTAGGGAACATTGTAGAATTTACTAAAATTTTTTGATTATCGGTTCCTGATAAAGTAAATCTAATAAATCCCCCAACATATGTACCACCTGGGTCTCCTGCGTAAATTGCATTGGTATATGTTTGGGAACCAAAAAGTTGTTTTAAACCAGACGGGATTTGTGTTACCCACTTTGTATAAATAGCGCCATTAACATTATTGTTTTCATTTCTAACACAAGGACAAGAAAACGTACTGTTATTATTGGTAAAAATAATCATATATTCTCTATAATCAGATGATAAATTAATACTCCAATATTGATTTTGTGCAGTCCAATTTTGTATAAGTTCCCATCCACCGCCACTTGAACCAATATTAAGCGCCTGGGCTACTTTGTTGGTCACGTTTTCGCCGGTGGGAGTTTGGAGGCTATAAGTATCTTCATATTCAACCTTCAAGCTCCCCGCCAGCATTGCCAGCACTTCATTAACATTACCAGAACTTAATCCGTATTGAGCCAATACACTTGGACTAATAGCGCCGCAATCTTGCCCAATTATACCACCATAAGCCATACCATTTCGCCCCCTTTATTAAACTTAATTTTATGTGCGCACATAAAATCATCCTTTCGTTTTATATTTGGCTTTTCAGCCATAGTGTAATTATATCATATATATAAAAATTTGTCAATAGACAAATTGTAAACTTTTTATAAACATTCTATGAACAAACAAATTGTTTACCAAATCTTATAACTTTATCTTCCCATTCATTGTAGATTTCTTCTCCAAGCCCAATCCACCTATTTCATATTCTCCTTATTACAAATTAAAGTAAATCAGCATAGAAGGAAATGAACAGGTCTTGAGGTGTTTCCCATTCGTTGGATTTAGAAGAAAATAAAGTTCGTTGTCCTTGCATAGTTACTCCCTAAACACACTATCCAACCAATAATTCTTGGCTACGATAATCTCATCTTCATCTTCAAACTTAAAACCAAATACCATAGTGTCGCCTGTTCCGGTAAAAGTATGGTCTCCTACCTTGAGTTCTTCTTGTAGCATACGTTTTACAATGTCTACACAATGTTGAGTTTCTTCGTCTGATAAGATTCGACCCTCATTACCACCAAAATGATAAAATGTATCGGGGAAAGTAAACGGTTCAATATGTTTAGTTACAATAGGCTCATCACAATTTGGGCAAAAGATACCATCACCATCATTAGTCACACGCTCAACTTCATCTTCAGTATATGAGATTGTATATTGACAATGTGGGCAAGTGGTGATGATGGGGCGGGTTTCGATGATTTTGCTTTCGGGTGGGCTAATGATTTGGGGCATGATTATTCCTCCTTAAATAAATAAATTTTTGAACTCTACGATGCCTTGAACTAAAGCATCAATATCTTCTTGCGTGGTTGATTCACCAAAACTAATCCTTACTGTTTGACTTGCTTCTTTTTTGGTTAAACCAAATGCTTCAAGAACTCTTGTAGCATCATTAGTATCGTTTGAGCAAGCCGAATGACCAGGACTGATATAGATACCCTTGCTAGATAAAAAATTCACTAAAGCGTCAGCATTGAACTTTGGTAAATATAGGGCGTTGATGGCATAGGTTTTATGCTCGTTCTCAATATCATGGATATGGTGCAATACATTATTCTCCAACAGCTTAGTACACATATAGTTAACTAACTGACCCCATACAACATTGTTTGTCTTATCTTCTCTGACAGCACGTTTCATAGCATAGCTCATAGCAACTGCGGCTGAGACGTTGGGAGTGCCGTGGATTAGACCATATTCATTACGACTATCCTCACTACCGCCAAGATACTTGAATAGCCTATCACTTATCCAGATTGCACCAATACCAGGTTCACAACCAAATTTATGTCCTGAGAACCAAACAGCAGAACAAAATGAATCAAGATTTTCAGGTAGCGGATAATGTCCTATAGCCGCCGTAAAATCAGAACCAAAATATCCGCCTACTGATTTCACTTGCCTACCAATGGATTCGATATCAAACGCCGTTCCTGTTGATTGATTAACATATTGGTGTAGATATAGATTATAATAACCAGGGAAGATGCCTTGTACTGGTTTGCCAAGAGCATCGGTGCTATCATGTTCAAATGGATAAACATAAACATATCCATCTCTGAATCGTCTACACAGCCACTCAACAGCCTCAGTAGCGCATCGACAGAATAACACCTTGCCACTACTTACACCCAAAGCAGACTTGATTCTATCCCTTGCTTCATTCAGAGCTTGATTTGCTTGTAAACCCATAGCGTGAGAGGAATTAGGGTTCCCAGGAATGTAGTAATCTTTGGCAAAGTAACGAACTGGAGCCGTAGAAGCCCAATCAAGGTATACATAATTATCCATCTGCATCATCCTTCCAATTCTTAAACTCTACATAACATTCAATCTTCTTCCATTCTCCTTCAAACTTATCCCATACATCTTCCCATCTAACCATACGAAATTTCATAGGCTGTGATTGGTTTGCTGTTTGTTGAACCAACTGCATGAATCGGGCTTGTAGAAATTCAGGCGGGGCGGAAAGTTTTTGGGATTGAACCAAGGCATTGCCAATATATTGTTCTAGAGTTACGGTTAGGGGTTCAGAGAAGCCGAAGTTAAAGAACATTAAATTCGTCTCCTTCTTTGGCTGTTTTTAACCAATCAAGGAAACCGGCTAAAATTTTACCGTGTTCCCAACATAAGTCAATTTCCTTTAATTCAGCATCAATAAATCGTCCATATACATTGCCTTGTGCCATAATATCATAAGAAACTTTCATGGGTACAACACAATGATACTTATGATTGTCACACCCACAAATATCACATACTGTTTTTGTCATATCAATTACTCCCCAATTTGATCGCCTTCGTTTTATTTTACCTCCAATTTAAAAAAGTATAGATTAAAAATAAGGCAAACAATATTGTCAAACCAGCAAATATATGAGGTAACCCATATTTAATCACCACAATACTCAATAAGTTTAATTACATTTGATGATTACATTATAACATATGTTTGGTAATTTGTCAAGAATCTTTTTCCCACATTCTTGCCATATACCAAAGAACCGCTCCTCCATAAAAAATTGCAGTCCATATCTTACCTGCTTCTGCCATTTTTAATACACTGGTCCCAATAGCAATCATGACAAAATATAATCCAACATACTTTAAATATTTCATATCGTCAACTCCTTAAACTCATCTACTTCTCCATTTACCATCTTGTGATAAAAGATTCGATATTCGTAACGAATAGTACGGATTCTATAATAATTAGTCTCAGCAATTTGAAAACCAGTATAATCTAAAATATCACATTCAAATTCATCATCTGTCAACACTTCTCCATATCTCAAAGCATCATCAGAAGTTACCCATTTTACCCAACCTACGCAAAAATTATTTAATTCTTTTCCTTTTTCATCAATAAGAATATAATTAGGAATATAATGGGTGGTATCTGTTCTTTCTTTTATGGTATAAATTTTATCTGGATATTCCTTATTATAGACTTTATCTCCCACATTAAAAAATGGCATAAACAATTCCCTCCTTTGAAGTATCTACATTATACCACAAAGAAGGGAAGTTGTCAAGTATTAAAAATAAATTTTTGTATCAGCGTTAGTCGCAATTACACGGTTGGACTTTCCTTGGGCGATAAGGTGGTTTTGTAGAGTGTTGGCAAAAGCAACCTTGCTTTCAAACTCGCCATGTACCAATGCAATTTTATCATATCGACAAGTCATGTAATAATCCATTAGCTCTTCATATGAAGCGTGTGAACTAAATGATACCAGCTCAACAATATTTGCATTGTTCTCAACTTCAACGCCATCTACATTGATAATTTTATCGCCATAACGAATTTGGCTTGCCATATTATTCTCGCCACTATATCCAACGAAGCAAATTGTATTGCGTCGATTTGGCAAGATATATTTAAGCCATTCAACCACACGTCCTCCAACAAGAAACCCAGACGCACTTATTACCACACACGGTTCATTAGATTGTTGTAAGGCTTGGCTTTCGGTCCACTCTCTGATAAAACAAAGGTTGCTCCATGACTTTACTTTATTCCATAGTATATCATCAGGCCAAATATCGCAGAACTTCTGAGCAAGAGGACTATCCACAACAACTTTGATGTCGCCAGGCAATTTGCCTTCCTGCCATAACTGATATAGTACAGTCAGCATAGTTTGAGTACGCCCAAGACTAAAACAAGGAATCAATACTCTATGGCTATCTCTAACCACAGCTTCAATTTTTTCTTTATCTTGAGTCCTGTCGTATGCTTTATTCATTCGTTTCGGTTGACAGTAAGTTGACTCTGCTAACATTAGGTTGGCATAAGGCAATGTCATTCTTTCGTCTACATAAGGTTGAGGTGTTGGGCCTCCCACATCTCCAGTAAATGACAGCCTATGAGTTGTATATCCGTCTTGAAATGTCAAGTAAATCTGGCAAGCGTTAATAATATGGTTTGATGGATAATATTGTAATCTAATATCTTCTGTAAGATAATGTGAAACAGGTGAAGTCGGAATAGTAGTCCAACCTACTTCGATAATTCGATTGAGCGTTCTATCAATATCCTCTTGTGTATAAAATGGCGATGCCTTGATTCCTTTGTTGTTTAGTTTTTGGCAATCTTGTGTAAATATTTTCATGGAATCTTCCCACAGGAGTTTCAAGAATTGCTTAGAACCATAAGGAACGATTAGATGAGCTTGACATCCTCTTGCATATAAGGCTGGAACAAGGCAAGTGTGGTCAGCATGGCACTCATGCAGAATAATCCAATCAATGTCTCTTGGCTTGGTTTTCTTTAACAACTCTTGATTCTTTTTGTAGTTTGTTGCAATATCGCTTTCTTGATACAAGCCACAATCTAACATGATGACATATTTCTTGAATCTTACAATATAGCATGACTGGGTCACACCAGTTGCAGAAGCGCCGATTGCTTGTACATAAGGCTTCTTAGTACCACGACTTACCATTCATCTACCTCGATTCCATATTGTTTAAATAAATGTCGTTGCGGAGCGGCATCTCTATAATATTTTAATTCTGCTATAAGCCTTAATCGAATTGCTTCCTTTTTATCTTTTCTTCTACCAAGTTCAATTCTTTTTCCTTGATAACTTATAAAAGCTCTCCAATTTTGTTCTCTATTTGCAAAACAAACTCCAGTTACACCAGATGTATTACTTATTCTTAAATTCGTGTTTATTGAATTAAGCGATTTATCGGCAAGTCTTAAATTCTCATACCTACAGTCCCATGGTTTTTGGTTAATATGGTCAACTTTGTATCCTTCTGGAATTTTACCATTGTGTAACTCCCAAATAAAATTATGAAGCATTTTCATTTTGTTCCCTTCTGGCGATTTTCTTGACATTCTAGCTGAAAAATATGCTCCATTTTTAGATTTCCTTCCACTGTTTCCAGACCAACAATGTTTGCTACATTCTTCATAATCTTCTTTAGAAATATAAAATGTGTTTCCTTTTGAATCAACTCCAATAAGGCAGTTTTCTTTTTCTTGGTATTGATTCCCCTTAAAATTTGGATGGTCTTTTAAACATTTATCTTTTGTTCTCATAAATCATTCTCCTCACATAAGAATTATATTCAAGTAGGGAAGGCTGATGTGAGCAACCTTCCCTTAAAGAGCCGAGTTAGCTACCTCGTACTCACCTTGTATCCATATTATACCATATTTTAATGAAAAAGTCAAGTTACAATTTGGTTACAGTTTTCTTCATCATCCAATTCTGCCCATCCAATCACATCATCCATAATCCCAACAGCAGAATAATCATCCCAGTTGTAAATTCGTTCATACCATCCAGGATTTACCAAATAATCATCATGTTCTTCATCGTACTCATCACAACATTCATAATCCCAGCAGTAATCGGAATCGTCTCGAAGTGTTCTATACGGTACATAGAAGCCAAAGCATCTATAAGAACCGTATCGTGTAACGCATTTTAGCAATACAACTTGTTCTGCCTTTGGCTTGGTTTCTTTTGCATCAATCCATTTGATCTTCATTCATCCACCTCCAAAGCAATTAACTCTTGATTGTATTCATCATAAAAACATTTGGGCACATCAACCATTATAGTCCCCTTAATTTCTCCCTGATGGTTATATAAATCAATATGTCCAATGGCATGATATAACTCTTTCGTGTTATCATTAAGGGGATAAAAACTTAGATTGTTAAATTCAATCTTCATTCATCCACCTCAATCATTTCCTTTGCATTCAACGCAATCCAAATTCCACATTCATGGTAATCAAAATTAGCGTCTCCAAATACCCTATCTCTAATTTCTTCAATTCTTGGGCTACGTCTAATTTTTTCGCTACATTCTACCATACAACCACATTGGCTACATGGAGATTCACTAATTCTTTCAATTCTTTTTGTCTTCATACTCTACCTCATATTCATCAGGAGCTTGGAATCCAATGGCTTGAACAGGTGTAGTTCCATTAATTCTATCCGCAATTTCTTCTGTCTCTTGCTGATCTTGGGCCATAGTATATTGTAATTTAGATACTTTAGAGCTAATTTTAGTTTGCGCCCATGTTGATAAAGCATCGGCAATAGGCAATGCACACATATAGAATAAGAGAGTGCCACCAGCTACAGCTAGATATGATAGCTGTGAATGCTTATTATGTTGCATCGGTTATTCCCACCCTTTCGCCTTCTTAATCTCTTCCAAAGTCCTTGGCGTATAATCCATATATGGCATCATACACCCAACATTAGCCGCTTTGAATGTCATGCCTACTTCTTCTTCCCACATCTTTGTGTACTTTTCAAATGGCCTAGTGTCTCGTCCATTATGAATATGTCCGTATAGATGAATAGTTTGTGGTGTGTGATCTTGTCCTTCCCAATGGGCAATAGGATAATGGCACAGTACAACCTTTTGGCCTTCATCTTTAATCACTTCAAGTCGCCTATCACACCATACAAAATGCTTCGCCATTTCAGCATTGACTCTATCATGGTTGCCAAGAATTAGGTATTTGCAGCCTTTAAGTTCAGACAGGATTCTTGGAGCCTCTTCATTATACCAAAACATATCACCGAGGATGTACACTTCGTCATTCTTTGTGACACGATTATTCCAGTTTGAGATTAGAGCTTGTTCCATTTCCGATAGAGTGAAGAATGGGCGGTTATCAAATGTTAGGATATTCTTGTGCCCGAAGTGCCTAATGCAAGTCGCTAATATAAAATTTACGACTCATTTTCTATCACCTTCTTTTAATTTTGATACCACAATTATACCACAATCCATTCAAAATGTCAAGATAAAAATAAGGGGCTAGTTGCCCAGCCCCTTTGAAGTTGTATTTAATTCTCCATAAAATCTTTTACTTCGATCTCATCATAACCAAGATTAGCCAGTTTCATACCAAGTTTAATTGCTCGAATATAATCCTCACCATTAAACAAATCACGACTTAAAGTAGCATCTTCTGGATATTCACACATATCATAGGCCTTAAAATACAAATATACATTTGGGTCTACTGTCTCGCTTTGAATCTCATGACAATATTCGTGTCCATAATTGTCTTCGCTATGATAGAAATTTACTTTATAAGGATTGCTCATCGTCATCATTTTCTCCATCTACAATTAAATTTCCATCTTCATCAAACGCAGACTTCAAGCCCATTCGTTCTCGGACAATATCGGCTTCGGCTCTTAGGCACGCTTTGATTTCGTCAACTGTTTGCATATTCTTGATCTTGTCATATGCTCGTATCCAAGCAGACTGCCAACCGATATTTACACCAATAGCTCGGCTTGCTTTAAGTTGGTCTTCGATAATAGGCTGAATGATATCCTTCAGTTCCTTATTGGGATTATCAATCAGTGCATCCATGATTTCTTTATACTTTGGATTAGTATCAAGCATATGCTTCAGCATTGCTCGTTCTGATGCTTCTCTTTGGCGCTTGTTAATAATACACACCTCCAATATCACAGTTTGGGCAATATGGTTCAATCATATTTTCCATTGGGCATCCATCAAGTTCAGTATGTGGTTCTTGATAACGATAGTATTGCATTGGTTCACCACAATAAGGGCAACGCCCCTTCTCTTCTAGCTGCTTCACTGCTTGATTACTTAATTCAGCAGTTCTAGTCCAATTATCTCGAAGTTCAGTTAGATATAGTAGGCAATCAACTTCGACTTCTGGATAGTCTTCAAAATATCCATGCACAGCTTCCAGAATTTCAGGATACATATTGGGATAAGATGATAGATTAGACATTAGGGCTTCGTCACCTTCTTTACACCTTCAATGCCGATAATATAAACATTTCCACCTGAGTTGAATCCAATCATCTTCCTACTCTTATCCTTATCATGAGTACCGATTGCAACTACTTTTCCAATAAGTCCATTAGGCGCATAACAGCCATAAACATATTTCTTTACTGTCTTAAAATCAACCTTGTCATAAAGCCATTCAGGATAAGTATCATATGATTTTAAATAGTTAACAACCTTAACCCAGTCGCCAATCTTAATCTTCTTCTCTTCATCTTCCTTCTGCTTACGAATCTCTTCACGCTTCTCATTTAGCTTCTTGAAGACTTCCTTGATACCAATACCAATATCAAAATCATCGTCATGATGACACTTGGATTCAACAGTAGTACCATCAACATTGTCTACAAGAACAATCTTATTGCCGTGAATAGATAGATCGTAGTCGCCCTTGATGTTCTTTGGAGCATTGTTGTTTGGCTTTTTAGCTCCAATAATTTCATTTAGAATTTTTCTGTTAATTTCTACTCCATCTAAATCAAAAGTGAATAACCAGCCATCTTTAGGAAAATACATAAAATTCCTCCTTAAATTTATTATATATCAAAACGCCATATTCGCCATCGCGTTATTGATAGCGCCCTGATTACGCTTAATATAAATCAAAGTCGTGTCAAGTCTAGCATGGCCCATAGCAGACTGAATAGTAGTAAGGGGCACGCCTTGTTCAGCCTTTGTAGTTGCAAATGCAGAACGAAGAGCGTGATTGCAAATATCCTGCCATTGAGGATAACCAACATTCTTAGCTACTGTTTTCAATGTTTGGCTAAGATTGTTGCTATGAATAGGACCACCCTGGAAACTAAGAAACAAGTTGTCATATTCAGACTGGGGACGAGTTTTGATATAACAATCAATCATATCTTTAGTTTCATCATTGATATATACACGACGGGTCTTGTTGCCCTTACCAACAATCGTAAGCTCGCGCCCATCATCGCCGCTCATATTCTTGTACTCTTCAAGAGTAATGCCAGTAAGCTCACTAACACGAAGTCCGGTAGTGGCGAACAGGAGAATGATAGCCTTATCTCGAATAGTACGAGCATTGTTGACCATATCACGAAGATAATGAGCTTCGATATAGGGCTTCTGCTTAACATCACAATCCCTAACCTTTTGCTTCTCAAGTTCATCAGCAGGATTAGAGGCAATGATGCCAGACTTCTTTAAGAAGCCAAAGTAGCTTTTGACAGCAGAGATGCGAATGTTCTGACTGTTAGGCTTAAGGTTGGTGAAGCTATTCTTCCAGGTTACCAAATCCATATAGGTAATTCCATTTTCAGGCTTGCCAATGTAATCCAAAGCCATGTTGATATACTTTGTATAGTTCTTAATAGTCAAAGGCGAACGAGACTGAGACTGAAGGTAAGTAATATAATTAGCGTTCATATCAACATCTCCTTTACTTTACCTGTATTATACCATAAACCCCACACAATGTCAAGGATTATTTTGACTGTGTGAGGTTTATGTATTTAATGGAGGTGGCAAAAATGAAAAAATTTGATATAATAGGAGGTTTAGGCTTATGGCCATGGAGGAGATAATCGGTGCCGACCCCACTTCTTCTGGTTGGAAGCCAGATATTTTAGTTGGTAAACTATACCTCCATATTGTGGCTCTCAAGTAGCGACCTATCAAGCCACAACACTTTGTACAAAACTTGCTTCTGTATACGAAGCTCGTTGGAGGCGAAAGGAATCGAACCTTTTCAAACCGCAACCTCCATATATAGGCATCGGTTTATTCAGGAAAACCGTTAGCCTTGTATAAAACCTTTTGGAGCGAGGACACCAATCCTCAAATACAAACCAATAAGATATTGGTGTAGCTATGCACATATCACCATCTTATTGCTATCTGCTGTGCTACAGTGCTTGAGTGACGCTTCCTCGCTGGGATGGGGCTGATAGGCTCAACCCCTAGAGAAGCCTTATAGAGAAGCTACAGCTTCCTTAATATTCTTACCGAACTGGAACTTTGGAGCCTTCTTAGCAGGAACTTCAATCTTATCCTTAGTCTTAGGATTGTGAGCTACACGAGCCGCACGTTCAGCAATCTTTACACGGCCAAGGTTGGGAATTGCAACCTCTTCACCACGAGAAACCAAATCAATTAGAGTGGCAAAAACCTCTTCATACATCATAGTAGCGTTCTTCTTTGTAGTATCACAGCGCTCTGCTAGTAGGTCAATAAATTCAGGCTTGCTTACCATTTTATGTTCTCCTTTAATATTTTAATTAAGTAGGCTTTTCGCCCATATAGAGGCTTTTGATAACCCAGAGTCTTAACTGGATGATTTTTGTACACGCCCCGAAAAAGGGCTGGTAGGGCGAAGTTGATTTGAACAACTGTAACACGATTATAAGTCGTGCGTACTAGACCGCTGTACGACCGCCCCAAATTAGAGGCCGAAGCCTCATTACATTTGTTTTTCAATAAAAGCCATAATTTTGCTTTCATCTTCACGATTAGCTGTATAAATTTCAAACCAATCGCCATGTTCACTCAACAAATCCATAATACCTAAATATTTAGATAGTTCAGATTTCAAATTGATTTTTATATTTGGTTCTCCATTATTATCCACTTGCCAATCAGTTAGATAGACAGGGCCAATACAAGAATCAATTACGTTCATAAATTCTTTTACATTAGAAATATTTAATTTCATTTTATCACTTCCGACTATGCTTGTTGTAATCGTCACCAAAAATTAGATCGTCAATATCGTACTGCATTGGACTAACCTCCTTATTTTATTTGGTTCCGTTTATACTTTACGAATTGAGCAACGGTTTCCTTAACTTCCTTCATCGTGATTTCAAAGATTCACACGCTAACTTACATCCTCTTGGGCAATGCAACCCACACTTTACTTATCGTTTGTAGAGTCGTTACAAACTCAACTACCCTTACATTATACCACAATCTTCACATTGTGTCAACCACTAATTTTAATTTTATTTGTTGCCCATCTTTTTTTCAACCAACCATCTGGCACATGGTAATGGGCTTGAGGTATATAGATGCTCCTATAACAACCGCAGAAAGGAATAGGCATACAGTCTCATGCGACTTTCTGCCCATATAAATTCAATACATCTTACACGGCGCTAGCCTCACGCTCCACATCCTAAACATCCACTCCTCAGATGTATTGAATTGTTTTGACGGTTTTATCCTTCCACCGACAAGATGCCAGTATCTTATTCTACTTTTACCAACTGGGCTATGGAAAGCTCGAAGTCTTGAGGTTGTGGGTCAACCTTTTAGCCGTTAGGGAATGCACTTTGCTTATCTCGAAAGGTGAGAGGCATCCACACATCCAGGTTCCTAACTGTTATATATTATCGCACGACTTCCCCAATAGACGCTTTGGATGCAGGGGCAAGATTTGAACTTGCGACCTTCAGCTCATGAGGCTGATGAGATAACCAGACTTCTCTACCCTGCGATATATAAACCGTACAGTTTCTCTCTGCATTAACCGACACGGTTCAACATCGGAGTATTATCAATACCATAGTGTCTATCCACAGTCATAGAGACTTGACGATAATCTCACACGGCACATTTCGGTTTAGCTGGCCCAACCGAACATTTGCTCTTGAAACGGCACTGGCAGGGATAAATGAACTCGAACCATTGATACCAGAGTCAAAGTCTGGTGCCTTACCGCTTGGCTATACCCCTGTATTCTTTATACATTATACCATATTTTTCGCTATTTGTCAAGAACTTTTTATTTTATTTTTGCAATATCCAAGCCTTCTCCCAACAGATATTGCTTGCTTCCCACCGTTTCATTAACCAGAACCTTGGCTCTAACAAGAGGAAGCGTCCCTCATTGGCATTATCGTAACACCCACGGTAACAAAAATTTTTATATTCAACAACAATCTTTCTTTGCTGGCTCCCTTATATTTTTATAGCCAAAATTCATCAGGTAGCTACTCCCAATAAGGTATTGTTTTCATAGGCATCTCTCAAACTCTGTACCTACAAGGTTGGCGACCTTGCGAAGATTGGACAGCACGGTTATCTTACTGCCGCTGTTGTTGAATTGTTTGCTGGCCTTGTCTTTAGACCCTGCTACCGTTTAACCCAACCCATCATGAAGGGCACCAGCTAACTTACATATACATTATACCACAGATTTAATGATTTGTCAAGAGGAGATTTTGTTTTTAATCACCAATCACATCCCTTACCTCCTAACACCTACATTATACCATACTTTAACGAGTTTGTCAAGGGTTATTTTGTTTTATTTGCGGCTTCCTTAACTTCAGGCCGAACAAACTTCTCCAGATACCGCATTTGAGCCGCAATCTTATTTACATGATTTCGATTTGCATTATATGGCTTGTTGCATAGTAGCTTATACATCCGATTTTGTAGCTCCATATACTGTTCTTTAAAACTTTTCTTCATTTTAATGACTCCTTTATTATTCAAGATATTGGTACTGCCCCAATTTTTTCTTTATTCTTGATATAAAAAGGGGATTACCAGCTCCCCTTTTATTTTTCTTACCATCTGGCACTGGTTTTCATTTTTATTCCTTGCATTCTTTAGCGGCGCGAAGGAAGGTTTCAGCGTATTCATCAGGGGGAACAGTGGGATCGATATTTGCAGACACAAAACTCCCATCAGGAAGTACACGACCTACAAAATTGTAAGCACCGTCCAGAACGGTTTTGGTTCCATCTTCTGCAACAGAAAAAGTCCCGACCGCATACAGTTCTCCGGTGGAGGTGTACTTTGTCCATTCGTCCTTGTAATACTTGTTTACAAATTTGCCCATTTTACTATCTCCTTTTATATTTTATTTGGCTTTTTCAAGCCTATGGGTATTATACCATATATTCTTTATTTTGTCAATACATTTTTTAATTTAATCCAAAAAATTTATGGTTGCCAATAGTGATAATATACTGTTGACTTTCATGAAAAGCGCTATACCCATAAGAAGGATTATAAAAAAATAAAATATCTTGATTCAAAACTTCTCCATTATAAAATACTTGATATACAGCTTCATAAACTTCATCTGCTAAATTTGTATTGCCATATGCTTCCATACATTCCGATTTAAATTCTTCAACATCTTTCCATCCGGAATACTGATATAAATTTTTCACTTCTTCGGGAGTGATATTATCTTTAATACAAGCATTTAGAATACAACTTGCTACTCCAACTTTGCCCCAATATGGCTCATTACCTGCTTCGCCACATACAATACAAGCGATCATATAAAATTCAGAATCAGTTAGTGGATAAAATGGTTCGTCTTCTTTATAAAATAATTGAATAGTTTCTTTTTTTAACGGGGAAATTAAAGTTGGATATTGTTCATATGCTTTATTTTCAATTTTAATTTTCGAGGCTTGCGTCAAAGGAAAATATACACATTCTGCCATCATCCAAAAAGCAGCGATGCACCAAATAACAACTCCAATAATAATTTTCTTTCTCATTAAATCCATTCCCTTCTACATTTCATACACCATGTAGTAGGTGGCTCCCAATTTTCTGGACGATGATAAATTGCTCCACAAAATTTACATTCCCAATATCCAATTTCTTTTTCTTTATTAAATTTCCAAATTAAATTTTTCATTTGTAAATTTGCAGCTCCTTTTCCATTTCAAATTCCGCAGTTCGTGAATATATATGTATTATATCATACAATGTTTATCATGTCAATATTGGATTTAAAATTTGTAGCTCGATTTTGGAATTTAATTTTGTAAACAAAATTATATATGTGATTTTCGATTTTAATTTTGTGGCTCATTTATATGTAGATATAGATTTTAATTTTTTATATAACTTAATATAAATATATAGATAATTTAATTATAAATTCATCTACAGATTCCAAAATAATCAAATCTATCAAGTTATATTTGATGAACATAAAAATAAAATGTTGAATAAATTTTCAAATAATTTAATTGATTTACAAAACAATGTAATAAAAATTGAACGATAGAAAAGCTACGCAATAAATTTTGCAGGTAGCTAACAAAAACTAACAAACAATAGTTAATACTCAACGCATCTTATCCGGTCTAAAAATTTTTGCAATCAAGAAAATAAATCCAGCATAAAATTAAAATTCAAACCAAATTTCAATCAATTTATTTATTAAATTAAATCAATTTTAATTATTTGATATATGCTAATATAGATTTATATATTTTTCTAATATCAATTTTATAATTTATTTTTAAATAAATTGATTAAAATATATACATATATACATTTATATATACATATATACATACATATATATACTATATACGGGCAAATTTTATAAAATCGCTTAATGCGTGTGAAAAAATTCGTCTGCGATTTTTTGTTTCCAAAATTTTCCACGCCATCCAATATCTGGAAAATTCCAAAATTCGGTAATACGCACATCCGGAAAAATGAAATAAGGCGCAAGGGAATTTCTTCCCCTACGCCTTGCATTATACCATATTTTTGGGCAGTTGTCAAGTCTCAAGATCCTTGTCTATCCATTCCATAGCATCGTCCACACTCCACGTTTCGCCCATGCTCTGCCCATTGGGACGGTGAATCCAGAACCCCGCGCCCGTGTCTGTGATCGTGTAGCCCTTATACTCGCATTGTCTAACAATTTTCCAGTCCATTATATTAGCTCCTTTCTTGTTCTTTGTGACTATATATTATCACACTTTAGGCCGATTGTCAATAGATTTTTCAAAATTTTTTAAATTATTTCAGCGCCTTTTTCAAATTCCACGGTTTCCCGCAATTCTTCTGGGGAAAGTTCTAAATGCGATAAATACCATATATCGCCGTTATAATACCACAATTCGCCATTTTTAAAATTCTGCTCATAATCTCCCATGGCTTTAATAGTTGCCCATTGTTCAGCAGTTTTAACAGTTTTATATCTCATTTTATTTACCTCCTTGTTTTGTTCCCTGTGTCTATTATATTACACCGTCGTAACCAATATGTCAAGCAAAATTTCAAAATTTCTTTCCGTCATTTTGCACAAATTTAACTGCTCTTACTTGTACATTTTGCCATATAGTTAGTCTATGCTAACCCATGGTCATTCTCTCCCTTCCTCTTTTTACGGTTCCGGCAGTCCACTTGTTTTTTCTTTGTTTCATTTTTTGATTATAATATAACATAAGTCACAACCTTTGTCAATCGTCAAAATCAACAGAATAAACCCGCCTGACCTGTGCATTTTGTCAAGCGGGTTTTGATTTATTTACTTGATTTCTTCCCACAATGTACCGCAGTCCATACAATGACAAGGGGCAAACAATTTCTTTTTCGCAAGCTCTCTTTGCTCTTCAAGATCTATTGTGTTGTAATCAAATACCCTTGCTAATTCTTCTGCGCTGTATAAAGCGCCACATTCTGAACATTCCCAACCGAACTCAGATTCATTGTACATTAACATTTTATCAATCTCCTTTTGTTTTATAGCCTTTTGGCTTATCTATAATATACCACATATTCACCTATATGTCAATACTTTTTCAAAATTCTTTTACCCTTCTCTGTGGTCTCTGCAAGCCACTACAAGCCCCGTTTTTCTTTGCCTATGTCCCTATACTCCTATGCCCTCAAAACGGCTGTAGCGGGCTTGTACGTGCCTTGTGGCGTGTGTTGTATGTGATAAGGGTAAAAGAAAACCGCCCCAGTTAAGAGGCGGTTAATTTATACATCATCACACAAAGAATCAATATCTTTGTTTTTCCCTTTGTTAATTTTCTTAATTGCTTTAATAGTGGCTCTTGTTATATTCAAATCTTCGCTAGTTTCTTTTTGATTTTTCTTTGCAAAATTTACCAAAAGTTGGATTGCTTCAAATTCTTTTCCAGCTCCAACAATTTTAGCAATATAAAAACGAAACTCTCTATCATCCATATTATACCATCCTTTCAACCTGTCCAGCTTCAAAAAGCGACATAGTTTTATGGAAACATCTTCCTACCGTCTTTTCTTCCCCGTCCTGTTCAATCTTTCTTTCTGTGTGCTTCCAGAGTGTTACACGGTGTTTACACTTTTCACCCTTGCGGACTCTGTACCCCTGTGCAATCCAGGCCGCATAGGTAAACAAAGGCAAGTCGAGCGGGAGGCCGTGAGCGGCTTTATATGCCATTATAATTTTAGTGTTTGTTGTTGCCATAGCTATGCCTCCTTACATACTTTTCAAATACCACAATGTTTTGGCATTTGGGTCATAAAAATCTTGTACAATTCCTTCTAATTTTGCCCGGCCTCCAGACTTAATAATTCTTTCTTTCATATCTCTTGCTTCTTTTTCATCTTCATATACATAAGTTAGCATATGCAAACCGGGACAATATTCTCTTTTAATATACATTGCTTACGCCTCCTGCTTCTTTCCCGTGCTAACATTCCATCCATACACTTTAGCAATATCACCGCCAAGATTGCGAGTATAACGGCGCAACATTCTTTCAGTACACTTACCGCAATAAAGCGCATCCATTACATTTTCTTTCTGTTCGTCTGTTACGCCGTCTTTCCATGCTTTATATATTACATAGCTAGTTCCGTCATGATCATACATAGCCGCATGAAAAACGCCGTGAGAATCAACCCAAAATTCTGCATCATCAGTATCATAATACAGGCAATCAGCAATGTTATTTCCAATTTCCTTGTATCCTGTGCGCCGTCCGAACCAGAGTCCCAAATCAGCAATGGCGATAATCCCGTTAGGAATATCAATATCAAGGTTAGCTCTTTCATCATACAGATAATGGCTATTCGATTCACAGGCCATATAATAAAGCCTATCTTCATCATACTCTACGCCGTTCTCTTCGCAGCTCTCTTTGATACCGTCCCGCCAATCATCCTCATTAATCCAAGAACTCCAGATAATATGTTTAACATTGTTTTTCATGTCCGTTGCCTCCTGTTTGATTCTGTTATTATTATATACTAGTGTTTATTGTTTGTCAACTGTTTTTTTTATTCGTAATAGCATAAAATTTTTGGGTTTTCAATAGTGCTTTTTGGATGCTCAACACAGACTGTTGAACTATAAGTATATGTTGATACTTTGTATTTTTCCATTCTTAACAATGCGATACCAATTCTTTCAGGATTGTATTTACAATTTTGAAAAAGTCTTTCAAGATTTTTTCTTGTAATCTTCATTCTGTTTCCCTCCTTATATATTTGTTGCGTTATGTTCTTGTCTTATTGTGTCTTAATTATAACGCCACACACTCACAAAGTCAATAGTTAATCTGCACAACAAAACAAAATATTTTTATACATTTTGCCTATTGTAAAGCCTTGACTTTAGCATTATAATTATGGTAAAAGGGAAGAGCGACTTTCTATATATAGGCATAAAGAAAGGCCAGAGGGCGAACTTGTCAACCCTCCAGCCTCGTATATTAAACGCTTAACAGATGTTCAATTTTCAGCAAATCATTTCCAGGAATTTCCTGTACTACCAATCCATGTCCATATTTGTAAGTCTCATTGTCGTAATATCTTCCCACTGTTGCACCTGTGAAATTAACTTCATAAATGCCCAATTCTTTGAGCATATTACAAGCGGCGGTATAATCAAATTTATTCCCTTGCTCTACCCATTCTTTAACTGCCTTTTCCTGGTCAGGAGTTCCGGCGTGCATTCCATTAAGATGATACTTTTGCCACATAGAATAAATAATATCAAAAGTTTCTTTGTCCTTCAATTCATTTCTATGCTTTGCAATAGTATCTAAACACTGCCCAGCACATAGAATATCTGTTGCTAATCTATTCCAGATATTACCACTGGCCGAAAACTCAATATAAATAGGAGTGCGCCCGGTTACTTTCTTTTCCCCATTCTCATAAATAAAAGTTTCTTCTCCGCCATGCTTTTTCAATTCTACATCTACAGTTACCAAGTTTTCTTTTCGGTGATTATTATAAGCAATTTTCCCAAAAGTAAAAGTCTTTGTCATTTGAATAACCTCCTTCATTTGATATATTCATTATACCACTTTCACACCTAAAGTCAATAGGGCAAGATGCACAGGTTTTAAGGGGTCATATTGTATATATTGCACATCTTTGTACTTGTCAATACCTTTTTCAAAATTTATTCTGGCTCAACCTCATAATTTTTAGGGCCAAACATGAGCCGCCCATAGCTGTTGGCCTCTGCCCATGATGTGAAACCGGATTTGTAGACAGATGAATTATCACGCATATAAACAGTGTACATTTTTACTACCTCCAATAATAAATTTAGTATGGTAAAGCCGATATTATAACCCGTCAGCTCTTGCGGGTTTTGATTTAGTCCTCTTCCTCTTCTTCAATGATATTTTTGATATCAGAGGGGATATACCTTTCAGGCATTGTTTCTACTGCCTCAATAATTTCCTCTATATCATAATTATCCAGTTCAATATAATCGCAGGATTCAAAATTTCCTAAACCGTTAAAACGGAAATAATTATCATTGGGACAAAACTCACCATAGAAAATACATCTTGCAATTTTATGAGGCTCCATATCTTGACAGTATTCGTTGAAATTTTCCATATCTTCCCATACAAGGTCTGACAGTTCACCGTTACAGTTGTAAATTTCATTTACTAAATCGAAAATAGTTTGGCTGTCAGCTTCTTCCAGAAATTCCCGGATAGCGTTTTTAGTTTTGTCGTTCAGCATAATGTTTACCGCCTTTCAAAAATCAATTTGTTTTGTTTGGGATGGTTATATATTAGCACGTTTGAGATGTGTTGTCAAGTAGTTTTTTGAATTTCTTTTATCCGTGTAAGTATTGCCAAAAATCAGGATCGCAATGAGACTCTATAATTTTGCCGCCCTCTTCAATTCTCCACGCCCTATTATATCCTTCCATATTTCTCTTTTTTGCGTAGAGAATTACATCATGGATAGAAACATGGCCAAGGATATTCCAGATTCTTTCTTTAACTTCACCATTGTAGTGCACAGATTCAATATATTGTCTCATCTTGTCAACCTCCATTCATTTT
>ERZ1643251.301-NODE-301-length-81582-cov-12.827333_pt1 | contig 81582 bp, 85 predicted proteins | sample MGYA00579261_ERZ1643251 | MGnify/ENA primary metagenome ERZ1643251 (study PRJEB29033, sample SAMEA4952267) | chicken gut metagenome | biome: Broiler Chicken; feature: Gastrointestinal Tract; material: Caecum | place: Ireland | collected 2018 | study: Broiler... | reverse complement strand
ATTTAGTTCGAACAGATACGTCATTGGTGCAGATGGCCGGAATCGAACCGGCACGAGGTTTAACCCTCGCAGGATTTTAAGAATTTTACGCCATCTGTTTTTTACCATTAGATAACCTATTTTAGTTGTAGTTATTAACCTTTCTAATTAGCTTGTTTGTAAGAGAATTATAACACAAGCATTGATAAATATGCAATATAAATAAAAATCTTCTTTTCTAAAATTTTGAATTTGGTGTTAGAACTGTGTTAGAACTTTTGATAGAAGTAGCAGTCTAACTTATTGTTGATATTTATAATTTTTATAAGTTATGATATAATACAAAAAAATAATAGTATATGGAGGTAAAAATGTTAAATACTAAAATTTCAACTAATCCACTAAAAGATATTTTAGCAGATTTACAACTATTTCAACAAACTAATTATTGTTATGACTATATAAAAAACAAATATCCAGATGATGACGAAACTAAGATATTGTATTCTTCTGAAGTAGCTTCAGCTTGTTTTAGACAAGCTAATGAATTTATAATATCTGCTCAAAATGCTAATTTATCTACAAATCCATTATTATATTCATATGCTTTGAATAATTTTGCTAAAGGAATGGCATATCTTCTATATTTAGATGAAGAAATTCTAAAATATTTTAAAGATCATGGTTTTTATATTTCAGATGATAATATCAAAGATAATATTTTGGAAACAAATATTACCATTAAACAAAGTGGAGTTCCAACCTTTATATTAAAACTTTTTAACAATGTTGTTTTAAAAAAACAAGAAATATCATTTGAATTATTATTAAGCCAAATTCCAGAAATATCTGATATTTTTAATAAAACAACGTTAAAAATGTCTAATACAGCTAAACAAATACCTAATACCAAGAATGAATTTCAAATGTCTTGTGATAATTTTGACTTTATTAGAGAAAGAGAAGATATTTTTAGCAAATATGGGATTATTGGTAACTATAGGTCAAACAACCAAAGTTTTAACTTTTGTTTTAATATGATAGGTCAAACGAAAATAGAAAATGATGTTATAAAAAACAATCTATTTTATAAAGAATACCTAATATTACCTAACAAATTTATAGATGGGATATGCACTATTAACCTTATGTTTTATTGTTATTTATTGATAATGAGTTATGGAATGTTGGTAAGATATAATGCACATAAATGGGAGAATTTTATTGACCCTAAAATTTCCAAAGAATCTACATTAATTGCTATGTCTGTTGATGTATGTGTAAATGATTTTTTGACATTATTACATCAAAAACTATTAGGATATACTTATATAGAAGATAAGTATGATGATTATAATGTAAAAAAAGTTATTCGAGATTCGACACCTCAAATTATGAATAATATAACATCAGAAATAGTACATTATAATTTGCAATATGGTAAACATTATCCGTTGCCATGGCCTAAAAAAATGAAATAAGTATATAAAATGAGAGGAAAATATAATGAAAAAAAATAAAAGAGACGATTTTACAGAAGCAATTAAATTAAAACTTGCTAAAAGAGTGGCCTTTATATGTTCTAACCCCAGTTGTCAAAAATTAACAATAGGTCCTTCTACTAATCATACTATTAATAATATTGGTGTAGCTTCTCATATTTGCGCAGCATCTCCAGGTGGACCAAGATACAATAAAAATATGACTGAAAAAGAAAGAAAAGACTTAAATAATGGTATTTGGCTTTGTCAGAGTTGTGCAAAACTCATAGATAGTGATGAAACGAAATATACAGTAAAGTTACTTCATAGTTGGAAAGACGAAATGGAAAGTACCATCATTTATAATTTTGGAGAAAGAATTAATTTAAAAAAGAAAAATAAATTAGAATATATATTTGATACTTTAAGAGACACAAATAATTGGGAACAAATACAAGAAGAGAATATTGATGGTTACTATTTCAAAGAAAATCCTAGTTACATGATTGAAATAATTGATGATGATAATCATAATACTGAATTCTATAGTTATTTAATGACAAATGAAAGCACATCATATTATACACTTCTTTTAAAATATAATACAACTTGCATTTATTCAACCCAAGTAGTGTGTTTAGATTCAAGTAGATTAAAAACTGTTGTACCTTTGTCTAGTTTTGTTCATTATGATGGACATACTTATAAATATAAATATTTTATAAAAAACAGTAAAGAAATAATTTTAAGAGATTTTCTTTTTAGTTATAAAAAAGGCTATGACAATTCTGAAGAAATATATGCTATGAACCGTTTAAATGAAGTAGTTATTGAATATGAAACAGAGGAAGAAAAAGATTATTTTGAGAATAAATATTTAAAAAATATAAATTCACAAGATATCAAGGATTTATCTAAAGAATATACTTATGTTGGAGACAATCCAAAAGAAATTAAAATTAATCAAAATCATATTGGATTAGGATTATATATAAAAAATAAGTATAATTTATATAAAAACAACGTTATTTAATTATAAATTTTTAATACATTTAAATATATAAGCGATAAAGTCCGTTTGCAGAATAAAAATCTACAAACGGGCTTTTTTGTCGTGCAAAAGAGAATTGCCACAAACTCTATAAAAGTGATAGGTGTGATGAGCCGATGCTATAAAGTTCATTCGTATTTGTATAAGCAGTCTAATTATACAAAGTGCGTGAGTGAGATTTTAGAACACAGACTCACAATAATAAAAGAGTATTCGGTGGCAAAACTTGAAATGGATTTATAATTGTAAAAAGTTTGGGCAAGTATGAACAAAATACTTTAATAGTATCAGCAATTATAGTAGCAAAAGCTACTTACTAGACTACCTATGAAACGAGGCGAACGACCGACGGTTTCAACTTATATAGGTGTAATAATTCTATTTTTCATGAATGGGATTATTACACCTAATTCACTTTAGCTCTCTCCCTCTGGTTTCTGCTTTATAGTTGCTAAAGTGAATACAAAAAAGCATAAGTGCTTTTTTGTTGTGAGTAAAAAAATTATTTTTTTGCTCACATTCATAAAAATTGCGATAGGCAAATTTTTATGAAAAACCTAAAAATGCAATTATGCAATTTTAGGTTTTGGGGGTGTGGGGTTAAATAACCCTGCCACACAAACAAACTTGTTTGTCTAGTGTGTTAGACATTGAAAAAATATCTCGAGTGAAGAAGGAGGTGCATGGAGATATGAGTTATGCTATCATAAGAAATGAAAAATTAACACGAGCAGAAATAAATGGAAAAGGAACTCACAATGATAGAAAAGCAAAAAATCATTCTAATAAAGATATTGATCCATCAAGAACACATTTGAATTATTACATTAAGAAAAATGAATTAACTTACACAAAAGAATTTGATAAACATATGAAAGAAAATAATTTACAAGGACACCTTAGAAGTAATAGTATAATTATGTGTCAAATGATATTTACTTCTGACCAAGCATTTTTTGATAAAATTGGAGCAAAAGAAACAAAAAGATATTTTGACGAATGTTATAAATTTATATGTCATTATAAAAATCTTGGAGAAAAAAATATAATATCTGCAGTAGTACATTTAGATGAAGGAGCACCACACATGCATTTAATGTTTGTTCCTGTTGTTCATACAAAAAATAAAGATGGCAAAGAGATTGATAAAATTTGTGCAAGAGATTTTTGGAAAGGTCGAGATAGTTATAGAAAATTACAAGATGCTTATTTTAATCATGTAAAATCAAAAGGTTTTGATTTAGAAAGAGGTATGTTTGTAGAAGATACTAATAGAAAGCATTATACTGTAGAAGAATATAAAAAAATCACAAATTTTGATAATACTAAAAAAATTTTAAATGAAATAAAATTAGAATTACCAGAAGTTCCAAATATAACTGATATTAGTAAATTTTCATTAAAGAGAGATGAAAAAATATTAGAAGAAATTATAAAGCCTAAAGATGAATTAATTAAAGAATTATACAAAGATAATTTATCATTGCATAAAGAATTGTCGAAACAATCTAAAATGGTTGATGATGCAGAAAAATATCAAAAAGAAAGAAATTCTATAATCGTAGATAACAAAAAATTAAATGACAAAGTTAAGGGGCTAGAAAGTGAATATAAAAGAAAAAGCAATAATTTAGATTTTGAATATAATAATAGAAAAGTTGAATTAGAACAAGAATTTCAAGATAAGGAATTTAGTATTGAATATAAATATAAAAGTAAAATTAGGTCGTTAGAAAAAGAGAATAACTATTTACACAAGATTATAGATAAATTTTACGAAACTATTGATAAATTTATAGATTGGGTTTGTCATAAATTTGGAATTGGAGAGTCAAAAGAATTAGTCAAAAATTTTCAAGAAGAAACTCATACCTTTATTGATCCAGTAAAACAAATTGAAAATGAAGAAAGAGAAAAAGAATGGGATTTAGAAAGATAAACGAACAGAGACCACTTTCCTAGAAAAGTGGTCTCTGTTCGTTCTGCATTAATCTTTTTTTGATGAAGAAGATGTGCACAAACACTGACCAAATGTCATAATTTGATAAGCAACATAATAATCCACGTTAAACAATTTTGTTGCTCCCCATGTTGCAAAAAGTATAACAGCAACAATTGCTGCATAGCAAATAGCAACTACCAAAGGGATTCCTAACCGCTCTACAGCCCCATCTCCTGCAAACAAGCAGCTAAGGATTACAACTGCGAGAATAAGTCCAACAGCTCCCAAATCAATGTACATAAAGGCCTTTCCCTGTTCAGCCCATCCCCAGCTTTCCACCAGGAAGCTAAGACCAAAGCAAATAAACCATAATGCAATTTTTTTCAACATAATAATGTCCTCCAATTCTTTTATTGTTGTATTGGTGTTATATATGTAAAACCAAAAAGTAAGAGGTATATTCCTCCACCAATTGGTGAATACAGGAATTAAAATATAAAAAAATTTTATATTCTTTATTATACCATAAATTAACATAAATTGCAAATTTAATATTCCCTACAAAATTGTTTTTCTAAAAATTGTGCTTGTTCTTTGGTAAGCCTATTGCTTATAACAGCTAATCTTAATAAAGATTTAATATTTTCCCATTTCATATATTTCGAATAACCTTTTGCGCTTAATTCTACATAATCTATAATTTCTTCAAATATATAGTAAGGCACATTAAATTCTTTGTTTAATTGTTCCATTTTGTGTTGCTCCTTTTTAATATCTTTATTGTATAGAAATATAATAAAGTATTAACACTTATAAATATAACATAAAAAAATATTAAAATCAATACATATATAGAATGAAAGTAGGAATGTATATGTCATTGATTACAAGATTTAATGGAAATATGAATGTAATAGGAAGATTATTAAAAGAATATAGAATAAAAAAAGATTTATCTTATGAGAAACTTTCTGCAAAACTAGAACTAATGGGAATTAGTATTCATAAGCAAAGTTTATATGATATTGAAAATAATAAAAGAACTGTTAAAGATTATGAATTATTTGGTATTGCATATATTTTAGGTATAGATGTTAACGATTTACTATTAGATATGAGAAAAAATTTTAAAAATTAAACTTTAAAATGAATTTTTTATTATATTTGACATATAATAAAATTGATGTTATAATAACATTAGCTAGCAAATCAAATGAAGTCACGAAGGTTTGCACGAGATATGTGTCCGCATATCTCTTTTTTATTGTTCAAAATAAAGAAAAGGCAGGTGTCCGCCTGCCCCAAAGATTAATCTTTGTTTGTGTCTTGGCTTTCATCATTCTTATTACTTAAAAGTAACAAAACAATTAATCGCCAGATTAAATCAAAAGAAGTCACTATGTTGCACCTCCTTTCTCAAAGTTTTCCTTTGGAAAAGGATGGATTTATTATACTTTAATTTTATTCTAAAAACAATGTTTTTTTACAATTTCAACAATTATTATTAATCAGCTTTATTTTTATTTCTACTTTTATATACATTTGCTTGATTTCTACATTGACTACTATCATATTCAGCTTTAGGATTTTTAGCATAAAAAACTTTTCCGCAATGTTTACATATCTTTAGAGGATTTTTTTCACTGCAAAGCATAAATCCAAAAGTCATATCTATAGCTTGTTTTAAAGAATTAGGTTGCCAAGATATTTCAGGAATATTTCCATACATATTAATTTTATATGGTATTCCAGAAAAATAATAATCATTTATAGTTTCTCTTGCTTTATATTCATCATAATCATTTATACTATTATTTGCTAAATCTACATACTTTTTAAATATTTTATACATTTTTTTAGCATATTCAATTATCCAATCTATTTTTTCACAATAAAAACTAGAATAAATTAATTGGTTGCTGAGTGATGTACGATTTAACATTCTTTGTAAATCGGAATTTGTTTCTATTTCTACTTTACCACTTGTTACTGTGTAACTCATTTCATCATTGGTAGCAAATGGAAAGAATAATTCAAAATAATCTTTCGTTCTCATTGTACAATTTTTATTAATAAAATTATTTTCTTTTAATGTTACTACATCATTTAGCATAAAATCAGGGCTAATTGGAGCTTCAACCATAAAGCCCAATAATCCATATTGCTTTACAAAATAATATACACAAGTAAATTTAGTTTGATCATCGTCTACATCTATACACATTCTTCCTAAATTTAATAAGTCAACCAATATTGAATCCATTTTACTAAACATATCATATAAGTCTCTAATATTTATACTAGCCTCTGGATTTGGAACCATATAGTATTCTTTTCCTTTATATTTTCCTTGATATCCACCATATTTCATATATGAATATGCACTGTTACTTTTAAAATTAAATTCCATGATTTTATTCTCCTTAAAATTTTTTCAAAAATTTAATTGTAATATATTGACATATTACAATTATTACTTTATAATAGTATCAAAATATTAATAGTTGAAATATAATAATATATTACAACAATTAATATAAAATGTCAAGAGCTACAACTATATAAAAAATATGTAGACAAAAATTTTACCAAATTGCTTGAAAGGTTGTGATTATTATAGATACAAAGAACTATATACTAGACAAATATTATAATGAACACAAAAAGCCATCTATTATTGCTAAAGAAATAGGTGTTAATCCTTCCTATATCACAAAAATAATAAAAAAAGATATAAGATATATACCAGAAAAAGAATATAGAATTCAAATAAGTAAAGAAAATCGTAAAATTGCAAAAAGAGAATGGATTAGAAATAAAAGATACAATGAAGCTGACAAACAATTATATGAATTTGTAAAACAACAACATATTGAAGCAAGTAAAGAATTATCTTATTCTTCTGAAATGAGTGATTTAGCATATAGAAAATGGAACCCAAATGCTTATCATAGAAATAGTAAAGGTAATTTAGTTATAGATAGAAAACTAAAAGTTGGATCAGATGTTCCAAAATCTATAAATATGAATATTAAAATATCACCACAAAAATATAAGAAAAAATATTGTTATAGTATTTAATTAGTCCTATTGTAGAATAGGTCTTTTTTTATTTTAAATTTTAGCAGAGGAGGTACAAATATGGCTGATATGAGAGAAACTTACACTTTAATGTTTACAGACTACCCAGACATTGTTAATCTCGACCAAATGAGAAAAATGTTAGGTGGAATTAGTAATACTCTTGCATATCGTATGTTAAGAGAAAAAACAATAAAAAGTAAAAAAGTTGGCAGAGAATATAAAATTCCTAAAGTTAATGTTATTAAATATATGATGACAGAACAGTAGGAATTTTTTTATTATCATGGTATAATACACAAAATATCAATGATAAGTTAAATCTAAACTGTTACAACGGAAAGGAGTAAAATGATAACAGGTAGCTTACAAAAAAAGAAAGGTCTTTATTATGCTGTTTTAAATTTATATGATGACTATGGAAAAAGAAAACCGAAATGGATTCCTACAGGTTATACTATAAAAGGAAACAAGAAAAAGGCTGAAGAAAAATTAGAACAATTTAAAATTGAATATGAACAAAAATCAAAAAAACAATTAAGAGATCCAAACATATATGATAAATATAAAAATATTTTGTTTTGTGATTATATGTTGGAATGGTTAGAGAAACAAAAAGGAAAGGTCGAACAAACAACTTATATAGGTTATGAACAAGTTATTAAAGGTAGATTATACAAATACTTTAAAGCAAAGAAAATCAAATTAGTAGATTTGAAACCTAAGCATATTCAAGACTTTTTCGATTTACTTTTTAGCGAAGGTCTTTCAGGAAATACTATAAAACATTATAGAGCAAATATTAGTAAAGCTTTAAAAAGTGCAGTTATTACCGAGATTATTGATAGTAACCCTGCTACTAAATTAGAGCCTATAAAAGTAAAAGAATATACCGCAGATTATTATACTCAAGATGAATTATTAAATTTAATGGAAATAATAAAAACTACACCTATCGAACTACCAGTAATTATTGCTGGAGTATATGGCCTAAGGCGTGAAGAAGTTATTGGTATAAAATGGAATGCCATTGATTTTAATGATAAAACTTTAACAATTAGACATACTGTAGGCAGAGGAAAAATTGATGGTGTTACACAATTTATATTCAAAGATAGGTCAAAAAGCGATTCTGGTTATAGAACTTTACCCTTATTTGATTTTATTGCTGATTTACTGAAAGAATATAAAAATAAGTATGAAGAAAATAAAAAGTTTTTTGGAAATACTTATGTTAATGATTATAATGAATATATTTGCTTAATGGAAAATGGAGAGTTAATGAAACCAGGATTTCTATCTCAAAAATTTAGTGAAATATTAGATAAAAATAATTTAAGGCATATTAGATTACACGATTTAAGACATAGTTGTGGAACTTTGCTTGTTAGAAATAGTGTACCATTAAAAGATATACAAATATGGCTAGGTCATTCAAATTTTCAAACTACATTAAGATATGCTCATGCAGATGTAGAAAATAAAAGAATTTCTGCAAATGTGATTGAAAACAAATTAGCACTAGATACAAAAAAAGAACAAATTACCAAACTCGCACTTTAGGTAACTTGTTTTAAAAAAATACATTTCTAACTTAATAAAAATTCTAATTTTACAAAAGTGTTAGAACTTTTGTTAGAACTTTGACTATTTTTAAAATTAAAACACCAAGTTTGAATCTTCCGAAACACATGGTGTTCTAATGGTGCAGATGGCCGGAATCGAACCGGCACGGTTTATTCAACCGCAGGATTTTAAGTCCTGTGCGTCTACCAGTTCCGCCACATCTGCATATTTAAAACTGGTTTATCTTGACGACAATAGTTATTATAATATTTGTTCTTTTTTTTGTCAATACATTTTATGATTTTTTTCAAATTTTTTATCAGATTTTAAGAAGCCTATTTATATTTAGGCTTCTGTATATCTATAAAATTAAAATTAATTATCGTTTGTTCCTGTTCCTTCAAAAGGTATAAATTTGCTTACTACACTTTCTGTTGATACATCATCTGCTCTAAACATCTTAAAAGATGTATTAATTTTATTCTCTACAAGTTGTTCAACTTCTTCTTGCGTAGCATGCTCCGCTAAAACTAATTCACTAACTAATATTTGTTTAGCATTATTTAACATTTTTTTCTCCCCTGTTGAAAGTCCTTTTTCTTTTTGTTTAAAGCTTAAATTTCTAACAACATCAGCTATTTCATAGATGTCTCCGCTTTTCATCTTCTCCATATTGTCTCTATAGCGTTTATTCCAATTTTTGTCCATAGCTGTTTCGTCTTGTTCTAAAACTCCAAATACTTTATCTGCTGATTCTTTATTAATTATATTTCTAACCCCAACTTCTTCTGCTTTTGCAGTTGGTATCATTACTTTTACCTCACCTGGCATTTTTAAAATATAATAAGATTGTTTTTGTCCTAAAATGTCCTTTTCCTCTATTGCATCTATTGTTCCTGCCCCGTGCATTGGGTATACAATTTTGTCTCCTACATTGAACATGTAAGTCACTCCTTTCAGCATTTTTATTTATTTGGCAGAAAAATATAATAAAGTTATGTAAATACCTTTTAATAACTTTATTGGATTTTTTAACCATATCTATTATACTACAAAAAACGGTAAAAGTCAAAGCCATTACCGTTATTTTTTATGTATATTTTGGTTGTATTCCTTATCGTTCTAAGGATAATTTTTTTTATATTTTTTAGAAATTTATTTTGTTGTTGAACCAAAGCCGCCAACTCTTTCTCCTTCTGCTACATCATCATCTGTTACAAAATATTTTTGAAAAATCGCTTGACCTATGGCCTCTCCTTTTTTTATTGTAATATCTTCTTCTTTTATGTTATAAAATGCAAACATAAAATGTCCATCATTATCAGGATTTCCATAATAATCTTTATCAATTACACCTACACTATTAGCCATAATTAGTCCTTTTTTCTTAGGATTAGAGCTACGATTATATAATAGTAACATTTCATCATCTTGCATATACGCTTTTAAACCAGTTTTTACTAATGTTGGATTCATTCCTTTTTTAAAACTTGGTATGACTGTATCTTCTGCTGCTTCTATATCATATCCTGCACTATATTTTGTTTTTCTTATGGGAAGATTGATATTTTTATCTTCAAATCCTTTTGCTACTTCAAATCCTCTCTTTTTTTCCATTTTTTTGTCCTCCTTTTTTCTATACCTTTACTTTTTATCGTTTGTATTTTTTCATAATATCTTATAATTGTCAAGTGTCCTTTTGGGGACAAAACAAAACAGACTGTTTTTTTACAGTCTGCTATTTATGATTATCCTCTTGATTCAACTATCAATTTTATACCTGTTCTGTCTTCTCCTTCTACCTCAACCTCTGCAAATGCAGGTATACATACTAAGTCCACACCAGAAGGTGCTACAAAGCCTCTTGCTATTGCAACTGCTTTTACCGCTTGATTTAATGCTCCTGCTCCGATTGCTTGCATTTCTGCCTTGTTTGATTCTTTTACTAATCCAGCAATTGCTCCTGCTACTGAATTAGGGTTTGATTTTGACGAAATTTTTAAAACTTCCATTTTCTTTTGCCTCCTATAATTTTTATTTTTTTGTTGCAACTTTTACATTTAGTATTTTACAATATCTGGAAATTTGTGTAAAGCTTTTTTTCTAAAAATTTATAGGTTTTCATCGCAATAAATTTACTAATTCGACATTTTTCATATATTAATTCTTGTTATATCATTTACTTGATTTGTACTATCATCTATGTCTAAAATAATGCCATTTAACATGCCTTCTCCTTCTTTTGCTATTTTATATCTTTCTGGTAGTGCTGTTTCAAATCTTTTAATTGCAACAGATATATCCATTCCAAGTGCCGAATTTTTTGTTCCTGTCATACCTATATCACTAATATATGCTGTTCCTTTTGGTAATATTCTTTCATCTGCTGTTTGTACATGTGTATGTGTTCCAAAAACTGCTGTTACCATGCCATCTAAATAATACCCCATTGTTATTTTTTCTCCTGTTGCTTCTGCATGAAAATCTACAATGATGATATCGGCTTTGTCTTTTATTTTTCTGATGATATCTTTTGCAACTAAAAATGGATTTTCTGATAATATGTTTATATATACTCGTCCAATCAAGTTAATAACTGCTATTTTTTTGTTTTTGCATTCATATATACCATACCCTTTTCCTACTACACCTTTAGGATAATTGGCTGGTCTGATTAATTTTGGATGGTCTATAAATTTAAATATTTCTTTTTTACCCCAAGTATGATTCCCCATGGTTACTACATCAACATTTTGGGATAGTATATCATTAAAGTTTTTTTCTGTAATGCCCATCCCATCTGCTGCATTTTCTCCATTCACAATGACAAAATCTATTTCTTCTTTTTGTCTTATTTGATATAATTTACTTTTTAGTTCTTTTATTCCTGTTTCTCCAATAATATCTCCAACAGCTAAAATCTTCAAAATCATTCCTTCTTTCTTTTATATTAACATATATATGATACTATATATCTATTAAAATCGCAAGAGTTTTAAATGCGAATATACTTTTCTCAAGTAATTCCCCATTCTATTGATTTTATCTTAAATTTATGTTAACATATATGTATGTAACTGTTGTAAAATTTCAAAAAGGAGTAAACATTATGGAAAAAGAAAAAGACATCTGCGTATTTGTGGACATTGAATTATTATTACATGAGTACGGATTTGAAAAACTTCGGGAATTGCTTGATTCCCCTACACAACTGGAAATGTTTGATTCATTAGAGGAATCTACTGATGATGATGGAGATTTAACGATCATTCCCCATCCGATGGCAGATTCCGAATCAAAAACGTTCTATACACTTATGAGCGAAAAATATTTGTTTATCTCAGTTGAAAACTTGAGATTTCTGGTTTGCCCGTAATTGTATATAACAAAACAAGACCCCGGCGGGTTCGCCGAGGTCTTGTTTTATTTTGCATAATCGACTGTTCTTGTTTCTCTAATAACATTAACTTTAATTTGTCCTGGATAATCCATTTCACCTTCAATTTTCTTAGCAACATCTCTTGCTAATATTGTCATTTGGTCATCTGAAATTTTTTCTGGTTTTACCATAACTCTAATTTCACGACCAGCTTGTATAGCAAAAGATTTCTCAACACCATCAAATGAATCTGCAATCTCTTCAAGATTTTGTAATCTTTTAATATATGCTTCTAAAGTTTCTCTTCTAGCACCTGGTCTTGACGCTGATATCGCATCTGCTGCTTGTACTAGTAGTGCTTCTAAAGTTTGTGGCTCAACATCTCCGTGGTGTGCTTCTACAGCATTAATCACTAATGGATTTTCTTTGTATTTTTTCAATACTTCTACACCAATTTCTACATGGGTTCCTTCCATATCATGATCTAATGCTTTTCCAATATCATGTAATAGACCTGCTCTTCTGGCACGTTTTGCATCTAGTCCTAATTCCTCTGCCATAATTCTTGCTAAATTTGAAACCTCTATTGAATGGTTTAATACATTTTGTCCATAACTGGTTCTGTATTTTAGTTTTCCTATTAATTTAACAATATCTGGATGTAATCCAATGACACCTGTTTCTAATACAGCTCTTTCTCCTTCTTCTTTGATTGTTGCATCTAATTCTTCTTTTGCTTTTTCTACCATTTCTTCAATTTTGGCTGGATGAATTCTTCCATCATCAATTAATTTTTCTAATGCGATTCTTGCAACTTCTCTTCTTAATGGATCAAATCCTGATAATACGACTGCCTCTGGTGTATCATCGATTATTAAATCAATTCCTGTTAATGTTTCTAATGCTTTTATGTTTCTACCTTCTCTACCAATAATTCTTCCTTTCATATCATCATTAGGAAGTGGTACAATAGATACTGTCGTTTCTTGTGAATGATCTGCTGCACATTTTTGTACGGCATAACATAAAATTTCCTTAGCATTTTTATTTGCATCCTCTTTTGCTTTTTGTTCTTTTTCTCTAATTAGGGTTGCTTTTTCTGCTGTAAGTTCTTTATCCATTTCTGCAAGTAATCTTTGTTTTGCTTCATCCCTACTTAAAGATGCAATTTTTTGAAGTTCGATCATTTCTTGTTCGTGTAGTTTTTCTAATTCTTCTTTTTGTTTTTCAATATCTTGTCTCTCATTTTCTAATTCTTGTTCTTTCTTTTCATAATTTTCTGCACGTCTTTCTAAGTTTTCTTCTTTTTGAATTAATCTTGCTTCTTGTTTTTGTACTTCGCCTCTTCTTTCTTTAATCTCTTGATCCAATTCTTTTCTATTATTCATAATTTCTTCTTTAGCTTTGAAAATCTCTTCTTTTTTAAGATTTTCTCCTTCTTTTTTCGCTAAATCAATTAATCTTTTTGCCTCGTTTTCTGCTCCTTGAATTTTAGATTCTGCAACTTTTTTTCTGTATACCATTCCTACTAGAAATCCTATTGCAAGTGAGATTAAGACAGCGGCGATAATGATTACAATAGTCATAATCATACACCTCTTTCTTATTTAATTTTCAATGTTCGAAATAAATATATATATGTTTATGTAAAATATATTTTTCCTACCATATATATTTTATCTTTATTATTGTAAACTGTCAAGCATTTTAAGACAAAAACCCGAATTAGAGTTAAATGAAAATAAAAGCAAATAGCTTTCTTTGTGCTATCTGCTTTATTTTTTTCTATTTACTTGTCTTTATTTCTATTGTATTCCCATCAGATTTCATTTGTACTGTTCCATTTTCATCTGTTCTATACACCATAGTTCCTATATGATTTAATTTATCTATTGTTTCTTGTTTTGGCAATTTGTATGAATTATCTTTTCCTACCATTATGACTGCATATTTAGGTTGTATTTGTTCTAAAAAGCGCTCTGTACTACTTGTATTTGAGCCATGATGTCCTACTTTTAATACATCTATTTGGGACCATGATATTGCTTCTTCATTTTCTTTTTCTGCATCTCCCATAAATAAGAAACGATTATTTCCAAATTCTAATCTTAAGACTAGTGATGACAAATTCAAATTATCTTCATCTAATATTGGTTCTGTCATAAATGTTCCGCCAAGCCTCTCCTAACTCTATTGTATCTCCTTTATGGGGTGATGTTACTGTTAAATTTTTATTTTCTATTGCTTCTAATACATCTTCAAATGTCTTTGTTGTTGTCTGTATTTTAGGCATATATATTTGCTCTATATCAAAATGGTTTATTACATCATCTAAACCGCCTATATGGTCTTCATGAGGATGGGTTCCTATTAAATAATCTATATTTGTTATTCCAAGATTTTTTAAATAGTTTACGACTGTTTCACCAGCTTCATTTGTACCTGCATCTATTAGCATGGTCTTATCTTGATTTCTAATTAGGATACTATCTGCCTGTCCAACATCTATAAAATCGACTAATAAATCGTCTTGAGCAACAAAGTCAACTTTTTGTTCATTTTGACTATTTGCTTGTTCTCCCATGTTAGAAACTGTATTTAGAATTTCTTGATTGGTTCCTAATATTCCTGCGGTTCCTATAATCAATAATGCAATTATCCCTGATAAAAGCTTTTTTCTATTTGTTTTTCTTCTTATCATCTTTTGTCCTCCTTATCTTTTTTCTTGCGTTCTTCTTTTTGTAATAGGCATATATGAATTTCAATGATTTTTTCTTTCTAATTCCATAGTTTATTCATTTTATCCTGAATTCTATTAGTTTCTTGTTTTGTTAATTCTTCCTTATATGTATATTTTCCGTTTATATATTGTAAGATGCTTCCCTCTTTTATATTTTCTGGTAACATATCTCTCTTTACATTTTTTGTTTTGTTTGTTTTCCTATTTTCTAATACTGCATATTCTCCTTCAAATCTGTCAACAGAATACTCTTCTATGGCGTCTAATTTCTTTGCCAATTCTATTTCTTCTGAATGATTCGCATTGGGTTGTATTTCATTTTTTATATTGCTCATATCTTCTTGTAGATTATTAAATATTTCTATATTCAATATGGCATTACCTCCTTATTCTTAATGTTTTTAAAATATATAGCAGCATATAAATAATCTTTATCTTATTTATATACTGCTAAAGCAAATTTGTCAATTTCTTATCTGTTTTTATTCAATGCATTTGTTTTTTATACAAAAGGTGTGTCCTTTTTGGACAAAAAATATCCCTTTTGGCACGTCCCTAACGTTCCATTTCTTTTATTTCTCCATTTTTATATGCTTTTATTAGTTCTTGTAAGTCTGCAATTTCTCCTTTTAATTTTGTTCCAATGTCTGTGTCTCCTACTCTTTTTCTGATGATTCCTGTTTTCTTTACAATGATTTCACTTATGATGTCTGTTTCTTCTACAATTGCTTTTTCAACAGATTCAAATGGTTTGTTTTGGCTTAGTAATAATCCATTTGAATTATAGGTAAGGATATATCCTGCATTTCCTGTTTTTTCTCTAAAGCTTTTTGCAAACCCTCCATCGATGATTAGTAGTTTTCCATTTGCTTTTATTGGGCTTTCTCCATCTTTTGCTTTTACTGGTACATGTCCATTTAATATGTGGGAATCTTCTCTATCTAGTCCAAATTCTTTTAGAACTTTTATGCAAAATTCTTCATTCTCGGAATATTTATAATATGGACTTTTCGGTTCTTTATGCGTACTTTTGTCTTTTACAAAATAGCTTTCAAATGTTGCCATTTTTTCTTTACCAAAAAAAGGTGAATTTGGTGAAATCCATAAAAACCACATGATATCTAGTAATTCTAAGTCTTTGGTTGCAAATACTTTATTCACAACATCATTAATTTCATCAAAATAGGCTTTCCCTTTTAATGTTTTTCCCATAAATTCTACTTCTTTTAGTTCCCCATTTTCATCTGTTGGGATACATCCATGAAACAAAAGATTTTTATTAAAAATTGTATACATTTCCCCTTTGGTATATAAATATTTTAAATGTCTTTGTAAACTTGGGCTATGTACAAAAGATTCTGTAAGCCTTTCCATTACTTCACTTTCTTCTGATGTCAATTCATATGGGTTATTTTTATCTATGGTTGGGAAATTCTTATCATTGATCTCATATAGGTTCCCATCGATTTTTATCGTTCCATTTTCTATATCCATTTTATCTAATAATAGTCGATTATCTAAATGATATTCTGGATGTTTTTTTATCATTTGTCCTTCTATTTTAAATTGAATAATTGTGATTGCTTTATGAATTTTCGCAATATGATTTCTATCACGATTATCATATTTATTATAATCGAAAACCTTTGGCATAAAGTTTAAACATTCATCATTTCTATATGTTTTTTGGGCAAATGTAAATAATGGTCTCATATTAATTCCATAGGAATCCTCTAATAATCCTATGTTATTATATCTTGCACATATTCTAACAACAGTTGCAATATTTGCTTTATTTCCACATCCGGCCCCCATCCATAAAATATCATGATTTCCCCATTGAATATCTAAACTATGAAAATTCATTAATCTATCTAATACAAAATCTGGGTGTCTTCCTCTATCAAATATATCACCAATAATATGTAAATGATCAATTGCCATTCTTTTAATTAAGTCTGATATCGCTATGATAAAACTATCTGCTTGGTCTAATTCTATAATGGTTTCTATGATTTGTTTATAATAGTTTTCTTTATCTTTTCCACTATCTACTTGTGAATGTAACAATTCATCTATAATATATTCAAATCCGCTGTTAATGGCTTTTCTTACCTTTGACCTCGTGTATTTTGAGCTTACTTTTCTTGCCACTTCTACTAGTCTATATAAGGTAATCGCATACCATTCATCTATATTATCTGTTTCTTTTTTAATCAATTTTAGTTTTTCTTTTGGGTAATAAATTAATGTTGCTAATGTATTCCTTTCTTTTTCTGTAATTCGATTTTCAAATGTTTCTTCTATTTTACTTTTAATGATCCCTGCTCCATTATTTAATATATGTGTAAATGGTGCATATTCCCCATGAATGTCACTTAAAAATACTTCTGTTCCTTTTGGTAAGTTTAGTATTGCTTTTAAATTAATAATTTCTTCTGCTACTTCTGTTGTGTTTTTATATTCTTTGCTCAATAACTTTAAATATTTGTATTTGCTAAATAGGTTCTCTTTATCCTCTTCCATTTTTTCTTCTGTTTGATTTTCATATTCTTTCATGTATGCCAACTCCTCTATTTATATCGTATTATGATATCAGTATATACTAAAACCTTTTTTGTGTCAAAATTTAATAATACAAAAAAACAACCCTTAAATGTTAATTTTCTAACATTTTGGGTTTTTCTCTTCTTTTCATTATATGCTTATAAATTCATACTCATTTCCCATGGCTTTTATGAATTTCATCAAATCTTCATAAGTAATTAATATACTTGCTTCATTTGTATTAGGATGAACTGCTAATAATGGTTTATCTTTTAAATCTTTATCAATTAACACTTCTACCTTTTTTTCTTCATCATTTATTAGTCCCATAGGGCTTACATGGCCTGGTTCTAATTTTAGATATTTCATTAATCTTTCACTAGAAGCAAAGTTTAGTCTTGTAGAAAATGCTTGTTCTTGTATTTTTGCCATATCTGCTTTTTTCTCACTACATAATACCACTAAAAAATGTCGTTTCCCTTTTTGATCTCTTAAAAATAAATTTTTACAAATTTCTGCCCCCTTGAAAATATCTTTATCCAAGTTGTTCATATCTTCTATTGTGTATACTGGTTCATGCTTTACTAATTCATACTGAATATCTAACTCTTTTAATACTTTCAATACTTCTTCCATTTGTTACCTCCTTTATATATAGCTTAAATTAGCTTGCATATGTTTACAAGCTAATTTATTTGTGTTTTATTTTTTCTTACATTTATTATTCCATATTTCTAATTATTTTTATCTCTATATACTTTTACAATATCTTTAAATGTCATTTTTGTTCCATAATTTAATATCGCATTTGAATAAATTTTAATCGCTACTTGTGCAATAATTAATATTGTAATGACTAATACAGCAATAGATAATATAATCTCTGCGCTTGATGCAATTCCCATCATAATTCTAAATGGCATACAAAACGGTGAAGAGATTGGGAAAATTGCTGCAAATTGGTTTAATTCGCTTGTTGGATTCATCATAGTAAAATATGATAAATAAAATCCAATAATGGCTAAAATTGCAACAGGTGTATTGGCTGATTGTATATCTTCTGGTTTGCTTACTGTTGAACCTGTTAATGCATATAGTAAAGCATATGCAAAATATCCTAAAATAAAGTAAATAATTGTCATAATTGCTAAATATGGTGTCATTTTAGACATATCTAGAACAGAGTTTAATAATTCTGGGTCCAAAAATACCTTAGCAGATATTAAGGCTACACCAACAATCAAACATATTTGAATTAATCCTACGATTCCAATACCTATCGTTTTTCCTAATACAATTATTCTTGGTGATGTAGATGTTACTAATGTTTCCATGATTTTTGAAGTCTTTTCTGTGGTAATTGAGCTTGATACTTGATATGCACAGAAATAGATAGCATAGAATAGCACAATGGATAATAGCATAATTACTAATATATTCCCACTTACTTCTTGCTCTTCTGTTTGTTCTATTGTAAATTCAAAGTTTGGAGATAAACTTGCAATTTGCTCTGGTGTTAATCCTAATTTTGAAATTTGTAAATTCGTATATAGTGTGTTTATGGCATTCATTAAATCTTCTGGAACTATTGCTACTTGTGTCATGTTTTCTACGATATATCTTATTTTATATGTTCCATCTTCTTTTTGTTCAATGATCATTGCCTGATCTATATCTTTATTTTCTATTTTTCCTTTTATATCATCAAAAGAAACTTCATTATTAGCAACTTGAACATTGTATCCTAACTCCATTTGATTGATACTTTGCAATGTTCCTTCAAATAAGTTCGTACTATCTACAATCAACAAATTCGTTTCTCCTGCGTTTTCATTATCACCTACAATTGCTTTTGCAATATTTGGTATATTAAATCCTATTACAATTAATACTAAAATAATTAGTGTTGATATGATAAAAGATTTTCTTTTTGCCATATCTTTTATTGTAAATGCAATAACTGTTCTTAAATCTCTCATTTTATTCACCCACCTTTTCTATAAAAATATCATTCAATGTTGGTTTTTTAATTTCAAACTTATCTACTTCTATATGATTTGTAATTAATTTTTCCAACAATTGGTGAGCTTTTTCTTCAGCATCGATTTTAATAGAATACTCATTATTTTTAGAAAATTCAATTTCCATATTTAATTCTTTAATCCATTCATCTATATTTTTATTAGTTGACAATTCTAATCGATTTGCTTTATATCCTTCTTTAATTTCTTTTAAGTTTCCTTGTAATACAGTTTTTCCTTTATTTAATATTAAAATATCTGTACAAAACTCTTCAATAGATGCCATTTGATGACTAGACATGATAATATATTTTCCTTCTTTTACTAAGTCTATAATAACATTTTTTAGAATTTCTGAATTAACAGGGTCTAACCCACTAAAAGGTTCATCTAGCACAATTAGCTCTGGATCATGAATAATAGCTGTCATAAATTGGATTTTTTGTTGATTACCTTTTGATAATTTCTCAGCTGGCATTGGTAAATATTCTTCTACTTTTAATACTTTAGCCCATTTTTTAATTGCCATATCTGCCTCTTTTTGGCTCATACCTTTCAATTTTGCAAAATACATCAATTGATCATATATTTTTGTTTTTGGATACACACCTCTTTCTTCTGGTAAATATCCAAAATTCACACTCTTTCTTTCAACCTTTTTTCCATTCCAAGTAATTTCACCTGTATCTTTTTTGATAATTCCAAGAAGCATTCTAATAGTTGTGGTTTTACCTGCACCATTTGTACCAAGCAAACCAAACACACCTGGCTTATCCACTTCAAACGAAATATTATCAACCGCTTGTTTACCAACAAACTTCTTAGAAACATTTTCCAGTTTTAATCCCATCTTTTATCCTCCTTTTGGTTCTTTGGGGACGTGCCAAAATAGACATTTTTTGTCCAAAAGGGACAGTCCTTGTTTTTCCTTATATATTATATTATTTAATTTCCATATTTACAATAGTTTTATGACAATTTGTTGTTATTTGTCGCAATCTTAATAATTACAATTTTTACTAAATTTTACGATTTTAAATAATTGACTATTGTAGATTTAGATAATTGTAATATTTTAGCCAGTAATATATTAGACACATTTACTTCTTTCTTTATGTATTTCACCATATTTTCCATATCTTTTTTATTCCTACATATTGTTAAATTATGTTCTTTTTCATAATTTTTAATTAATTCTTTAATAAATATTTCTTTATCTTCAGAGATATCTAAAAAATCAGATTTTAATGTTAGTTTTTCATTACTTATCTTTGGAAATTCAATTGAATGGCTAATTTTTTTATAGATTTCATCTAATATATTCTTTGTTTCATCTTTTTTCTTAAAATCTTGGAAATTAGAATAAATATATTCTTCAGGACTTAAAACCATTTTAGCTCTTACAGGATTATAAAAAATATATCTGATACAATTTAATAATTGTTTCTCACTTAATATCGGTTGGCTTTTATATCGATTTCTAAAAACGATTCCTACCCTTTCATTTATATAGTTATAATACATTGCAAATTTTTCGTTAATTCTTTTCATAAATAGGCTCATATTATTTATATTTTCAGTATACAGCAGTATATGTGCATGATTATCCATAATGGTAAACGCAATTAAAGTTATATTAAATTCATTTGCCTCTTTTTGCAATAGTTCTATATATTTCTTTTTGTATCTTTTTTCTTCAAAAATGTATTCTTTGTTGATTCCTTGTGTCATATTATGAAAAAAAGAAGTTTCAGTTTGATTTCGTGCTACTCTAGGCATAGATAAAATTCTCCTTTGAAATAAAAAATTTGATATAATTAATAATTGATTTAGATTAATTAACTTTGTATATGTTATTACATTTTTTTCCATTTGTCAAATATAGACTATTTATAAAATTATATTTTAGTGATTTTATATTTTATTTAGAATTAATTTTTTGCTTTTTTAAAATAATGTTTTTGAGAAATCAAGTTATAAAAAGAGATACTAATTTTATTTTCAATTAATATCTCTTTTAATATCTCTTTTTTATATTATAATTTTTCACTGATCGATTTATAAGGTCTGTCCCTTTTGGACATTTTTTGTCCATTTTGGCACGTCCCCAACAGACTAACGTTCGACATCTATCTTTAAGTTTTCTCCGTTAATGTTTGTGTCTGTATAGTTTCTTCCTTCTTTGCTATAGAAGATGTTGTCTGCTAATGTGTCATGTTTGATGGTTTCTTCGTATTTTTTGATGATAGCTTCTACTTTTTCGTTTCCTGCTACATATAGATTAATTCTGTCTAATACTTCGAATCCACTGTCTTTTCTCATGTTTTGTACTTTTGATAGGACTTCTCTTAGGATTCCTTCTTCAGCTAATTCTGGTGTGATAGTTGTGTCTAATACGACACCAATTTCTCCTTCTCCACTGAAGGCAAATCCAACTTTACCTTGCATTGTTACTAGTAAGTTTTCTGCGTTTAGTCCAATTTGTGTGTCATCGATTTCAATGTATTCTGTGCCTCCGTTTTTTACCGTATTTGCTAAGTCCATTTGATTTTTCTTTGCGATTTCTTCTTTTATTCTAGGAATTAGTTTACCATATTCTTTTCCTAATACTGGTAAATTTGGTTTGATTTCGAAGTTTACGTATTCTGACATTTCTGCTCCTAATACAACTTTTTTGACATTTAATTCTTCTTTGACAATGTCTGCATAGTATTCTGGAAGTGTGTCGATTGAGATTAACATTTCTGATAATGGTTGTCTGTTTTTGATGTTAGCAGAGTTTCTTGCACTTCTTCCTAGTTTTACAATTTTATATGCTAAGTCCATTTCTTTTTCTAGATTTTTATCAATGACTGTTTCATCTACTTCTGGCCATGAGCATAAATGGATGCTTTCAGGTGCTGTTTCGTCTAGACTAACGACCAAGTTTTGATAGATTTCTTCTGTCATGAATGGTACAAATGGTGCTGATACTTTGCATAAATCTACTAATACTTTGTATAGTGTTACATATGCTCCTATCTTGTCGTCTGTTAATTCTTGACTCCAGAATCTTTCTCTATTTCTTCTTACATACCAATTTGATAAACTGTCTGTAAATTCTTCTATTTCTAATGCTGCACCTGTAATGTCATAACTATCTAGCTTATTATTCACATCTTTGATTAATGTATTTAATTTTGAAATAATCCATTTATCCATGACATTTGTTACTTTGAAATCTTTATATTTTAATGGATTGAATTGGTCAATTTCTGCATATAACACATAGAATGAATATACATTCCATAATGTACTCAAGAATCCTCTTTGTGTTTCTTTTACATTTTCTAATCCTAGTCTTGTTGGTAACCATGGAGCACTACAAGTATAGAAATGCCATCTTGTTGCATCTGCCCCTACTGTATTTAATAATTCCATTGGGTCTACACCATTTCCTTTTGATTTAGACATTTTTTGTCCTTTTTCATCTAGAACATGGCCTAAAACAACACAGTTTTCAAATGGTGATCTATTAAATAATGCAGTTCCTACTGCTGTTAATGTATAGAACCATCCTCTTGTTTGGTCAACAGCTTCTGAGATAAACCCAGCTGGGAAATTGTTGTCAAACATTTCTTTATTTTCAAATGGATAGTGCCATTGTGCAAAAGGCATTGAACCTGAGTCAAACCAACAGTCGATAACTTCTTTTGCTCTATGCATTTTCTTACCACATTTTGGACATTTTAGATATACATTATCAATATATGGTTTGTGAAGTTCTATGTCTTCTGGTACATCAATTCCTTTTTCTTTTAGTTCTGCAATTGAACCAATACATTCTTGATGTCCACAGTTTTCATCCTCACAAGTCCAGATTGGTAGTGGTGTTCCCCAATATCTATCTCTTGAGATTCCCCAGTCGATAACATTTTCTAGGAATTTTCCAAATCTTCCTGTTTTGATGGTTTCTGGATACCAGTTTACTTTGCTGTTATTTTCAACCAATTCATCTCTTAGTTTACTCATAGCAACAAACCAGCTTTCTTTTGGGTAATATAGAAGTGGTGTGTCACATCTCCAACAATGTGGATATGAGTGCATATGTTTTTCTTTGCTAAATAACTTGTTTTCTTGTTTTAACCATTTACAAATATCTTCATTACAATCTCTTACAAATCTTCCAGCCCATGGTTCTACTTCTTTTACAAATTTTCCTTCTTTATTTACTAAATTAATAAAAGTAATATCATTTTGTTTTGCAACTAGACTATCATCTTCACCATAAGCAGGTGCAATATGAACAATACCTGTACCATCTGTTAATGTAACATAGTCTCCATGAATAACTTCAAATGCTTTTCCTTCTACTTTTCCAAATGGCACTAATCTTTCATATTTTGTTCCTAATAATTCTTCACCTTTGAATGTTTTTACAACATCATATGGTGTTTCTTTTAATACGGTTTCTAGTAAATCTTTTGCTAAGATGTAGTTTTCATACACTGGTTCATCATCTGTTCCAATATTGGCTTTTACTTCAGCATATTCATATGATTTATTAACACAAAGTGCTAAATTGGATGGTAATGTCCATGGTGTTGTTGTCCATGCTAAGATATATGTGTTTTTATCAAACTTTTGTCCATCAGCTACTTTGAATTTTGCAACACATGTTAAATCTTTTACATCTTTGTATCCTTGTGCTACTTCATGTGATGATAAAGCGGTTCCACATCTTGGACAATATGGCATAACTTTATGTCCTTCATAAAGTAATCCTTTTTCCCACATTTGTTTTAAAGCCCACCATACAGATTCGATATATTCATTATGATATGTTACATATGGATTTTCCATATCTACCCAAAATCCAACTTTGTTTGTCATTTCTTCCCATAGATGAACATATTCAAATACACTTTCTTTACATTGTTTTACGAATTTTTCAACACCATATTCTTCGATTTGTTGTTTTCCTGAAATTCCTAATTTTTTCTCTATTTCTAGTTCCACTGGTAAGCCATGTGTATCCCATCCGGCTTTTCTAATAACTCTATAACCTTTCATGACTTTATATCTTGGAATTAAGTCTTTCATAACCCTTGTTTCAATGTGTCCAACATGTGGTTTTCCATTTGCTGTTGGAGGTCCATCATAAAAGGTAAAATATCGTTTTCCTTGATTTCCATTAAGGCTTTTCTTTATAATGTTTTTATCCTTCCACATTTTGGCAACATCATTTTCCATTCCTACAAAACCATTTTGCAATTCTACTTTTTTGTACATACAAATTCCTCCTTTTTTCTTTTTATATTTTTAAAATTATAAACTTTAATTAGTGTGCAAGATGCTCAATTTTCATCTCATTTATCTTTTAAAACAAAAAAAGCTATTTTACATCCTATATACTTTAGGACGAAATAGCTTTACTTTCCGCGGTACCACCTATTTTAACCAATTTATCTCTCACATAAATATTTTATCGCTTTCTCATTTTATTGTATAAAAATACTTTTTTAAAATTGATTCTCTCATTTATCTTTAACGCAGATTTACGATTAAGCTTACTGAAAATTCAGCCTAATAACCGTCTTCGGTGATAATAAATGGTTTTTACTTCCCAAATTCTCAGCTACCTTTGGTTCTCTTTAAGAATATTATGCCATTTACTGTGTCCGGACCATTGTTTTTCCTATATTATGTTCATTATTATATCACGTTTTTTCTATTTTTCAAGTATTTTTTATAATTTTTATTTCTTTTGTTTGTTTTATTATATCGATTATAAACTTATCTTTTCTAAAATTCCACCAATGTGTTGATTGATACAATACTTTGCTTAACTAATATTTATCAATCTCTGTTCCATTCTTTAAATAGATTTTAATTTGTCTTATTATATGAGAAATATTATAATTTCCTGCAAATTTTTTATTATTTAGTAATTCTTCATTTATATCCAACCATTCTAACTTATTTTTTTCTTCTATTAATATTACTTCATGTTTTAAAATACCATAATAAACTTGTATATTGTTTTCATATTTGAAATAATTTAAATCCATAAAATGGTCCAATGTTATATCTTTACAAGAAATTCCCGTTTCTTCAAATAATTCTCTATATGCTGCATTATCATTAGACTCATCCTTTTCTACTTTTCCTCCAACAAAATTGTACAATCCCTTATATGGCTCTTTTTCTCTAATACAAAAAAGAACTTTACTTAAATCTTTGTTAAATACGACTATTAGATTCAATTTTCTCATATCTATAAACTCACCTACAACTTACTACTTATTGTTCTGATTATATAATCATAGACAGATAAATTCAACTTATTATCTGGCATGCTTATTGTAATTTGTCGTTAAGATATTCATATTTAATTCCTATTCAAAATTTTATTTATCAACTCATCTACTACATTTATGCTGCTAGCATGTCTCATATTTTTTAGTTCTTTAATATTAATCCACTTTGCAGTTTTTGCGTACTCCTTTTCATCTTCATCAAATCCTTCATTTGAAATTTCTCCATCAACTATTTTAACTAAATAATAAATCAAATAACTTTGGTAATCCTTATTCTGTTTTATATGATGAAAAAAAGATGTATATACATTCAGCAATTCAATAGGTTCTACCAAATAACCAGTTTCTTCCTTTACTTCACGCACTAGTGTATCAATATGTGTTTCTCCCTTTTCCACAGTACCACCTGGGAAATCGAATCCATCATATTGCGGAGAAATTAATATCTCCCCATTTTCTATTGCAATACCATAAACATGTACAGATAAATCTAATTTATTTATATCTGCCACATATTTATTATTATAAACATCATAAGTATCAATTTTTTTACTTTCCATAGTATATGGTACCTCCTTCATATCCTCTTCGTAAAATTACTATTTGGTTATTTCAAGATGATTATAACATCTTAATTGAAAATAGTATATACAAAAACAAAAATTACTCTATACCTTCTGGATATAAAGTAATTTCTATTGTATTAAATTATCAAAATTTTTAATTTTAAAATAGGATTTGTCTGTATATTCCATTAAACACCAACAACTGAAAAACCGTTGTCTACATGAATAATTTCTCCTGTAATAGCACTTGACATATCACTAAATAAAAATGCTGTACTGTCTCCTACTTGATTGATTGTAACATTTTTATGTAATGGTGCTCTTTCTTCAACAACATCTAAGATTGAACCAAAGTCTTTAATTCCTTTTGCTGATAATGTTTTGATTGGTCCTGCTGAGATTCCATTGATTCTGTATCCATCTTTTCCTAAATCTTTTGCTAAATATTTAATGCTTGTTTCTAATGCTGCTTTTGCTACGCCCATAACATTGTATCCTTCAATTACTTTTTCTGAACCATAGTATGTATATGCTACAATACTTGCTCCTTCATTTAACATTTCTTTTTCTCTTGCCATTCTTACAATTGCAACTAGTGAATAAGCACTTACATCTTGTGCATGTGCATAACCATCTCTTGATGTTAATATAAAATCATTTCTTAAGTCTTCTGTATTAGCATGTGCAATAGCATGTAATAATCCGTCAATTTTTCCATGGTCTTTTTTGATTTCTTCTAAACACTTGTCAATATCTTCATCTAAACTTACATTATCACATACATATACACTTGCTTTTGGCATATCTTTTATTAATTCTTTTACTTTTTCTAAACTATCTGCTGAGCATGTACAAATTACTTCTGCACCTTGCTCATAAGCTGATTGTGCTGCTCCCCATGCAATACTCCATTTGTTTCTTACACCCATAATCACTACTTTTTTACCTTCTAATAACATTTTTAATTCCTCCTTCTACTTTGTGGACATTTTTTATTTACGTTAAAAAACAGCCCTCTAATAAATTTATTTTAATATTTATCAAATTATTTTTATTTTAACACATTGTTCTAAATTTTTCATATCGTTTTTCTACTAATTCTTTTTTAGGTAATGCCTTTAATTCTTTTAGGCTCTTTTGAATATATGTTCTTAATTCTTTTATAACCATTTCAAAATCTTCTCCGGCACCGCCTTCTGGTTCTTTTATAATTTTATCTATCACTCCAAATACTTTTAAATCTTTAGCTGTTGCTTTCATGTCTTCTGCTGCTTCTTTTGCTTTATTAGAATCTTTATATAAGATACTTGCAAATCCTTCTGGAGACAATATAGAATAAATCGCATTTTCTAACATAACAATTCTATCTCCAACCGCAATTGCTAATGCACCACCACTAGAGCCTTCTCCTATAACAACACATATAATAGGCACTTCTAGTTTTGACATTTCAAATAGATTTCTAGCAATTGCTTCACCTTGTCCTCTTTCCTCTGCTCCCATTCCAGGATATGCACCAGGTGTATCTATAAATGTAATAATTGGTCTATTAAATTTTTCTGCTTGTTTCATTAATCTTAATGCTTTTCTATATCCTTCTGGATTTGGCATTCCAAAATTTCTTTCCATATTTTCTTTTGCTTTTTTTCCTTTTTGTTCTCCTATAACGGTAACTGGAATACCTTCAAATGTAGCAATTCCTCCAACAATAGCTTTATCATCTGCAAAGTTTCTATCACCATGTAATTCTACAAAGTCATCGAACAATTTATCCATATAGTCTAAAGCTTTTGGTCTATCGATTTTTCTTGCTAACATGACTCTATCCCAAGCTGTTATTTTTGCCATTTTTTCTCCTCCTTCTTTTTTCCTTGTTAGGAATTTTTTAGCACTTTTTTCTTTCTTCTTAAGCGAAAAAATGCCCTTTTTTTGATTTATTGTTAAATTTATTTATGTAATCGTATCAATTTTGCAATTGTTGATTTCATATCTTTTCTTTCTACTATCATATCAATAAATCCATGTTCTAATAAAAACTCTGAACTTTGGAATCCTTCTGGTAATTTTTGCTTAATAGTTTGTTCTATTACTCTTGGTCCTGCAAATCCAATTAATACATGTGGTTCTGCTAAAATAATATCTCCTAAACTTGCAAAGCTTGCTGTTACACCACCGGTTGTTGGATCTGTTAATACAGAAATATATAATTGTCCTGCTTTATCTAATTTTACAAGCGCACTTGAGGTTTTTGCCATTTGCATCAAAGAAATGATTCCTTCTTGCATTCTAGCACCACCTGATACGCAGAATATAATAAGTGGTAGTTTCTTTTTCGTCGCTGTTTCAATTGCTAATGTAATTCTTTCTCCTACAGCTGATCCCATGCTTCCCATCAAAAAGTTTCCGTCCATCACTGCAAGAACTGCTTTTTCTCCTTCTATCTCACATATACCACATTTTACAGCTTCTTCTATTTTGGTTTTTTCTTTTAATATCTCTACTTTTTTCATATAGCCTTTAAAATTTAGTGGATCTTTTGTCACAATATCTGCACCAATTTCTTTAAAAGTACCTTCATCTGCAATTTGTTTAATTCTTCTTCTTGATGACAATCTAAAATGTTTTCCACAATTTGGACATACACTTAAATTTTGATGTAAATCTTCTTTGTAAATGATTTCTTTACATTTATCGCATTTCACCCATTTTCCAATCATCATATCTGAAGCTTTTTCATTTTTTACTCTTTTTTCTTCTTGCTCATTTACTTTTTTTACTTTGTCTATTACCAAAGTTTTTCCCTCCTTCATATGCTTGTGATAACTTACTATGCTGAATCTCTATTTATTTTACGTTACATATTAAATTCTTTCTTTATAAAAGAAGTGTCATAATTGTTTGTCTTAAAGTTTTCATTTTCTAATATTTTTAATAAAAAGTCTATATTGGTTGTGATTCCTTCTATAACAAATTCTGCTACAGCACTTTTCATTTTTGCAATAGATTCTTCTCTTGTTTTTCCATGCACAATTAGTTTAGCAAGCATAGAATCGTATGTAGGTGGAACTGTATATCCACTATATATGGCTGTATCAACTCTTATACCATTTCCTCCTGGTACATGTAATCCTGTTATCGTCCCTGGACATGGCATAAAGTTTTTATCTGGATTTTCTGCATTAATTCTTACTTCCATAGAATGTCCGTCAAATTTTATATCTTCTTGTTTATATGTCAATTCTTCTCCACTTGCTATTTTAATTTGTTCTTTTATGATATCCACTCCTGTTACCATTTCTGTTACAGGATGTTCTACTTGTACTCTTGTGTTCATTTCCATGAAATAGAAATCTTTGTTCTTATCCACTAAAAATTCGATGGTTCCTGCATTTGAATATCCAATTTCTTTTACTGCTTTTACAGCAACCTCTCCCATTTTCTTTCTTGTTTTTTCATCTAATATGCCACTTGGAGTTTCTTCTAATACTTTTTGATTTCTTCTTTGTACTGAACAATCTCTTTCTCCTAAATGTATACAATTTCCCTGTTCATCTGCTAATATTTGAATTTCCACATGTCTTGGATTTTCTACAAATTTTTCTAAGTATAGGCTATCGTCATTGAAAGATACTTTTGCTTCTTGCTTTACAATATCATATTCTTTTTCTAATTCTTCTTTGGAATAGGCAATTCTAATACCTCTTCCTCCACCACCTGCTGATGCTTTTAACATAACAGGATATTTTATTTGTTCTGCTAAGTTAACGGCTTGCTCTTTTGAATAGATTAAACCATCTGATCCAGGTACAACCGGTACACCTGCTCTTTTCATAGTTTCTTTTGCTTTTGATTTGTTTCCTAGTAATTCAATTAATTTATAATCTGGTCCTATAAATTTTATTCCCATTTCTTGGCATATTTTTGCAAAGTTTGCATTTTCAGATAAGAAACCAAATCCTGGGTGAATACTATCTGCTCCTGTTAGACATGCTGCTTCTAATATAGCTTTTATATTTAGATAACTTTTATTAGATGGCGCTGGCCCTATGCAGATAGCCTCATCAGCTAATTGTACATGTAATGCATTTTTATCTGCTTCTGAATAAATGGCTACTGTTCTGACCCCCATTTCTCTACAAGCTCTTATAATTCTTACAGCAATTTCTCCTCTATTGGCGATTAATACTTTTTTTAACATTGTTTTTCCTCCTATGAAATTCTTCTCTCTCATATGAAAAAGACAGTTTTTATACTATCTTTTATACTGTCCATATTATATATGTATTTTTTATTTTTTTCAAGCTAGGATAGGTGGTCAAAAATCCATGTCATTAAATGTCAATACAATTCAATTGCTTTTTATGGCATAATTACTTTAAACATTAGTTTAGGGTGATGTTATGATAAAAGAAAAAAGAAAGGCAAAAAAATATACACAAGAAAAAATGTCCGAAATTCTCGGAATTAGTTTAAGGCAATATATTCGAATTGATAATGAAGAAGATTTACCTAGAAGAGATGTTCTAAGAAACTTAATTTTAGAATTAGAGTTAACAGATGAAGAATTAGGAGAATATATTAGAATTATGGCCAATAAAATTGCTTAAGAAATAACTATCTATTTGCATATTCTTAAGTAATTTTATTGGCCATATATATTCTATTCTTATCTATTAATAACATTTCATATTATTTGGTTGATATATGTATATTTTCTATTTCTGCCTTTAATTCTCTAGAAATAATATTTTGTATTTGTGCTACATCTTCTTGCTTTAACTCTTGTATGCCGATAATAACACTGACACTATCTCCATTTACAAAAATCACATTATTGCTAAATCCTTTTGTACTGATTAAATTTTCACATATCATAATACTATTTTTGGTATCATTAATTTTCTTAATTTCTTCTGTTGCACTTTGTTTTTGTGTCTCAAGAGAATTACTACTATTTAGTACTTTTTCATAGCTTTCAATCATTTGTGAATACATGGTATCTCTTTCTAATCTTGATTTTGTAAAATATTCATCATTTGTAATAGTCGCATTTGTTTCAGTTGATATCGTATTTTCATTTGACATATTTGTGGTTGTATTTGCTTCTGTCGTGTTTACTATGTTTGCTGAATTCGTCGTACGATTTGTAACAGTTTCATCTGTTGTATTTTCCACAACATCATTACTGTTAACTAAAGTTGCATCTCCTATATCTGCAATCTGCATATCATCATTTGCTTCCATTTCCATAGCAGTTTGTGCAGATACTTGTTCACTTGTATTTGTTGTATAATTTAAATAGCCAGCAGTCACTAACATTAATGCAATCACATAAATAATGACTTGATTTTTTTTGAATAGACCTTTCATTATTTTCATAACTTTTTCCTTCCTTTCTTGTCTTTCTTTTAATAATTCCTGTTAAATTTTCTCAACAAAAATATATAAAAAAATTGTTTTTATAAGACCACATAAAATACGTATAGAGGTGTGTCCCTTTTGGACATTTTTTGTCCGTTTTGGCACGTCCCCAATCGTTCAATTCATTTCAAATACTTGTATTTTATGTGTGGCCAATCCAGTGACTGCTTCTACTGCTTGTATGATACTGCTTTTTATTTCTGCGTTTCCGGCGCCTTTTGCTGTGATGATGGCACCTTCTATTTTGGGTTCTACTACTTTTTGGGTTATTGGGGTTTTTTGTCCTTCATTTTCTTCATATATGATTTCTTTTTGTGAGTCTGATTCTTCTATGGTTCTTGTTCCCCCTGCTGTGTCTGTTTCTTCAGTGTTGCTTGTTTTTGTGTTTTCATTGTACATGGGAATGATTTCGCTGGATTCTGAATAGTTTATACATACTTTTACTTCTCCTACCCCTTGTATTTTGGATAATATTGTTTCTAGTTTCACTTCTAATTCATTTGTACTTTCACTTGAAACTGCTAATAAATTTGTATTTTCTTTTGCTAATTGTTTTGAGGTGGTATTATTTATATTTTCTTTGCTACTACTGTCTTTATCTCCATTCCATATTATATTGATGATGACAATTGTTATGATTAATATAACAACAAAAAATACTAAATTTTCTATTTTCTTTTTATTATTTTTGTTTCCCTCTTCAGGATTGATTAATCCTTTTAATTTATCTTTAAACATGTTTCCTCAACTCCATATTCTTCTTTTAAGAACTTTTTTATCTTTTGGATATCATTATTACTGATGTTTTGCTTGCTGTTGTCTTGATTATTGTCATTTTTACTGATTTCTCCTATCGATGTATTGACTGGCTTTATTTTCTGAATTTCATTTACTAATTTATTTTCAATGGTTTCTTTTTCTTGTTCTTGTGTTTCGCTTTTTTCTACTGTTAGTTCTATCTTTTCTATATAATTTTCTTCATTTTGACTTGATAATGTTGCATATACATTACAAGTCATCACTTGATAGCCTAATGCATTTACTTTTTGCGTGATGTCTTTTTCCAATTCTTCTATATATATTTCCTCTATTCTGTTATCCATAGATGATTCATTTAAACTACTTTCATTTATTGTGTAGTTACTATATTCATTAAAATCATATGTATTCACATCTAATATATCTTTGTTTTTTATAAATGGTGATACGATATTCAATATCATATATATCCCAAATACCATTCTTACATATTTTTTCGTTTTATTATTGGGTAATATCATTTCCAAAAGAGATATGATAATAATTGCTAATCCCAAACTTTTGGCCCAATTACTTAAAAATTCTATCATAACATCCCCTACCTATACATCATTCCTGTATTGGATATTTTAACCACTAGTGCTGTTCCAATAATCAGCATGACAGAAATAGAACATAATATTGCTAAAAATATTTTATAGACATCTCCTATTTGATCTAGCAAACTCGTGATATTTTTATCTGCTATTGGTTCACAAATGGCTGACATGAGTTTATATGCCATTGTCAGTATGCCTAATTTTATAATGGGTATAATGCATATACCAATTACGATTACAACGCCTATGATTCCTACTGCATTTTTTAAGATAATACCACAACCTAACACTGTATCTACTGCATCTCCTAATATTTTCCCAACCACAGGAACTGCAGAACTAACAACTGCTTTTGTTGTCTTTGCAGTTATACCATCTACACTACTTGATAATGTCCCCTCTAATGAAACCACTCCAACAAAAATGGTAAGCACAATGCCAAAAAACCATACAATTCCTGATTTTAAAAACTTCGATAATTTATCGATTTGAACATTATCTGATATTTTTGATATAACAATTAAGCTTGTAAAAATTAATACAATTGGAATCATTATATTTTGTATCATATTCCCTATAAAATTGATCAAAAATAATATGATAGGTTCTAATACACCACTTGTTGTGATACTGCCTGTATAAATCATAAGTGAAATTAATAATGGTACTAATATGTTCATAAAACCAACTAGATTATTACAAGTTTCCTTTACAACTTGTACAATATCTGAAAAATTCATCATAACAATGGTGATAATTAATATGTATTGAACATAATAAATCAATTTTGAGATATTATCATTTTCTAGGCTTTCACTTACAGATTTTAATACACTATGTATAACCACGATTGCTAATATACTTCCTAGTACTCTTAGTCCCTCTACAAGTTCTCCTCCTAATAAGCTTAATACTTTTTTAAATATGGTTTGATTATCTACTTCTCCTTTTATCGCATCTTCAAGAATTTCATGTATGTCAATCCCTTCAAAAAATTCACCGGAATATTCATCTGCACCTTCTATAAACTCACTTATCCCGAATTCTTCTTGTTGTTCTTTTAACGTTTCTTCTTCACTTGCCATCGAGGTTGGCGCTATTATATTAAAAAAAATAATGATACATACAAATATAGATATTCCTTTTTTCACTTTTACTCCTTGTCCTTTGTAAACTTTAAACTTTACCAAAATTCCAAAGTTTAAAGTTATATTATGGTAAAATTTCTAATATAATTTCTAATAAACTTGATATAATTGGTATTGACATGGATATAATGATAATTTTACTTCCTAATTCTATTTTATTAGCAATTGCACCTTCTCCAGAATCTTTACATATACTAACAGCAAATTCCGAAAGAAATGCAATACCTGTTATCTTAATTAGTAAACTTAAAAATTGACTATTGATATTGGCTCTTCCTGCAATTGATTGTATAAGATTTACTATTCCCGTCAGTTGATCTATTAATAATAGTAATATAAGGGCACCTGTCAATAAACTTATATAAATTGCAAATTCTGGTTTATATTGTTTGAGCAATATAATTATGATTAATGCAATTAATCCAATTCCTATGATTTTAATAATCTCCATCCATATATTCCTTCTATTCATTCTAATACTTTAAATGCTGAAGCTCTCTTCAAAATCACACAGAGTTCATCTATACACTTTAAAGTCCAAATATTGTTCTGACTGTATCAAATAATTCACTAATTTCTTTTATCACCATTGTCAGAACGATGACTAGTCCTGCTAAAGTAGTCATCATTGCTTGGTCTTCTCTTCCTGCTCTTACAAGTACTTGATGTAAAACAGCTACTAAGATTCCTATTGCTGCTATTTTAAATAACAAATTAATATCCATATCGGGCTTTCTCCTTTATATTAAAATAATGACAATTGCTAGTCCTATTGTTGTTCCAAGCCTACTATATAATTTTTCATTTTTATTTTTTTCCTCTCCGTGCTTCTTTTATTTGTTTTTCCAAAAATTCTCCGTGTAATTTCTATTTGACTAATTTGCCCTTCTACATCTGTTTGTCCTAGCATTTTAGAAAGCATTAATAATACATTGGTATCCTCTTTTGTAAGATTTGTCTCACTTGTCTTTACTGCTTTTTCCCAAGCTTCCCCAGCACTAAGATATCGCATATTTTCTTCTGCTTTTTTAAAAATATCTCCTATATTAGCTTTTGCTTTATTACTTATTTCCTTAAATATTTCTGGAATTGGTTCATATGTAAATCTAATTTTTGACTTAAAAATATTTAAAATACTTTTTATTTCTTCTAATTCTTCTAATCGATATGCATATTTTTTGGATATACATTTTCCAATTAGTGTTGATGATATAAATATCAATAGTAACATAAAAAATTTTAATATTTGCATAAAATACACCTTGTCCCTTTTTTTCTTAATAATATAAACAAATAAAGTTCATTTATATAATATATTCACCTCCTTTTTTTTTTAGAACTAAATAAAAATGATTTTTTCAATAATTTTATCATCGATTAATTTTTTTATATGTCTGTTGGCATTAATATCCTCTATTGTTTTTCCATGCATGGTAAAGATTCCCTTTACTCCAGATATCATTGCCTCTTCAATCGCTTGTATATCTTCTTCTCCTCCAATTTCATCACAAGCTATAATTTCTGGTGTCATTGTTCTGATTAATATCTTTATTCCTTTTGGTTTGGAAACATTGTCAATAATATCTGTTCTCATCCCTACATCATTTTGTGGAATGCCTCTATACATAGCTGCAATTTCTCCTCTTTCATCTACCAGACCACAAGTTTTACCTTTAAAATGCATTTCACTAATTCCATTACTTAATTTTCTGATTAAATCTCTTAAGATTGTTGTTTTTCCTCTTCCTGGAGGTGAAACAATTAATGTATTGAATATACTCTGGTTTTTTGTATCTATGACTTGTCCAATAATTCTATTACTACAATTTAATACTTGTCTTGCGATTCTAAAATTTAAACTTGTTATATATTTTATATTTATGATTTCACCATTTTCTATAACCGTTGTTCCTGTTATTCCCACTCTATGTCCACCTCTTATCGTAATATATCCTTCACACAGTTGTTTTTTATATGCATAAATTGAGTTTTCGCAGAGTTTTTCAACAATTTGTAATATTTCATTTTGTGTAATTTTATATTCCACAATCATTTCACTATCTCTTAGTTTCAATATTAATGGTCTTTCTACTCTGATTCGAATTTCTTGTAATTCATCTCTTATTTTATTATTTGATATAATTGTATTGTATATGATATTAGACAAATTCATTGGAAAAAACTTAACAATTTCTAAGAGTTTTTCCATTTTTTCGCCTCCTTTTCTCTTAATATTTAAACCTATTTAATTGTCTTATTTTATATATTACAAAACATCTATTATATCTATATATATATTCTGTTCGTATTCCATTTATGTCAAAATACCTATCAATACCTGTTTTATTTGATTTTAAATTTATAAAACAGCTGATTGTTTATACAATAACAAAAAATAAGATTTCAAGTTTTTCTTTAACCTGAAATCTTACTTTTTTGATTTATTTTTATACGATTATTCAATTTTTGAATGATTTGGCACATTCCTAACGTTTATTTATGACTGCTCTGTAAATAAGTCCTGTATCACTATCTTTTTCAAATTCTACTCTATAAGAATCGTCTACATTGATACTACTTTTTAAAAACGTAATATTTTGTTCTGTAACCTCATATTCTTCTCCATCTACATTGATTTCTTCTATTTTATGATTTCCTTCTGTTTCATTATTATTTTGTATGGTGGTTAGTAATCCTTTTACGGTTGCTCCTTTTGTATTGGTGCTTTGATATAATTCAAATTTTTCATTAAATGTATTTACTTCTTGTTCATTTACTTGGGCTGTTGTCTTTCCTAAGAATAAATATGTTGGTAAAATGTATTGAATAGGATTCTCATCTTCAGATACCCCTAATTCTTCCATTTGCGTTTGATTAACTTGTACAATTCTTTCTTCTATGGCATTCATTAAACTTGTGACATATGCCTCATCTTTATCATTTAATATGACAGCATTGTCTTGTGTTAAATCTTCTATATTAATGCCATCTTTAAATTGTACGTTGTTTGCAATTGCATATTTATAACTAATTATATCATTTTGTGAATTATTGTCTGCATTGTCTTGTGTTGAAATCGTTTCAGGTTCTTCCGTAATTTCTCCTGTGTTATCTACAACAAATTTATCTCCTGAGCTAATAAATGTAATACTGTATTGTGTATCACTTTCTTTTTCTAATTTCATATCTGCATAAGCGTCATCTTGTTCTGATGATAATTTTTGTTCTATATCTGTATCACTTATTTGTGTACTATCTTCTCCATTTGCCATTTTATCAATCTTTATGGCTTGTATTAATGCTTGTATACTTTCTTTTTCATTGGCTATTGACATTGTATCTTGTGTTTCGTTTAATGTGTTATCTTCCTTATATTTTCCTTCTAATAATATTTCATAATTCTCATTTACATTATCTGAAGTTACGCCTGTATATTTAGCATTCATCGTTACATTTCCTTCTGTAGTAACAATCGTCATTGTATATGTAATTTCTTGTTCCGTTTTTTCTTTATTAATTGTTACTATATTTCCTTCTATTCCTATATCGATTTTTACAAGATTTCCGCCTTTTTCATACACTGTAAATTCTATATTGTCACTTACTTCTAAACGATTTATATTTTTTATGGCATCTTCTAACGTATTGGTATCTAGTTGTAAAGAAATACCTAATGTATCTAATATCTCATTTATTTTATTTATTGTATTTTCATCTGTTTTTAATGAATTTAATATTTGAACTAATGTACTCTTAAATTCTTCTCCTGTTAGTGTTAACTTATACCCTGTTAGTTCTCCTTCTGTTAATTTAGAAAACTTATTCTCATTTAAATTATTTAACATATTATCAAAATATGTTGTTTTTAAATTTTGTATTTCTTCATTAGAAATTTGTATATTGAATAAATTTGCATATTTGCTTAAATCCTCATATCCAGAAAGTTCTTCATCATTTCTGATAGCAACAAAACTACTTCCAATATATTTTGTTTGAATTCCTGTTATTGTATTGGTTTTTCTATAGGTTAATGGAAAATTAACATCCTCAGAATAATTTAGTGTAATTTCTTTTTCTGTTTTGGCATTACTTGGATCTGCTTTTCCTGAAAAATGAATATTAAAATCATTTGTTAATTCTAGTTCTTTTTCTAAATTTGGTATTGACACATTAAAAGAGATATCTCCACTATTTTCATAACTTGTCGTTTTCTTTTTTTGTAAATATTGTGTTATATCATCCTCGATAAATCCATTTTTACTTTGCATAACTTGTGATGTATATTTAAAAAATAACTGTTTATGACTTTTAAACATGTCTGTGAAAAAATATAAATATGCTATAGTTCCTACTAAAAGTATTATGACAACTAATAAAACAATTATCGTTATCAATAATCCTTTCTTTTTCTTTTGATTCATAATTTTACCTCCATTATCATCTAAATATATAATATAAATAGATAAATAACTGTATACACACATACTGCCATTTATCTATTCTTATCTATTCTTCCCAGTTATGATAAATATTGGAAACATCATCTAAATCTTCTAGATTTTCTATCAATCTTTCCATTTTTTCTCTCCCTTTTTCATCTAATTTTACCGTGGTTGTTGGTACCATTTGAACTTCTGCTTCTAAGAATGTTAATCCTGCTTCTTCTAATTTTTCACGAACAGTTGTAAAATCTGCTGGCTCTGTTGTGATTTCATAGATTTCCTCTTCTGCAGAAAAATCTTCTGCACCAGCTTCTAGTGCTAGCATCATTAAATCGTCTTCACTCATAGACGTACTTTCTTTTTCAATAACCATAACACCTTTTTTGTTAAACATGTAAGATACACATCCTGTTGTTCCTAGATTTCCTCCTGCTTTATCAAATACATGTCTTACATCTGCTGCTGTTCTATTTTTATTATCTGTTGATGCTTCTACAATAACGGCTACTCCGTTTGGTCCATATCCTTCATATGTAATTTCTTCATAATTTTCATTGCTAGTTGATGCTTTTCTAATCGCATTATTGATTGTATCATTTGGCATATTGGCTGCTTTACATTTTGCTATAACATTTTTCAATTTTGAGTTTCCTGCAGGATCTGGTCCACCTTCTTTTACAGCAATCAGTAATTCTCTTCCTAATTTTGTGAATATTTTTCCTCTTGCTGCATCTGCTTTTCCTTTTTTGGCTTGTATATTATGCCATTTACTGTGTCCTGACATGGTTAATTCCTCCCTTTGATTTTGTTTTATATATATTATTTTAGCAAATTTATTAATTTGTTAATTTTAAAATATTTTATCATAATTTTTTAAATTTGTGTAGTATTTTTTGTAAATTGTAGGATAAATTAAATTTTTTCCCTACATTTGATTAATTGGTTTAGTATTATATCAAATGTTCAGCATTTTAAAAAGAAACCTAAATTTTTATTAGATTTCTTTTTAATGTGTTCTTAATTGATAGCCATCAAATTTCCGATCTTCGCCTAAAATCTGGTTTACGGTTTCTTTCAATTCTTTCTATTTTCCTTATTCTTGTCTCCAAACTTTTTGTTGCTTGTTCTACCTGTTTCTTAATGTCTTCATGAAGATATACTTTTCTCTGCTTTCTTTTTAGTTTTTTTGGCATATCAATCCGCATTGCTTATTCCCCTTTCAAATTTTGATAAGGTTTTTGTGTTACAAGTATTCCTTCTGGAATTGTTTAAATGATATCATATACCTCATGTATTATCAAGATACAAATGTAATTTGTAATGTGTATCTGCTATAAAATATATCATATGCTCTCCCTTTTTGCTTAAACAGTTGAAATTTCTATGTCTAAACTTGAAATAAATTCTTTTAGTTCTTTTATTATTTCTTCAAACTTAATATCATTTGCATATTTATTCTTTTTAGCATATCCATTCCATAAACTTACAATTCTATCATATGAAGATATACCATCTAAAATCTGTTCATAATCTTTTAAGTAATCAAGCGATTCTCTTTTATCAAATGTATTTTTTATTGATAACTTTAAAATATTAATATCAATATTATCTTTAAATTTACTTAAAAACATATGTATATCATAATAATCCTTCATTCTACTATTGTATTGTCCTCTTCTTAAAATAGTTTCAATTTTTTCTGATATTATTGTTTCAGTATTATATGTATAAATTAATATCTTTTTATCTTCAAATAATGATGGATAACTATACTCTAACTCTTTTGGTACAATTTTATCCCCTGTAGAAATATCAATATCTAAATTAATTTTAAGATTTTCTAATTTTCCAATTAAGTGATATTTATTTCCACCATATTCATCATCTTCTCTTATATCAGTTACATCAACCAATTCAAATTTTACACCGTCTTTTAAATCGATACTTAATATTTCATTTAAAACATTTATCATTTGTTCCTTAGAAATATTTAATCCCTTGATTGTCGTATCCATATCTCTTGTAGTCCTATTGTTAATTCCAAATAATGCAGATAATAGTAAACCACCTTTTAATATAAAATTTTCTTGATATTTTGAAACTGAAATTCTTTCTAAGATTCTTTCAAACATAAATCTTTGTAACAGTTCATAATGATTTAGCTGATATTTTCTCTCTAGTTCTTTTGATTTTTGTTTAAGTTCTTTATATTTTATCACTTCATTAAAACCTCCATTATAGTAGTTAATTTTTCATATACATTAAATATTTTAGCATATTCATCTAATAGTTTTAAATTTTTATCTTTTAAATTAAAATAACTTTTCAAAATTTTATTATATAATTCTATATCATACTCATCTTGTTTTTTTAGCATATCACATATACATCTTTCTAAATTATACACAATTATAGGATTACCATATGGACTTGTTATAGTAATTTTACCTATATTTAACTTTTCTTTAGATATATAGTGGATTTTTACATTTTCTCTAATTTTTTTATGAGAATATGTAGTAACATCAAGTTCATATGGTGCTCTTTCACTAATTCCCAGCAAGTGAAATGCAGTATTGTATGAATAAATAATATTGTTATAACGTTTTTGTAAAATATAGTATTCATCTTCAATTAATTTATTATCAATATATAAACCTCTTGATACTCTTCTAATTATTCCATTTTTAATTAATTGTGGAATATATATTCTTTGAATTCCGTTTTGTTCTATTTCATTAGATGTTATATAACCATTGTTTCTTTTTAAAAATTTTTCTATTTTTTTTATATTCATATTAACCCCCATTACAAACGTACTACAATTTTATCATCTTGTTGTACGTTTGTAAATAATATTTTTAAAATTTACCTATTTTTATAACATTTTTGTAAAATTTAAACCATAATCTTTCTCTATATAATATGATGATTATGGTTTACTTTTTTCTATATTTATCATTTTAGTTATTGTTCTTTATGGTTTTTTATTGAACGAATTGTGCCAAAATTACGCCAAAAGCATCTAATCGTTTATTGAAACCGTTGGAGCTGTAAAGAAAGAATTTCTAATATTATGCCATTTACTGTGTCCTGACATGGTTAATTCCTCCTTCTTAAATTTTTTTAAGTATTTAATCCACTTTCGACTGGTTTATTATAAAACTATTTCGTGAAATTTTTTTAACTTTCCTATTTATATAAAATTCCACGAGTATTTTATCATACTTTTTTTGATTTGTGTAGTATTTTACAAATATTTTTTATACTTTGCTCTTTTGCTTTGCATCCATTATCTTCTATGTAAATGCTTTCTAAAACTCCCACTTATTACTACTTTCATATTAATCTCCTCTACAATTTAGCAATTATCATTCTAATTCTATAATAAATACCAATAATAACAGAATCATTATTTTTCTTTTCTATCACTCTTTTCTTCTATAATTATTGAATCTCCTTTACTTTTTCTATAAATTTATTAATATTTTCATTTAGTATTTCTATAGTTTTATCTTTATCCATACTTTTACTAACCATTTTTACTATAAATTTATCAATACCTTTTTGTTTTTCTAAATCTATTTCTCCACCAAATGTATCATATGTAACAGCATTATCAAGTAATTCTCTTGGAAAATTTTGTTCATAATATTGTTTCCAATTTTCACTAAATCCGCAACAAATGAAATAGCATACTTTTTTGTTTTGTAAAATATTAAAATTTTCAGAAATAAATTTCTTTACTTTTTTATCAATCATTCCCATTCTAATTGGCGAACCTATGATAATTACATCATATGTATGAATATCTTGATTTGGCATTGTTGCTAAATTAGTTATAGTTACCTCCTTTAAGCTTTGACCTAATATACCGGCGCATTTTTCTGTTGTGCCAGTTTTACTTGAATAGACAATTAATGTTTTCATCTTCTCTTTCCTCCCATTTATTATATGATAAATTTTTAATGTTTTTAAGCTTCTTTTACTTTTACAGTTGCTATCTCTTTAATGTCATTACTTTTCCCTTCACTTACTTTTATCTTTACTGATATTATCATAGAAGCAGATAATTAGCAACTAATGACTATTTTAATATTGTATTTATTATACAACCTATATCCTCTTCAATCTTTACAGTTCTATCATCTATATCTAGAAAAGTCATTGGGTTAGCTGTATTAAATCTTATTAATTTCCAGTTATTATTTTGATATATCATTTGTTCAAATGGAAATCTTATAATTCCAGGGGTATTAAATCCAACTCCAAATTCTAATAAAACTACTTTCTTATTTTTAGTATTATCTAAAAATTTTCCATATTTTTCATCTTGCTCGTACCAATCTGCGTCTTGTACAAAATAAGCATCTTTTCTTAAATGAACATCCATATTTTTACCGCATACTGGGCATTTGGGAATAAGATACGTCGGAATTTTGCATTCTTTGGTCTCTTTTAACATTTTCTTTACCATATCTGCAGCATTATATATTTTATTATGACAGGCCTCACTACATTGTATATATGCATAACTTCCTTGTGTTGCAAATATTTTGTCTTTAGCAAATCCTGCTTTATAAAATTGGTCATCAACATTTGTTGTAATGATAAAATATTCTTTAGAATTTACGAGTTTTAAAATTTTTTTATATAAATCTGTTGCATGCATTCCTATATCATTTAAATACATATGTCTTGCCCAATAAGCCCATTTTTCTTCTTGCGAATTAAAGTCATAAAAACCTGATGTGTACATATCTTTAAAATGATATTTTTCTATAAAATCTTTAAAATTATCTTCAAATCTTTTTCCAGAATATTCAATACCTGCTGATGTAGAAAGTCCTGAACCTGCTCCAATCAAAATATAATCAGCTTCATTTATTAATTTTTTTATTTTTTCAATTTTATTTGAGGTTTCGCTCATAAATTTTGTAATCCTCCTCTCCATAAACATTAAATACAACTTTGTCAAAACGATTTCTATGTTCTTTTAAAAAGGCATTTACTGCTAATATTGCTAATTTGCTTGCCTTATCTTTTGGAAATCTAAATTCTCCCGTTGATATACAAGGAAATGCAATTGTTCTTATTCCATTTTCAATGGCTAATTCTAACGAATGTGTATAACAATTAACTAATTGTACTTCTTCTTTCTGTGTAACTTCGCTATATATAATTGGTCCAACTGTATGAATTACATATTTTGCTGGTAAGTTATATCCCTTTGTGATAATTGCTTCCCCTGTTTGAAGAATGTAATCTTTTTCTTGCATGATTTCATTACATTCTAGCCTTAACGATACCCCTGCAAAGGTATTTATTTGGTTGTCAATACACTTATGGCAAGGTATAAAGCAACCGTAAGCCACGTGAATTTGCAGCATTAACTATTGCATCAATTTGCAATGTTGTTATATCTCCCTGCCATAAGCATATTTTGTCTTTGTTATCTAAGTTAGCTTCTTTTATAGAAATGCTAATTGGTTTTATATCTTTTACTTTTGTAACATCTTTTTTCTTTAATTCCGCTTGTAAATATTCTTTTTCAATTTGTAAATATTCTTTTGAAATTGGTTTTGGTTCTCTAATATTACATAATGAACGGTATAAATTCTGTTTTTCAATTATATTTTCAGGCATATTATCTATTTTTATCTCTTTATTTTCTTCTGACAAATACTTTATTAAAAAATCTAATTTTTCCAAAATATCATCTCCTACTCTTGTATAATTGCTTGAACGGGACATTTTTTGTTATTTATTCTAATATTTTCATTTTTTACTCTTTATAAATTATATAATCACTTTTTCTTTTCGTAAAGTACGCACTTTAAAGTGCCTTAGTTTCTTAAAGGAAACGATTATTTATTTAGTGCATGATATTACATATAAAAATAGCAGATTTTTATTTTCATTCTGCTATTTTTATATGTTTATTTATTATTTTAATTTTTAAAATTTTCCATTATTATTTTTAGGTTCATTTGAGATTGTTTCCATTACATCCCAATGTTCTGTTATTTTTCCGTTTTCTACTCTAAATAAATCATAATATGATGTTGGTTTATCTGCAAATGTTCCTTCACTTATTGCTAATACAAAATTTCCTTGTCCATAAATATAATGAATTTTGTTATATATCATTTTTATTCCTTGTTCTGCCATTGCTCGTAGTGCTGCTCCTAGTCCATCTAATCCATCTGCAATACTTGGATTATGTTGAATGTAGATATTTCCATTAAAATATGAAGTTAATTTGTCTGGATTTTTTCCTACTAATATATCTGTTACAAAGTTTTCTACTAATACTTTGTTTTCTTCTGTCTTATCTAAATCTTTCATTTCTCTTGTTCCATCTGTTTGCGTCCTTCCACTTGGATTTGGTGCTTGAATATTTAATAAGTTATCCCAATGTTCTGCTATTTTTCCATCTTCAAATCTGAATACATCAAATGCAACTTGCTCTCCTGCCCCTGCAAAATTATAAATGCTATGTAAAAATACAAAATCTCCATCTTCAAATGCTCTTATATTTTTTACTGTTGTCTTTACTGGTGCTGATGCTAAATACTCTATTGAACCTATGAAAGCATCTCTTCCTGTTTCATACGCTAAATTATGTTGAATATATCCTTCTGTTAAATTTTCTTTTGCAACATTTGTATCACCTGTTGCAAAGCTATTTATTAAAGCTAGTGCTTTTTCTAGATTTGTCATAATATGACCTCCTTATAAATTTTATTTTTTATATCTGAAACTGAGTAGCTACTTTCAAATTTCATTTTCTGTAATCATTCTACAAGCCATTTTTCCATTTGTAAAGTACGCACTTTAAAGTGCCTTAGTTTCCTAAAAGTTCCTTTTGCGTATTTTCCTAGGATATAGGATGAAAAAAATTTTTTTTAATATCTTTATAACTGTAATCGTTTTTTATACTTTTACATTTGCTTTTATACTATTATTTAATTTGTAATGGTTTGCTGTTTACTTTTTTTATATAAATTGATATAATTTTAACAGATTAAATCATTTGGAGGTAGAAAGTATGAAGAATCCTTTACCTGATTGCCCTGTTGAAATTACGATGGGACTAATTGGAGAAAAATGGAAGGTTTTGATTGTAAGAGATTTACTTACAGGAACTAAAAGATTTGGAGAATTAAAAAAATCTGTAACAGGCATTACTCAAAAAGTACTAACAAACAATTTAAGGCAAATGGAAGCTTCTGGTTTAGTTAAAAGAAAAGTATATGCAGAAGTTCCTCCTCGCGTTGAATATTCCTTGACTGAAACAGGTTTCAGTTTAAAACCTATATTAGATTCTATGGTAGAATGGGGAAATACATATAGAAAAAAGCAAAATAACTAGAAATGTTATCTAGTTATTTTTGCTTTTAATTGTGTAATATAAATTTGCCAAGCAATTTTATTATTTTAAGAATTCTTCTGTAATTATTACTTTTCCATTATTGCAATCTATTAAAGTATCAGATCCGACAGGTAAAATACAATTTGCTATTTCGTGTCCAAAATCATTACATTTTATAATTGGAAAATTATATTCTTTTGTGTATTCTAATAATATATCTTCCATTTGTGGATAGATGTCTCCATTTTTTTGTAAATCATAATTATATCCCACAATAATTCCCTTTACTTTATCAAAAACACCATATTGTTTTAAATGTGCAAATCTTCTTTGGCATTCATTTGGAGAACTTCTTAAACTTTCAATTAACAAAATTTTATCTTGCATATCTGGTAAATAGTCTGTTCCTAAAAGATACATCATACTTCCTAAATTTGTTCCTATTAATTTTCCTTGTGCATTTCCGCGTCTGACAACTTTTTTGCTTCCTTTAATAAATTTATTTAATTGTTTATTTATCAATACACTTTCAATTTCTTCATACTGTGCTTGTATATCGTTCATCGCAAAGCTTACAAAATTCGGTCCATGAAAAGTTATTAGACCTGTCTTTTTATATATCGTTTGTAATAAAACTGTTATATCACTATATCCCATTAAGATTTTTGGGTTTTGTTTAATGACTTCATAATCTAGTAAATCTATAAAGGTATTACAAGTCTCTCCACCTTCTAAACAAATAATGGCTTTGACTTCTTTATCCATAAACATATTCATAAAATCTTCTGCTTTTTGTTCTCTTGTTCCAGCAGAACCGTAATAATCTTCAAATACATATTTTCCTCTTTTTATTTTAAATCCTTTATTGATTAAAAATTGTTCTGCTTTATAAAATTGATTTACTCTTTCTTCTCTTTTTGAAATACTATTAGATACCCCAACAACACCTATGGTATCTCCATAATTTAGTTTATTTGCTAACATATTTTCTTTTCCTTTACTTTAAATCTATAAAATTTAATTGTTTTATTATATCTTTTCCTATGACTTCATTTGCCAATTCCACCAATTCATTAAATACTAGAATTTGTCCTCTATGATGGGCATCTATGCCATATAAAACATGGATATCGTATTGTGATGCAATTTTCCAAAATTCTTTACATGGATATGCTACCTTATCTAAATTCTTTCTTTGCTCTTCTATTGGTTTAGAATTTAATTTTGTATTTTCATAGTATGTATATTTAAATATATGATTTAAATTCATCTCTAAAGGCACGCCGTATGTTTCCGCTGCCTTACAAATATGATGTGCTACTTTTGCTTCTATTTCTCCAAAATCTTTTCTTTTTAACATATAAAAGTCTGGATGTGCAATAATATCTGGAAGATTAAGTTTCATTGCTTGTTCAATATATTCAGCATATCTTAATAATTCCTTATCTGAAAATTCATCTTTTCCATGTATTTTTAGTTTTTGATTATCATCATACACAAAATGTTGCCCTAAAATAAGTTTATCTGTTTCTTCTTTTAATTCTTTTAAATTTTGTTCTTCTCCTGGTAAATATTCTATTTCATAGCCACTTTGAATTTCAATTTGTCCAGCATATTTTTCTTTTAAAGCTTGTATGGTTTCCAAATATTCTTTCCTTTGGCTATATTTCATTCGCATATTGTTTCTTTTATCTATTTCATTTTTTTCTGGACAATGGTCTGTAAACGCCATTCTTTTAAATCCCATCTTGATATAGTCTTGTATATAATCCTCATCCTTCATATCTAAATCAGCATGTCCACATCTATAAGTGTGTGAATGGTAATTAAATTCTTGCATTATTTTTCCTCCTTTAATTTTATATTATTTCTAATTTATTATAATCATATTATACTTTTTTCTAGTATCTAAATTGATTATCATGTCTATTTCTATTAATCAACTGTTTACCTTTTAATCTTTTATCTCATATCTTCTAATTTCACAATTCTGCAAATCTAAATCTTCTAATATTCCCTTATCATTAACACCATTAAAATACCCACTAATGGCCCTTGTGACACCTCCATGTGTGACAAGTAAAATATTTTTATCCGCATATTCTTCTTTCAATTCATTTAACAGTCTCCAGACTCTATCACATAAACCTCGTATCGTTTCTACACCTTTATATTCCTTATTTAGGCTATAATTATCTAATATCTCTGAATCCAATATTTCATCATGGATTTCTTTTCGTATCTTTCCTTCAAAATATCCAAATCCTCTTTCTTCTAGCGCTTTATCAAACATAATGGGTACTTTTCTAGTTTCATTTATAATTTCTGCTGTTTTTCTAGCTCTTTTTAAAGGAGATGCTACAATCATATCAATTGGATAATTTTCTAAAACTTTCCTTGCTTCTTTTGCTTGTTCAATTCCTTCTTCATTTAGTTCGATATCTGTTTTTCCTTGTATTTTTCCTTTTTTGTTCCAATCAGTTTGTCCATGTCTCATAATATAAAATTTCATACAACATTCCTTCCTTATATATATCATATCTATATTCTTTCTATGATTATATATTCATTTTCTTTATTATAATAACAAAATCAATTTACTTCATTTCCTTTAGTAATGGTATTATATCTGATAAAGATTCTAATTTTGCATATATCTTATTTTCTATTTCTTTAGAAGTCTCCTCTAGGTCTGGTATCATAATAGGTTTCATTCCTGCTTTATATATAGATAAAACACCATTTGCACTATCTTCAACACCTATACATTCCTCTTTAGATAATCCTAGCTGTTCTGCACTTTTTAAATAAATTTCCGGATCTGGTTTTCCTTTTGTTACCAAATCTCCACCCATTATTATATCAAAATAATCAAATATCTCAACTTTTTTCAAATATTTTTTTATCACATCTATTTGAGAAGAACTTGCAACCGCCATTTTATATCCATTGTCTTTCAAAAATGTTAGTAATTCTAAAAGTCCTTTTTTTATTTCTATTGGATTTGTTTCAAAATATGTTTCTACATATTTTTCTCTTATATTTAATAATTTTTTAATATCTAACCCTTCAAACTTTTCGGATAAGATTTTTCTTAAAAGCTTATCGTTTGTTCCTCTTATTTGTGATAATGTTTGATTGTCTATATTTACATCCAAACATTCTCCTGCATATTTTAATCCTTCCTCTTTTATATGCTCTGTGTCTAACATTGTCCCATCCATATCAAATATCACTGCTTTTATCATGATTATTAGATACCTCCTATTCTAGTTTTTTATTTTCATCTTTATTTTTATCTACTTTACCAAAAATAGAACCTAATACATGGTTAATATTATCATCACTATACAATTTATTTTAATAATAATCTATTAAAAATTGCAAATTTTTTTCTTCTTTCATTCTAATTCTATATCTTTTTTATCATATGCTTCTGGTTTTAGTCCAACTCTTTTTCTCATATAGTCTAATCCTAAAACAAATAACGCTAAAAAAGCCAATCCAATAAACATGGTTGCAAATCTAATATTGGTTGCATCTAATAACATACCCGCCAAAAATACGGCAATTGCTTCTATGATATTTGTGGTAAATTCTGTGGCAAAAGAAATTCTTGATCTTGTTTTTGGTGTTGAAAAGTTCTTAGAATACCTCTCTGATAATACATAATAATTTGACATGGTAATATTTCGTACAGAAAGTAAAATTAATATAATTGGTAATATATTATTCCATCCAGTAATCAACAGCATTCCTATCATAATGACACTGATAACAGAGCTTAAAGATAGAAAAGCAAATGTTTTATTTCTAAATTTCTTATGTATCTTATCTTGAAATGTTGTTGCAATTCCTCCTATAAAAGTAAATATGGCAATTATCATAGAAAATACTTCTGGTTTTACTTCTAGTTCTGTCAGTATCTTTCCTCTATATGTTCCGGTTATGGTAATGAATGCATTAAATATTCCCATAAAAATTAGTAATGCTCTTAGCCTTTTAGATGTCATGATATTTTTTATAGATACTTTAAAATCTTCTTTATATTCTTTTATTTTATTTGAAATTTCATTTTCTTCTAATTGATTCGTATAAATATCCTGAAATCTGGTTGAAATGATGGTTGCTATAATTGTAAATATTAAACATATAATCATTGGTATATATCCATTGATAACAAACAAATAACCGGCTGTTAAGGATGCTATGCCGTCTAATATATAATATCCTGTTGCACCTTTTCCATTGATTTTGGGATATAATCCTTCTCCACCTTTTGTAGCTGTTGAATCATATAATATGTTTGTTGCCTGTATTCCTCTTAAACTATATCCAAAGGCATATACAATATTGGCTATAAAAATGCCTATCATTCCTGGTAGCAGAATCAATAGAAGGATATATATAACCATTATAATATTTCCTATAACCAGACTTTTTTTCCTTCCTAAAAAATCTGCACATATTGCTGCTGGTAATTGCATAATGATAATAAATAATGGAAAAAATGCATCTAACTTTAGTATTTCTCCTGCTGAAATTCCCTTTACCATTGTATAAAATAGATATTGTGTAGAATAGAAAAACAATAGGTCCTAGGAAAACATTTTATATATGGGAAATAATTTTGCATTTTTTCTTTTCGCCTTTGTTTCTTCTTTCTTTGTTTTATATTTTGCAATTGCCTTCATTTGTTTCTCCTTCTTGATATTTTTCTTTCTTTTGTAGTTGAATTTTAGACATATATTTTTGTACAAGGCTATATACCAGATAAGATAACCATACACCGATGATTCCTAATGGTGTATATGCCAAGATAATCGCAATTATTATTTTAATCAGTGAGCTAACAAAATTTCTTTGTGCTAAAAACTTAAAATCTCGTATTCCTCTAATGATTGAAAAATAGTATGTAGCCGTTATATTTACATAAGTTGCTATTAATAAAATTGGCAATACTGTATAATATATCATTTGTAATTCTGGTGTTCTTAAGGATATGTACATAACTACTAGAGCTATTCCCAAAACAACAATTGGTATAATAATCGATACTTTGGTAATAACTTTTTTAGCGATTTGCTTTACTTGTTGCATATAATCTTTTTGTTTCTTTCCTGATGCTACTCCAATACTAATAGTAATGCCATCTCCAAATCCTTGTATAAAAGCTTCTTCAATATCCTTTATTTGAATCAGTATAACATGAACTGCATATTCTAGTTCTCCCATTCTAGAAACCAAAATATTAAATACAAAATTATCTACTCTTGTAACAATTCTTTCTACAAAATTCCATTTAAATAAATTAAAAATATTTTTTATGATTGGTATATTGAATTTATATTGTATTGTTGAATTTGCTTTGATCAATAAGTATATTGCTAATATCGTATCTATTGCAATCGTTACAAAGGCAACACCTTCTATTCCATATCCTAGTTTTACAACAAGAATGTCTAAAATAAGATTACAGATAACTGCTAAAATTCTTAGCACTAATATATTTCCTTGTTTTCCTAATGTTCTTTGTTGTCCAGATAAAACCGTTACAATCGAACTTTGTATAAATCCCATTAATCTAATGACTAAATATGTATTACATATTGCATCTACATTAAACAAAGTAGGAAATATTGGTTTTATAAGTGCAATGATTAGGATGGTAATGATAGATATGATTATCGTTAAGATTAATGAATTTCCTGATATTAATTTTACTTTATCCTCATTCTTTTCTCCTACTTCTTTTGCAACTAATGCTGTATTAGTAACATTTATTGTTTGTATACTCATTTGCATCATATTAATAATTACCGACATAGCACCAATCGCACCTAATTCTTTTGTTCCAATAAGTGATACAGCGATTGTATCTACTAATGTCATAAATATATTAACTAAATATTCAAATGCAATAGGTAATGATATTTTTAATTGCTTTTTTTGATTCATTTTTTTCTTCCATTTCTTCCATTTTTTACGATTTTCTTGCTTTTTTATCATACCATAAAGTTTTAAAAAAATAAAGTTTCGACATAAATCTTTTATTTTTTTCTATCTTATGATACAATTTTTTGAGTTTATTATTCAATCTATATAAAAACTATATAAAAAGAAAAAAGATGTCGCTGGCAAATTGCCTTTAACATCTTTTTTCTTTTGACAGAATTTATTTCTCACATTGTAAGATACGCTTGATAGGCATTTGCTTTTTCTTACAAAGTATCTAATTGTAAATATCTATCTTCTCTAATTCCCCCAATGCTACATCTAATATCATCATAATCACAAAACCAATCGCTACACCAATTGTTCCAATATTAGAATGCGCTCCTTCTTGTGATTCAGGAATCAATTCTTCTACAACAACATATATCATAGCACCTGCTGCAAATGCCAATAAATATGGCAATATTGGAACAATGGCATTTGTTAGTAATATGGTTATAATAGCTGCAATTGGTTCTACAATTCCAGATAGTGTTCCATAAATAAATGCTTTTAGTTTAGTTATTCCTTGGCTTCTAAGTGGCATAGAAATAATAGCACCCTCTGGAAAATTTTGAATTGCTATTCCGATTGCCAAACTAATAGCACCTGCCATGCTAATGCCTACATTTCCTATCATGGCACCTGCCACTGTTACCCCCATTGCCATTCCTTCTGGAATATTATGAAGTGTCACAGCAAAAACAAGCATGGTGGATTCTTTTATTTTTGCTTTGATACCTTCTGGTTTATCTGTATGTAAATGTAAATGTGGTATCACACTATCTAAGATTAATAAAAAAGCAATTCCTAATAGAAATCCAATGCATGCTGGTAACCATGAAATTTCGTGTTGCTCAGTTGCCATTTGCATTGATGGCATTAATAAAGACCAAACAGAAGCTGCCATCATAACACCTGCTGCAAATCCAATTAATAATTTTTCTACTGTTTTATGAATAGCTTTTTTCATAAAAAATACCATTGCTGAACCTAAAACTGTTCCCAAAAATGGGATAACTAATACAGCTATTATATTTTCATTCATATCCTTCTTCCCTTTCTTTTTTATTTTTTCTTATATAGTTCTATCATATTTTTTTCTATTTGTATAGTTCTGTTTTTATATAATTTTAGGGCATCCCTTATTATGGAATGCCCTCTTTCTTTTGTCAAATACACATTTCATTCAAAATTTGTTACAATATGAAACTACATGCCACTTTTATTTTTCAATCAACTCGCTATGTTTACAATGTTGATTGAAAATGTCGATGGTACACTGCCATTAATAACCTTAATTGTGTGTGATCCAGCTGTTAATGACCATATTTTTGCTCGTGTAGTTTTGCCATCTGTCCTGTCAAAATACACACCATCAATATATATGGTAATCGGTGCGTTTCTGTCATCATACAGTGATATTGAACCATATCCAATATTCACAGCCATAGGTGCTCCTATTGAAAATGTATATGTTTTCGTTTGGTTTGCCTGTGGTAACTGCGCAGTAAAATTCGCAACTTGATTATAAGCCTTCGCCTCCGTTGCTGGTATGAATAATGCCATCATCATAATTGCTACCATAAAAATTGGTAATAACCGTTTTTTTGCTGCCTCCTGCATAATATTCCTCCTATCATGTAATCAATATGAATGAAATTATGTATTTAACTTAGAAATTCGCGTCAAATATTACCGACACGAAAAAATGCTATTGGTCATTGCCTAATAGCACTTTCTTTTATATATCATCTTTTTTGTATTATCAAGTAAAGCGGAAAAAAGCGGAATTCATTTTATTTTATCTATAATTGCAGAAATCATACGCTTAGGTGTTGGCTTTTCTTCTACTTTCATTGAAAAATATATTTTTATCTTATCAAATTCATTTTCAACATACATATAATTAATCGCCTTTAATATATTGGATTTAATTGTACTCACAGATTTTCTTTCTGCTTTTGAAATTTTAGTATATATATTTTTTTCTAAATTATATCCCATGTCTGGATTAACATATATTTCTAATATTGCTTTTGTTAAATACTTAGTTCCTATATGATTTAAATTCATTCCTATATATTTTAGTTCTTGTACTATTTTTTCTTCTACATCTTTATGTTCTATATACTTAACTATTTTTTCTATTTCGTTTCCAATAAAGTCGAATCCACTTATTTTACTTAAGCATAAATATACATTTTTATTATTTTGTACTTCTAAAAAATTTGATATTTTTGCCGATAGTACTATGACCTTAGGATAAGTATGTAATTTCAAAAGGTGTATCTTCTTTAAAAATTCTATGCCATTTAGTACTGGCATATCCAAATCTAATATAATAATATCTATTTTGTCATTTTGATTCAATTCTTTAATAATTTCTATTCCATTTGATGAAATATTTGCAATTCGTATATTTTCATATTTATGTAAAATATAATTTGAAAAAGATTTTACAAATTCCAGGTTATCATCTGCTATTAATATGTTTATCATTTTTAAAAACCTTCCCTTTTTATAATCTCTGTTAAATCTCTATATTTTATTTTCCTTTTTGCTCTGTTTTTACAAATGAATACAACAGCTATAACAAATATAATACAAATCAATAAACTAGTCATGGATACATGAAATTCATACATAAAATGATTGTTTAATGTATATTGTATATCATAAATTATTTTATGTATAATAATCCCCAATAAAATTCCTATAAAAAGTGCCACTATACTATACATCCAGCATTCAATGTCTAACATTTTATTTATTTGTTTTTTATCCATTCCTAGTGACTTTAAAATGGCAAAATCTTTGGTTCTAAATTGTATATTAAAATATACGATGCAAAAAATATTTAATATACAAGCAATGGCAATTAACACAATAAAACTATACAAGACAACTCCCATAATGAATCGATTATAATTCGTACTATCTATCTCTTGTTGATAATTAATCCCTGCATTAATACCATCATTACTACTTTTTAGATATTCATCTAATAGATACGGATTGTTGGAATCTATGTATACCTCAAAATTCGTATTAACGGTTAAATTTCCTTCTTTGTCATATTCTTGGTATTGTTTTTCTAGTACTTTTTTTATATTGTTTAATGTATTTTCACTAACTAATATTTGAACAGGTTTATTATATAAACTATTAAACTCTGTATAATTTGAAAACTTTCCTAAAGAATCTACTATTTTTACAGCTTTCAATGAAATATCGTTTAATATTTCATATTGATATTCTCCTGTATTTTTTTCTGTTTCAAATAATTGGGGCGCATTCTTCCTTGCTTCTTCACTATATTGTGCATTAAATAAACTGATTTCATCGCCATCTTTAAAGTTTGTTAGATGAAAATTTGCTACTTGTGGAAGAGAAATATAATTTAATAATATACATTCCCCTTCTTTTAGTTCAGGTATTTCCAGTTCTTTTAATAAATTCTCATATTCTGCATTTTCTACAACTGTAAAAATATTGCAGTTTAATATTGGTAATGTTCCTCCATATACATCATAAAATGCATATGGTACTAAATTAGATTGTATGAATTTAGTTAATTCTGTATGTACATTCTCTGCTTTTATTCTTAAAGAAAGCTCCTCTTCTAGTGCTTCTTTTGTATAATAGCTTTCTACTAAATCTTTATCTTTCAATTCTGTTATTTTATTTCCATATTCATCTAAGTTATTTGCATATGTCAAATAATTATATTCTCTATTATCATTTGGCATTTGTGCATAAATGTTGGTTATATAATTACTTGCAACAATAAATAACATAACAGATACTATAATGACTAACATGATAGAAATTGTCTTTCCTTTATTTTTAGTTATATATTGATAAGCTATATAACCTTCTGCACCAAATAATTTTAACATCCATTTATTTTTATGCCTCTGTTCTTTTTTTATATCTAAACGTGTATGTTCTTTAATGAGTTCAATAGGTGGAATTTTACTTGTATGATGAATGGGTATCCATACAGATAGCATTGTAATCATAAACATGAAAATAATTCCTACTATTATTAATGGTACAGATATCACTAATGAAAATTGTGTTGAATTATTTACGATGAAATTTCCTAATGTTGCGCCTGTTAATTTCTCTATACTGCTGTTCCATAGGTTTAAGATCATCCACACAATCCCTAAGCTAATTAAAAGGGATATTGGAATACTTATAATATTTAAGAGAAATGTTTCTGAAAATATCAGTTCTCTTATTTGTTTTTTACTTGCTCCTATTGATCTTAATGTTCCCAATTCTTTTTTTCTATTATTTAAAAAGATACTATATATAGTAAAAATAAATATAAAAGATATAGCCATAATGATAGCTAATCCGATTCCTCCAATTGTATATAACGTCCTTTCAAAAATAGAGCTTTTTTGAGTCACTAACATATAACTTAACAATGTCTCATTATAAGAAACCTCTTTATTTTCTCCTATTTGTGCTGTTAATTGTCTATTGGTATCATAGATTTTAAATGGATTTTCATATAATACATAAATATCATAATTTGCATTTTCTTCTATATGATTTAGATATGTAATTGCTCCAATTGTATAGTTAAACATATATGACTCATCATATATAGTAGAATATATAGTTCCTACAATAGTATATTCTTTCGAAATATTTTCATTTTCAAAATGAATACTATCCCCTATTTTATATTCTTTTTGAGCAAAATAAATTTGTGTTCCTCCACATGCAGACAAAACAATTTCATTTTCATTTTGTGGTAATCTTCCCTCTTTTATCCTTAAATGCATATTTTTCATAGCATTTTTATCATAAGCTACCAGCTTCATTTTTTCTGTAATTGTTACATTTGCTTCTGATACATATTCCATTGTTCCATTATTTTTTGTTACACTAATTTCTTTTACATTTTCATTGTTTTCTATAATTTCTATTTCATTTTCTTGTAAGTAAGAAAACCTTGCTTCCCAGTTTTGTTCTTCTCTTTGAGCATTTTCTCGGTATTTTTGATAGCTCAACAAAAGAAATATTAGTGAAAATATAGATGTAGCTATAATCGTTAGTCCAATACATGAAAATAGCATATCTTTTTTATGTTTTTTTAAACTATTTATTGCTATTTTTAACATAGTGATTACCTCACTTTCTTATCTAATATAATTTTTCCATCAGATAATTCAATTATTCTATCTGCTTCATTCGCAATTTCCATATTATGTGTAACGATAATTAATGTCCTTCCATATTTTTTATTTGTATTTTTCAAATACGTTATTACTTCTTTTGCATTTTTGCTGTCCAAATTTCCTGTTGGTTCATCTGCTAATATAATTATCGGATTAATAAATAGACTCCTAGCAATTGCCACTCTTTGTTGCTCCCCTCCAGATAATTGTGATGGATAAAATTTTCTTTTTTTCTCAAGATGAAAACCATTTAACAGATTACTTAATCTATCTTCTTTTAATTCTCTTTTATCTAATCTAACTGGTAGTGTGATATTATCTTCTACTGTTAATGCAGGTATTAAATTATAGAATTGATATATTAATCCCACTTTTCTTCTTCTAAACATAGATATTTGATTATCTGATAAGCTAGGTAAATTTATATTATCTACTTTCACATTTCCTAAAGTAGGTTTCTCTAAGCCTGCCAATATATATAATAATGTGGATTTTCCGCGATCCTGATGCTCCAGTAATTACCACAAATTCTCCCTCTTCTATTGAAAAAGAAATATTATTTAATGCCACAACTTTATTCTCTCCTTCACCATATATTTTAGTTAAACCTTCTACCTGTATGTTCTTCATATTTTCTCCCCTTCTTTCCTCTATTCTTGCAACATCTATAATACTAATAATATAACTTTTTATATAATATAACATATATACTAAAAAAAATGTCGAAATTTGTAAAAAAACAAAAAAATAAATGGATATTTAGAACATTCTAAATATCCATTTTTAATTTCTATTTTCTTTTATTTCCTAGATTTATATGTCAAAATATTATTTGTCGCTTCTGGTCTTACTGGTGACATTAAGATTTTGCCTGTTCCTCTATAGACATTTACCAATCCTTCTCCTGCAACAGCTGAACCTAATAAACTTCTTGTGGATTTTTCTACCGTAAAGTTTAAAGAATCAGACCAAGCAATTGCCATATTTCCATCGATTTTTATTTGGTCGTTTTGTAATTCTACCTCGATCAATTCTTCTCTTGGAACAGGACTTTCTAAAACAGCAATTCCTTGTCCTGATAATTTTAAATTAAATAATCCTTCTCCACCTAATACAGCTGAAGATAAATTAGTCCTCATAACGACATTCGTATTTAAACTTGCCTCACATGCTAAAAACAATCCATCTTCTAATACGATACTACCATTCCACTTGCCAACATCTTCTAATAGAATATAATTATAGGTAGGTTCTAATGCTAACAATCCTGTGCCATGATATTTGGGTTTTACAGTTGATTCACTTGTTACACTTCCTTTGATAGCTTTCCCTAAAAAATCTCCAACTCCTTTTACATTTGTTTTAGATTCTATATTTCCAGCCATCCATTGCATCGCCCCAGCACTCGTTACATATTCATCTCCTTGTAGTTGAATGACAACTTGCCTTCTTCTTACATTCATTTTCGCTGCAAAATATTCTGACATTGCTGTCACTTTATTTACACTAACATCCCTTTGAAATTCTACAACTGAAATATTCCCCTTTCTTTCTATAATTTTTACATCATCATTATCAAATAAATTTTTTACAGAAATCATATTTTAATTCCCTCCTTTTATTTTCAATTTCATTATATATAAAATATTTATGTTTTTACAATATATTTAAAAAATTTTATATTTTTTTTGTAATTTGTTTTATTTCTACTTTGTTGTGGTATAATGATAAAGAGATTTTAACAAAAGAAACGGAGATGATTGTACTCATGACAAATACCAAAGAGGATGTAAACGTATCAAAACTTTATGGTCAAGAGTGTTTATTATCCAAAAATGATTTTATGAAAACATATAAGATTAAGGAAAATGGTCTTAGTTCAAAAGAAGCTGAATACAAACTAAAACAATTAGGACCAAATATCATTAAACAAGCAAAACCGAAGAGATGGTATCATTACTTTTTTGAGAGTTTATTTACACCTTTTAATATTATTTTGTTAGGAATCACCTTACTTCTATGCTATACTGATGTTATTTTACCAGAAACACCAAGCTATGCTAATATTATCGTTATTGCGATCTTAGTTACTGCTAGCACTTTATTAGATTTTTTTGAAGAATATCGTTCTAATAAAGCTGCAAATAAACTAAAAGAATTGGTTGCAACGACTTGTGTTGTTTTAAGAGCTGGTAAAGAAATACAAATTCCAATAAAAGATGTTACTCTTGGTGATATTATTGTTCTTTCAGCTGGTAGCATGATTCCCGCTGATTTAAGGATTATTGATTCCAATGATTTATATGTTGGACAATCTTCTTTAACTGGTGAATCAGATGCTGTCAAAAAATCAGTAGAGACAGAAATGAAGCCTGAAGATTTAGATAGTATTGCAGATTTAGATACGATTTGTTTTATGGGAACCAATGTCATTTCTGGTAGTGCTAAAGGTGTTGTTATAAAAACAGCTGATTCCACATATTTTGGAAAAATAGCGCATACATTAACTACCGGAAAACCAAAAACAGCATTTCAAAAAGGAATTGAAAGTATTAGCCGATTATTAATTAAGTTTATGCTAATTATCATTCCTGTTGTCTTTATCCTTAATTTTTCAAAACATAGTATTGTGACAGCTTTTACTTTTGCAGTAGCTATTTCTATTGCGATTACCCCATTGCTTCTTCCTGTTATTTTATCTTCTTGTTTATCAAAAGGTGCTGTCAAAATGTCTAAGAAAAAGACAATTGTTAAAAAATTAGATGCCATTCAAAATTTTGGTGCTATGAATATTTTGTGTACAGATAAAACTGGAACATTAACAGAAGATAAGATTGTTTTGGAAAAGTATTTGGATATAAAAGGTGATGAAGACCTTGGTGTTTTAAAATATGCATATTTAAATGCTAGCCTTCAAACAGGTTTGAGAAGTAATATTGATGAAGCTGTTATCAAACGAGGTAGCGAATATAATATGCCAGAATTAACACACAAATATATAAAACTAGATGAAATTCCTTTTGATTTTGCTCGTAGACGTTTATCTATTGCTGTAAAGAATGAACAAGGTAAAGATGAATTAATTACAAAAGGGGCTGTAGAAGAAATTTTAAATATTTCTACCTCTGTGGAATATAGAGGTGTGGTTTCTCCTTTGACGAAAGACATTAAAGAAAATATACAAAGAATTAGTAAGAATTTAAATAAAGAAGGTCTTCGCGTTATTGCGGTTTGTAAAAAATACAGTAATGAACCAGGATATGATTTTGAAGTAAAAGATGAAAAAAATATGATATTAATTGGATTTATCGGTTTCTTAGACCCACCTAAGGAAAGTGCAAAAGAAGCTGTTGAGAAAATGAATAAAGCTGGTATTCGTGTCATTGTCCTAACAGGTGATAATGCAGAGGTCACAAAATGTATCTGTGATAAAGTAAATATCAAGTCTAAACATATTATCTTAGGAAGTGAATTAGATAAATTACCGGACGTGGCTGTTCATAGACTAATCAGAAAAAATAATATTTTTGCCAAACTCTCTCCTATCCAAAAAGCTAGAATTGTAAGATTATTGAAAGAACAAGGAAATGTTGTAGGATATATGGGGGATGGAATTAATGATAGTCCTTCTCTAACCAATTCAGACGTTGGTATTTCAGTAGATACTGCTGTAGATATTGCAAAAGAATCTGCAGATATTATTCTTTTAGAAAAAGACTTAAATGTTTTATTAGATGGTGTAACTGAAGGAAGAAAAACATTTGCCAACTTAATGAAATATATCAAAATGGCAACAAGCTTTAACTTTGGTGAAGTATTATCTGTAATTGTCGCAAGTGTTGCTTTACCATTTTTGCCAGAAACGCCTATCCAGTTATTAATAGAAGGATTGTTATATGACTTTGGTCAAATGACACTTCCATTTGATGATGTTGATAAAGAAATCGTACGAAAACCAAAAAAATTAGATATCAAAAGTTTAAAACATTTCATGTTATTTATGGGACCAGTTAGCTCTATCTTTGACTTAATTGTATTTGCCTCTTTATGGTTTATCTTTGGTGTTAGAGAAGCTGCTCTATTCCAGACAATTTGGTTTTCATATAGTATTGTTTCAAACTTAGTCGGAATGCATATTATCAGAACTGCCAAAATACCGTTTATACAAAGTAATGCCAATAAAATGGTATATTTCTCTTCTATCTTATTAATTTTAGTAGGTCTTATCGTACCATTTACACCTTTAGGCGGTTTTATTGGACTAGTACCTATGGCTGCAGAAGATATTGTTTTAATTTTTGTTGTAACTTTCTTATATTGTATTTTAGCTATGTTTGCGAAAAAGATTTACATTAAAAAATATGGAGAATGGATTTAATTAGAAAACATTAAGGTATCCAATAGGAGAATCTCAAAACTTGATTTTGAGAAATGCCTATTAGATACCTTTCATTTTTCTTTATTCTTTATTCTTTATTCTTTATATCTGTATTCTTCTATCACATTTCCATCCACATCTTTTATGATAATGTCTTTTTCTTCTATCATTGCATAACTATGTGGTGTATTGTCTTTTGGTAATGAAATAGAACCAGGATTTACAAATAATTGATTATCATATTTTTTAATAAAACATGTATGGAAATGTCCATAAAACATAATATCAAAATCTTCATTTGGTATATTATCAATGTTATATTTATGTCCATGTGTGAAGAATATATTCTTTCCATTAATTTTTTCTAATATATGTTCTTTTATATCAAAGTCAGAAACCATTTGATCTACTTCTGCATCACAATTTCCTCTTACGACTTCTAATTTATCTTTTATACTATTTAAAAGTTTTGTTACCTTCATTGGATCATATCCGTCTGTTAATGGATTTCTAGGTCCATGATAATATAAATCTCCTAACACAACGACTTTTTCTGGTTTTTCTTTTTTAATAATTTCTTTCAATTTGTCAGTATATACGCCTGAACCGTGAATATCTGATACGACTAATACTCTCATACAAAATCCTTCCTTTCTTCCTTTGCTTGATTTTTGTATATTCTAATTTTCATATATTCTAAACTATATCCTTATAATTTTCAACCCCTATATCAAAAAAACATGAATAACTTGTCATATATAAAAAATGACACTCTTTTTGAACTCTACTTTTTGGGGTATAGTTCATTTTTGGTGTCATTTTTACCTATTGGCTATTATTTTTTATCCCATTATTTTTTTAATATCTTCATCTTGTTTTAATGTATTAGATATAAAATGATACGCTTGTTTGTTTTGTTTTACAGCAATTTCAGCTAATTCTTTATCATTCATTAATCGTTTACTCGCATATTTAATAATAATCCCTTTATTTTCTACAGCTGATTTTACAACATCTCTATCATCTCTTAATTCTTCTGATGCATAATATAAGGCTTGTCCATAATGTTTGCAACATTCTAGCATAATCTCTTTATCCCCTGCTAATTCATTTGATGCATAACAAATGGTCCATGGTGCTGTTTTAGTAGCTAATTGCAATATTTCTTTATCTCCTTTTAATCTTGTACTGGCAAATTCTAAAGCCTCTCCATCTTGTTTTAAGGCTTCCATAACAATTTCTTTATCATCTTGTAACGCCTCTGATGCAAATTCTAGATTTTTTCCATTTTCTTTTACAGCCTGCAATATAATATCTTTGTTATCATTGTTTTTTTGTATTTCCCCTATCTCCATTTTTCTCAAGTCCCTTCTTTATATTTCACTTAATTATTATTTATAAATATTTTTCAATATCATAAAAATTATTTTCTTCTGTTAAAACAATATCAAAATTCTTGTTATATATTTCTAAGTTTTCCATAACGTTTTTATTTAAAAGTCCTATTTTTAATGATTTACTTTCTGGATATTCTCCCATCATATAAATATCTTCCACTAAATCTCCTATTACAATTTTATACTCTTTTATTGCTATTTTTTCTTTTATTTTTACATCAGCTGATTTATCTATATTTTTATTTAAACTATGAATCATATTGTCACAAAATTTTATCATATTTCCATTTTCATCAAATTTGATAAAATTACTAATTATTTGTATATTCTCAAAATAACATTCCTCTTTTTTTAAAGATTGTTCTATCACATTTCCAATTCCTGCTGATAAGATAATGACTGGTACATTGTTTTTATATAATTTAAATAGAAAATCCTTTGCACCTTCTCTTAAAATTAATTTACTATTTTCAATTGATTCTTTTAATTTTTGTTCTGTTAGATGATATGTATAATATAAATCCATACATTTATCATACCATTCTATTATAGCTTTTTCTCTTTGTTTTTCATTCATGCTATAATCAAATTCTATTGAACCATATTTTTGATAATATTTGTCTAAATCATTTGCTATATTTTCTCCAAGTACTTTCCTATTAGCACTGGCCGCCCAAGAATCTTCGCTTTTGCTAGATGTAATGGTTTTATCATAATCTAAAAACACACAAATATTATCCTTATTCATTACTTTTTTTAATGTATTTACTTTCTCTTTATTATTTACATATATCATAAAAAAACCTCACTTTTTTATTATATCCTTCTTTTCGGTCTAGTAAATTAATCTCTTCTCTCTTCTTCGCATTATATATTCTTTTATTTGTTTTTTCAAGATTATATTGGTTTAATCTTTGTATCTTTACTAAAAATTTTATAAACCTTTATCTTTTTTATTTGTTATGCTATAATGCAGATATAAATTTTATATAAGGAGCATGAAAATGAAAAACTTTTTTATTGTACTTGCAATGAAACTATTCAATATTGTATTAAAGCTATTTGGAAAACATGGTGGTAATTTTTTAGGAAAAATTGCTTTTGACTGGAATCCAGAAATTTTTAAGTATTTCAAAGTAAATTGCCCTGTAATTGCTGTAACGGCAACTAATGGAAAAACCATGACAAATAATGCTATTGGCTATGTTTTTCAAACTGCTGGAAAAAAAGTGATTAGTAATAAAGAAGGAAATAATATGGAAACGGGTATTCTTTCTACATTATTAAAATCTTGTACATTAACAGGAGAAATCAAAGCTGATTATCTGGTTTTTGAAGTAGATGAAGGTTATGTACCAGTTGTATTTAAAGATTTTCCATTAGATACTTTAGTTGTTTTGGATTTCTTTAGAGACCAATTAGATAGAAATGGTGAAGTAGAATCATTAATTTTAAAAATCAATGATTTTCTAAAAACCTATACTGGTAATTTAGTTTTGAATAATGATGACCCAAATGTTGCAAGACTAGGAATGGCAAATCCTGATAATCCAAATGTATATTATTTCCATGTTGATAGATACCCATATGCAACAGATAATATGAAAGAAGCTGGAGAAGGAAAATTCTGTCCATTTTGTAAAACACGTTTGGAATATGAATATTATCAATATTCTCATATTGGAAAATTTGTATGTCCAAATTGCGGATATGGAAATAATGAAATTTATAAAGAAACCCAAAATATCAATCTTAATGAAATGACTTTTGAAATAGATGATGTGTTATATAAAATTAAATCCAATAGTATTTATATTATTTATAATTTCACAGCTGTCATTAGCTGTTGTTCTTTGTATCATATCGATACTAAGTATATGCAAGAAGCATTATCAAAATTCGAATTAAATAATGGAAGGCTAGAAAAATTAGTAATTAAAGATACCCCTACTGTTATAAACCTAGCAAAAAATCCAACCGGTGCCAATGTGAGTTTACGATTATTAAATGAAGATGATGATGAAAAAGAATTATTATTTGTTTTAAATGATAATAAAGCAGATGGTTTTGATGTTTCTTGGATTTGGGATATTAATTTTGATAATCTAAACAATGTAAAAAGAATTGTAACTGCCGGAACAAGAGGTTATGACATTGCGATTAGAATCAAAACAGCAGGATTTAATGAAAATAAAATAGAAGCTTATCTAGACTTAGAACAAGCTGTAAAAGCTTTATATACCAATACAACAAAAAAATATGTCATTGCTAATTATACATCTTTACAGCCTACTAGAACAGAAATTTTAAAATTAAAATAAGGAGATCAATCATGAAAGAATTAAAAATATTATACTTATATCCTGATATGTTGGAATTATATGGTGATTATGGAAATATACAAGTATTAAAATATAGACTACAAAAACGAGGATTTAACTGTATTGTAGATAGATATTCTATTGGTGATGAAAAACCGGATTTTAAAAGTTATGATATCATTTTTGCAGGTGGTGGAGCTGATAATGAACAAAGTATTTTGTCAGAAGATTTAGTGCAATATAAAGAAGAAATCAAAGAAGCTGAAAATGAAGGCGTATTCTTTTTACTGATTTGTGGTGCTTATCAATTATTTGGTAAATATTACAAAGGTGTTGAAGGAAATATCATTCCTGGTCTAGAAATATTTCCATATTACACAGAAGCTATCGCAGATAGAAAAAAAAGATGTATTGGAAATATTGTTCTTAATGTTAATTTAAATGGACAAGAAACAAAAGTTATTGGCTTTGAAAATCATGGTGGGCAAACTTATGATATTCCTACACCTTTTGGAAAAGTTTTATTTGGAAATGGAAATAAATTTGCTGATACAGAAGAAGGATTTTTTAAAGAAAATGTGATTGCAACCTATTTACATGGTCCCCTTCTTTCTAAAAATCCTGAGCTTACTGATTATATTATCAAACATTGTTTAGATAGAAAATATCAAGAAGATACTCTGTTAGAATCTTTAAATGATGCGTTTGAAAATTTATGTAGGAAGCAATTGTTAGATAGATTTTTAAATATAGATAGATAAATACGATAGGACTACTTTCAAAAAGTAGTCCTTCAGCATTTCATACGGTTAATTCTATAAATTCTACATTTTCTAGGAAAATTACTGGAATCGTTTTTAGTTTCATTTTTTTTGCGATAACATAAGATAATGCTCCGCTCAAGATTTGATTATTCCTATCTATTATGACTATTTTCTTAAACATTCCGGTTTCTTCATAATATCTTTTTTCCTTCTTATACCGATTATCACTATAATTAGGAATCCATATCAAGATTAAATCAGAAACGTTCCGTTCTTCTAGCCAGTCTATAGGAATATGATATTTTTTATTCCTTTTTAGCTTTTCCTGATGCCTTTGTACCTTTTTAAGATATTGCACTTTCTTATCTTGCTTTTTCTTTGAATATTCCCTAAATTCTTTTGTTGTTAAATTTCCTTTGATTCTATTACACTTTTTACAACATGGTATCAAATTGTCCGTAATAGTAGGGCCTCCTAAATCCTGTGGATACATATGGTCTAGTGTCATCTTTTTAATTTCCTTCTCTTTTTTACAATACCCACATATATTCCTACCTTTCATTTGATAAGTTAATTCGTACATTATATCAGAAAACGCTATATACCGCATGATTTTTAAAATCCCATTTTCAATTACTGCTACTCCTTCCATTGAAAATTTCTCTGGTAAATCAACAATCATTTCGTTTTACCTCCCTGCTTTTTTTCAATTATATCAGCTAATTTTATAAAATTCAATAAATTTATATTTTTTGGTCATTCATAAATGGAATCCTATCGAATAAGAAATACCGAGCTAAATCATCTGATACTATCAAATGATTTGCCCGGCATTTTTGAATGAAACGAAATTAAATCACCCTTTCACTCTCTCATAAACTCTTGAAGCTTTCACAGCTTCATTCAACTCATAGACCATTTCTTTCAGAAATGTAAGCATATATTCCGCTTTTGCCTTTGAATCACAATATTCTCTTAATATTGCTTTTATGAGATTCGTTATTGCTTTGTAAGTTGAATACATCTCCTCATCACCTTCTTCTTGAACAAGCTTTTGAATAAAATCCGCATAAGAAGTACTGTTTTCTAATTTTTCCCGTAATACGTTTAAATACTCCTGCAGTTTCAGAGTTTCTTCAACCCCCTTCGTCTGTTCATAGATTTGTTCAGTAACATATTTCATCAGTTCTGCTTTTCCATTCATTTTTTCTCTCCTATCTTTAATTATTTTTTAGTGTCACGAGTCTTTGTGTCTTAAATATTAGGAATTTTCTACAAATGACTCTGCAATATTATACTCTACTCTCATTAATTTTTCAATACTCGATTTAAAGTCTATTTGGGGACGTTTCTGTTTGGGACATATAAAAGTAATATAAAAAATAAAAATACTATATAAAAAATTTATGAAATGACGAATGTGAATGAAAGTATATTAGAAAAAGTTAAGGTATCTAATAGGAGAATCTCAAATTCACTTTGAGAAGTGCCTATTAGATACCTTTAATTTTTCTTTATACTGTAATGTTAACCGAGGAATGTAATAAATTTTTTATATAGTATTTTTTATTATATAAAAGTTTAACAATATCCCAAACAGAAACGTCCCCAATTGGACACTTTGCCTATAATTTAAATTCCACTGGTTTATGTTCTTTTAAACTTTCTTGAACATCTAATATTCTTTGATTTGAGGAACCTCTAAATCTAAGGCTTAGGTCTTTTTTGTCTTCATCAAATTTACCATCTACCATAACATCTATATATTTCAAAAGCTCTTTTGTGGTTTCATTATTAGGCGCCATTTTTTCTACCACATCTTTTTCAAAATCAAAACCTGTATAGCACCATATATTTTTGTCAGGGAATTTTTCTTTTACTTTTTTGACTAATGGTAGTAATCCTTCCTGATTTTGTTTTTCTAGAGGTTCTCCTCCTAAAAGAGATAGTCCTGAGATATAATCATGGTCTAAATAGTTGATTACCTGGTCTATTTGTTTATCTGTAAATTTATTACCATAATTAAAATCCCATGCACATTCATTAAAGCATCCTTTACAATGATGATTACAACCACTTACAAATACGGATACTCTAACACCTTCTCCATTTGCTACATCTACTTTTTTTATATCTGCATAATTCATATCTATCTCCCTCTTTTCTCTATTTTTTGTATTTTATTGGAAATAAGAACCTGACCCGACTAGCAATCAAAGATTGCAGCCCTAGTCCTCCAGAACCTTGTTGTCCTTGACAATAAAAAAGGGAATTGGATATCCCCTTTTTATTACAAATGCATTACTCTTTGTTTAATTTCTTTTGTTTTTCCTGCATTCCAGAAATTTTCTCCTAAATATCCACAAGTTCTTCTAACAACTGTCATTTTTGAATGATCTTTGTTTCCACAGTTTGGACACTCCCATTCATTATCTTTATTTAAGATAATTTCTCCGTCAAATCCACAAACATGACAGTAATCAGATTTTGTATTAAATTCAGCATATTGAATATTATCATAGATAAATTTAACTGCTGTTTCTAATGCGTCAATATTTTTTTGCATATTTGGTATTTCAATATATGAAATAGCACCACCTGAAGATATTTTTTGGAATTCACTTTCAAATCCAAGTTTTTCAAATGCATCAATTTTTTCTCTTACATCTACATGGTATGAATTTGTATAATATCCCTTATCTGTTACATCTTTAATTGTACCAAATTTTTCTTTATCAATTCTAGCAAATTTGTAACATAAGCTTTCTGCTGGTGTTCCATATAATGCAAATCCAATATTGGTTTCTTTTTTCCATCTATCAACAGTTTCTCTCAAATATTTCATAACTTTAATTGCAAAGTCATGTCCCTCTGGTGTCGTGTGTGATACACCTTTCATTACTTTTGTCATTTCATATATACCAATATATCCTAGAGAAATTGTTGAATATCCACCATATAATAATTTATCTATTTTTTCACCTTTTGCTAATCTTGCGATTGCTCCATATTGCCAATGAATTGGGCTGATATCAGAATGTGTTCCAAGTAATGCATAATGTCTACACATTAAAGCTTCTTTACATAGTTCTAGTCTTTCATCTAATAATTTCCAGAATTTATTTTCATCACCATCTGCAACAATGGCTACTTGTGGTAAATTGATACTTACAACACCTTGATTAAATCTTCCTTCAAATTTATAGTTTCCATTTTCATCTTTCCAAGGTGATAAGAAACTTCTACATCCCATTGGACTAAATACATTACCTTCATAATTTTCTTTCATTTTCTTAGCAGAAATGTAGTCTGGATACATTCTCTTTGATGAACATTTAACAGCTAATTTTGTTAAATAATCGTATTCTCCACCTTTTAAGCAGTTACATTCATCTAATACATACACTAATTTTGGAAATGCTGGTGTCACATATACACCTGCTTCATTTTTAATACCTTGATATCTTTGTCTTAATACCTCTTCAATAATCATGGCATTTTCTTTAATATATGGATCTCCTTCTTCTAGGTGTAAGAATAAGGTTACAAATGGAGATTGTCCATTGGTTGTCATTAATGTATTGATTTGATATTGGATGGTTTGTACACCTGCTTTTAATTCTGCTTTTAATCTATCTTGTACTAAATCTTCTATAATGTTATCTGATAATTTTCCTTTATATTTTTTCTCAATTTCTGCTTTAAATTTATTATAACTTTTTCTCAAATATTTTCCTAAATGTTTTAAATCTACAGATTGTCCACCATATTGGTTACTTGCAACTGCTGCAATAATTTGTGTTGTCACTGTACATGCTACTTGGAAACTTTTTGGACTTTCTATCATTTTTCCATTCATAACGGTTCCATTATCTAACATATCTGCTATATTAATTAAGCAACAGTTAAAGATTGGTTGTACAAAATAATCGGCGTCGTGGAAATGTAAAACTCCATCAGCGTCTGCTTTGGCAATTTTTTCTGGTAATAATAATCTTCTTGTTAAATCTCTTGATACTTCACCTGCAATATAGTCTCTTTGTGTTGAAGCAAGTAATGTATTTTTATTTGAGTTTTCTTCTGCTAATTCTTTGTTTTCATTTCTGATTAATCCTAATATGGTTTCATCTGTTGTATTTTGCTTTCTAACCAATGCTCTTGTATATCTGTATACAATATATTTTTTCGCTAACTCATATTTTTCAATTTCCATTAATTTTTCTTCGATGATATCTTGGATATCTTCAACTAACATTCTCTTTTTATTTAATTCTTCTATATATTGAATAATCCCTTTTATATCTTCCTTATTTGCTCTTTCTTTTGGCTTTACTTCTTGATTTGCTTTCTCAATTGCTATTTGAATTTTTGCTCTATCATAATCTACAGCTCTTCCATCCCTTTTAATTACTTTCATTTTACATTTCCTCCTTTGATAAGTATGGTTACATTATATCTCAACATTTTTTATTTTCCGTTGCAAAAGCAACACATTATGAAAAAAGTTTTTTTCTTATCCTTAAACGCCTTTTCTTCTAAGTCTTTTTCTTTTGTTACAAATATATTACAAAAATATTACAGATTTATTTTTGTGTTTTTGTTGCTTTTGCAACTTTATTAGTGTATAATTCTTATGTAATTTAAAAGGAGGAAAAACTGTGAATACCAATCTTGACATAGAAAACTTCATTCTTGACTTTTCTAATTCTTGTCAAAAAAAGCAGAAAAAAGTATTTGGAAAAAATGAAGTTGTTACAACATATATAAAAAACAGAAATCAATTATGTATATTAATAGATGGACATGCTGATTTAGTGCGTTATGATTTGAATGGTAACCGAACCATTGTAGAACATTTTTCTAAAAATGCCCTTTTTGGAGAAGTATTTTACACCATTACAACCAATAACGAATTGTTAGTCGAGGCAAAATCCAATTGTACCGTCCTTTTTTTTATTTATGACGATATCTTTCAAAAATGTAGAAACAATTGTAAATTCCATCAAACATTAGCTGAAAGTTTACCGCAATTAATTTTGAATAAAGTAACCGATTTAAATATGAGAATAGAATTATTAACTAAACGCTCTACTAGAGATAAACTATTAGGATATTTTTCTTTACTTTCTACTAGAACGCTAAGTACTTCTTTTGAACTACCTTTTTCTCTTACAGATTTAGCAGACTATTTAAGTGTTGACAGAAGTGCTATGATGAGAGAATTAAAATTGTTAAAAGAAGATGGCTTTATTGAAAAAGTAGGCAATCGAATTATTTTGCTTTATAAATAGAGATGTACCAAATCAGTCAAAAATTGTTTAAACAAGACAGACCTCTTTCTGAAAAATGTTTTTCAGAAAGAGGTCTGTCCCTTTTGGACAAAAAATGTCCATTTGGGCACGTCCCTAATGTTCATTTTTTTGAATATAGTTCCATGCGTCTAAACACATATCTTCTAATGTTTTTTCTGCTTTCCATCCTAATTCTTCAAATGCTTTTTTAGGATCTGCATAACATGTTGCAATGTCTCCTGCTCTTCTTGGTGCTATTTTATATGGTACTTTTTTGCCTGTTGCTTTTTCAAATGCTTTTACCATATCTAATACACTATACCCTTTTCCTGTTCCTAAATTATATATGTATAAGCCTTGTTTTTCTTTGTCTAATTTTTCTAAAGCTTTCACATGTCCTTTTGCTAAATCAACTACATGGATATAATCTCTAACACCTGTTCCATCTGGTGTATCATAATCATTTCCAAATACAGATAATTCTTTTAAGGTTCCTGCTGCTACTCTTGCTACATATGGCATTAGATTATTTGGAATTCCTTGTGGTTCTTCTCCAATTAGTCCACTTTCATGTGCTCCTACTGGATTAAAGTATCGTAATATACAAATGTCCCATGTATTATCTGATTTATATACATCTTTTAATATTTGTTCTATAAATAATTTACTTGTACCATATGGATTTGTGGTTCCTCCGGTTTTACATGCTTCTGTTATTGGAATTGTTTCTGGGTCTCCATATACAGTTGCTGACGAACTGAAGATAAATTTTTTACAATTATATTTTCTCATGGTATCTAATACGACTAATGCTCCTGAAATATTATTGGTATAATATTCGATTGGTTTTTGGACAGATTCTCCTACAGCTTTAAATCCTGCTAGATTGATAACTGCTTCTATTTCATTTTCTTCGAAAACTTTTTCTAGTTTTTCTCTATCCAAATAATTCATTTCGTAAAATTTAAAATCTTTTCCTGTTATTTCCTTAATTGCGTCTAATACATCTGGTTTGCTATTAGAAAAATCATCTATGATAACGATTTCTTTTCCTGCTTTTAATAATTCTATTGCTGTATGACTTCCTATAAATCCAGCGCCTCCTGGTAATAATATTGCCATAAAATCATTCCTTTCTTATTTATTATGTGTATATTATATTACTATATAGAAAAAAGTTCAAGCTGAATAAAAAAATAAACCTAAATGAATTTAGATTCATCTAAGTTTATTCCTTGTTATTTTTTACCTTTTATCTATTCTTTATTTATACTTTATGAATTTCTACGCCATCTTTTGTATCTTTTACTTCATATCCTTTTTCTTTAATTAAATCTCTTAGTCTATCTGACTCTGCCCAATTTTTTTCTTTTCTTGCTTGTTTCCTTTCTTCTACTAGTTTTAATATTTCTTCTGGAATTTCTATCTTTTTATTTGTTTCTTCTTTATCAATTTTAATTCCCAATACAGTATCGAATTTTTTTAGCACTTTAGCAATTTCTGGTGATTTTTTAGGATATTTTATCACTTCCCACACAAAACTCATGGCTAGTGGCATGTTCATATCATCGTTAATAGCTTTATGGAATTCATTTTCTAATCTATCTAATTCTTTTTTATCTTCTTCATTTAAAGTATCTGTTCCATTTTTGTTTATCTGATAACCATTTCTTAATCTTTCTAGTGATTTGGAAGATGCTTCTATTCCTTCCCACGTAAAGTTTAATTTATTTCGATAACTGCATGAATAGCATAATAATCTATATACTAATGGATCATATCCCTTTTCTTTAATGTCTTTTAATAAGTAAACATTCCCTAAACTTTTTGACATTTTCCCCCCATTGATTAATAGATATTCTCCATGTATCCAATATCTTGCTAGAACTTTTCCACAAACACCTTTGCTTTGTGCAATCTCGTTTTCATGGTGTGTTGGAATTAAGTCAATCCCACCTGTATGGATATCAAATTGTTCCCCTAGATGCTTTCTTGACATGGCTGAACATTCAATATGCCATCCTGGATAACTTGGTCCCCATGGACTATCCCATTTCATCAGATGATTTTCAGGTGCTTTTATCCATAATGCAAAATCATATGGATTTTTCTTTTCTGGATCTACATCTACTCTTGCTCCAGCTTTTTGTTCTTCAACATTTAAATTAGATAGAATCGGATATTTATCTAATTTTGAAACATCAAAATAGATAGCGGTTGACGTTTCATAGGCATATCCTTTTTTCACAAGGTCTTTTACATATTCTAGCATTTCTGGAATATATTCTGTCGCCTTACAAATAATTTCTGGTGTTTCGATATTTAAATCTTTTAAGTCATCAAAAAATAGTTTTGTATAATGTTCTGCAATTTCTAATGGTGTTTTATGCTCTTCTCTTGCTGATTTAATCATTTTATCTTCTCCTTCATCACCATCAGAAACCAAATGGCCAACATCTGTTATATTCATGACATGTTTTATTTTATATCCGTTATATTTTAACATTCTTCGCAATACATCTTGAAATATATTTGTTCTCATATTTCCTATTGTCGCATCTTTGTATACTGTTGGACCACATGAATATATTTTTATTTCATTTTCATCTATTGGTTTAAACTTTTCCTTTTCTCTTGTTAATGTATTATATAAATATATATCCATATTTCCTCCTTTTTTAAATTGAGATGTGAAATCGTCTTTCACACCTCAATTACTACACTATTTATACTGTCATTTGTTTGCGTAATTTAATCTTGTGTTGTATTTCCTGTTCCTGCTGAGGTATTGTCTTTTCCTTCATTTGTTGTATTTCCATTTCCTGTTGAACTATTTCCTTCTCCTCCAGTAATTGTATTTCCAGTTCCTGTTGAGCTATTTCCGCCATTTGAAGTATTTTTTCCTGCTGTACTGTTACTTGTATTGGTTGTTGGTTTATTATTTTCAGAAGTCTCTTCTTCTTTTGGGTTTGTATGTAATGTACATACTTCATTTATTTTATTTCCTATTGATTTACTTCCTTTGGTAGGTGTCCATAATCTTAATTCTTCTTTTGGAAGTACTGCACCATAATAATTTTGTCTTGTTGCACAATATTCTGCACAATATTGTGTTGCCACTTTATTAGATTCTGTACATATTGTTTGACTACCATGTCCTTCACATTTTTCTGGAATATTATCTTGTGTAAAGATTTCTTTATATGTATCTGTACAACCTGTTGTCGCTAAACATCCTGTTGTTCTACAAACTGTTTGTTCTACAATTCCACTTGGTCTTGTAAATGTAGCATTTGCTAATTCTTTATGAATTTGTGTCATAACATTATCCCATAATACTCCTGCTGGGTTATTTCCTGAATACTGAACTGTTTCAGGTTGATCATACCCAAACCAACAAGCACCTGCATAATATGGTGTAAATCCACAAAGCCATCTATCATAATCATCATCTGTCGTACCTGTTTTAGCAGCCACATCCATTCCACTAATTGCACAATAAGTTGCTGTTCCACCTGATTTTACTGGTTCTTGTATAATCGTCTTTGCTATATACGCATTTTGTTCTGATATAACTCTTGTTTGTTCTTGCTTTGGTGTTAATACTGTATTTCCACTAGTATCTACCACTTTGGTATAGAAGGTTGGTGTTATATATACACCATCATTTGCAATTGTACTATAAGCTACTGCCATTTCTAATGGTGTTGCTCCATTGGTTGTTCCTCCTAAAGCTAATGATAAATCTGCATCTTGGTCTTTGTTTATATGGCTAAGTCCCATTTTATTTAAATATTCGATTGATTTGCTTGGTGATAATTCTCTCATAATTTTTATTGCCGGTATATTTAAAGATTTTGAGATAAAATATCGTATACCTACAGGTTGGTTACTAAATTTACCATTTTGATTTTTAGGGGTATAATTTCCTCCAAAATTGGTTTCTTCATCCATATAGGCTGTTGCTGCTGTTATCACTTTTTCTTGTAATCCAGGGGCAATAACTGCGATAGGTTTTATAGATGAACCTGTTTGCCTAACACTTTGTGTTGCTCTGTTTAATCCTCTTGTTTCTGTTTTTTCTCCTAATCCCCCAACTGTTCCTACCACATTTCCAGTTTTATAATCGATTACTACCATTGCAGCTTGAGAATGGTCATTTAATTTTTCTCCCGTTTCTTTGTTTGTTGCTTTTCCAGAAATGATATATCTATCATTTGCAAATTCTGCTTCCATCTGTGATTGAATATTGGTATCTACTGTTGAATAGATTGTAAGTCCACTACTATATACATAGTTTTCAGCCATTTGTTGAGACCAATTTTTTTCCTCCATGACTTGCTTAATTACTTGGTCTAACACAGCTTCTGTATGATAAGAATATGCAGATGTCGTTGCGATTGCGCCTTTTTGGAAATTCAATCCATTATCTACCTCTGCTATTGCCGTATCATATTCCTCTTGACTATTAATATAGCCTAATTCTTTCATTTTGTTTAAGGCAACCTTTGTTTGATTTTTTATTAGTTCAGAATTATCTTTAGTTTCATCAAATGGGTTATATCTACTAGGTGAACTGTTAATTCCAGCCATATACGCACATTCTGCTAAACTTAAATCTTTAGCACTTTTATTAAAGTAATATTCAGCACCCAATTCTACACCATGTAAATTACCTTCCCCTCCAACATATAAGATATTTAAATATAACTCTAAGATTTGGTCTTTTGATATCATTCTTTCTACTTGATATGCTTTTGCCCATTCTCTAACTTTTCTCATAATACCTGCTATACCAGATCTTTCATCATCTTTTGTTATATTTTTTACTAATTGTTGTGTAATTGTACTTCCACCATAAGAACTATCTCCTAATAAGGTATGCAAAATTGCACCTGCCGTTCTTTTTAAATCCACTCCATGATGTTCATAAAATCTTTCGTCTTCCATTGCTACATAAGCTTTTGGTAAATAGTCTGCCATATCTTCCAGTGTGATTACCTTTCTTTTTTCATCACCACTTAAGTTTGCAACAACGCCACCATTTTGGTCTACAATTACAGAGTTGGCTGTACCGATTGTTAGTTCTTCTTTGGTTATCTCAAAATCGTCTCCAAATAATCCAAAAAATACACCTGCTACGATACCTGCACCTATAACACATAATAATAAGAATATTAGTACAAAAATTCTTAATGCCATCATTAGTTTTGGATGTCTTTCTACAAAATTTCCTTCTTTATTTTTTGATTTTTTTCTTTTATTACCTTTTTGCGTTGCTATTCTTTTAGTTGTTCTTGAATCTTTCTTGCTATTATTGGTTTTTCTCTTTTTTCTTGCATTTTTCATATTATATTTCTTGGTTCTATCATCATCACCATTTCTTCTGTTACTACTTGGCATATTATTACCTCCTTGCCAACTAAAAAATTAACATCTACATTATATTATATTTTCTAAAAAAAGAAAAGCATTTAATAAAATTTTCATAAATCCACCATAAATGTACTTATATGACCGTATTGGTGGCTATTAATTCTTTTATTTTGACATTATCCCTTTTTATTTTTTTTAATAGTTCCTCAATTGGTTGATTTTTATATTGTATGGCTTCATATACATCTTTTGCGTAAAATTTGTCTGAATAATTCTCGTCTTTCCACGCAATTTCATAATCATTAATATTGAATCCATTAAATCTTTTATTTTTTATTTTTACATTTCCCCTAAAATTAACAATACTTGCTTCCGCATTGATTGTATAGCGATTGATTAACTCTGTAGGAAAATCAAAATTTAAAATAATATTTGTTTTGGTTAGTATCTTTCTTTTATTATTTCCTATATCCATAAATATTCCATATTCCTCAAAAATTTGATCTTCCATATTTTTAAAGCTATTGATATGATTGGTGACAATTTTTACATGTTTATACTGTATGACAAATTGTTTTATTGCATATATTGCTAAATCTGAAATATCATTTACTAAAACTCCGATCCTTATATCTTCTTTTGGAATGTCTAGTGTTTTTATCAGATATTCTAAAACATCAAAAATCAATATTTGAAATAGCCACCTACCATCTACAATTTCATAAGATTCAGAAGATAAATAATTCATATAGTGTTTTTGCTTTTTGATAATTTTACTAATGACGAGTTTCTTACTATTTGTTTTTCTTAACACGTTTTTGGTTTTGATTGCTAATGTGTATGCTTTTTTTTCGTCAATGCTTGTCTGGGTTATCGGTAAAATAATATGATTATTTTCTAATTTTATAATATTAAAAAATCTAGCTATTTTACTAAGCTTGTCACTTTCTTGGATATAATACATAAAAATCACCTCTATACTTTCTACTTAAGTATATTAAGGTGATTTCATTTATATGACAATATCTCTTTTTAAACAGTTATCTTTTACAATTCCAATCCCTATAAATTGCTGATTACTATATATTTTATAAATGCCATCTTTTAATGTCAAACTTAATTTCACACCATTTAAAAATTGTTGTAACTTCTTTTCATTTAACACTATATCCTTTGAATCCTTAAACAATTTTTCAATGGTGATGATATGTTTTTCAATCATTTCCTTGTCTAAGTCTTCCACTAAAACAGATTGCTCTATAGTAAATTCTCCCACTTTGGTTCTTTGTAATTCTTTCATATATCCAACGGTTCCTATTTTTTTAGCTATATCTTCACATAGGCTCCTAATGTATGTCCCTTTTGAGCAACTGACTTCAAATCGAATTTCGCATTTGTCTGTATCAATTTTCAATAGTTTTATATCATAAATTGTGATTTTCCTTGGTGTAATCTCTATGTTTTGTCCTTTTCTAGCATATTCATATAGTTTTTTCCCTTTTACTTTAATAGCCGAATAAATCGGTGGTATTTGTTCTTGCTCTCCCAAAAAACTTTTTAAAACCGTTTTTATACGATCTTCATGTAAGCCTTCCTTTTCAACAGCCTCTTCTTTTAGGATTTCTCCTTCTTCATCTCCTGTACTTTTTTTGATTCCTAGTTTTAAAAGCACTACATATGTTTTGTCATGATTCATTAAATATTTAGAACACAAAGTCCCTTTTCCTATTAGCAATGGCAATACGCCTGTTGCTAATGGATCTAACGTTCCTGTATGTCCTACCTTTTCTCCTGTTATTTTTTTTACTTTTGCTACTATATCATGTGATGTATATCCTTTTGATTTATTAACAATTATTATTCCATTCATATTTTTTAACCTCTTTTAAACTTTAAGAAATTTCCTTCGTGTTCACATTTTTCTAATTATATATGCAAAAAGAAGATAAGTCAAATTATCTTCTTATATCACTTTTTGTATTTCTTTTAACAGTTTTTCTTTTACTTGTTCAAGCGTTCCTGAAGCCACAGCACCTGCTGCTCTTGGGTGTCCGCCACCACCAAATACATAACAAATATCAGAAACATTTATATTTGAACCATTTCCAGCTCTCATAGAAACTTTATATAGATTTTCTTCTTTTTCTCTTATAAATACAGATACTTTAACCCCTTCTATACTTCTTCCATTTTCAACAATTCCTTCATGATCTCCTGGTTCTGCATTGACTTCTTCTTCATCTTTTTTGTTAATATATGTAAAGGCAATTTTTCCACCTTCTAAAAGTTCTAATCTGTTTGTTGCCCTTCTTAGCAATTCAAAATTAGATTTTGTTCTTGTTTCTAACACTCTTTGATAAATATCGGATATATTCACACCTTTTCTTAATAGCTCTGCTGCAAATTCAAAAGTTTCAGCTGTTACGCTTGCATATTTAAATCCTCCTGTATCTGTAATGATTCCTGTCATTATACAAGTTCCAATATCGGCATCTATAGATATATCAAAATATTCAAACATTCCTGCTAATATTTCACAACAAGCAGGTGAAACAGGATTAACAAAATTCAAATCTCCATACATTGTATTGCTACTATGATGGTCAATGACAATTGTCTTTTGCGCTTTTTCAAAATATTCTCTTCCCACTAATCTCTTTAAATCTGCACAATCTAATGAAATAGCTAAATCATATTTTTCAATATCTGTATTTGCTTTTACATCATTGGCTCCTGGCAAGAAGCGAAATGTTCTTGGAAATTCCCTTATAATCACATCCACCTCTTTTCCTAGTGTTTTTAGTGCTAAATACATAGATAGCATACTTCCTATTGCATCACCATCAGGTGTTTCATGTGCCATTATAACTATTTTTTCTGCATTATTAATTTCTACTAAAATATCATCTAATGTCATATTTTCTTCCTTTCTGACTCCATTTGCTTAAATTTTCCGTCTTTTTTACTATAAGAACTATGTTTTTATCTTCAACAGGAATCGGCTTTTTTATTCTTTATCTTCTTTTTTTGGCATGATTTCTTTTAATATAGAATCTATTTTTGCTCCATATTCAATTGAATCATCTAATTCAAATATTAATTCAGGGGTATTTCTTAAATTCACTCTTTTGGCTAATTCTGTTCGAATATATCCTGCTGATTTTTTTAAAGCTGCCAATGTGTCCTTTACATTTTTAGCATTTAAAATACTAACATACACTTTTGCAAATTTCAAATCACTTGTTACTTTTACTTTTGTCACACTAATTAATCCTGTAATATTTGGATTTTTTAATTCATATCCTATAATTTGACTAAGCTCTTTTTTATATTCTTCATCAATTCTTCCTAGTCTCGGATTATTTTTTCCTTGCATATACTTTCTCTCTCCTTTGTTTTATTTATCTTATTCAGAAAAAAGGGAATTTCTCCCCCCTTTTCTCTATTATCTTTTTATCTCTTCCATCACATATACCTCAATGATGTCTCCTTCTTTAATATCATTATAGTCTTCAATTTGCATTCCACATTCAAATCCTTTTGTGACTTCTTTCACATCATCTTTAAATCTTTTTAATGTTGCTAAATGTCCTTCATGGATAACGATATTGTCACGGATAACTCTTACGCCTGCATTTCTTTCAACTTTACCATTTAATACATATGCACCTGCAATTGTTCCTACATTTGAGATTTTAAATGTTTGTCTTACTTCAACATTACCAATTACTTTTTCTTCATATTTAGGTGCAAGCATTCCTTTCATTGCTGACTCAACATCTTCTATTGCTTGATAAATAACAGAATATTGTTTGATTTCCACTTCTTCTTTTTCTGCCATTTCTTTTGCTGTATGGTCAGGTCTTACATTAAATGCAATGATGATAGCATTTGATACTTTTGCAAGTGTTACATCTGATTGATTAACAGCACCTGCTGCGCTATGGATAACTTTTACTCTAACCTCTTCATTTTGTAATTTTTCTAATGATTGTTTTACAGCTTCTACAGAACCTTGTACATCTGCTTTTACAATTAGATTTAATACTTTTAGTTTTCCTTCTTCCATTTGGCTAAATAAGTTATCTAAAGTTACTTTTGTTGCAGAATTGATTGCTTGTTCTCTTGCTTGATGTTTTCTTCTTTCTATTAAGTGTTTTGCCATTTTTTCATTTTTTACTTCATAGAATGTATCTCCTGCTTCTGGTACATCTGTTAGTCCCATAATTTCAACTGGTGTTGATGGTCCTGCTGATTTTACTTTTTTACCTTTATCATTTACCATTGCTCTGATTCTTCCAATTGATGAACCAACAACAATCGTATCTCCTACATCTAATGTACCTCTTTGTACTAACATCGTTGCAATAGCACCTTTTGCTTTATCTAGTCTAGCTTCTATAACGGCTCCTTTTGCTTGTTTATGTGGATTTGCTTTTAATTCTAATACATCTGCTTCTAATA
>ERZ1643251.299-NODE-299-length-81840-cov-11.819050_pt1 | contig 81840 bp, 104 predicted proteins | sample MGYA00579261_ERZ1643251 | MGnify/ENA primary metagenome ERZ1643251 (study PRJEB29033, sample SAMEA4952267) | chicken gut metagenome | biome: Broiler Chicken; feature: Gastrointestinal Tract; material: Caecum | place: Ireland | collected 2018 | study: Broiler... | reverse complement strand
ATGGTCCCATGGACAACGAAGGGTTCTACGTGGACAACGAAGGAAATATGGTACATGGAATTCGGACTAATTCGGAGTATTTATTTAAAAAAATAGCCTTTTTGGGCATAAAAACCACGTATTTTTTCAAATAAAATTAGTTTTTTAGATTAAATCGGTTTGATTTAATCTAAATTTGGCTTAATTCGCGTGCTTTTTAAGAATAATTCGTTTTTTTAGGATAAATTCCCTTCGAATTATTCTTAAAATTTTGCTTTCTCGTATTTGTTTAAAAAAAATGAAAATATTCTCAAATTTACTGAATGTGACTCTTTGTTTTTTTCTCTAATACTCTTTTTGAGGGAAGGTGAAAATGTGCAATTACTCTGAGTTTTCCCCATTAAAATAAAAAACTGATTCTTGGAGGTAATATCATGCAAAAAAGAAAGGGAAGCGCAAGAGAAATATCTTTTTTTAGCAAAAAGTGTGGATGTGTCATTTCGGTTTTTGGGAGTGAAGCACGTAGCTTAGCAGAAAAACTTGAGAAGGATGATGGTGTTCTAAAGTATGAAAGTCGGGTTCCGTTGCAAATCAACCCTTCAGAAATCTCGCTTATTGGTATACGTTCTACGTATTTAAAAGAAGACTGGGTATCGGATTTTTTTGTTGAGACGATAGAAGGGGGCAGTCTAATTATTGAAGCTATTGCTGAAGCGAAACTTGACAAAAAGGCAGAAATAGAAAAATTGGAGCTCTCTCGAAGATACTGGTCGTCCAAAGGAATAAAATGGAAATTATATATCGTGGAAGATTCTAAAAGAAAGGGGATGCTTTCGGGTGGTTAAATTTGTCTCATATAAAGGAAAGTTTTATCGCTTGCTGATGGAAGTCGAGGGATTTGCATGGCTAAGTGACTGGGAAAAATGTAATGCACCAATCCGGATTGGAAACATTTCCGAACTGATTCAGGAGAACATCCCTGAAGGCTTTTTAGATGAATCGACATTAAGCAAAAAAAGAGAAACCACAATGGAAACTCGATTCACCATAATAAAACCTTTAATCGACAACCCAATATTCATCTGTAATCCAACTTTGAGAAGAAGGAAAATAGCTGAAATTGCTGAAGAAAACGGGATAAGCTCAAGGAGTGTCACTCGTTTCTATTTTGCATATCTTGCAAGGGGGAAAAGGGGACTGCTGCCAATGGAGAGAAGTACGGCTGGCAGAAATCCCGAATTATCGTATATAGATTCTGATATGCAAAAAGCTATAAACAAATATTATTACAGCCCAAGAAAATTGTCGTTGTATGGCGCATACGAAATGTATTTACTTGATTATTGGAAAGGAGAAGACGGATGTCTCAAAACAGGATATCCTGATTTTGCACGATTCCAGCGCAATTACCGAAAAATCAGAAATAGCTATAGAGGAATTATTAGTCGCCAAGGAATAGGAGATTATCAAAAAAATTATCGACCTTTGCTGGGCAACGCCAATGACCATACTCCCAACTGCGGCACATTTGAAATGGACGCCACAGAAGCAGATATATGCATTGTGTCAAAATACAGTCGAAAGCCTATAGGACGCCCAATCGTGTATCTCGCCGTTGATATTGCATCTCGGCTCATTACTGGAATTTATGTTGGGTTGTCAGGCGGAAGTGATGCAATACTGCAATGCTTACGAAGCACGGTAGAGGACAAGGTGAAGCTTTGCAAAAAGTACGGAATAGATATTTCTACTCATCAATGGCCGTCTATTGGCCTTCCACAAACAATCGTGACGGACAAGGGACGAGATTTCATGAGCGGCAGAGTAAAAGAACTGTGTGAGAGATTTGAAATTGAGATTACAAATCTGCCTGCATATCGTCCGGACTTGAAAGGATGTGTGGAAAAGACCTTTAATTGCTTGCAGGGAAGATACAAGCCAATGCTGCGTGGATATGGAACCATTGAAACAGAAAATACACGAGAAGGCACAATGCCGGTTCAAACGAAAGCCTGTCTTGACTTGTCAGAGTACACGAGGATTCTTCTGCGTTGTGTTATTTATTATAATTCGAGCCGTGTAATTTCATTTCATAGAGAACCACAGATGATATCAGATGGCGTTCAGCCTACATCAAGCAATATATGGGAGTGGATGGTGAAAAAGGGAAGGGTAAATCTGATTTCAGCAAACGCAAACGACATATTTTTGATGTTGCTGCCGAGAGCCGATGCTTCTATTACAAGGCAAGGGCTTGTTTTTAATGGCTTACATTATGATTCCGACGAATTGGATATGACAAGAGAATATGTCGAAGCAGGGCTTAATGGGCGGAAAAAGGTTATCGTGGCATACCAAAAAGAAGATACAGAGCAAATTTTTCTCGTACGAAATGGCAAATATTATAAATTTGTTTTGACAAATGCTTCCACAATCTTTGCCGGTATTTCCTTTGAAGAAGTAAAGCTTATGAAAAGAGAAGAGAGCGAAGCGAGAAAAGAAGCCGAGAAGATTCAAGCAGCGGACGCAGCAATGTGCGCCGATTTTATCCAAAATACTGCATTGACGGCCGAAAAGACAATGCCTCATTCACGAAAAGATGTAACTCTTCAAAAAATGAAAGAGGAAAAAGAAAAGGAGAAAACAAATGCAACAAATAATTGATGCAGAATACAGGCAATCCAAAGTAGCTGGCGATAATCCCCTGATAACCGCGCTTCCTGTTCAGATGAGCAGAGAAGAACTTTACTCATTTCTGGTAAAAGAATATATCCTGCCGCCTGATTACAAAACCTATACACCTCAAGAAAGGCAAGAATTGAGCATAAGAATCAAACAGATATACGTACCAATGGAATATGCTGCGGACATATACGCCTCTTTATTTTATGGCTTCTTGACGGCATACGCAGGCAGAACAACTCTGGCTATCACAAAAAGAATGAATGATATAGGAAAGGCTATCGAAAGAAAAAGTTGCACCACTCTTCCGGATAGCCCTTTTATTGCCGAAAGCTTTGCCATCCTTGGGGAACCCGGCGCCGGAAAGAGCACCACGGTGCGCAATATTCTGAAAATGTTTCCCATGGCAATTAGGCATACTGAATTTAACGGTATTACGCTCAATATGATACAAATACCGTATATTTTAATTGAGTGTCCAGTAAACCATTCGGAGAAAAGCGTGTGTTTTCAGATTTTAGAGAAGATTGACTTTATTCTTGAAACAAATTATATGGACGAAGCAATGCACAACAATTTAAGCGTTGACTTACTGATAATCAAAATAGCTCAGCTGTGCATGAAGTATTCGATTGGAGCTATTCTTATCGACGAAATACAAAATGTTATGAGAGTAAACACCAAGAATCCTTCTTCAGGAAACACTTTGATAAAGTTTCTCGTTGGGCTTGCAAATAAAACCGGAGTATGTCTTGTTTGTATTGGAACGTCGGCCGTAGCTAATTTCTTCAATGCTGAGCCTCATCTGGCAAGAAGAACTCGTGGACCCAGGATTCCTCTTTTGTCAAAGGGACCAACCTACAGAACCGTTTTAGAAAAAATGTGGGCTAATGTAGCCGTATTAAACCCTCTTCCTCTCTCGCCGGAAATAGAAGAAGAAGTGTATGTTCACACCGGTGGTTGTATAGGAAAAATGGCTTCGTTGTTGCATTATGCTGCGTTTGAGGCAATTTTCTTTTCAAAAGAAACAGTTGATGTTGAATTGCTTCGCTTAACAGCTCGAAAACACGACATATCCGCAAGGCGTCCAACACTTGAACCGGCCGACATCCGCATGTTTAGACCTATGACGTATAGGCCCAAAGCATCACAATCGCAAAGTTTTGTTGATATCGAAGATGCTCCTATAAAACGTGGCAGACCTAAGTTAGATAGGGACAAAGATGATATTTTGGTAGTTTATAACTATTGCAATGAATATGGACTCAATGTTGAGCAAAAGCTTGAGGAATTGGGTCTGAGATATTTTGGGAGATGTTAAAATGGATTTACACACATTGCCGGCACCGTACCCAGATGAAACATGGTACAGCATTGTTGCCAGATATCACCGTAAATCCGGCAACATAAAATCAATTATGACAAGAAAGGATTTGTTTGGAGAATCAGCCAGAAAAGCAATAAATCCACTCGCGATGGACTACACGATTGCAGATTATATAAGGCTTCATGGCTCTACTCTTGGAACGGCTGAAGAGTGTTTCTCAAAATATACACTTGCGCCATATCAAATGAGATACTATTCCAAAGAGAGAAAAGAAGAAGTTCTCGAAAGAATTTTGTCCGAAAACGAACAAGAGAAAACATCTGTGTTTACGAGTCATATGCACAGCCGAAATCAGACAAAGCTAAGGTACTGTCCGCTTTGTTTAAAAGAGGACATTGAAAAATATGGTGAATCCTATTGGCGCAGAGCTCACCAGATATGGGTTGCAGATAAGTGTTTTAAACATGGATGCAATTTGTTAGATTCAACTGTCAGTCTGGCCAGAGCCGCATACCATCTTACCTGTGCGGATGAACTCTCATGCCAAAATGATGATGTGACCTACAATGAATCGCCTTTCGATAACCTGACTCAATATGCCGTTGCAACGCTGAATGCTCCATTTGATTTTCATAGTGATTCAGTTGTTGACGCCCTTATTTATGCAGCTATAGATGCTGAATACGGAAAGTTTTATTCAAAAGGATTTATGTGCAATGCCTCCGAGTTATACAAAAGCATTCAGGAAAGATTCGGAAAAGATTTTGTAAAAGAGTTTTTTACATCAGATAACGGTGGTGCTACAATAAGAAGAGTTTTTTATTCGGACTGGAACAGCCGGGTTGAACCAGTAATTCTTGTCTCTGCTTTCTTTCAGATTCCAATGGAAAATCTATTTGACAAAATTGACCGCGAAGCAGCGATAAAAGAAGAGCTTATAAAATGCTCAAAGCATAATGTCTGGTGGCCTCGAAACCGTCTTGCTCAGCACTTGGGGATAAAAGTCAATCATCTGAACCTGCTGGCGAAAGAACTTGGCATAAAACCGTTTTGGGAAGACTCCCCCAAAACAGAAAACATGATATGCTACAAGGCCACTTTTTACTTCACAGAAAAAGAGATAAAAGCCATAGAGACCAGGATAAAGAAACTCCATATGGCAAGCAAAAAAGATTATTTTGCATACTGTGTAAAAAAAGAAGCTGAGTTGATTGAATAGTAATATCTTGTCGCTCCCCGAAAGTCAGGCAAAATGACAAGTAAACACTGCATTTATGCATTTACAAGGAGGGATTCCTTTTGGGTATACAGGAATTCATAAACTACGTGATAGCAAACAAAGAAATCATCTTGATAATCCTGATTATCGGTGGACTTGCTACATTCCTGATTCGAGGGGCAAAAAGAATCATTAGCGCAGTTGTGACGGTAATGATTTTGGTTGCTGCACTGTCTTTTTTTGGGGTCCCGCTGGAGCCAATTCAAGACGGATTTAATCAAGGCGTTTCACGGTTTGAGCAACTTTTTGGCTGGGCAAAAGACAATGTGCCCGAGTATATAGAAGAAGCTGACTCACTCTTAGAGAAAGTCCCGGATGCGGAAACAGTCATAAAGGATTGGACGAGTGAGAAAAAAGATGCGGACGATGTGTCGGTACATTTCATTGACGTGGGCCAAGCTGACTGTATTTTTGTTCAGGATGGGGAAGATACACTGCTGATTGATGTTGGAAACAGAGATGACGACGTCGTCGTTACACAGTATCTTGACGGCCTCGGCATTGAACAGATTGACTATTTTGTTGCCACACATCCTCACGAAGACCATATTGGCTGCGCAGCAACTATTCTCCGCCTTTATGACATTGATACAATGATTAAATCAGAAGCAGAAAATGATACCGCCTGCTACAAATCCATGATGGAACAAGCTGAAAAATCAAAAGTAAAAATAGAAATCTCTGAGCCGGGCGAAACGTACAAATTAGGCAATGGGGAGTTCCAGATACTTGGCCCGATTACAACAGACGAAGATGAGCTGAACAACAACTCCGTTGTAGTACGTTATCAATACGGCGAAACGATATTTCTGTTTACAGGAGATGCGGAACGTGATGAAGAGCTTGAAATTCTTGATGCAGGATATGATGTGTCTGCTGATGTTTTGAAAGTAGGCCACCACGGCTCATCAAGCAGCACAACGTATCCCTGGCTGCGCGCAGTAGCGCCACAATATGCAGTCGTCTCATGCGGAAAAGACAATTCTTATGGACACCCACACGAGGAAACGCTTTCAAAACTGCGAGATGCGGAAGTTGAAGTTTTGCGTACAGACAAAAATGGAACAATTGTGTTCACAACAGACGGCACAAGCCTAACCCCGTATCAAAATGCAGCATAAAATTGCCAGCCGAAAGGCTGGCTTTTTTATTGCCATGCCCCGAAAAGTGAAGAAAATTATAAACACCTAAAGCATAGAAGACCGCTCTTGTGTAACGAAAATAAGCTGCACTGGGCGGCCTTTCTATTGTGATTGGTACATAAATAAGATTTGGAGGATACGAAAAATGGAAAATAGCGTAGCAAGAAAAGGATTCGAAAATCTGCTCCCGCAGTATAGAATCGACGGGTTTAACCCCAATGATGTCCTGACCATGATTGAGGATGTCGATGAAAACGGACAGCCGGCAGAGTTCCTGTACATGGAGTTTGCCGCTGCTGAACGCTGGTTCTATACGGTTTTCCCCAACGGCCGCATGGACTACGATGTCATCGCACTCAACGACAAGAAGATTGTCGTTAAGGGCAAAATCTTTCGCGACATCAATGATGCTATGCCGGCGGTAACCTCGCTGGTTTCCCGTTACTACACGGAAGATGCTCACGGAAAGTATTTCGAACAGAACGCTGTAACGGCTGCGTACCGCAAAGCTCTGGAATACCTCGGGTTTGGCACTCCGCCGGATGCGGTCAAGACCGAAAATACGTTTGTCCGCAATAAAGAGGATATTCCTGAAAGAGGCGAGCAGGGGGTTATGATTCCCCGTCCGCTATTGCCGCAGGTTGACGAAACGCCTACCGCTACGGTATCTCCTGAAAAGGAAGCTGTAAAAGAGGAACCCGCGAAAGAAACAGCGAAAAAGGAAAGCAAAAGGGGTGGCCGTAAGGCTGCCAAAGCGCCCGTAGAGACTCCTGCTGAAAAGACCGAAGCTCAGAATGGACCTGCTCAGGTTCCTGTACAGCCCCCTGTACAGACCCCCGCTCAGGCTCCTGCACAGCCTGCCGAAAAAGCGTCGGAACAGCCGAGCGATAAGATGCCGACTTTTGAGGAAGCGCTGAAAGTCCGCATTCCCTATGGAAGTCTGGTTGGTAAGACCATCGAAGAAGCTGCCAAAACCAAAGGCGATGACTTCATCCGTTACCACTGTGACCATGCTCAGAAGGGTTCTGATTTTCACAAGGCTGCGACTATTTACTGCGAATACAGAGGCTGTTAAAGAGTAAAAAAATATACCGGGGCTGTCGAAAGACAGCCTCGGTTACATAAGGAGGAGGTGAGGGCAGTATGGGCAATTTTGATGTCCCATTTAGCATGGATTTCGTTTTGAGAGACCTGTGTGCGCCCCGATTTAAGAAAGAAACGCCAAATCGAAAAGGCGAAGTGGAAATTTTCTGTCCGCTGAGAGAAAGCAAAACCTTTGAAGTCAATGTTCGAAGAGAACAATGGAACTGTTTCAAAAAATGCGCAGACTGTCCATGCAGCGGCGCAGGCGGTGTCCTTGACCTATACGTTTTGTTCTATGGCGGAGACCGAAAAACCGCATATAAGGCAATTATGGAAGCGGTAAATGGAAATGCCGAAACCGTTGAGAAAAGAAAAGCAGAAAGTCTTCCGCCTGTTCAAGAAACACAAAGGGTGTCAGACGACATCCTGGATAATACCTACAATATGCTTCTGGATGCACTTCCTTTGACCAATGAACACAAGGATAACCTCATCAAAAGAGGAATGTCGGTCGATGATATTGACCGAATGAAATTTCGCTCGATTCCACAAAACGGTATTGAAGCAATTCCGTTGCTCTTGGCCAAAAAGGGAGCAATCTTGCAAGGTGTCCCCGGTTTTTACTTTAAGAATGAAAAACCGATGATGATTTCTCATGGTAGTGGGTTCTACATCCCGTATCGTAGCAAAGAGGGAAAAATCATCGGTCTACAAATCCGATATGATATTGAGTTCAAACCAGACATGACAGAAGATGTTGTGAAGAAACTGAAGAAAATGCGATATCGTTGGCTTACATCTTCCAGCGAAGATGGTGGCACATCGGCAGCAAACGTTCCTTTCTGGGGAATGCCTGGAACAAAGTTTTCTGATGTAGTTTATGCAACAGAAGGCGGTCTAAAAGCAGCTACGGCACAATCTATCAGCGGGGGATGCTTCGTTGCAATTCCAGGAGTAACTTGCTATAACGCATGGGAAGAACTCTTGGTGGAACTCAAAAAACAAGGCGTAAAAATCCTGGTCGATGCGTTTGACTCCGACCGTGTATCCAATAGCAATGTAGCAGATGCTATTACCAAGCTGCACTCTATCGCATCCGATTATGGCTTCGAAATGAAGAATTGGGATTGGGGCACAGAATACAAAGGGGTTGACGATTTCCTTTGGGCTAAAAAGCAGCAGAGAGGATAAATGATGACAAAGATGAATGAATTGAAACGACGTGCCCTACTGGGTGACCAGCAGGCCCAGGAGGAATGTACTAGGAAGAAAATTGTACTACCGTGTCCATGCTGTGGAAAAAATGTACATTGGGATTTTGAATCCGAAATGGTATACCATAATTATAGAGGTTGCATTTTGAGTGGAAAGTTTATTCCGTTACCGCAGTGGAACTTCCGTCCAGTTGCTCCGGTTGGGCGGTGCGGAGAGTGCGTGAAGCTCAGAAAAGGCGGGCTTGGATATGGATGGTGCGGTGATAAAACGAAAAGGTTTGATTCGTTCTGTAGCGATTTCAAGCCAAAAAACGAGTGACGTTATGGCTGCCTACACAGACCAAAAAATTGGATTGATTTTCCCCGAAAAGTAAGTACAGTCAAGATAAGCAAAGCATCCAAACACAATTCTGAGTGCCGAAAATACACCAGAGTTGTGTTTTTTGCTTTACATACAATTCGATTTAATTAGGAGGTACAAAATGAAAAATCAGGAAATCCACAAAGCCATCAATGAAATGCTGGTTACAAACCTCTATCCGGAAGATGAAGTCATGGTCGGTATTGACGGAGGACAGCTGGTGATTGTAACCAGCGATGCAGACGTATGTGCCATCAGCGACGACATCCGATTTCGCAAAGTGACTTTGCAGGCTCTGGACGATGTTCTGCTGGAAGCAAACTTTGACGATGCCTTTGAGAGCCGATTCTCTCATATGGCTTGTGACTTTGAAATTGCCGATTACAACGGCGAAGCCGCAGTGGTAATCACAGGTATTCCTGCGCATATGTTCTATCAGCTCATGTGATGCAAAAAAAGAGTCTCCTTTGGGAGACTCTTTTTTATTATAGACAAAATAGATAAAAAGAGATATAATATAAGAAAAATGGTAAAGGAGAAGCGATTTGAATCTTATTATAGCGGAAAAACCAGATATCGCTAAAGCAGTTTCTAAGGTTCTTCCTGGAACTGCACAGTGGAAAAACGGGTACATCGAGCAGGGGAACTACTACATTACATGGTGCTATGGACATCTTCTAACTCTTAAGGACCCAGAAGATTATGGTGATGAGTATTCCCGGGCGAATACACCGAATAGTAAGCTTCCCATCTTTTTCAATGATTGGGGAATGAAAGTGGCAGACAAAGGGTCTGCTTTGCTGAAAAACGGTAAGGGAGCCCCCGATAAGGGCGCACAGCTCAAAACGATTGGAGAACTTTTGAAAAAAAGCTCATTGGTAATCATCGCAGGAGATGTTGACGATGAGGGACAGCTTCTTGTCGAGGAAGTTCTTGAATGGCACAACTATACCGGACCTAAAAAAAGATTGGACACAGGAGCATTGAATGAAGCCAGCCTCAAAAAGGCGATGGCAAACCTGATGGATAACGCCCCCTGGCATGTCCGCGCTGTATCGGCAAAGGCTCGCAGTGTTGCAGACTTTGCACTTGGCATCAATGGGTCACGCTTTTTTAGTAATACCTATCACGCAAATCTTTCAATCGGCCGTGTGCAGACTGCCACACTTGGATTAGTGGTTGCGAGAGACAGTATTATTGAGGGACATAGCGCGACAAAGTATTATCTGCTAGATATGGATTCCTCTGGTGAGATGCAGGGTGTTCATACGGTAAGATTTGTGCCGGCTGAAAGCTGCCCACAGCTTGTCGATGGAAAAATCCTCAATGCTGATTACTTGAAACAGCTTGGAGAATTGCTGAAAGGAAAAACGTTTACAGCGACTGTAACCAAGGAAAAGGTTCTCGAAAATCCGCCCCTGCCGTTTAGCATCAGCGCTCTTAAAACACATTGTTCCTCAAAATTTAATATTCCACCGGAAGAAACACTGAAAATCACCCAATCTTTGCGCATGAATTACGGCGGACTCATTACGTATAACCGTTCGGAATGCCGTTATCTTCCGGAAAATATGCATGCAGAGGCTCCCGGCATTATTGCTGCTGTTCAGGCCAATCTTGGTGCGCGTTGGCAGTTCCCTGGGCTTAACCCTGCAACAAAATCTAAGGCGTTCAACGATAAATCCGTTGGAGTTCACCACGCTATTATTCCGACTGCTCAGAAAGCAGATATGTCTAAACTCTCAGAAAATGAGCTGAAAGTCTATAAGGCTATTTGTGGATTCTACATGGTGCAGTTTATGCCTTCGGCAGAGAAAGAAAGAACCAGACTTGCAATCTCATGTCCAGAAGGAACCTTTACATCGACATCCATGCATTTGCTGTCCAAGGGCTTCAAGCGGGTAATGGCAACGGAAAATGATGAAGAGACAGAGCTCTCTAAAGTCCCGGCGGGACAGTACAAATGTACACTTGACAATCCGGCCATCATTGAAAAGGAAACAAAGCCGCCCAAAAGATATACGGATTCCTCGCTTGAAGAGGATATGAAAAATGTGGCCAAATATGTGACTGACCCAGACGCCAAACACCTTCTTTTGCTGAAGGACAAAGACAGCAAGGAAGAGCATGGCTCTATTGGAACAGCTGCAACGCGGTCGGCTATCATCCAAACCTTGAAGAAGCGCGGCTTTTTGAAGAATGAAGGGAAAAATGTTATTTCCACTCAGATAGGACGCGAATTCTACAATATTCTTCCTGATGAAATCAGAAAACCCGATTTGACTGCAAAATGGTGGGCAGTACAGCAGGATATTCAGGATGGGGCAGCTCAGCCGGAGGACCTGTATCGTGAAGTGCTTGAGGCTTATCGGAGATTCTCCTCGCTGGAATATCCCGCCTTGAATTTGTCGTCGTCTGTCAATCAAGACAGACCTTCAGTTGGCACCTGCCCCAGATGTGGACGGCCGGTCATTGAAGGAAAGAAAGGTTTTGGTTGTTCTGGATACAAAGAAGGTTGCACCTTTACAATTTGGAAAGAAGGACAGTATGGAGCCCATAAAGTATTAGCTGTATCGGGGAAAAAAGTAACAGCGTCTATGACAAAAGCTCTTTTAAAAAACGGGCAGGCTTTAGTTCGTGGGCTGATTTCTGAAAAAACAGGAAAAAAATATGATGCTTATATTGTAATGCAAGATACAGGAAAAGGTGTATTCCTCAGCTTAAGCTTTGAAAATGTTCCCAAACCCAAAAAGAAAAAATAACTTTTCCAATTGCAACACACTGATAACTGAATTATTTTTAGAAAGTAATATTTAGAAAAAGGAAGGCCTCTTTTATGTTGTGGACATGCAATATTACAACAATGATTACTGATATTTTAGAAAAAATTGGGATATTTCTGGTTGTAACTGGGTTCATAGTATTGTCTTCCATAGTCACGCTCATTATCGCAAACATAGAGATTACCGCCAAGATGTTGGCAGAACTTAGAAAAGGCGTTGCTATGGCGTGCGCGACCATGGTGATTACCGTGATTGTGCCCACTATCATCTCGAATATGAATATAGAGATTGTCGACAGTATTCAAGCAGGCATTGAAAGGTTTCTGGCTATAGCTTTGTTGATTGCGATAATTGCCGCGGTCGTACTAGCCATCGCAAATATAGAGATTACTGGCAATATTCTGGCAAGACTTAGAAAATTCTTAGCCATAGCTGGGCTGATTGTACTAATTGCCCTAGTCGTATCTTCCATTTTAGACTTGTACTATTTTCTAGAAACGGGTGAATTCCGGATACCCGGCCTAGTCGTTATTTTCACTCTGCAACAATTATGACTTTGTGAAAATTACTTTCAGATTAAAAAAGCTGAAGAAGAAATAATGTATTAAAAGACCTGTGAAGCTATAAAGAAAGGAGCAAAATATGAAGCAAAATATAAAAGAATCTGTAAGAGCCACTGTCGTTGAGATACTGTTTGGCTTCCTTGATTTCTTTAAATACATGGTTATTACAGCTGTGATTACATTTTTGATTACGAGACTACTTTTCCCAATTGCATATGTTCCAACTGAGTCAATGGAAAATGAATTTCCACCGAAAAGCTTCATCGTTTGTTCTAAAGTTTCTTACTGGGGAGAAAATAGTCCACAACGTGGGGATGTTATTCTTTTTCACCGCAGCAGCAAAACAGGTGATAAGAAGCTATATACAAAGCGAGTAGTAGGGTTGCCTGGGGATGTTATCACTATTGAAAACGGACGAACCTACATCAACGGAGAGCTTTATGATGAACCGTGGCTGAAAGAAACGCCGGAAAAACTCGGTATGGGTCCGTTTGAAGTTCCGGACGGCGAATATTTTTGTATGGGAGATAACCGCAACAATTCCTACGATTGCCGCTATTGGGAAGAACATTATATCAAGGAAGAAGACGTAGTAGCAAAATGCCAGATTGTTATTTCTTCCGAAAAAGTCAGTTTTATAAATGACCATCACTAAGAAAGGAGGTATTATATGCAGAAAGAAATTGTATGGGAAAGCACTGGATATCTTTTTGGAATTCCTTTCAAACACCTGCATTATGTACTCTATAAGGACTCCATCACCGTTCAAAGCGGGCTTTCGCTTCAAAAAATACAGAGCACAAAGCTTCATAACATCATTACAAAAGAAATGACAGCGAGCCCTATCGCTCGTTTATTTCATTGTGGAAAAATCCGCTTAATGACCTGGGGCGCCTCTACTCCAGACCTCGAAATGTACGTAAAGCATCCTAAAGAAGTGTTTCAGCTGATTGAGGATACAAAGCAGGAAGACCATTGCCGTTTTGTTGAAAGCTGCAAACAGAATAGACACAAAAACGAAAGAAAATACGTCGGAGGTAAATGAAATGCTCCGAATGACAGAAATTGAGTTTACTAAATTTATAGCATCTCACCCAAATACTATTCCCGCAAGCTTAATTTCAAAGGAAAACACAGATGGGGCGTTTTCTGACGAAGGAAAAAAGAAAAAGGCACCAAAGTATCTCAACCATAAAGTTTATGTGTATCAGAATGGCATAGGGAAGAAGGGTGAAACGAGCTTAGGTAAATTGGTCGCAACGTATGATTCTGTAGCAGAATACAACAGGGAAGTGGAGCTTATCGCTCTTCAAAAAGCTGGGAATATCTCAAATCTTGAAAGACAGGTGAGAATACTTGTTCAAGAAAGCTTCACTTATCATAATGAAAAAATTAGACCGATTTATTATGTCGCCGATTTTCGCTATATCAACAAAGATGGTTATATGGTTGTCGAAGACGTAAAAGCTTTTGATAAGAAAAAGAAAAAATTCAGAACGACAGCCGATTTTGATTTAAAATGGAAACTCTTGAAGCACCGATATCCTAATATTGTTTTTCAAATACACGCGAATCAATATTGATATTCCCCGAAAAAAACATATAATTATGGATATTGGAAGAATAAAAACCGATTGGGCGTCACGAAAGTGAAAACCAAATCGGTTTTTTCTTTTAATGGAAAGGAATGTAAAAAATGGATTCAGGATTCATAATAGTTCCAATTAAGTTTGCCGGAACCGTTCCAATGAGGCTGACGTTCTATAAGCAGCATCTTTTGCTACGTTGGCAAGAACGAGGTGGAAAAACATTTAATACGGCGCAGGAGTGTGCATCGTACACTGCCTCCTTCTTCGAGGACCCGAGATTGCTGATGATTTACGAACGAGCCCCCAAAAGGTCGCATATAGCATTGTTCGTTGAATCGGCAGAAACCATTTTCTTTCTACAAAATGGAACAAGCTACGACGCTAACGAAATCAAAGTCGCAACGCTGTTTCGCAGGAAAGAGGGAACAAAGGTTCTTGTTGATAGTAACGATTTATGCTACATACTGCCGGCAGACGGGAAACTCCGATTCGGCAAGGAGCGTAAATTCTTTGAGCTAAAGCGGAGGAAAAGAGAAGGTGTTTGAAAACAGCTTCCTTTGAAAAAGGCCCACCCTTACGGGTGGGCTCTTTTTTATTTCAAAGCGGCATTTTTCACACAACGGCTCTATTATTTAACAGCTTTTTTATTGCGAATCAGTCGTCGAAAAAAACGCGGTTGGGAACCATAACACCGTCAACTTCAACAAAGGGGGTATCGGGGGTTTCGGCGAACATAGCTGCCGCCTTTGCCTCTACCTCCGGCATGGTATCCTTTTTAACGAAAATGTTTTCCATATTCTTGTTTTCCATCATTGTCTTTATAGGGAATCGCTATAATAAAGTCATTTTTGTGTGTGAAAATAAGGTTTGTTTCGCTTCCCTTCCTCCTTTATTTATATTATATCATAAGATGTTAAGAAAATCAATATTTAGATATCAAAAAACAAAACACACTATATATGGTATGGTAAAAAGCATGGATTTCAGGGCAAAAATAAATATTTTTTATTGTATTGTCTTACCCCGAAAAATGAAGAAAATCTAATTATTCAAAGAGTCGAATGTCCGTTTTGAGCTACGAAAATATCGCACAGCATCAAAATGGGCGTTTTTCTTTGCCCATTCAGTCTTTTTCTTCAAAAAAAGACGCGTACTTAAGGAGGAAAAAATGAAAAAAACCAATATGATTCTGGACAATGCCGAATTCTTCACCAGCGAGCCGCAGGAACTGGAAAACTTTTTCAAGGAGCGCGAAGAAAAGGCCGTTTGGTACTCGGATGAGACGAACTGCCGAGCAGACGACATTCGCTTCAAGCCTATCTTTGATGAGCCTATCTGTGTTCCGGCCGAGGTTAGCAAGCTGAAGGCGGCCAAGACCGTGAAGTTCGACTCTTCGGAGGAAGCGTATGCGGATACCATGTATGCCCCCGACTTTGGCTACTATGGTTCTGCACAGATGATGTTCGTTGGCGGACATCTGTATCCTGTTGGAATCAGCGCTATTAAGGGTCTGACCGAGCGTGCTGGCATCAAGGTAGAAGGTTGGGACAAACTTCGCAAAGTGAATCCCAATGACTTGTCAAGTGTTCTTGGGAAGTTCATGAAGGCTACTGATGGGTATCTCACCGTTCTGGTTGAAGACGAAAAAGTAAGGGCCGTGAATAGCGGTCGATACGCTGTTTGCCCGGCATCTACCGTTTTGAATATCGTGAATCAGTGGATTGACAACGAGTATTCAGGCGCGAAGTTCGTGAACGCATATGTCAACCACGACTATGCTATCTGGCGTATCGACTTAGAGAAATATACGGACGATATCCTCGGGACGTTTCCAGAGCTGAAAAACAATGGGCTTACCCCCGCTATGACAGTAAGTCTGTCACATACGGGAACGTCAAGTGTATCTTTTACACCATGTTTTCGCATTGACAAAATTTACTTTCCGATTTGCGAGGGAATTAACGCTCCTCACATCGCCAAAGGAAAATTCAGTGAACGGATGGCTACTATGGAATCAGCTGTCCAAAACAACCTAAACTCGGTGTTCCCCAAAATCACCGAAGTGTCCAAGCGCATCGACTCGATGCGTAACATCAACGTATCGAATGCGTACAATGCTTTGCTGCGCGGCATGAAATCTCTGGGCCTGCCGAAGATTCAGGCAATGGAGGCCGCCGAACAGTTCAAGCAGCTGTTTGGCAGTACCGCTACTGCTTACGATATCTACATGGCCGTGGTCGACACCCTGGCTTATGTAACGCGAGATTTCCCCAAGGATTATCGCAAGCAGGTTTCTGTTGCGAAATCCATGGAACGCGCTGTTGTCGGCATTGACTGGGCAAAGCTCGGAAACATTCCCGGCGATTTCAGCTGGTAATTTCTTTGGCGAATGTAAAACAAATCAACCCTGCACGCGCATCGCGTGCAGGGTGCAATTGAAGAAGGAGAAAAACATATGCAAATCGAATATATGCAGGAAGAAAAAAATATGACTCTGTCGTTTGACGGAACCACGAAAAGTTCTGAAGGCAAGGCCCAGGACTTTCCTTACTGGGATGACGCTTCCCCTGAGACGGAAAGGGTAAAGCAGCGCGTGTTGGCGCAGGCAAGCCCCGAAGCCATTCAGTTTTGGAACGCAACCAGAAAAGCTCCCGACAAAATCGACGCATCGACGTTGACGCCTGACGAGTGGCAGGCTCGCCGTAAGGATTCTATCGGTTCGAGCGCAGCCTCTCATGTAACGGGCGATTGTCCGTTTGAAAATTGCACCCCGCTGGACCTGTATAACGAAAAGGTCGGAAACAAACCTCTGTTTACGCTTTCTCCTGAGGAAGAGCGTTCAAAGCAGGATTTGTTTGACTTTGGGCATGTGATGGAGACTTATCTACATGGCTGGGTGCGTCGTCGTTGGCCCAACTCGAAGCTGTATATCGACACAAACATTTACAGCGCGAAAGACAGGCCTTATCTTACCGCAAACCTTGACGGAATGCTCCAGCTGCCGGACGGCTCTTGGGTGCATATCGAATTCAAAACCGCAACCAAAGAGGCGCAGAAAAAGTACGACAACGGGAATATCCCGATGTACTATAAGCGTCAGCTGATTCAGTGCCAGCACATCCTGAATGTTTGGGTCAGCTACATTGTTGTGTTCTTTGACCGTGACAATGTTATTTCCCGCCGCTATGAGCGCGACCTTGATATGGAGATGGAGCAGGTCCAGATGATGGATGATTTCTGGAATGGGCATGTTTTAGCAAGAATTCCGCCCGATGTGAATATCGGTCCCGCTGCAAATGTCATCAAGGCTATTCGCAATTATGGTGGTAGTGCAAATGCTGCGGCACCGGAAGTCGTTCTCCCGCCGAACATGCTCGATACGGTAAAAGAAATTTCTGATATCGACAGGCAGTTGGCGGCTCTCCGCGAACAGGAGAAAATCCTGAAGGAACAGCGTCAGAAAAGAATTGTGCCCATCATTACTGCGATGGGGTCTGCAACGAGTGCAAAAGTGGACGGTACGGATGCCCACTTCAAAATCTCGTATAAGCCGTCGAAACCCAAGAAAACGGTAGACCTTGAAAAACTCGAAAACGAGTACAACTCGGTATACAGAGATGTTGTCTCTGTTGCCGCAGAGGGTGCTCGCCCGTTCAAGGTCAAGGAGGTGACAACGGCGTAAAAATTAGGAGGATAAAACATGCTTCAAGTTGGAGATACCACAACGCTGTGTGTTTTTTACAGTCACACAGTTTTCGAAGATGAGAATTTTCGTATCCTTAGCGTCTTTGCTACGTATGAGGAAAATCTCTTTCCTTTCCCAAGCAACGACAAAAAGGTGGAATTTATAGTCAAGGGGCTGATGTCAGCCCCTGACTATCAGTACCAGGAGCTTGAACTGACAGGCGAATGGAGATACGACCAATCTTACAAACAATACACTCTTTCCGTGGAATATGTGATTCCTACGCTTCCAACTACAGAGAAGGGGGTTTTTAGATTTTGCAAATCCATCCATGGAATCGGAGACAAAGTTGCCAAAAGAATCAGCAGCACTTTAAAAAACGGGTTTCTTCTCCCTACAGGAAAAGAGCCTGACATTGACTGGTTCATTGCAAACATCAAAGGGATGACCCCTGGGAAAGCAAGTAATTTACATTCTGCTATTCGAAGAGTAAATACCTCAGCTGAGTTGAATAAAATTCTAAAAGGATGCGTGAGCGGCCAAGTTATTCGAAATATTGCTGCGCGATATGGGACTTACGCAGTAGACACTGTTGTAAAAAAACCGTATAAACTTTTTATTGATAGAGTAGTGTCTTTTAAAAACGCAGATACTATTGCTATGGCAGTGGGCAAAGACACCACCGACCCAGAGAGAATTAGAGCAGGCATTATAGACCAGGTAAGACAGCAAAAAGACAGGCTAAACTCCATCATTGCAGAAAAAGAAATCGTGTTACAAAATGCCTTGCAAGTCCTCAATATTTCGGAAGATTTGATAGTACGGAAATTCAACGATATGCTGGGGGAAACCCTCATTTCCGCAGCAAAATACTGTTATTTGCGCGAGGATTTTGAAATTGAGCGTGGATTGGCCATGAAAATTGCAGAGTACATTGAGGGTGCTAAAAAAATCGCTCCTTCGGATGTCACCAATTACCTCAATAACTTTGAGGAGTGGAAAAAAGAAAATGCGATTTGTTTGGCTGACCAACAAGAGCTTGCGGTTAAAACTGTTGCCAACAATCTTGTCAGTGTACTAACTGGTGGCCCGGGAACGGGGAAAACGACAGTATTAAAGGCAATTATGGAAACCTATCACAAATCGTTTCCTAATTGCCCCATTACATTGATGGCGCCGGCTGGACTTGCCGCAAAGCGAATGGCTTCTGCTTGTGGAGCACCTGCATTTACAATTCACAAAACCCTTGGCCTGATTCCTGCTGATAATGATGCTGGGTTTGATGATGCGAATGGATTGAGTATTGACGGTGGCCTTGTGATTGTCGATGAGGTTTCTATGGTAGGTATCCATCTTGCAAAGTTTTTGTTCGATGCTGTTATCCTTAAACCGGATACTCGCATTGTTTTGGTCGGAGATGTTGACCAGTTACCTTCAGTATCTCCAGGAGCAATGTTGGACGACCTGATTTCCTGTAATCGCGTTGCTGTTACAAGGCTCAACCGTAATTTCCGTCAGGAAGCAGGAAGTGCTATTGTTGACGCGGCTTACGCAATTAACGAGGGGAACACAAACATCGTTTTTGGTGGCAACTTTCGAATGAGAGTTGTAGAAAATGATAATACTGAAATTGAAACTATGGAAATTCTGGACAATGTCAAAAGGGCTTTTAAATGGAGCATGGATGAATTCGGTGTTGACCAAACTTATATTCTTTCTCCCAAAAGAAAGATGAAGCCCAAAAAAGACGGAAAAGACTGCATCGACACGGTTTTGTCAACCATGTACCTCAACCCGATTCTTAGGGACATCGCAAATCCGGCTGCGCCCGGAAAAGAATTTCTCAAGTCTGGGCAAAGATTGTTCAGAGAAGGAGACAGAGTTGTAAACCTGAAGAACTCTGCTGAAGTATTAAATGGGGAAATCGGGCATATCAAGAAAATCATGAAAGAAGATATTCCCGTTGTCATTGTAGACTTTGGTGACGGCGTTGAAGTTGAGTATACACCTGATAGATTAAAAGAACTGGATTGGGCCTACGCCATTACCGTTCATAAATCTCAGGGTTGCGAATATGACTCCATCATTTATCCAACCTCCATGACCCATGGAGCGATGCTTCAAAGAAATTTGTTATATACTGCTGTCACTCGAGCTAAAAAAAGTGCAGTAATCATCGGTGACAAAGAGTCTTTAAAGAAGTCAATTGTAACAGTTAAAAGCAAAGTAAAAAAAGATTTATTGTCAGCAAGAATCCAAAAATATGTTGACAATAACATTTGATATTTCTTACAAAAGCCTCGCCCGTTGTGGTGAGGTTTTTTTTATTTTACCATAACAACAGTTGAATGAAAGCCTGTTGAAAATGACGTTGTCTTGCCCCGAAAATCATAGAAACTTGTAGTAGTGGATGCGGATTATTGGGATTTTATGTCTTCATATCCGTCCGCCGTCAAGACTGAATGACGTTTGTAGTGAAAGGAGGGTCTCTGATATGAACAGTCTTGTAAAACAGTCTAAGCTTCATGCAGCTTGTAACAAGATGATGGGTGTTGCGGCTGGCACAAGTACAGTGTTAATGGGAATGGCTACCGCCTATGCGTCTAACCCTTTTGGAAGCGCTGAAACGTCCATCAAAAACCTTTTTGATTTTTTGCAATCTACACTTACGAATGTGGCCACGCCAATCGCAGGTTGCGCACTTATCTTCTGTTTCCTTATGACAGTTATGTCTCAGGACCAAAAACAGGTTGAAAAGTATCGTAACTGGACAAGCCGCGTTTTTTTGGCCATGATTGGTATTTTTGCCGTAGATTTTGTTATTAAACTGGCAGAAACTATCGGTAAATCATTCTAAAAAACGCAAAATGACACTTTGCAAAACACCCCACTGAAAAGCGTCGCTCCCCAGAGGGGCGGCGTTTTTTTAGTGAACATAGTATAAATGAAAGGAGAGGATTCCCATTGTCAATGCAGCAACGAAAAAGAAAAAGAAATAATCGACAGATGTTGTTCCCCGTCTGTATGATTGTAGCTGCTATAGTCGGAATTCAGCCTGCCTTTGCAGGAGCAACCGCGGATTTGCTAATGTCCATTCTTGGTATCATCATCACTGCCATTTCGGGTATCATTATTGGTATTCTTGAAATTATCTTGAATATTCTTTTACTTATAATGGCAACAAACGTTAGTGACCTTGAAGCATGGGGCTTACTGGCTGGATTCGATTCATTTAGTGGAATTATAAGGGCTATTGCAATTGGCATTGCAAGCCTTGTAGTATTGTGGCAATTAACCACCATTTTGTTTGGACCATACTTGGACGCAAAACAGGAAAAGTCGGTTGGTTCAATTTTTGCTCGAACGCTTATTTTTATTCCACTTACCTATGTTATTCAGCCTATTGCCTTTACTGCATTTTCAGAAATGCAAAAAATTTACACAGCGATACTAGATGGCTACTGGGCTGCATCAGGCACTGGGTTTGTTATCCAGCTTTCAAATCAAATCAATGTGGATACATTCCTTAAAGATATGTTAACAACGGCCGCATCTGGGGCTACTCCCGTTAGCGCGGCTCTCGCGATTTTTGACGGTCTCTCGGCAGCATTTCAAGCAATGATTTCAACAATTATTGCAACAGGATTCATGGTTTTGATTCTATGGAATATGTTGAAACTCATTTTTGAAATTGTACAGAGATTTGTTATCATGATTGTCTATGTGTATCTTTCCCCGCTTGCGGCAGCTTGCGGCGTAGTTGGAAATGGAGAAATCCCTAAAAAGAGTCTGGCAGTTTTTATCAGCTCCGGTGTTCTTTGGATTTTGAATGTCTGGTGCGTAGGTGTTGGATGTTCTTTGATTAAAGCATATGGTACAAGTATGACCAATGGTATTATGGGTGTATTTACATGGGGGTTTGTAACGTATGGCTTTTTGAAAATCGCACAACAGCTTGATGATGTTTTTAATGCTGTTGGGGCAACGAATGTAAGATTGAGCGGAAGCCTGCTGGACGACCTATTATCCCTTAAACATTTGCCGGATATGGCAGCAAATGCTGTGACTGGTGCAACCAACGCATATAAAGCAATTGGTAATAAAATCGCAAATGGCGTGACAGGAAAAAACCCTGCCAGCCCAGTTTCCCCAAGCAATGCAGTAGGAAAAACAATCAGTGGTAGAAATGGAGCTTCTGGAATTACTACTATGGGCAGCAACAAAACACCTGTTCCAGCTAAAGGTTCACCGCAGACTACTCCAGTTAAAACTCAAAATGGCCTACCCAAAGAGGGAAATTCCACCTCTTCTCTTGCAGCTAGAAAAGACGTTGCAAACAAACAAATTAAAGGGCTTGACAATGCTTTGAATATGTCGCCTGATTCTGAAGAAAAAGCTGAAAAACTCAAAAAACTTCATGACGCAGACCCCAATATATTCAACAAACCTGAAGTTAAAAACTGGATGGGGGAAAATCAGCTTGGTCTCGATAAGGATAAACAAGCTCTTGTGAACGCTGGATATAATCCAGAGTCTGGAGAAATGTTTGGTGTTGTTGCCACCGATAAAGGTAACGGAAAAATTGCTCTTGATAAAGTTTCCGATTTAGAAAATACTCGTTCGGGCGCTGGAAACGAACGCGCAATCAACGCTCAGCAGTCTTCTCTTAGTGCAGAACGAGCAAAAGCTGGAGAGGTTCAGCGTGCAGGAGATTTCACTGGAAACAAAACCAACGGCGCAAATGCAGCGACATTTGGTTATACGGATTCTAATGGCATTCAGCACACGGCTTACCTTGAGCGCACCAATTCTGCGGATGCAGCAAATGGTGAGTTCAGAATGAAAACAGACAGCGGAGATATGGCGACAATAAGTGCACCTAAAGATATGCCTGCGACAAATGTTGCAGGGGTTATCAATGGCTCTGCAAGTTCTGATGTTAAAGACGCATACTCCAAATTCCAAGCTCAGGCAAAACCTTATGGTAAAGTTTCTGCAACAAGTGCTACTACAGCAGCAGCAAGCCTTGGAATAGATACCAATGCTGGCGGAAGCATAGCAGCGGCTATGTCTGGGGAACAGACAACAGGTAATAGTGGCTTTGATTTTGCAACCTTTAATTATACAGATAAAGATGGCGTACAGCATACCGCTCAGATGGAAAGACTCAACACACCGAGTAGTGACCACAGCGAATTTAAGATGGTTCTTGACGATGGAAGAGAGCCTGTTATCAACGCGCCTAAGGGCGCTTCGGCTCATGATGTTGCAAGCATGGTAAACGGAACCGCAAGTGCAAGCGTACGAGACTCCTTCAACAACTATCATGCTGATGGCCCTGGAATTGTAAACGCTCAGGCAGCAACAAATGTTGATGCAAGCATGGGTGGAAGCGTAATGAGCGGCACTGCCTTTGAGAACAGCCCCAATACAGTTGCTACAATCTCTGGAGCATCTGGGAAAAGCGCAGTATCTTTGGAACGTATTGAACGTGGAACAGCTCCTGACGGAAACGATGTTTGGTCCGCAACAAAAGATGGAGTTGAAATCGGCCACATGGAAGTCGAAAAAGATACCGGTGCGGCAGAAGTTATGTCTCGTGTCATGAACGACACAAGCGATGATTTTGCTTCTGTCCGTAGTAATGCAGGATTGGATACAGACAATCCGTATGTGTCGTTCTCTCGCAGTTCTTCTCCGGTAGGCCCAGAACCTATGCATTGTGATATTGAGCCTAATACTTCCGGCACAAGAACAAACGGAAGTACATGGCACAGCTTCGGAGAAATTGGCTTTGGAACAGATGACAGCGGTCACGAACAGGTCAGCTTCAATTACAATGCACAGGGCGACCACGGCCTGTTTATACCTGCCTCAGCAAAGATTACCGATACCGGTCTGGAGGTCTTCAGCGAAGTTTCTGGACCTGACAAAGACGGAATTATCGACGTTGCCGCAACTGGAAAAGTGTACGATGTATCTGGCGAAGGCATCAATGGAGGTAGCGTGAGAATTGTTGTGGATAACAAGGCCAGCGTAGAAGATATCGCTTCTGCGGTATTGGCTGGCGGAGGCGCTGCATCCAGCATTTCCGGCGTCGAAAATATTCGTAAAGCTATGGGAATCACAGAAACCATGAACCCTGGCAGCGAAAGCGCTCTTAAGAGATTCTTTAACGCAGCCAGAAACAAATCTCGCACAAACAATAAGGACAATCCTGTTGATGCGGAATAACATCTTTGGTCAGAGCCCTTGTAAAAGGGCTCTGACTTGCCTCACGAAACAGCAGCCTCTACGTGGCGCGAGGTAGAAACGCATATATGCGGCCAATGCTGGATTTATTCTTTACAAAGGAGAGTGACAACTATTGCGCTTTAATAGAGAAACACAGGCGGATAGAGCAGCAAAGAACTTTGCAAAAAAGCAAGTCAATAAAGCTGTAAAAAAGCATGGAAAAAAAACTGCAAAAGCCGCAGGGAAAGCGGCATCAGCGGTAACCCAAAAAATCATTGCAATGCTGGCCGGCGCTCTTGGAGGCCCTATCGGTCTCACGCTTTTTGCAGCAATATTTGTCCTTATCTTACTCCCGAGCATGATTTTTGGGTCTGGATTTGGGACCGACAGCAAATATGACCCTGATGACCTGAACAATACTTCGGTTGGCTCATCTTGGGAAGATGATGCGGAGCTTGCTATTGAAGAGCGATATAAAGACTTAAAAATTGCTAACTTCTGGGGCGACCTTGGTGCATTCTTTACAACTGGACAATGGGGACAAGCTGGAACTCGCTTTGAGACAGAATTTGCAAACGCAAAAGACGCTGACGAGCAGGGAACAAACGGATATTTTAGCTCTTCTAACAGGCTGATTGCTATTATCAATGAAGCGTTTAGACTCTCATTGACAAATAGCCGAATTAAGCAAGAAGCCATTGCTATGGCTAATCAGGCTGTCCCTGAAATAGATAATGAAATTCGAACAGGAGCCGCCACGAAAAGACCGGAGGATGTGAGCCCTTCTGATTATCATGTAACGATAAATGTTGAGGCACATCCAAACCTCAGTATGGACCAAAATTTCATTGATGAATCATGCTATGCTTTGGCGGCCGCATCAGGAGCGGTCAATAATGATGACGGGTATGCCACAGGAACAAGAGAAGTATTAGATAAAGTGTTTTCGTTTACAGGTCTTGACTGGAACCTTGACCAAGAGATTTGTTGGGAAGCATCTGTATCTTCAGAGATTTCTAACCTCATAAAAACACCGTACACGATATATTTTTATACCGATGATATGGGCGTGGAAACAATGTGTGAGTCTTATGAGGCTATTCCTATTCCTTATCGAGACACAGCGAGAAGTGAAATCCACTATAAAGCGAGTGTGGAAGCAACTGTATACTACACTATTGCGCTTTCTCCTAACTACAAAGATATTATCAACGAGAGGTGCGGCATTGAAGACACTTTGCCCGCCGATGCTCCGGCTTACGAGGTCACACAAAAAGAGCAAGTAAGCAACAACGCACTGGAACTCGTAAAGTTCTACGGCTTAGCTGGCGGAGGCTCAGCTGAAATTGGAGAAGCTGGCCTTCCGTTGCCAAGAGGCTCTTATTATATTTCATCCAGATTTGGATGGAGAACTCTGTACGGTAGACCAGATTACCACCAAGGTATTGACCTTGCATCTGCGATGGGAACACCCATCTACGCTGCAAAAGACGGCACCTGTACCGTCCCGGCATATGATGGTGACGGATACGGAAACTATGTAACCGTCGACCATGGAGGCGGTCTCCAGACGCGATACGCACATATGTCAATGGTTGCTGTGACAAACGGACAAACCGTTACTGCCGGAGAAGTTATTGGCTATGTCGGTAGCACAGGAAACAGTACAGGCCCTCACCTACATTTCGAGGTAATCGTGGGTGGAACAAAAACTGACCCACTGAGCACAGAACTCGGGCCGCTTATCGAAGATGCCCAGAGATAAAAGGAGATGAGTGTATGAAAAAAGTCGTTTTTTTTGCGGCGATTTTGTCCGTAATCGCATTAGTGATTTTCATTATTGTGCTTATTGCCACAGATAAAACCGCGACGGAGGAAGATTTTTCTTCCACATTGCCGGATAGCGTCTCATCGAGCGTTAAATCGGAAGAGCCCGAGCGGCCGATATTTGAAGAAATCCTTTTCGACACAACCCCTACAATGTACGGAAAAACGGACTATTTTTCCGTAGAGGCCGGTATCGAAATCATGAAACTTGAAGAAGATTTTTTACAACTTGAGCCGATGGTTAATGAGGACGGAACCCCATGCAAATACTACCTCGGCCATCAGATTTACAAGTCCAATACAAACGGAGAAAAATATATTCTCTCTGGGAACAAAATTCTTGCCATTTCCTTTGAACCAGATTCTCTTGGTAATGGATATGTGAGAGAGGAAAATACTGGGAAAAGAATTCATATGTTTGGCAACACTTCCGACCTCAATAATTTTCAGGATGAATGGGATGCTGGACAGAGGATTTTGTCAGGAAAAACAGAAATCCCTGAGAATTCCATTATTTTTGATGGGGCATTAACCCCATATACTTTCGAAAGAAAAAATGGCACAATGTATATCGACCTGAGCGAACTAGCGCCGTATATTAGCCCTGAAATTTACTATGATGAATTGATGGGTTACATTGATATATACGTCAACGATTTTTCTACTGTAAGAATTCCGACAACAGCCGCAAACTCGATGATGAGAAAAACATATGGCGTCGTTGGGGACAACTTTGAGTTTAGAAGCTGGAACGGAGAAAAATTCACAGCATGGGGACCGGTGCTTGATGCACTCCATCCCCAAATTAGTATCGAAGATGCCAGTATGATGTTTGGTTGGAAGATGTATACAAACGGTACGGCCTTAAGCATTGTTACTGACCCACTGAACGTCACCCCATTGGCCGCAATCAAAGAAAGCGGCGACCTAGGTATTAGAATCGTACTCAAAGTCGGAGACGATGGCCTCAGATATATCTGTGCTTATGACACGGCCGGCAATCTGATGTGGAAAAAGCCATTTAATGAGTCTGCCATTTCCGAGGAAACTGACTTTTCTCTTGAACAAAAAGATGGCATTATCGAAAGTGACAACGATATTGTCGCAAGTGAAAATAGCAAAGATATCGTCACAAATGAATACGATGAAAATGCCGCGATAAGCAGTGAACCTGCAAACAACTAAAAGAAAAAACCAGGCCGAAGCCTGGTTTTTTCTTGTTCTTCCCCGAAAATCGCAGAAAATTATGTTAAAAGGAGGTAATATTTTTGAGAATTAGAAAAACAGACGACCATGAGAATTTGTTTGAAAAATATCAAAACAATGGTATCGCACGTATTCTGGAGTTTGCAAAGTCTGATGACCCAAAGTGCAAAGTAGCACTTATTGTGGCAGGAATTCTAATTCTAGCCATTGCTGCTTACCTATCCGGTTATGTGACCGTTCTGATGGATATCAATATTCCGGGAGCAGAAAAATTCAATCACTCTCCCTTCTTCTATATATTCAAGGCATTCACCTCCTTGAATGGAATCATAACAATTTTCCTTTTGTTGGGAGCGATGGCCGGACTAGCCTTTGTTTTGCTCAGAAAAAACAGCGAATTGAATGTTATCAAAGGAATTGATTCCCGAGGTGTCAACTATTCTGAAGCCGGAACATACGGAACTGCCGAATGGATGAGCAGAAAGGAAGCAAAAGAAGAGTACGAGATAGGCCATATCGACAATGTGAGAGGGGTTATCCTCGGCCAGTATACCGACAAGGGAAAAGAATGCATCTGTTTGCCAGAAGATACAAAGGGAAACAGAAATATCCTCATTCTCGGCTCTCCCGGTACAGGTAAATCATTCTGTTATGTTCGCAATGCTGTTTTCCAGGCAATTGTACGCGGAGAAAGCGTAGTGATTACCGACCCAAAAGGCGAACTGTATGAAAGCACCGCTGAAAAACTTCGAGAATGCGGATATGATGTATTTGTCTTCAATCTCGTAAATCCCATTAGAAGTGATGCATGGGATTGCCTATCTGAAATCTATGACCCTGAAACGGGAGACATTAGTGAAATCCGTGTTGCAGAATTTGTGGATGCCATTATGAAGAACACCACAGATGGGCCAGAAGACTCTTTCTGGGGAGGTGGTGAATCAAACCTGATGAAAGCTGTTGTTATGTTCTGTGCATGGCGTAAAGAAGTCGACCTGAAAAATTTGTATGAGCAAGAAGGAAAAAGTTTGTATACCAAGGTCAAGCATCTATTTCGAGAAGATGAAGGAAAGAAAATTCTCGATATCCTTTCTTCAAAAGACCAAAACGTTCACATGAATGACCGGAAAACGGCAATGCGTCTTTTGATTAAACTGGCAGAAGGAGAAGAAAACACAGAAGCTTACATGGAACGCATCAACTGCGAGGCATCACCGTGTGACATGTCGTCAATTTACCATATGCTGGTAACAAGTGACATTAAAGCTTTTGAAGAAAAGTTTAAAGCGGTTCCTGTAAGCCATCCGGCTGGAATTGCGTGGTCCATCTTTAAAAATAGCCCTGATGGAACTCGTCCTAACATGGTGCAAGGACTTTCGCAGCGTCTTCAGCTGTTCCAGATGCGTGATATTCGACGCATCACAACAAACAAAGACATCAATTTCGAAAACCTTGGTACAAAGAAAACGGCTTTGTTCTGTATCATCAGCGATAAGAGTACGGCTATGAGAGCCTTGACATCTTTGTTCTTTACGTTCTTGTTCAAAGACGTATCTGACGCGGCTGACCGTTATGGCCCCAAAAACAGATTGCCGGTTAACGTAATCTGTGACGAGTTCGCAAACTTGGGTACAATTCCGAGTTTTGATGTAACAATCAGTACCGTCCGCTCACGCAAAATCAACATTTCAATCATCTTGCAGTCTGTAATGCAGCTTGCTAAAAACTATGCAGAAGCCGGAGAAACCATTATCAGCTGCTGTGATACCATTCTTTTTCTAGGATGTAATGACACCGAAACAGCAGAGTTTATCTCAAATCTGTCTGGGGTCGCTTCTATTCGCGTTCTATCTACCAAAGATAGTCGCAATACATCACTTGGAAACAGAGCTATTTTCCAAGGATATCAGATTGGTGAAGGTGATGGTAAGCGCAATCTGCTGAACCCTGATGAAGTTCGTAGATTACCGCGCGAAGATGTAATTATTTATCACAATGGGCGTAACATTTTGCAAGCTCACCGCTGCGGTTTTATCGAACACAGATTTTTCCGCGAAGGTCTTCCAGCGGAAGTGCATCTTCGTGATTATCCGCTTGCAAGCCAGAAATACAGTTTAACAGAAGGATTAGATGCCTTTTTGCAAGCGGATATCAGCAATATGAGAATAAGAAACACTGCAATTATTAACAACGAAGCTGCTCAGGAAATCATTGCCCCGAGCAAAAAAAGTCCAGAAAGCAAACCTACTCAGCAACAGAAAATTATTGATGAGAACGCTTTCGATTTCTAACATTTTATAGCTTAAAACTTCTCGCTGCCCAGAGTTGTTTTAAATAAAACACACAAATACTGAAATAAGGAGAAAAACCATTATGGAAAATAAGGAAAAAGTCGTTCAGGAATCGACAAATAAAATTCCTGCCGAGAACTATTCTCGGACTGAAAAGAACCCTTACACAGGAACCAATATTACAAAACTCGGCCCCGCAATCAGCGACGAAAACGACCTTGTGGTCGCCGAGATGCCTGGCGCAAATCAGCGTACCGAGATTACCAAAATGGAACGTGCAATCAAAGAAGGCAGTATTTGCTATGGCAAAGTTGTTGGTGTTGAGGTTACAAACCACAACGAGGTTCATATCGTTGTAAAGCGTGATACCCTGCGCGTTGTGATTCCAGCCGAAGACTTCTTTACTCACTCTGTCATGAAAGATATGGACAAAGAAAGTGAAGAAGGCAAGTTCATTCGTTACCGTCGCAAGGCAAGCCATATGTTTGGCGCCGCTGTATCTTTCATCCCCAAGGGAATGGGATATGACGATAATGGTGTACCATTCGTTGCTGCGTCTCGCAAGAGCGCTATGGATAAGCTTCAGGAACGTCATTTCTTCGGGCCGAATGCGGATGTTTCCATTGGCAGCGTTGCAAAGGCCAGCATTGTTTCTGTGGGTCCCCGTTATGTAACGGTAGAGTGCCTCGGTCTGGAAGTCGTTATTGGCACCGGCGGTCTTTCTGCGTTTGCCTATATCGAAGACGCCTCTCAGGAATATCATACAGGAGACGGCCTCATCGTTGCGGTGGAAAAACTGGATGTTGACAAGGAGAACCACAAGGTTACGGCAGAGCTGTCTCACGCCCTTGTAGAACGCCTCGAAGCAAAGGTTGAAACCGTGAGCGATAAGATGCTGAACGGCCGCTATATGGCTACCATTGTTGCAGTTTTGCCGAACTACTATGTGGCCATTATTACCGGACTGAAGATTCGTGGTCTAATTCCGGTCAACGGCGGTTACGTTGGAACCGATTCTTTGATTGTTGGTGACAACGTTGTTATGCTTGTCACTGGTATCAATGAGGAAAAGAATCTGGCCATCGGTCGCTGCATGAAGTCCAATTAACTGGCGTAGCCGGCAGGTTCCTACTTGCCGGCCATTTTTATGTTTTTGGCACACAATATATCGCGTGCCCCAAAAAGCGAGGAGGCGCGAGTGCAAGGAGGGACTCGCCCGTGAAAAACAGGGAAATTGAGGCAATTAAAAAGGCCGCAAATGAAATTGCCACTAATGCACATCTATTTTTCCTTGATGAGGAAGATGATGATTGTGCAATTCAATACACATCTGATAATAAGGAAATTATCACAAGATTTTTTTTCGCTTTTCCAGTAAAGAAAAAAACAACAAGCAGAATTATTTTTTCAAGGCTTAAAAAAATTGGTTTGCCAGCTGTTGGATTAGTGAGAATTGCAATAGATGATAACATTGCTGTTATTTACTATGAAAGGCGCATTGACCGACAGTATGGTTATAGAAATCAGGTAAATGCACTTGAGAAGTTTTTTACCCACAACATTTACACTGTCAAGTCTCTTATAAAATTTGAGACGCTTAGAAAATTATAATTGGCTATAGCAGCCAAAACAGAAAGGAGGAACAAAGATGGCTAACGAAAGACGCGAAGACGAATCTTTGAATACGCTTGTAATTCCAGAAAACTTTGTTGATACAGGACGTTGTTTGAATGGCATGTTTAGAACGAGGAATCTGGCAGAAGGGGTCGTCTTTGCCGCTTTACCCGCTTACCTACTCATCAATTCACCTTTGAGTTTAGAACGCAAAATTATTGTTACGGTTGTTGTTGTTGGTATTATCATGGTGCTGTTTATCAATGGCATCAACGGCGATAGCTTTTTGGAATTTATGTACCACATGTTTGTTTATAGAGAAAAAAAACGTGTTGCAAAGTACAATCCCCGTGTAAAAAAAGAAGCAACACCTGGATATCTTACCGAAAACAAATTCGAACTTCCCCGTGATAAAATCATTCGCTTGTATAACGAGTTTATCAATAAAAACAACAGCCAAGACGAAGAGGCGGTTAGCAGAGATATTTACGACCCCATGTACAAAGAGTTCTTTGAAGATGACCTGGGATATGTGGATACTCCTGACGACTTAAAAAGCAAGAAGGAACTTCGCAAAGAAGCAAAGGAAAGAAAGCGTCAGCGGAAAGAAGCTCTTGCCCGTGAGAAGCAGGCAAGAAAAGAAGCTGCCCGCAAACAGGCCAAAGAAACCAAAGAGGAACTTGAGGCTCTGAAACGCAGCTCTCGAGAAAACGATAAAGCAATCAAAAAGGAACGTGCTCGCTTGAAAAAAGAAGAACGCGCCATTGCAAAGAAGAGAAAAAAGGGAGGTGACGCAGAATGAGTAAGAAAAACAAAAACACCGCACCTGAAATGCAGGTCGACAAAAAATATTTGGCGGAGCTTGAGGAAAAGAAAAAAGAGCTTCAAAGAGCCAAAAAACGTCATACAAAAAAATATCTTCGTGAGAAGAAGAGAGAAGAAGAAGAACTGCGCAAAAGACAGGAGCATAAGCTTATTCAATCTACGCAGCTCTCTGTTCCGATTCGAGATGTTCTTCGCGGTGTGGTTATCACTAAGGACGGCCGTTACCTGAAGATTCTCGAGTTTGCTCCTCAGAATTTTCTGATGTTTTCCCATGCAGAGCGCAATCGTATTATTTCATCGTTTCAGTTTATGCTGAAAGCCATTCCCGCAAAGGTTCAGTTTAAGATTTTTAGCCGCAAGGCAAAAACGGAAAGCTTGCTGGCCGCAATGCGCCGCAGTCACGAAACCGAGGACAATGAGCTCTGTCATAAAATGCAGGAAGAGTATATGAACCTCATTAAGGATACGGCTCTCCGCGAAGGTGTTACCCGTAGATTTTTCATAATCATTGAATATACAGACGATGTAGCAACAAACGGAACAGACTTCTTAGCAATTGTAAGTTCTTTGAATATGACTGCTGCCCGTATCAAGAATTATATGGAGCAGGCCGGAAATAGATATATTCCTTCTTGTGAAGACGATAACGGAATCTCTTCCTTGTTGTATGAAATTTTGAACCGTCGCGCATCTGAGGCTGAGTTGTTTTCCGAACGTGCAAGTAAAGTATATAAACACTACACAGAAGCCGAAGGTGTTTCCGAAACCCCGGTCATTCCTGCCACAGAATTTGTGGCTCCGGCATGGATTGACTATAAACATTCGCGCCACATCGCCATTGACGACAAATTTTATACCTTCGGATACTTTGCTGGAGAAGGCTACCCAAACTACGTTGTTGGGGGATGGCTGAGCAGTTTCATTAACGCAAGCGAAGGTATCGACCTTGATATTTTCCTGGAAAAAATTCCAAATTACAAGATTGAAAACACCATTGGCCGCCAAATTCGAAACAACAGAGCAAAACTAAAAGATACATCTGATACTTCAACAGAAGCAACTAATGTAGCAAATTTGGTGCAGTCAGGCTTTTATTTACTTGAGGGCTTGGCAACCGGAGAGGAATTCTACTATGCCAATATTCTTGTAACAGTAACTGCCGACAGCCTTCCAGAACTAAACCGCCGTTACGATGAGTTGGAAAAAATGGCAAAATCTATGGGACTTAAGATGCGTCGCCCAATGTTCCAGATGGAGGAAGCGTTTGAAGCATCATTGCCACTATGTAAAATCACTGGTGATATCAAGCGCAAATCTCGTCACAATATGCTGTCTTCTGGCGCATCATCTCTGTATCCGTTTATCAGCCGTGAATTGCAGGACCCGAATGGAATCATGATGGGTGTTGCAACAGAAAACAATTCCTTAGTTGCAGTGGACGTTTTCGACACTTCGCGTCACGCAAACGCCAACGGCGCCATTCTTGGTAAGTCTGGATATGGAAAAACGTTCACCGCGCAGCTTTTGGCTATCCGTATGCGTTTACAGAACATTCAGACGTTTATCATTACCCCTATCAAGGGTAAAGAAGACTACAAACGCGCCTGCGACCAAATTGATGGCCAGTATATCGCATTGGGGCCCGGTTCTCCGTATTATATCAATGTCCTTGATATTCGTGTACCCGATACAGAAGGATTGCAGAGCCTTGATGGATATGGCGAAGATGACTCTCTTTTGGCAAAAAAAGTTCAGGATTTACACACATTCTTCCATTTGATTGTCAGAGACCTGACTCAGGAAGAAGAACAGATGCTTGATGGCTTTGTCTACAATGTTTACAAAGACTTTGGCATTACTGATGACAACACATCAGTATTCGTTCCTGGAACTAAAATTTACAAAAGATTTCCTCTGCTCGGCGATATTCATAAAGCCATTGAAAACGAACCTGTACTGCGCCGTGTGTACAACATTCTCACCCCTTTGGTAAATGGCTCTCTGTCTGTTTATAACAAGCACACAAATGTGAACCTCGACAATAAATACATTGTCTTTGATATGAACGGCACAAAGGGACAAAATCTGGCACTGTCTATGTTTGTTACTCTGGACTTTGTTTGGTCCAAAATCAAAGAGAACAGACTGGCAAAAAAAGCAGTTTTCATTGACGAGGCATGGCAGCTTATCGGTACGGCTGGCAACGAAATGTCTGCTGAGTACGTGAAGGAAATCTTTAAGACCATCCGTGCTTTTGGCGGTTCGGCATTCGTTATGACGCAGGAAGTAAACGACTTCTTTGCGTTGAAGAATGGCGAATACGGTAAGGCTATCATCAGTAACTCCGACACCAAGATTTGTCTGCACATGGACCGTGTCGACATCGAGCGTATGGTCGATATTATGACACTCACTCCAGAAGAGTTGAAAAAGGTCACCAACTTGCAGCGCGGAAGCGGTCTGGTATTTACAGGGAATACGAAGCTGTTTGTCGACTTTAAAGCTTCGAGTTTTGAAAAGGATGTTATCACTACAGACCCTGAATATCTTCGCAGAAAGCTTAAGGCAAGCAAAGATATTCAGCGTGAGAGGGAAACAGCCGCAGCAACTAATTCCGAAAATACAACCGCACTTCAAGAGAGCACAGATGATGACGTCATCTTGGAAATTGATGATTTTGACGATGTCAAAACCATAAGCAACTATGGCGAATTTGATTTTCTGGATGACAGAAGAGCTCTTTCGGAATTGTCCACTTCCACTTTGGAAAGGCCTGAACAGCATAAAGACGGAGCGGGAACGAAACAGAAAAAAAAGCCCACACTGGAAACTGCAAGCATCGACAGTTTCGATTTTTAAGCACCACTCAAACGCTGCGTTTGCATTTCGTATACGAACGTAAAAAACGACTAAAAGCCTTGATTTTAAAGGTTTTTAAGAAAATTACGAACGTTATTCTAGAGCGCAAAGAGATAATCATCTCAATCTTTTACCAAATCTGTTTTAACGTTCGTAAGTGCATAGAAACACCCTGTGCTACGAACGCCGAAAAATGGCTGTACTACAGGACTTTTCGCGTGCTTACGAACGTATTTTTTTACGAACGATAGGAGGCCGTATTTATGTATAACGAAGTAATTAAGAAACTCTTGCAAAAAATCGAGATTCTTCCTGAGAACCTCGTCGTCATGTATCTGATGAAAGCCTTTAACCTGTCTGAAAATATGGCGCGTCAAGCTGTATACGCTGCATGCCGTAGCCGCACCTGTTACAAAAAAGGCGACTATCTGGCAAGAATGCCCTACATTGAAACAGATAGCTCACTTATCAAAAAAGCAGCCGCATTCCGACTGGTTATTGAATTTTTGCCGGATAGTCAGGATTTTAATGTTGGATACAGCCCTTGGTTGGTGTCTTTCCTTCGTGGAAATAATCTTGTTCAGGTATGTTACATTGAGCGCAATATGGAGCTCGTTTCCAGCATGATGATTACAGAAAAAGCAATCCCGAAAGACGAGCGCGCATCCATCAAGCGCATTGCTATTGTTGAAAACGGCAGCGATATTTCTAAAGTAAAGAACGCCGGCTTTGCGTATTTCTGCACTGTCGATACTGATTTTTCTTTGAAAATTGTTGCCAAAAACAGCGATTTAGAGAGCGCATGGGCAGATGTCCCCGAAAACTAAAAACAGGGCTTCAAACGATGTATCAGGGCTTATAAATGAACTTTTAAACCCTGATACATCGTTGATTCCCTCACACCTCCCAAATAATAGCTCACCGCAAAACCTCGAGGTCGCTCCAGAAACGTGTGCCAAGATACATTCTATGGCAGACAAAATCAATGTGATTGCCAAAAAATTAAGCAACAACACGCCTATATTCGTAGCAGAAAACATCCTGTATAATTTGGTTTCCGAAATATCTATACTGGATATGACCGTTCGCGCATGTCTCCTTGAAAAAAGAAATGATGGCTTTTTCGAAAGAGAAAAAGAACTCGTTAAAGGCTCTTACATTCATGTCTCCATCCCAGCAAATGCGATTATTCGAGTAACAATACCACCCCTTGTTGGACGCCGATTCAAAGGTTCATACAACATTTATTGGAAACTCAAATTGGCTCTTGCGCAGTTTGAAAGGAACCATAAATTCTCTCGGCCGGAGGGAGAAAAGCTAGTTCTGATTTACAAAAGATACTCAATAAATCTTGCTGTAGGGCATACTTGCGACAACGATAATTGGGAGATGAAAAGAACCACAAATGCTATTTCTGAAGCATTGAATTATTCTGACAATTCTGAGCACTTTTCGATGGTCTATACGACAGTGCAAAGCGATACAGATTGTGTTGAAGCCACTGTGATTAAGCAGAAAGATATGATGTTGTTTCTTGATTATCTTTCTGAAGCGAAGCCGGAAAAGAACATTTTTATAGACGCGAAATAGTACACTTTTTTGAGCGCTTTTCAAGGGGTGTGAAAAAGTGTACTAATTCGTTACAAAGAAGCTTGATTTTAAGCGGGTTTGTCGACCAAAAACTTTTCTGCTTTGTAAAAACTAAAACAACTCATTGCGTTAATGCTGGGGGACAAGGAAATCCCCCTATAGCCCACAACGATGAATTGTTTACATGGTTCTCCACCCATGTTCTGAAAGACCTTTTAACCAAAGTACGCTCAATTAGCCACATATCATCAATACTATAGACCACGCTATTTTCTACTCGCTTTTTCCAGTTTACAAACACCCCGTTAAACAAAAGAAGTAACCCCCCCTCGTATACAGCTCACCACAAGGAACGTGACATTTAGCCAACCGGTCGATACCAACAAACCGTCTGCCAGCCCCCCTCCGGGCAAAGGACAAAACCCAAGTTGAGAGGTATATGAACCAAAAGCAACCCACGCTCCATATGAGGGCTTATATGGGCCCCTTTGCCTAATAATGAATCGTACTTAATACTTCAACCCAACACGAAAGAATACATATGCCATTCTCATAAGAACATTGGTGACAAGTTCAATAGGGAAAAGCGAACGCCGTTCTCTTCACATGGCTTAAGGGTTTATTAAACAAGAAAGCAACTGGCGCCGTTCAAAGGTGCTTCCTCGATATATCCTCTCTCTTTTGTCATTAAAAGAGAAAGGGCATCCAAACAATACACGCCCATAAAAGGGCACCCGACACTATAAGAAAGGAGAACCACAATGGGATTTTACAAAGACAGCCTTGGGGTCGAAATCCTTCGATATCTAAACCACGCAGGGCAGGTGCCGAGGAAAAACCTCTACACCCCGTTTATTGGATACGCATACAGATACTATGCGCGTGTTGTGAAGCAGCTGATAGAAGAAGGATACCTGTCTGTAACAAGATATAATCGCGTGAATTGCGTAGCCATTACAGACAAAGGAAAAGCGCAGCTCACCGATTTGTTTTCAGAAGATGAAGAGATGAGCAGGAATATCCAGGAGGAAAAAAAGACAGCTTATACTCCTAAACAAAAAAAAAGACAGAAGCTTGTGGCTGACATGGAAGGTCTTTGTCAGGCAAACGGCTTTTGGACAAGCGCAGCAGACAAGCCCAGCCTTATCACGTTGATGAAGGGCACCAAGGAAACGAAAGACGAAAGCTTTTTTGAAGAGGCTGTAAATAATGGCGTCTATTACTCTATGGGTGAAATTAGAAGCGCGTATATAGAGATTATCGGGAAAAACGAGATTGCGAACTGGACGCGCCTTATCGGAGTCTTATTCTTTAAAGGGCACCTGTCGTTTCTATATTCGGTTGACAAAGCTCTTATTAAATGGATGGCAACAAATGAGCAACGTTCTGTTGATTTCATTATTAACTTTTTGAAAATGTCTGCGGTCATCACAAAGTACATTCATTTTTTTGACCATCCCACATGTATTGTGTGCGGCGAAGGGATGACAATGGTTCCAAAACTTGTAACCGGGAGAAAATGGGGAAGAACCGACGGAGACGCAAACTCTGAAAGATACAAGGCGAAATTTGCATCTACTCATATAAACTCTCACAATCTCAGCAAGGTGTTCTGCACAGCATATTATGTCCCCTGCAACAAAGCGGGAGTGGACATCTTCAGGCTGGCCTCGATATTGTCTGAACCTGTAAGGGAACGCGCAGCCAATTCGTGGTTTACCAATGTTCAGACGGCTATGAGACTTAACACATTAAGTTATCATCAAGGCGTCACCACAAACGGAAAGCACGAAAGGGTTGTTTATATTCCTTGTGTTGATTTGATTGAACTTGACTTCCTCAAGAAACAAAACACCCCCTGCCACATCGTAACACCAAAGGGCACCCAGCAGGCAATTGCCAGAACGCTTGGTCCACTGGTGTTGTCAATTCGAAGCCTCGAAGGAGAAAAGCTGAGATACAAACAGTATGACGAGTATGGGGCTCCAGTCAACTTTAGCCCTTAACGGTCTCGCTATAATACGAAAAACGCAGAAAATAATATTGAGTTGCTTATGGCCATAGACACGGCCGAGAATAAAAACCCTTGCGCAGCCAATTTGCGCAGGGCACCCATAGGAGGTACAGCAATGAGCAAAAGTGACAATCAACAAAACTTTGAATATTATCCTTTCCGCTTAACCGGATGTTCCTTTGCTGATTTTGCAGCGACATTCCAGGAAATGGAAGGGTGCGAAATCGGAAAAATGTTTGTTTTCGATGTAGATAATCCTGAAAAGGCAGAAAGCCTAAACGCTAATAAAGCCGTCATCGAAAAAGCCTCTGCCGACCCATGTGTAAATATCAACGTGAACGGGTCATATTACGGCAAACCAGTTTCATTTCTGTTTACATGCGGAATTTTGATGGCCACAGATTACGAAACGAACCCCGATTCAGTAAAAGCAATGATTGCTGATGTTTGCGAGCACCTGGCCTAACCCCCAACAGGGGGATACATAAAAATCAAAAAAAAGAAAGGAGGCTTGCTTATGATTGCCCTCAGAATATGCAGACGTTGCAGAAAAGAGTTCGAAGCTGAAGTTAGTGTAGATGGAAACATTTATTGTGAAAGATGCCGCGACCTTATGAGCTTCATCGAAGATAAAGAGAGATACTGGGATGAAGATAATTCTGTTCCGGCTCAAGAAGAACTCTCAACTGTAGACGATGCTTTGCTGGCAGGAATTCAGAAAAACCTTCGGGCACACTCAATCAAGGGGATAAATATCGACAGCGGTCGTTCTTTCAGGAGTTCGTCCTCAAAGAAAGCTCTACCAGTCAAGTCCACAAAGAATTCATACAGCAACCCAATAGACCCGGAAACATTAGCCTTTTTGGACTCTATGGAAATTGATATAGAAAGATAAAGTGTTGCTCGCAGTACTTTTTGTTGAAAGTGAACAATTAGGACTAAATATGATATAATATAAGAAAATCAAAAAAAGGGAGGGAGGTGAGATTCGTCCAATCAATATAACCGCAGAAAAGCATTCAAGCGGTTGCGAAATTTCTCAAGAAGCTTCAATCGGTAACCGACGGTAACCGACGTGTCTATCGAACAAGCAGAAAACCTCCATAATGGTATAGAAACGGACGCCAGTATCTGAAAGACGGCGCCGTTGTTTAGCCCCATCCCACGCAACAAATGTTGCGCGCTACGGCCGAAAAACTTACTGCTTACGAAAACACAAAACCGTTTCCGACAGAAATAGGCAAACTTCAAGAACAAAGGAGAATGAAAAGAAATGGATAACGAACTCTTCTATCGAATAAAGAAGGACCTCTGTCAATGGGACCCAGTCGACCTGGTCACCATCACATCAGAACACGAGTACGATATCGAGTGTAAGGCCATCGCATCAGAACTTCAACCAGGAATGGGGGTGTTTCAAATCGCAACCATAATCCGCGATGTCCTTATGAAACATTTCGGGGATATTCTCCCTGCAAACAAAAAAGAATTCAAAAACACCAGCTTTCCAAAAGCTGCCGACGGCGAGTTCTCTCGCCGATGCATCTCAATGGCGAAAGATGTGCGCGCATACGTATAACTTCACACAGAAGACCACGGACTTCATCTTTATGATGAGTTCGTGGCTTCTTTCGTTTAAGGGAGTATCCATTCAAATAAAACAACAAATTCATAAAAGAAAGGAATAAAAAGCAATGAAGCTAACAGTAAAAAGCGTATCCACGACGGAACAGTAACAGACACATTCCAATTGGAGCCAGCATTCCTGATGAATGGGAAAATCTCTCCAAGTGGCAGCGGGAGTACGACAATGGTTTTCAATGGCATGCGGTTAAGCCATGTAGGTTCTGAGTGGGCTATCATCGACTTTGTGTACCCGTTGACTATATCCGAAAATCAAAGACAATATCAAGTATCCTAATAATACAAAAGCAGTTTGGAGCAACGGAATTGAAGCTCTGGGCTGCTTTTTTAGGATAATATATATTCTCGGGAGGAAAATATGAAAATCATCAGAAACGGACAAGAATGGGAATTGACCCCCGCTGAACTGAGAGAAGCTTTCGAAGAGCAACGGAAAGAATACCTTAAGGAGGATGCTGTAAGCCAATTGTGCTTTCACGCCCTTGAAGGCGATTCCGAAGGAATAGACGAAGCAGCTATGGGGGCGTTCAAACGAAGGTATGGTATCGACTTCTCTGAGCTCCTGAACGAAGATTCCAAATTCTATATGGTAAAACGTATCATGGAAAAGTTCGAGAAAAACAGCAGCTGCAACGAAGCTGAGAATATCACCTACGAAACGATTGTCGAAGAGCTTCTTCGTGAGCTCGGAACAACGCAATCCCAAAAGCGTTTGCCCCAAAGTATCACACTGAAAGACCCCAGTGTCATTGGGCAGTTTGAAATGTGGGGCAAGGAAGAGTGGTGCGTTGAAGGTGAGGGAAGCGAGGCGTACCTCAACTTCTACATCCCTGTGACCTTTGATGCAAATAAGGCTTTTGGCCTGAATATCCAAGCAGCCGAAACCGATGACTATATCAATGTGTATCTGAACTGGTATCCTCAAACAGACAGCGTAGAGCTTATCGTCTGTTACGTGGCGCCGGATGCAGATAAGGCTTATGAAGTAGTTCTGACGGATGACCAGAAGGAAGAACTGAAAAGAATTCTTCCCGAAATCTGCAATGCAGCCTATGGCAGCACCAACCGTGAGCTTTGGGAAAAAGCTGTACAAGAAAAAATGATTTAAAAGCACGCAAGCCGGCCCATTCCGTGGGTTGGCTTTTTGTGTGTACAAAAAGGACAAAATATGATATAATATCATAAAAGCACAAGAAAGGGGTGTTATCCATTGGGCGTTCCAAAAGAAAATGGTTTTCCGAGACCGCTTTCACATAAAGGGATTTTAAGCAAAAACCATCAACCGGTTTGGGTAATCATTGCAGGGACGAAAGGTGTTTTGTCTTCATGGGCATTGATAGACGTAAACACAAAAGCGGGCGAAATAAGAATTATTTTACCAAGCTTGAATGTATACGTTGTCCCTTTGGCAAACAATTCTCACTATCTGTTTGCCGATATGGAGGTTCTGATTTTTGACCAACCGGTTCAGTCGGACGGAAATCCTTATATTATGTATTCCTGAAAGGATTGCAATATGAACAAGCTCGAAATTGATGTTATGTCCCGTGCCGAAATGGACAGAAGATTGCGAGCAGGAGAAATTCCTGGTGGCTCAGCTATTATCTCAATCTCCACACCGGAAGTAAGCTATCGGCCGCTGCCATTTCATCTTTGCGACAGGTGCGTGGTTCTGGAAGAGCAGTTCGATGATGTAGACACAAAGCGAAACGACCTGGTTCCAATGAGTGCAGAAGATGCTGCCCGTATCGTTAATTTCGTCAACACAAATAATGGAAAACCGATATTCATTCATTGCGATGCCGGCCAGTCAAGAAGCGCCGGCGTCGCTGCCGCCATCTCAAAGTTTATAAGCGGGGAAGACGATAGGTTTTTCAGAGGAATATATACCCCAAACATGAATTGCTACTCCAAAGTCCTTTCGGCCTTCTATGACACTCTTTGATAAATAGCGCTCTGTATAACGGGCGCTTTTTTTATTGCCAATCCCCGAAATACCAATATGATAATTCCATTAAATAATAAAAGACTTGTTGTGAGGAACGAAATTACAGCAAGTCTTTTTTGCGAAATGAGGTGAAAAAATGGAAATCATGTATCGAACAGAATCCTTTTCAGGAGCCGAGATAAGAGATGTGACAGACATAATCTGTTATGAGGTTTCTGAGCTGGGAAACACGGATATCCTTGAAACCCTATCCCAAGGACTTCTCAAGGAAACTCCATGTGGCAAAAAAGCGGAGAATCTCATTGAGTGTGTTGCTCTGAACGGAACAGCTCCTGATATTCAAGTCCGTGAATTTTGCGCTGAGATGCTACAGGTCATAAAAGAAAAAACAGGCAAAGCCATCCAGTACGCATTGTGGCTTGTAAGCAAAGAAGATGTGCTGAACAACTTCTGGCGCTGGGCGAACGGTGCGTACCAGGACAATGACCCGTGCCCGGACCCTGAGCCTTGGGACATTGACGCCTATGAAATTGGGCCTGTGATTTTGTCAGAAAGCGATGGGGATGGCGGTACGCTATATGGCTATGAACAGTATCCTGTTCCGATTGACCCCAAGCAGTGGTTCTCCAGCTTTCTGGAAGACCGAACCTGAAACACAAACATAAAGGAGAAATGGAAAATGTTTATTTTGAAAGAAACGGAAAACTCTGATGTGCGCTGCGGAAGCGTTATCACCAATTTTGAAACCATGGATAAAGCGCAGCAAAGAATGCGAGAGCTGTACCAGAAGACCGTCGATATCATGGGCGGCAACTTTGATGCAGAAGAGGATGAAGAATGCTGTCCCGAAAATCAGAGATGGGCAACTATTTCTGCAATGTCGGCGCATATCCAAAACTGCATGGATACGTATGACTGGGAAATCATCGAGGACCCCGAATGGGTCAAAAAGAAAAACTACCGAGATGAGGACACGGGCGTAACGGACAAGGATTTCCAGGAATTGTTTCTGGGCGACAAAGTCGTTCTGTTGGACAGATTCCACGGAACGGTTGTCTTCGAAAGCGGCGCCTACGGAATTGGATTTGACATTGAGAATACCCTTGACTGGGATTATATCGAAAGCCAAATCAAACCGGTCACTGGTTGCGATAACCAGCCCGCATTTTGCAAAAACGACAACTTCGTTTCTCTGTGGGAGCTCCTGTGGAACTTCAACTGCGAAGATGACGTGTGTGTAGTGCTCGTAAAAGACATGGAGGAGTAATGATGACGACATACAAAGCAATCACCAAAACAAACCATTTCCATGTAACGGATGCTGAAAAGCTGAAGGATATCGTAAGCCGCATGCATTGCAACTCCAAAGTCACTCTCGTGGAGGATGAACAAGGTCAAAACACCTATACAATCTGGGCTTACTCAGACATCCAAGGTGTTTACACGGACGAAAATTCCCCAAGCGATATTGCAGGGTCTGACTTCGGGTTGCTGACGGCCGAGCTTCAAACCATCCTTCCTGAAAGGGAGGCGCTTATTCTGTTTGAGCTCGGGACCGAATCGCTGCGATATCTTACGGCGACTGCAACAATCGTCACGCGCAACGAGGTCAAGCAAATCGACCTGGTAAACGGCGCTTTCAATATGGCGCGGAAAATCCTTGGTAATCCCATGTGGGAAACCCAGATTGACAACTGAAAATAAGGAGAAAAAGACATGCTTAATCCCGGATGCAAAAACTGTACCGTAAAAAACTGCGACACCCTTCAATATCGCGGCAGCCGTTGTGCAGCCCTGCGAGACAAATTGGGTCTGGGTGACCCGGACGAATCAACGCCTTACGACCTCGAGTACAAAGGAGTCCGTTGTGTGGAGGTAAACTGGGAAAAACAGGTCTTCACCTTCGTGACAAACGGCAAAAAGGTTACCTATAAGCAGCCCAACTATATCGACTCCTCTGCGGACACCGACCATATCCGTATGGTCATTGAGCTGTACCTGGACGACCTGGCCCAGAAAGCTCTATCTAAAAAACAGGAACAGGATGTGGAAGACGCCAAGGCCATCATCCGTCTCTTGGTTTTTGCCGATGAAAACACCTCTGTATGGCGTTTTACAAACGGAGAGTTGTTTATCGGTGTTCACGGGTGCTGGACGGCTCAAATCAGCCGGAACATCTTCCCAAATCTCCCTGCCGGCAGAGGAACAACCCTGAAGGCTATCCTGAACGGGGAGGTGAAATAAGATGACGGCTTTTGAATTCCTCTGTGCGAACGGCGTGCGCCTGCTGCGTGCGGACAAAACCGAGGCTATTTCTCTTGGCTGGTGGGAAACCACCGAGAACCTGAGCAACGTCATCGGCAAGAAGGTCTGGATTTGCGATTTTCGCAACAATGAGAAGAATGTCTTCGGGAAACCCACCCGAGCCATCTCTCCGCGTCAGGCGGTCGTGTTTGACGCCAATGACGCAAAGAAGACTATCTACTACTCCCCAATTTTCTTCCGTGAGCTGAAGAAAGACGGTTCGGTAAAATCCGCTGAAATCAATGCGGTAGACAATACCGGATACCGTTCGGTGGCAGGTACATCGCTTCAGATTTTTGAAGACGAAGAATCTTGCGTAGAGTGCTATAAACAACTCTTGGGAAAAGCTATACAAGAACGTAAGATAGCTCTTATAAAAATCACCGATGGTATTCAGGAACTCGAAAATGAACTTTCAAGGCTTTGAATATCAGTAAACAGAACAGCTTGTTTTGCCCCGAAAAGTCGTTATGCTATTTATATCAAAGAAATCAAACACGGATACTGCGCTACGAAAGTGACATGGTATCCGTGTTTTTCTTTGTATATGTTACATAGAAAGGAATATAAATTATGACTATTTTATCTTTTGTAAAAAAATGGAATGGCAAAGGAATCCAGGACGACGGAAGCGTTGTGAGCCGAGAGTTTAGAACGTTTGCACGTGATTTTCGCTCTATGGTAAAAACCGTAGCTGAAGAATTGGGGGCAACGCTCATTTCATTTTCAGCGGGACATTACGATATGTACGGATTTGTCGAAAAAGGTGAAAAATATTTGTACTTTAGCTTTTCAGTTCCGCGCGGAGAGTTTCCGATGAATCTTCGCGAGCCTCAATTCATGGGTGAGGTTCTGGTTCGTACAGCGTCTAGCCCAAAAGACTACACTGGCGGCAGGAATAACTTCTGCCCGATGGTGGAGATTAAGGGCTTGATGGAGCGTCTGTTTGTTCGATAAAAGGCAAAAGACTTTTACAAATCTTGTCTGGGCGGTAAAAATGGGATATAATTATTAAAAGAAATGAGGTGATTTAGATGGCTATTCAGGTATTCCACGGCAGTTCTGTTATCGTCGAAGTTCCACGAATCAGAAAGACTGGATACACAAAAGATTTTTCATGGGGATTTTACTGCACCAAAAGTCACGAGCAGGCTGTGCGCTGGGCTTCCAGAAACTTAACTGGGTATGTGAACCGGTATTCTTTTGCTAAGCCTGTCAACCTGAAAGTTTTGCACTTCCCAGAAATGAGTAATGAGTGGCTCAATTTCATAGCTTTGTGCCGAAGTGGAAAAGACCATGATTATGACATTGTAGAAGGTCCGATGGCAGATGATACGATTTGGAGTTACGTTGATGATTTTCTCCGAGGAGAAATCAGCCGTGAGGCATTTTGGGCTCTTGCAAAATTTCGCCATCCCACTCATCAAATTGTTTTTCACACAGAGCCAGCTCTGACTTGCTTGAAGTTCGAAGGGAGCGAGATTATTCATGTCAATCGATAAAGACGACATCTTTTACGTCTGTTCTCTCGTGGAGTTCACAGCACGAAAAACAAAAAATCATCGTTCGGTTATTGTCCAAGCAATGCAAGAAAAAGGTATTAAGCATTATCTTGAGCATGCCGATGTGAACCATTGTCTTTCGTTTGAGCAGGTTTCGGACGAAATGATTGACCAGTACAGTATCCCAACAGGGTCATTTGACACGGTTGCTGAGTGTAAATATAAGGTTCCGGCAGTTAACGCCATTGGTAAGGTATACCGAAACCTGGTTATAGAGGAAAGTAAGAAGATGTCGGTTACCAAAGCAATTTTTTATGTGTTTTCATCCTTTCTGAGTGACGCCATCTCAAACTTTAACTCGGATGTGTATTATCAAAACAGCAGTTATTTGCAAGCGTGTTACAACAACGGTGCGCTCTTAGATTAGCGGCTGAATAACAAATATGCCCCCGTCCAAGATTTTCTTGGACGGGTCTTTTATTCGAAAAATAGAGGAAAGAAAAAACGGCTGAATAATATCAGAAAACTAATCGGTTGAACCGTATTTAATTCACTAACAAAGAAACATATGAAACCTACTATAAAGAAAAACATCTCCCGTTGAGGAGTTGTTCTGTTTGTTTGGAAACAAATTTATTCATCATGCTCCAAAGACACTAAAACATAGTTGCCACACTCCGAAAAGCACATAGCATTAAATGTATCAAAAAATAGAATCCGTATTGGGAGTATCGTAAATTCTCAACGCGGATTTTTCGTTTTTTGAAATTAACATAAGGAGAAAATGACATGAAACGAGAAAAGAAATATCTATACAACGGTCCTGAGTTCCCAGCAGAAATTCCCATTGATAGAGAAATCGTCTTAACAGCAGAAAAAGACAGTTTGGCGTGGCCTCATATTTGGGGACGCCCGGTCGGTGAATATACCAAAAAGTACGGCCTGAGGTCCTATATCGTGAAAGACCATGAGGCGGGCAATACTGCGTTGCTCGACAAACTGATTGCTGCGGGGTGCATAAAAGAGCACCGTCGCGAGGTGCTGCGCGAAGAAAAGGACAACCCTGCCAAATGCGAAAAACTGTTCCTGACAACGTACTGCCTGCCGTACAAGGCTGAAGACGCTCTGTTCGACGCACCTGCTGTCAACGAAGGTGTAAGCGATGCCTGTAATGTAAAAACAGAAGCTGTCATCGAGGTGGCCATGAGTATGGACGAAGGGGACTGGAAGAGATACCTCTATTTTGACCTGAAGACCGCTGGACCCTTCTGTGTTGACATCGTAGACTTCATCCAAAACGACCTGGAGGATTCTTTCCAGGAATTGATTCATGAAGAAGGTAGCGGCATTTCCTACGTGGACGAGGAAGAGAGCTATGCGGTGCAGTTCTTCAATCCCATCGGGGATATGGAGGAACTGTATTTCAGAACTCTTTCCGAGTTGTTCCACAGCATCGTCGGCATTCGCTATGTGAAGCTGGAAAACCGCATCGTGCCCAGAAATTGACAGAGTCACATCACACAAAAAATGAGGTGAAATGAAATGAGTCGGAAGCTCAATATTATCCCGCCCATTCCCAACTACGACTGGATTCGTAAGGAAATGGAAACTGACCTGGCCTATCGTCTGGAAGACCGAAACGAGCGCACGCCTCTGGGGCGCCCGCTATATTATCGAATCAACACACAGGTTATCGTCACGCAGGAGTGTCCCTATAAGTGCCCCTTCTGCATCGAGCGGAAAAACACAATGGAGGGTGTCTGCCGAAAAGAGGAACAACTGGCTGCATTGAAGGAAGTTCTGAAGGAACATCCCGTAGCGCGGCTAACCATCACCGGCGGAGAGCCCGGGCTGTATCCGGACCATGTCCGGCAACTACTTAAGGTCTATGCTGCCAATGGTGATAAGGTGTTCGCCAGCATCAATACCAGTGGGTACAGTCCCGCTCTTTCCGGGCTGGCTCACATCAACCTGTCAGTGAATGACTATGTGAAGCCGGATATCAAAAAGTTTCCCAGATGCACCGTCCAAACAATGATTCGGGACAATGCTCGACTGGAAGAACTGAAGCAATTCATGCTGCGCACCGACGTCAAGTCTTTTTCGTTCCGGTATATGAGCCGGATGGAAAAGTTTGACTATGATGTGACACTTTTCAATGAGCTTCGATTGGACAAAGAGATTGAAATCGGTACATTTCGGGTGGGAGATTTCTTCACTTATGTCACATTTGACTGGAACGGTCGGCACGCCCGAGTTACGTTGGGCGACATGTACCAGCAGACGCACAACGACTACCAGGATGGATACTCCAACATCATCATCCACCCTGACGGTCGAATCGCTACCAACTGGAAATGAGGTGAAAAAATGACAGTGAAAGAATATGCGGTGAATCATCGCAACACTGTGCTCGACATGATGACGCCGAGCGGATTCCTCACCATCCCGGCAAACGATTTGCTGACGATGGATGAGGTACAGACGAACCCCGGCTGTTCGGGCTGCAATATGACCATCGAGTCCGCAGTGATTCTGGAGATGACAATTATCCACATCTGTACCGACAAAGACTCCGTGTCGATGTTGGTCGAATAAGACAACCAAGCAAAAGGCTCCTCTTTCGAGGGGCCTTTTCTTGTGCCACCCCGAAAAGCCACTATAATAGACTCATCAAAAAAATAGAAGTCAATCCAGTGCATCGAAAGTGCCGGGATTGGCTTTTGTTTTTTGAAAAACATAAAGAAGGAAAATAAAAATGGAAAACTATCGCTTTGTGCTGTCTCGTGACGGGAAAAGCAAAGGGAAAATCATCAACCCCAACTATCGCAAGTGCAGTGCAGAAGGCTGCCCCGGGCATCGCATTCTCGTGCAGTGGCCTGATGGAAAACGCACTTATCCGTGCTCTCGCGGTTGCAAAACCGTTGATGACCAAACTTTGCAAATTCTTTAATAACAGGAGGAAATAAAAATGAAACGTCGCATCTATACCAAAACCAGACTCGAAAAAGTCAACGCTGTATATCTCTCTGACTACAGCCACCGCATTGAACAGAGCGATGTCCAGTTCGTCAACCAATGCATCGGTTTGATGTACAATGCCCTTTGTTTTGTACGGCCGAAGGTGGGAGATATCGTCCAGTACACCACAAAGGATGGTATCTACTATCCCCATGCACATATCGACTGCATCGAAAACGGCGTGGCCAGCGTATGTCTGTCGCCCTTCATCCCGTTCGTATATATCCGGGATGGTGAAATCCGCATGGATTCTGTCAGCGGTGGTCCGTGGGTACAGGTTCCTGTGTCTGAGCTGGTGAAATCCGGCGCCGAATCCAAGTGGTTCAAGTTCTTCGGTTCTGCCGGCGTATGCGCTCACGGCGCAATAGAATTTGAAGGCTATGCCAACTGCTGGGGATACAAGGAAGAGGGGGCGCTCTTCGGTGAATATAGCACCAAGCTGTATAACCGCACAGTGTTCCGAAAAATCGAAGGCAAGTGGTATCTGACTGAAACGACCGATTCGGAAAATGCGCCCGATGCGAAAGACTTCGAACAGTGGATGCAGGAAACCAAAGGCGTGCAGTTCGGTCTCTTCGAAAAAGATGAAACCGTCACGGTCTTCACCTATAAGGAGAACCATATGTTAGTGCCTCTGGAATTCTGGAAGCTGCTGGATAAGCCGATGGGCTGGCGTCGTATCAACGGCCGAAATAAGGTTCGTGTGAAGTTTGATGTCAACGATAAGACGAAGACCGTAACAGTGTACCGATTCACCAATAGCTGAATATAAGGAGATGCTTATGACTGGTATGGAAACCATTGAAAGTCTCAGTAAGAAAATTGAGATGATGCAGGTTCAGTTTGACATCTGTGATAAGCACCGCCGATTGGCTGAAGAGGTTGTTGCCGAACAAAGACTGCATATCCAGGCTCTTGAAAAAGAAAACGAGGGTTTGCGTGCCAATGTAATGATTTTGGAAACATCCGTAAATAATCATCACAACCCCAACGACATGGAGACAATCATGCGGCTTATTGCAGAGAAGGCTGAGCTAAAAAGAAAATTAAACGCCAATCAAAGCGGTGCATGTTCTCCAAAAGATGAGTACGCTTATTTGGATGGCGTGTCAACGGCCGCGAAGCGATTTGTGCAGGATTTGGTGGACCAGGGTGAAGTGAACCTTTATCACAGCATAATGTCGATAATGTCCGCATCACCTTATCTGACTGCAAAAGAGCTCTCGGACTTCTATCTGAAAAAGTTCGGTTCTAAAAGACCATATCTGTTGGAGAATAGACAGCTTGTCGATGAAATCATTGGCTACTGCTGGGAAAAATTTCATGCTAAAAAATGAGGAGAGATGAAAAATGTTCGTTGCATATGTTTATCCGCATAAATATCATTCGGAAAATCGAAAGGTCGAGCCTCTGTTTGATAACAAGTTCGTCCTTAACCTTATCACCAACCGCATCAGCGACGAAAAGGTCGACAACCTTCAAAATGGAATTTGGCTCTTTGAAACAGAACGAAAGCTCAAGGACCGGAATGGAAATCCTTTTCGAATCTGCAAGCCTGTGCGTTTTCTGGGCGAATCTCACGATATGTTCAGTCAACCGTATGTACATGAAGCATTGGCCTTCATTTTTGACGAGGATGCCGAAACGACGGACCGGCGTTTTGGAAAAGACACCAGGGCTATGCTCGGTTGCCGGGCCGCTTATCATGCAGGCCAAGACGCGGACAATATTTGGACCTGGGTAAAAGAACAAATGACAACTGGAGATATCTCCATGAAAGACCTGGGCCAATGGGTTTCTACCCCGGTCCCTATCGAATGGAGCAAAGCAAAACTTTTCCCGGCTATGCATAATCTTCGAAGTGAAAGGCTGGATTCGGTTTTCTATTTCCGCGACCTGAACAGCTATGAAAACAAAACGCTTGAAATCAGGACATTCACTTTGGACCAATATCGTTCCGCAATTCCCGATTATCTGCGGATTACTCGGCTCAACCGTCATCAGATGTCCCTTGAGGTTTTTTTGGACAAGGTCGCGTCTGTGAACGATGCAACCGACCCGTTCTATGGCAACGCTCTTGAGATGCTCCAGCAGACAGGCGCCTTCTGGCTGACCGTAACCCCATACGCAGACCAGCCTGACAACACTTTTGAAATTGGTATCGAAAAAGATACCAAAAATTTTCAGGCAATGCTGGAAAGGTTCTCCATCAAAGAGCTGAATGGACAATATGTCCCTGAGAAAACTCCGGATTGGATGCTCGAAAAAATCGAAGGGAATCGTTTTGAAGACGACATCTGCGAAATCACCAGTCCTCAGACCTGCATGGTTAAAGTGAACTTTACAAACGGGATGAGCGGCCGCTATCCTATCATCTACATGATGAAGCGGTATCCCGGAAAATGCCTGAATGCGGAATTCTCCGCAAGGGGCTATTCGCTTGACACCATGCGTGTAACTGTCGTGGGCAAGTAATTTACAAAATTCGGTGTGAACCAAACAAAGCAGAGGCCTCCCGGCCTCTGCTTTTTTTATTTGAGGAAAAGGCGTCACCTATTTTGACTGTACAAAATGGACAAAATATGATATAATATAAGTAAATCTAATAAGGAGAATATTATGAAAGTATACGGTACAAGCGACGACCTCGTCGAATTAGAGGGTTCAAAATATCAAGAAAACGAAATCGGGTGTTATGGCTCTGACGTTATCATTGCCTTTGATGACGGCGCCGTTATCCGTGTAAGCTACGGGAAGCCGGAGGGCGCTATCTGGAAAATCACCCTGTTTAAAAGAGGAACGGCCGGCAACGCTGTTTTCATTTGCTATGACGAAGATGATGAGATTTACAGCGATATCTTCGAGACAGATGCTGAGGTGTGCAGCCATTGGGTTATCGACAGGGGAGCCGAGCTGCCTAAAGAGGCGTTTGTTCCCGCGAAGGATGAATACCGCCAGGGCGTGGAGTACGTCATCTATGAACTGATGAAGGAGCTGGATGTCCCTGGAAGCAACGAAATCCGCAAATTGCCTTCCGCTGACGATATCTGCGCTGCCGCTGCGAAAAAAATCCGCGAATATCTGATGTGCTCGAAAGAAACCCCTCAGCATCCGGACGAAGAAGAAGATATTCTTGCCTGCCAAAGATGTGGAAGCGGAGAATATCTTTACAACGAAGACGGGAACAAAAACAATTACTGCGGCCAATGCGGGCAAAAACTCGTGTGGCAGCAATAACCGCCAAGGAGAATTTCTATGGTAAAGCCTTACGATTGCGGCCTTATCTGCGGCCGATTTCAAACCTTTCATATCGGCCATGAATCCCTTGTAGACACAGGGATGAAACTGTGCGATAGGGTTTTGATTCTCATTGGTTCCGCTCAGGAATGTGGAACAGAAAGAAACCCGTATAACATCGTAACCAGAATGGATATGCTCAAATCCATTTACGGAGACAGAAGCGATGTTATGATTTACGGTCTTTCCGATATGACCGATGAAAATGACATCAGACCTGAATGGGGAAGATATCTCCTCGAAAATGTCGACCGCTATATCTACAAAGCCCCCGAGCTGATGATTTACGGAAACGACGAATCTCGTTCACGTTGGTTTGCTCCTGAAGATATCAGAGATACATCAGAGCTTATTGTGAATCGAGGACGGATTCCCATTTCTGCCACCATGGTGAGAAAGGCTATGGTCTTTGACCGAAGGAAAGAGTGGATGGGTATGGTCAACCCGAAACTCCACAAAATGTATGACCGTCTGAGAGATGAGCTGATGACGGTGCCTTTTTATCAGGAAATGTTTGACCGAAGAGAGGAGAATTGAAAACGAAAAGCATTCTTTCAACACACTCAAACCGTTGCTTTCTCTGCGGCAGTTCCCGAATGCTTGAGAAACATCACGTCTTTGGCGGAGCTTATCGCAGCAAAAGTGAAAAGCTGGGTATGACAGTTCATCTATGCCACAACTGCCACAACGAGCCCCCCAAAGGAGTCCACCACAATGCAGAAATGAACCGCCAGCTTAAAGCGCGTGCGCAGAGAAAAGCGATGGAATACTACGGCTGGAGTGTCGAAGACTTCATCAATATGTTCGGAAAAAATTATCTGGAATATGGCCGGGAACCCCCCCACTGCGTGAGCTGTGGGAGTATGTCAACTGGAGTAAAAACATGAGCAGCTCAACTCGTTCCGCAGTAAAAAAGATGTATCCGGCATGTAAGAAATGCCCTGACAACATCGAAGGATACGGCAAATGCAAAAAAGGCTTCGATAATTTTTTCAAAAGAAAGAGCAAGATAAATGGTTGCCCCAAAGTAAACCAAAAGGAGGGAAAATATGTATTGCGATAAAGAAACCCTGGCCCAGAAGATGCGTGAATATGAGCGCAAAGAAGCGGTATGCCTCAGACCCGACATGCCGGTCGTAATACGTGTAGATGGGCGTGCCTTTAAGCACTTCACCAAGGGCCTGAAGACCCCATTCGACAATGTTTTTCGTGACGCCATGAAGGATACAATGTTGACTCTGTGCGAGCAAGTACCGGGCTGTATTCTTGGTTATACATTCTCAGATGAAATTTCTCTGATTCTATATCCGGAAAATCAGAATGATGAGTCCCGCTGGTTCGGATACAATGTTCAGAAGCTCGCAAGCAATACCGCGAGCATGGCCACATTGTACTTCAATAAGTTCTTTGCGGAGAACGTCGAAAATCTGATTCGAGACCTCGTGTATAACTGCGAAATTACTCCGCAAGAGAAAATGAGCAAATACCCGTCTGAATACATTGAGCGTCTTAGACGAAAATGCTGGACGGCTACTTTCGACAGCAGAGCTTTTTCTCTTCCTATCAGCGAAATTCCTAATTATTTGCGCTTTCGTCAGATGGACTGTGTGAGGAACTCGGTTCCGGCCGTTGCGAGAGCAGTATTTGGCAATTCGTCTTCTCTCTGGGACAAAAAAGGCATCGGAGAGATGATTGAAATGCTCAAAACCACCAACAGCCCATGGGATTCTTTTTCTTCTCATGACAAGTATGGCGCGTTCTGCATTAAACGCCCCAAGCAGTTTCAAAGAGAGTTGAACGGCCAGACCATCAACTTTATCCGCAACAAATGGGAAGTGTGTGCAAATACCCCGAATATGGAGACGAATCAAGATGACGTGATTGCTCTTTTCCCTAAAATCTAAAAACCAAAGGAGGTGCCCTTATGAAAAGATATAACGAACAGACCATCAATATCTATGCCGGTCGCCCTGGAGCTGGAAAGACGCACTGGGCAAAAAAAGAAATCTGTAATCTTTTGATTGACCCCAACAACATGGTGGCCTATATCGGCCATTCGGAAATGAATCCTAAACTCGCCGAGGAATCGGCGAACCTCCCTGGAAAGCTTTACATGAGTGATGACCTCCATGCGGCACAGGCTATTGGCGTCGCCATTGACGCCGCAAACATGGACCGTGCAATGTTCCCTGAGCGCGACGAATCTGAGATTGCGCAGCGTAATCATCGCCAGGTGTTCATCTTCTTTGACCAGTGCCGTCAGCTGATTTCCAGTGGGCACCGCGACCTGCTTGTGGCAGCCGCAAAAGCCGGTGTCTCAGTTAACGTCCTTTGCCAGGTGTTCCACCAGGTTGATAAAGGAGACCTTAAATGGCTGGCAGAAAACTGTACCTGCAACATCATCTCCAAGGGCCGGGCCCCGAGACTGGCCGCCACCAAGGAGATGGAAGAGATTTACCGCTGACTTACAGAATTCGGCCGAGAAAGCCGACTACGTGAGCTGTTGGATGAAAAATGGATTAGCACAGGCATATACGCTGGACGTAGCTGTTAAAGAGGACGGCGATACGGATATCCTGGAGCTGCATGATTTTTTCGCTTGTGGGCTCTATGGTTTTTCAGACCCGACAGCGCTCCGTAAAATGACGCTTCTGACACAACAAAAGTTTTTGAGTAAACGGAATTGGGGATGTGAGTGAACATAGGCCCCTTTCCTTTGGAGGTAAAAATGGATTACGAACACAGAAAATTGACACAGTATCCCTATCCCATCGGCGTTCTGGCCCGGATGTACCCGGACATGGATGTGCTCTCGCTGGTGGAGACTTCTCTGCGGCATGAGACCATTCTGGACACGGCCCTGAAAAATCTGGGCGAACAGGAGCAGAAATTGGCATTCCTTAAGTTTCATACGGTGAAGCCCAACAGCATCATCGCTGACGAACTCGGGTATCGCGACAAGCATGTCGTGGAACGGGAAACGAGGAGCCTCATCAAGAGCTGGAAGGATGTGTACGAAAAATACCTGCGGGAACATCAGGAAGAGGCAGAAGCGAAAGGTGAACTCACGGGAGCGGACATCACTGCGTGGTACAGCCGCCGGTACGCCGAAATGAGCTCTTAACCCGGAGAGCTTGTTTCAGACTGCAACAAAATTGAAATGGCCATTCGACACAAGGAAAACGAGGAAGAGAAGAAAGAGGGAAAAGAAGAAAAGTCTTTTTATATCCTCGAACGCAGAACCTGCGAAATTCTTGGCTCCGGTTCCGACATTCAGGAAGTGGCCACGACAAAAAGCCTTGAAGAGGCTTTGGAAATCCTGAAAAAGGGATATACCAATCACCTCACAAAGTACACCAGAAAAAAACGGCAGACTTGTTACCCAATACTGGGACAGTTATGAGCAAAAGTTCGTATAAGGGAGGTAAAATATGAAACAACATGCCCCATATAGAGGGTTTTCTAAGATAAAAAAAGAGTGGATGTATGGTTTTCTGTACGAAGACACGCCTATATATTGTTTCAAGGAAGACCTTGAGACAATGGGCAGAGAATTCAGTATCCTCGTCCCTGGATTTGCTGACTGGGGAATGCCGCGCCCGATGGAAAAATACCCCGTTACAGAAAGCAGTGTCGGCATGTACACCGGTATCTGCGTGAATCTGAATGGGAAGGAATATCCCATATACACAAACATGAGGCTTGATGTATGCGATGCCAACGGCCGTCGTAAGAATCTGGTCGTAAAGGGCCCCGTCGGCGGATGCTTTGTTTGTGGAGGGGATGAACACCCTGACACACCGTTGGGGGATTTGCTGGAAATCCACAACGTTTCTGACCCCGAAACTATGTAGGGGCAAGAGATACAGATAACGTAATGATTCGTGATACCACCAGCAAAGGCTAACAGCCAGTATTTTTAATCTAATCATAGGAAAAGAGGTGAATGGCGTCATTATTTAACGCCCTAAAATGAAATTTCTTCTTGAATCTACAAAGCGCATTGATGGGACAAAGACGCTGTTGTTGCCTAAATATGATTTCGTTTACACGCTTATTGAAGCTGTAGATTTTCACAACTGGCAGTGCGAGGAAGAAATAGACACAGCAATCTTCCTTGAGAGGTTCAGCCCCGAGCATCTGAAGACAAACTGTATCCCTGTCGGAAGCGTAGAATTCTGCCTTGACTGGTATCGTCAGATGGGAGTTCCCTCTGTTGCGCCTCTCAACACTCCTGAGTGTTTGGACCCGCTGGTAAAAAGAAAGATTGTCAGAACAAACAGTCTTAATCCGGACGGTTTTAAATACTTTGGCAAGTCCATGAAAACCATCAAATCGAGCAAAAATGGCTGGTATGAAAGATATCAGGGAGAAGAACAGCTGATTTTTACCAGAGAAGTAAAGGGGGTTCGTTCTGAATGGCGTGCATTTGTATGTGATGGGGAAATCATGGGGATGAAATGCTATATCGGCTCTCCCTTTGCACCTCTGGACATTAAATATTGTAATTCTGTCATAGAAGCCATGGAGAAAAAGGAAAATATCCGTTCCTACACACTGGACCTGATGGTTTTGGAAGATGGAACTACAGATGTTTTGGAGCTGCATGATTTCTTCGCATGTGGATTGTATGGATTTTCAAACCTGACGGCACTTCGCAAGATGTCCATTTTGACACAGCGCAAACTTTTGGGAAGGTTGTGATTCTATGAACGCAGGCATCTTTTGGCGGAAACCCCAGACGGAACCTCAAAGACAATTCAGCGTCTTGGAATAGACGACAAAATCGAAAATATCTAAAGCTTTCTATGAAAGGAGAAGCGTATGTACTACGATGACCAAAAACTATACACATTTCTACGAGGGGCTGCTTCTGTTGCAGAGCTTCCCCAGACGCTGATTGCTTTACCGTATGCCAGAGAGCAACACAAGGACCAGGTTCGAGCAAGCGGAGAGCCTTATATTCTGCACCCACTAATGCTCGCTTGTCACATCTGCGCTCTTAGCGATAAAAAAGACAAAGGGTATTTGGACATTCTTCTGGCATCCGCATTGCTCCATGATGTCTGCGAAGATTGTGGCCGTACGCTGGCAGAACTGCCAGTATCTCAGGAAATAAAAACAATTGTCAGCCTGCTGACCTTCGACGTATTTCCTGGAGAGACGAAGGCCGATGCTAAAACGCGCTATTACCGTGATATTGCCAATAGCCGAGCGGCTACGACCGTAAAACTGATTGACCGGTGCCACAATACGTCCACGATGGCAGGGCCTTTTACTGCTGAGCGGATGCAGAAATACGTCATCGAAACCAAGGAATTCATTTTACCCCTGCTTGAAGGGGCGATGGTAAAGTACCCGCAGGATTCGAACCAGTATTTTTTGGTCAAGTACCATCTCACCGGACTGCTGGATTTGGCAGAGCGGTGTTTGTACGACGAAATAAACAATAATCACAAAACAGAGGTGTAACAGAAATGTTTATGAATGTGATTTGTCGTAGTATTTTATGTGGTCTTGTATGTTTTATCTTTAAAAAGATATTTCGCTGGATTGAAAAACGCACAAAAGGTGTATTAGCTTCATTTTTTAAGGTGTTGGCCACAACTATGGCATTTATGTCTGTTGCGTGGCCAGTTGTTGTCTTTTTAAAATCAAGCACTACGGTAGCGTCAGAAACACGATATCTTATTACAGGTGTTCAAATAGAAGAAAATTCTCGCAGATTAAATTTGGTCGTAGAAAACAACGAAGGAATTGAAGCGAAGGTGAGTGTTCGTACCAATGAAATCCAAGAGAGACAAGAAAGCAACGACTACCTTGTTATACAAGAATATGAATTGTTTGGAAAAAACAGTATCATTGAATATTCGTCACAAAGTCCATTTGCAAGGGTTTTCAAGAGTTACCAATTCCAAAACGAAATCAGTTGACATTGCCCGTGTCTAAAACTATAAAACGCTTTTGTTGCTGACTTTCTTGCAGCGAGAAAATGCATAGCAGGAAATTGACAATTTCATAGTAAGTAAGGGTAGTCGTTAGCTTTTTAAATAACCAGTGTTTTGCCAGACACCAACCGTAAGCCTACTAGTTTTGGCAGAGCAATATTTACATGATGAGATAAAAAATATCGAAAAAGCGCAATCATAACGATGTCTACATCAATATAAATAAGGACACCGTTGATGCAGAAAAGGAGTAACTATGTCAGTAAAACAATCCCCAGACCTTTGCTATGAACGCATGAAGTCATTTAGTAATAATTTGAAAATCACAAAATTTCTCTCAGACGGAGATTCTGTACTGGATGCCGATGCTGGAGACGGTGTAATGACGGAGTTATTGTTAGATTGTTTTCCAAACATACGCCTTACAACCCTTGCCCAGAGTAACACTACCATAGCTCAACTAAATACTCTAGCAGATAAATATCCAGGACGACTCTCAGTTATTCAGACGGATTTCTTCAACTTTGAACCGGAAAAACTCTTCGATGCTGTTATCTTCTGTTCCAGCTTCCTGCGTGATTCTTTTCCTTATGACGAATATAAAGGTGAGTGTGTCTGCAAGGAAGTAGCCAATGATGTACTTGACTATGCTGTTTCCTTTTTGAAGCAAAAAGAAGGACAAATTATTATCCGAGACGGAATTACAGCTCGATTTATAATTCATAATGAAAAATATTTACAACCGGGATACTCAGCATTTCAAAAACGGCTCGAAAAAGCTAAAAAAGAAAAGAATGATATCCTCGCTATTCTGCATTCATATCGCCATATTTGTGGAGAAAAAAGCCCTGAAGAACTGAACAAGCTAATTGAAGCTGAAGATAAAGGGAGATGCTTTATCAGCCCTTTCCGAATCGGACAAACAGTTTCCCATAAAACAAAAAAATGGACCGGTGAAATTCTGGAGATAATTTGGAATTCAGACGGCGTAATGATGTTTGTATCAACTGGTGGCTACACAGAATATGTGCGGCCGAGCGAACTCAAAGGTTAAACAGGAGAAAAGCTAATGATAAAGTATAAATATTTGTTTTGTGGAGATTTTTACAGAAAACGGTTAATTGATGGAAAGTTGTGCGATGACTATAATTTTTATAATTTTCAGATAGAAGTTCTAATCCCAATAAACTATGATACAGAAGATGAAGCTGCACGTTGTTCCTGTTCTTTACGTTTTGAGCTTGATGAATATGGACATGTGGTGTTGCGCATATACAACAACTGGATGCAAGGGGTAAACAAGAACGGCGAATGGTTTGAACGCGTTGACGGCAACATCATTGACACCATCAAGTGGGAAGAACATTGGAAATACAAGATGTCAAGGAGCCGAGTCGTTTCTAAAGACATGGAACCTATTGTTGATAGTCTCGCCGATTACGTACCAGATGCTACACCATGGGATGAGCTCTTTGACATACAAAATCAACCATCCAAATGGACAAACACCGTTGAATCATTAGCTTATAGCATCAGCATAATTCAAGAAAACTAAAAAAACAAAAATGTTTGAGGAAGTGAGGCGAGCTAATATAATACAAATGTTATCAACATTCACACAAAAACTTATTGACTACAGGTTTCGGGAGGGTGAACACCTCACAGACAGACACTACTTGCACCTTGTTCGCAGTGAACGGTCTCTGCAACCGAGTTATAAGGAACACCTTGAAAAAAGGTTCGCCTGTGTTTCCTCGATGACAAACAACCGCCGCTTGTTGAGCTTTCTAACATCAATTGCATCGCATAATTTTCGAAAAAACAAAGTTTGGTAAGGAGTAAAGATGAGCATTTGTAACATCATCCAAGTTGCTGGAGTGGTAATTGGTTTAATCCTCGCTGTCCGCCTTTTTCGTATTTCTGCGAATTTTTATGATGTAACATTGTCGTCTAGGATTTTCTACAGCGGAGCTTTATGGGTGCTTGTGACAGGTGCGATTTCCATTCTTGTCCCAACCTTCATTGAATGCTATGAAGAGACCGTTCTTTGTAAGATTGTTGAACGCGAAGAACTTCTGCAAACGACCGCCATAGAAAGCTATACTATCACGAGAGATGGGGATTTCTTTTTAATCGGAGTAAAGGATGAAGAGGGCGGTCTGACATTTACGAAATATCCGCTGCAAGAGGTCCATCTGTATCCGGCACAAGACGGACAGGAAGAGACCCTACGGATGGAGGTGTGGACCATCAAAGAAGACGTTATGAAGAATACCACAAAAAGCTGGTTCCGAGCTCTGGGCGAGCCCCCGGAAAAAGAACAATTTGTCCGCACAAAAACACCGAGGATGGAATACCGCATATACACTGATGACTATGAGGCGGTGACATAAAATGGCCCTCCTCAAAATCGAACACAACCGTTTTGACAACAGATATTAACAAAAGGAGATACCATGAAAGTAAAACTGATTTCTCATACCCCGAACCCCGAGCAGGTGGTTGCTGCGGCCGCCAAGCTCTGCTATTCTAACTGCTCTATCCAGGACCTGATGGATGGCTTAGATGAAGAGTCAAGTCGCAAATTTCTGCAAAAGCTCGTGTCTATGGGACACGAGAGCCCTACCGAACACGCCAATTTCACCTTTGCTATCGAGGGTGTTTCCCGTAGCCTACTGGCACAAATCACCCGTCACCGCATCGCCAGCTTTTCCGTTCAGAGTCAGCGTTATGTGTGCTTGGATTCTTTCGAATACGTCACCCCTCCTGAACTGGAAGGGGATGCTGAGGCGATGAACGCTTTTATTCAGGCAATGGATGCCCAGGCCCGGGAATACTGTCGCATTGCAGCCCTGCTTAAAGATAAACACATCAATTCTTTGATGCAGCAAGGAATGGACAAGAAGGAAGCAGTAAGAAAGATGCTGTGGCAGGTGCGTGATGTGGCGCCGACGCTCTTTGAGCTCGCTGGCTCGCCTTGTGTGAAAGGTCTCTGCCCGGAAGGAAAAATGAGCTGCGGGAAGGCGGCAGAAATGAAACAGAGGTATTTGAGTCATGAGCCGGGCTGACACGACACAAATATTGTCTGCCCTCACGGAAAAACTCATTAACCCCAGAAATGACCCTCGGATATACTGGGCCAAAGAAATAACATTTGATTATGCTACACTAAATCCAATCCGTGTGGATTATATGCGGTTCAAACCGGTGAACAATACAGTGTCCGGTATTGAAAAAGGGGATTTCTACTGTTATGAGGTTAAGTCTTCTGTGGCGGATTTCCATTCCAAAAACGGGCACAATTTCATCGGCGATTTCAACTACTATGTGATGCCCCGAGATGTTTTTGACACTGTTCGAGAACAAATCCCCTATTGTGTTGGAGTGTATTGCCCTGATGTGGATGACGCTGCGTTGGTATCCGTTAAAAAGGCTCATCGAAAAGATAGAACTAAGCCTATGACCGAGATGTTGCTGATGATGTTTCGCTCGGCCGCCAGAGACTTGAGAATGAAGAAAGGAATGATGTAATGTGCTCTGACCCCAAGCTTCGCAAAACCGCCGTCCTCGCCAGTATCCACAAAGAGTACCTAGATAAAATCCTGTCAGGAGAAAAGACGATTGAAGTGCGCACCAATACCCCTAAGTCTATCCTGACTCCATTCACGGTATTTTTCTATGAGACCGCACAGGGAGGCGGGGCTCGCCGGGTCCTAGCAAAGGCGCTGTGTACTGGTTTTGATATCCTCAAGGGAACAGATTTAACCGATGCGGGTGAGACGGTTCTCGCGGATTTCCTCCAAAAAAGCTGCCTAACACGCGAACAAGTCAAAAAGTATATGGGCACCCACACCACACTATTCGGATGGAAGCTCGAAAGGGTAAAGTCTGTGGACATCTCCCTTGAAGAGTGTGGCGTCAAGCGTCCCCCGCAGTCGTGGGTGTATGTAGACATACCGCCGGGAGGGCACTCAGGTGATTTCCACCGCTGATATCAGCACTCATGGGAACACACGGCAGCTCATTCAATATAAAAGGAAGGTTGCGAAAGCTAATGAAAGTATATATCACCAGCAAACAGTACGAACTTATCAATAAAACCCTTCTGGTGATGACACAACTCTACAACAATGACTTCTTCCCCATGTTTCAGCTCATCGCGAAGAACTATGGCGTGGATACAGCCGATGCCAAGCGGGCCTCGGACATCATTAGTAGCCTCCATTTAACGGAATCGAACAAAGCAAAGGCAAAACAGGTTAGAGAGCTGCACGTAGACTTTCTGCTGAACGCCGACCCCGTGGAGGGCATATACCGGTATGCCATGGAGATGGACGGGTCGAACATCACTCTTCTGGGGAACGTCATGGATGCATTCTCCCGTATCATGATGGGCCAGTTCCACATTTTGTTTGAGGTTATGGATGTGAAAATCAGCGACAGTCCCCGCATGATTCAGATGTATCACGATGTTTACTGGGAAGGCGGCCACGGAGCAAAAGAGGCGAGAGATTTACTGTTTCCCAAAATCAAAAAATTCGGCTGGCACGGAGGGTTCGGAATCTCGAATCCCGAGGTCGCCGAAGATTCCAGACTGGCATATCAAATTTCCAGAGCGCTGAAAAGGGAATATGTCCTTCCGGTGACACAGGAGCCTCTTGTCCAGCTCAGGTGATATCATGTTCAGAGTTATCGTTGCCGGTTCAAGGAATATCCGGTCGAAGGAAGCTGTATTTCAAAAACTAGATATTTTGCTTTCAAACAAGTTGACATACTCCCACAGCTTACGCAGTGGGATTCTTCCCGCTGCGCCGTGAGATTGTGCTTCAACGGAGTTGCTGGCTGACCCAGTCTTACTGCTCCTCCACAGTGGATGATGCCCCGCCCACATAGATTTTCTTTCAGGCGGAGATGCCCAACTGGGTCAGCCCCATCCGTTTGATGTTGACGGCTGCATTCGTATCCCTGTCCAGTGCGGTGTGACAGCAATCACAAGTCCAGCTGCGCTGCTTGAGTGCAAGGGCTGTATTAACAGTCCCGCACACATGGCAAGCCTTACTGGAAGGCGCCCACCTGTCAATTTTCACGACGGTGGAGCCGGCGTTGCTGGCCACCCATTCCAAGATGGACACGAACTCTGCGAAAGCGAGGTCGGAAACTTTCCGCCCCCACAGGCGCTTCATCCCATCGAGATTGAGGTCCTCGATGCAGATGATGGCATACTCGCTCACAAGCTGGTTTGCCAGTTTGAAGAACCAATCGCGCCTGCGGTTGCTGATGCGCTGGTAGACACGCTCCAGATGCCGAAGAGCTCTCCGGCGGTTCTTACTACCTTTCTGACAGCGGGATACCGCACGGTGAGCAGCTCGCAGCTCGTTGAGCGATGCTTTATACCACTGGGGTGAGTCTATCACGGAGCCGTCGTCCAGATTGAGGAAGTGCTTCAAGCCGAAATCCATCCCGACAGCTTTACCTGCTCGCGGATAGATGTCGTTACACTCCTGCCTGGTGACGACGATGAGATAGACTTCTCCCAGCGCATTGCGCTTCACGGTGAGCGTTTTGATGGTCCCCTCCATAGAACGGGATTTGCAGTATTTGTATTCCCGTCCCATGATGGTGACTTTGTTATCAGCATGGAAGGCGTACCCCGCCTGCTTGAGCGTGAAGCTGGAATACCGGCTCCTCTTTTTGAACGAGGGCGGCGACTTCCTGCCGTGACGCTTTTGCTTCACGTGGTCAAAGAACGCTTTGTAGGAGCGGTCGACCCGCTGGACAACATCCTGAATAGCTTGGCTGCCGAGAGACTGCCACTCCGGATGAAGTGTTTTCTTGACCTTCGTGATGTGTTTCATCAACCTGTTGGCGGAAAGGTGTTTTCCGTATAGACGGTAGTATCTGCGGTGCATCGCAATGCAGTAGTTCCAGATGGTGGCGGCAATGTTGATACCGTCATCCAGATGCCTGTTCTTTTTGTTTTTGTACAATTTGAATTTGTAGGTCTTGATGACAGTACGCATTTTGCCACCTCCTTTTGAGAGTCAACTTCTTGTTTTTTGCGTTTCGATATACCGTTGAATAATATCATTACTGACACTTCCGGCAGTGGAAACAAAATAGCTTCTCGTCCACATATTCGGCACTTTGGCAAATTCGGAGAATTCTTTTCTCAAAGCCAAGCCGGTATTTGATTTAACGATTCGCATAACATCTGCCGGGGACAGCTTTGGCGGACAGTTTACGAATAAATGGCAATGGTCAATATGACACTCTAACGCCAAAATATCAATGTCGTTTTGCTCACAGATTTGATGCACAAGTTCTTTGAATCGAGCTTCAACACCATCTATCAGGAAAATCTTTCTCCGATAGCGTGGGCAAAAAACAAAATGATAATTGACCATTGAAACAGTGGTTTTGGTTTTTCTATATTCTGTTTTCATGTATATATTATATCATAAAACAGATACAAAAACAACGCGGCCTTTCATCCCACAGCTTACGCAGTGGGCTTTCTCGGCCGTATTCTGTAAAACAGGAAGAAATCCAGATTGTTTCCGGGGGCGCAAGGGGTGTTGACCAAATAGGAGAGGAATATGCGGCAGAAAGAGGTTTTTCATGTAAGAGGTTCCCGGCCGACTGGGAAAACCTCGGGAAGCGAGCCGGATATGTAAGAAACTGTCAGATGGCAGAAAACGCCGATGCGCTGGTCGCTTTCTGGGACGGCAAGAGCCCAGGGACGAAGCACATGATTCTGACGGCTCAATCCCATAATCTCGAAGTAAGGACTATCTTGACAGAACATTGAAATCCCCCGAAAAAGAAATATGATATAAGTATCAAAAAATAAAAGCTGTTTCTGTGCTACGAAAGTGCTGGAAACGGCTTTCTTTTTTGAAATAAACATATTGGAGTAAACACTATGTATCAACGATACGAAGATTACAAGGTGATTTGGGTTCAAAATGAATGTATTTAATAGGAGGTAAAAACTGTGAAAAAAATGGGCTATATCATCACTGTATCTCAAGCAAGTTCATTTTATGCAGATGGAGTTTCTCATGTCGAAAAAGACGATACCTGTTCTATATACGATTCGGACACAGAAGCTACTGCTGCGGCAGAAAAAAGAGGATACAAATTTATTCGTGGAATGGCAGGGATTATGGATGGAGTGTATCTCGATACACAGCAAAACCGTAATCTCCTTACAAAAATGCTCCGAGAAAGGGAAAGGAAATATACAAGTTTACCACGGAAAGCCTCAATCGTAGAAACAGATAAACGCATCCATTATTTTGACAAAAACGGATACGAGCTATATCCTGACGATATCATTATTTGGGATAGCGGCAAGGAGGAAAAGCTTTATCTGTCTTGTGAGGGGGAATTGGGGATTGATGCCACCAATCCCGCACAAATTGAATGTGGATACGCATTGCCTTGTGAACACGGTTTGTATCCTTTAACCGAATACGACCTGTCGGAAATCAGTAAAAAATTTTAAGGAGAATATTATGAACCATGTTTCGTATGAAAAACTGCTCGAATTTATCCGCGCAACACGTAAGCGTGAGGGTGAACTGAACAAAGAATACAGCACATACGCAGCAGAAAATCCGATGCTGTCGAAGGAAACCGTTATAGATGAAGAGAAGTCTGTCCGCTGGAACCGAGAAGAAGTCGTGCGCCGCAACAACTCCCGCAAAGGAACACTGGCGGCATATACGGCTAAAATCAACCAATGCGACAAAGACATTAACGAAAAAATCGTCGCATACATTCGTTCGGAGTTCGACTTCGGAGAAACCATCGCCCGTATCATATTCAATCAAGCATACGAATCCGGCCACCATGCTGGCGCCGAAGAAGTAGCAAACTACGCACACGATTACGGCCTGTTTGCCGAGCAAATTCTGGACGCAGCCGATATGTGATGGAGGCGTTGATGAAAAAGAAAAAACGTGTTCCACTTACTCTCAAACAACTCAAGCAAATGGAAGGACAGCCCGTCTGGGTAGAGGTTGTCGACCACAGTGTCTTTAAAGACCCGGCTGACGATTTTAACGGATGAGGGCTTTGCAGGAAGTCTTGGGTGCGTATATGGGATTTGAAACGAGCCGATTTAATCCATATCGACTATTCCTTTGAGAGCTATCGAAAAGAGTGGCTGGGATATACGAGCCCGCCGGATGAGGAGGATACAAATGGATGATGAGCTGCGGATGGAATGCCGCCCAACAAAAACATTGCTTGAAGGATATACATGGATACATTGGACTGATGGCTCAGGTCATCTGAGACATCCGGACGGCACAAGCAGTTTCGAGTATGACCTTAATCCGTACTACGGACAAGGAGTTGAATATCAAATGAACAATCAGTGGAGCGTGTTTTGGGGAAGTTTCGATGATTTCATCGCATTCGCCGAACACGAAACCATGGAGAGATTAAAATAAGAGAGGAGTGTAAGCGGGTGCCAAAAACATCCGCAATTTCTATGACATACAAAGAATTTATCGAAACTTTCGTGAAAACCGAAAAAACCTTTATGGCTTACCAACAGGGACACTACGTTGTACGCGTGGTTAAAATTCCTTTGGTTGAGGGCGTGCAAGCACTATATGCCAATTTTACCTATCACCCGGAAGGTAAGTCGGAACCTCACGGCTTTGAGTTCGGAGAAAAAATGGAGGTCGTCGGGTTCATCGACTGCGAAAACAACCTCCGTTTCCCGACCTACGAATTCACTCACAATATGGTGGATGCTACTTATGAAATTACCGAGGAAAAGCGCGGTACCGTCATCGCTGCTGCCATTCAGAAAGCGGTTGACAAACTGGCTTTTGCCCAGCCTCTTCCGGCCTGCAAAAAAGATGACGCTGCCTACTACAACGCTTGCGAGATGTTGTTTATGGCCGACAGGGCCAAACCTCTGCCGAAGCATAGCGATTTTGGCTACTATGTTACAGACGGTACGCTCATCGATTACCTAGCTAAAAAACCAGGTTGGGCAGAAGAGATTGCCCGTAAATGGGCCGTTGATTTCGGTGGGTATCGAAGTAACGGCGATGTGACAAATCTTGAAGTTTACCGAGAAGACTTGGCCTTCATTGAGAAAGTAAAGGAGACCATGGAAAGCATCAAGGCAGATAAATCCAATAAGCTGCATCGCTACATCGAGATGAAAAACGCAGTGAGAGCCAAAGGAGCGAAAACCGTAATGGTAGACTTCAAAACGGTTGATGGACAGATTGCATCAACAAAAATAAATGCTGATGCATTTTGCCGAGGGGATTATACGTGTTTGGGCCGTATTTCACTGTATGAAATCTCTCCCTGCCACGAAAGTGACAGAGTAGCCAGCCTGTTACCCAGAATAAAAACCGAAACCGGCCGCGAATATCCAGCCAATGATTTGCTCAAAGATGACATTGTTGCTATCAAGTATGGTGGCAAGGCCATCTGGAGCAAAGAGGAGGAAACATGAGGTTTATGATATATGGCGAATTAAAAGAAAAAAGCGAAACACCTAACGGTAAAAACCTGGAATGGACAAAGGATATGACTATCCACGAAATCTTCGTCAGCTCTTATGAAGAACTTGCCGAAAAACAGGAATGTCTCCCGAACAACTCGCTATTTTAAGGTTTAGTATCGCTAAGGCATTTGGAGCCGGCACAATAGATTGCCCCTGCTGCGATTCCGTGTTGGACATTAACTATTGCATTGAACAGCTCAATGCAAACAGATATATTGAATGTCCATTTTGCGGCGCTAAGCTGAAAAAAACCGCTTTTTTCAATGAAAAAGTTTAATGTAAAAAAAAGAAAGAACTCAAATTCCCTCGGCTTTCGCCGGGGGTATTTTTTTGCCCCGAAAAATACATATAATCTTCAGTATCAAATAATCAAAAAGCCTTTTGTATCACGCAAGTGCCGAAAGGCTTTTTTTATTTGAAATAAAACATATGGAGTTGAAATAGATGAATTATTCCGATTATTTCAAAGAGTATGAGGTCGCGTTCAAAATCCCTGATACAGCAGCTGCCTACAGTGAGGCGCAAACCCGAATGGAAAAAGCAAAAATCCTGGCGGAAGCCTTCTGCATCCCCCAGACCGCAGCTTTACAGTGGGTCGCAACTTCGAGCGGCAAAAAGTTTGACAGTTTGCTTTTGAATGTCCGCATCAATATCACGGAAGCTGAACGGTTGGCCCGAAACGCAATTTCAGCAGAAAGCCAGGTTGTGATTACGGAACCTTTGGCTGGCCAGTCGAGTCATATCGAATCCATGCCGGTCGTGAAAGACCTTCAGGTATATCGTACTCCGCAACTGTTTCTGCACACACAGGCATTCCTGGTTGCCATGGAACGTAACGGATATGACTCTTTTGTATACTTCCTGGACAATGCCGTGCAGGTAGAGATGCTCTATGCCATGCAGCTGTATGGCTGGAAAGTTGACCGTCTGGAACGGGTAAACAGATACTTCGGTGACGGCAACGATGCGGATGTCTTCAAAGAAGCCGCATTCATCATCCGTAAACAGAAATAACGAAATCGAAAAGGAGAATTATTATGGAATACAAAGAACTTCGCAACATCCTCTGCGCCGCAGCCGCTGAACACAAAACTATCGAGGCTTTTGTGACCTTCACTCAGGACAGCTTCCCTGGCACTGAATACACCTTGCCTGAGCGCACGTATCAGTTTACGTCGAAGGAAAAAGCGTTCTCCGCCAGCAATAGTGGTTACTCCATTTTTGGAAACTGCATGGACGGCAGCGACATGGGCGTTCGTTTGGAACTCTACATGGCAGATGAGAAGGGTGGTAAGAATGGATGGAAAACCGAGAACTGCGGCATTGTCAAGTACCAACTGCTGGCAGCCTATGAGCGCGAAATGCGCGTCATCGGTTACTTCAACACCCTGAAAGAGGCCAACCGGGCTATGTGGGAAGAAATGGCAGACGCAGTGAACTGCATGCCTGAAGAACTGTACGACTTTATCCAGGAAAACGAGCCGGCCGGCGAATGTGGTTTTGGAGCCCTTTCTGCATGGGCCAACGATGCTGGCCCTGAGGATGGCAACGTTGACTGGAAAATTGTTCCTATCTACATGGACGGAGCGAACATTGTGATTTTTGAGGAGGATGAGGAGGAGAATTGATGCGTGGGAAAACGCATATTCGATGCAACACCTGCGGCGTGCCGGAAACCAAATGGCATGATGGACGCTGCTGGGAATGTGGAAACGGACGGTACTGCGAAATGACCCCAAATGTTATTCTGGAGCAGCGAGTCTATGACTGGCTCCAGAAACATCGCGTTAGCGGCCCGAATGTGTATCCGCGTGACATCGTAAGCAGCATTCGAATCAGAATGGGCACCGGGAAACCGGTGCCCAAATATGTGACCGAATACATCAGGGAGGTCGAAAAAAGATATGTCTGAAAACCAAAAGCGGCAATGTCGATTTTCAGGTTGGTTCTGCTATTCTTAGCGATGAACTGAATGAAGTCGACATTATCACGGCCGTAACAGTTGTTCTGGATAACGGAATGCGGAAATCGACGTAGGGTTGCAGTGACTGTCTGGTCCGCGTGAATTGTACAGAGAAATGAATGCCGAAACTCATATCGTGATATTTTGAAAGGAGAAAAATATGGGTGGAAATATGGGACTAATGCCTACCCCAAAATGCATTGAAGAAATGCAAAAAGCATTTCCGAAAGGCACCAAGGTCGAACTGATTTTTATGGACGACCCGTACCATAGCATGCCAAGAGGTCTGACAGGAAAAGTTTTAGCCGTTGATGGTATCGGAACAATCCACGTTGCCTGGGAAAATGGCAGCCGGCTTGGCATTGTATGGAATGCAGATGTAGCCAAAAACATCCAATCCGGAGTTCTGTCCAATACATTTTGGAACGACTATCGACCGGCGAGTATCTAACAACAAAAAAGGGGGCGAGAAAAGAGCTCCCTCTTTTTTCTTGAAATAGCAAATAACGTTTGATATAATCAAACAATAGGAGTGTAACTAAATATGCGAATTGATGAAGTGCTGAGTCAAATATATTCGTTCAATTCCCACCAACTCATTCCAATAACGAGTATTTTGACTGAAAAAGACAAACAACGAGAAGGGTATTCCATAGGATACACCTTAAATGAGTGGCAAGCAGAATTTCCTGAAATCCCAACAAAAAACATTTTCTACGGTCCATGGCTAAGTGCAACAGGTATGGTGTATTTTGATAAGGAAAAATACATTTGGTTAAATATTCCTATTGCTGGAACACAGATAATCATTGGAAGCAAGAGTGAATTGGCTCAAAACTTAAAAAATAATATTCAGCGACAAGAACAGTTATACCAAAAAAAAGATTATGTCCAGCTTTTTGTAGGTATGCCAGAAGCTCTGTGCATGGAACTAATATGCGAAATGCCGCAAACTTCGGTGGAACCAAGCGTTTTCTACGGCCTATTTAAAACATTCTATCCTGTTTCCACCTGTTTTACAAATGGCTTTCCTAAAGCACTGGGAATACAACTGTTGAAAAGCAAATCTGCTGAGCAGATAAAAGAAACGAGAGATAAAATCAAAAATCTGCCAAGAAAAGATGGGAAAATCATTGTATACCGTGGCATGGCAAATAAATCCGCCAATGCGAACGAGGCGATATCCTGGACTCCGGACATCAATGTGGCATATTTCTTTGCAATGAGGATGGGGTATGACCCTAAAATCCTGACAGGCTATGTGAAAGATGAAGACGTTATCGAATATTTTGCTCTGGATGATGCGGAAGGAGCAGAAGAAGAGCTGATTGTTGTCCCCGGAAAAGTTGAAAACGTAAGTCGCTTAAAGCTCCTTGACGCGAAGTCTTCCCAAATAAACATTCTTCTTCCGAGAATCAATCAAGTTTATCAAAAATATCGCACAACAATTTCGTCTTTATACCGTCACACAGGGGCACCCTCGCATGAAGCTCTGCACTCACTACGTGTATTGCTATACGCTTTAATTATTGCAGAGATGCTCGGAGTTAAAAGAACGCAGCAAATAATGCTCGCAGAAGCGGTCGCATATCATGACATCGGCAGAAAAACAGATTCTATTGAACCGGAGCATGGAGCGGCGTCCAGAAAGATATATGAAAAAGAATCCAGCTGGAATGGAATTTCGGCTTTTGCAGTTGAGCACCATTGCACAAGCGATGAGGCCGCAAAAAAAATTGCTGAAGAAAGTTTCAAAACCCCAAAAGATGCATTGCGCATATTGTGGATTCTCAAAGATGCCGATGCTCTGGACAGACTCAGATTTGGCTTCCCGTCTCAAAGCAATGATGCACTGGATATAAAACAGTTGAGATTCGACGTCTCAAAGCGCATTGTTCCTTTTGCAAAACAAGCAATCAACAGAATACAGCTCTAAACAAGGAGGCCCGTCCAAAGGGCCTTTTTTTCTTTTTTGAACCCGAAAATCAAGTAATATAGAAATATCAAAAACATAAAAATGTCTGTGGAGCATCGCAAATATCTACAATTTTTTGTTTTTGAAATACATAATTCGGAGGTTCATGAGTATGAACATGAACAAAAAACAAAAAGACCTTTTTGCACTCTCTGTGGTGTTAACTATTGTATCCATTATCGCTTATACCACAAACAACATCTTTCTTCTGATTCTGTCTTCGGCCGCGGCGAGTTATGGATATTTTCGGGTTTTCAATGAAGCAAACATTGGGTTTTGCATGGACAACCAGGAAGATTCTACAATCAGCACTGATAACCAGAACACAACCAATGATGATTCGTCGGCTATTGAGTAAGTTGCAATAGAAAGTCAAAATGCCAAAATGTTTACTAGGTATAGAAAGTATCGGACATACACTTTGGCTTTCCGAATGCACAGGGAGGAAACTATAATGATGGTGAATATCATAAAAAAGGGAAGTAAAACTCTTTCTAGAGCTAATTTCGAAGACTTAAAAAAAGGAGACGTTTTTTTTATCAAAGGCGTTCCACATGTTGCTCAGGATGATGCTCACTTTTCCGGAGACGCAAGCTATGCTGGATATCTTGTCTACGATGAACAAGGAGAAAGCTGGTTTCCTGAAGAGCTAAATTAAGGCTAGCCACGATAAATTAACTGAACAACTGACGGAAATCTAAGTTATTAACAACTTCCTCAGTGACACATATGAGAAATCTGCTGCAAAGTAATCCACAAAGCCACCCGATACTTTTTCGGGTGGCTTTATTAAATGGACAAAAAGGATAAAATATGATATAATATAAGAAAATAGAGTGAAAGTCTATGGAAGTGTTAAAACATCTGTTTCAAGAACAAAAACAAGATTCTATAATTGGATTCCGACTCTGTGTACAGAGTAATAGGGGAAGCAATTTTGATAAACGGATTCGAGCCATTTTCAATTAAGGGGCGATGCTTATGAAACCAGAACTCTATGTGGCACGCATAGATTTTGAATACAACATTGGACCATATAAGGAAAATATGGTAGCACTGTTTGATTCACGTGATTTAACGCAAGAAGAAGCAAACAACGAGATTAAATTGTACCCGCAAGGATATAATAAAAAGATTATCTTCATGTCTCTTCAACAGTTTGAGACAGTTTTTCGGTCGCTTCTTCAAAATCAGGAGGGCAAATAATGGACTTCAAGAATTTATCCGAGAAAGAGCTCCTTCAGGCTTATCGCGGATATCGCAAAGTTATGGATACGGGAGCCGTCAGCGAAAATGATTTTGACGGTATCTTTCGCAAAGCCATTGATGAACAGGACGGTTCTGTCGGTCTGCATCTTCCTATGGCGAGTGCTAACTTACTGGCAGAAATGGCTGAGAGATGGTATAACGAACATCAGTTCGTTGATACAATGCTGACTGTTGGCACGGAGCTGTGGTACGTCGATGAAGATACCGGCGAAATCGAACGCGCTATTGTTGCTACCGTGAGTTACAAAGACGGAAAGCTTGATAGCTTCAGCGCAGAATTCCCTGAGAGCGACGATTTTGACGAATTCTACGGCCACGCCATTGGTTCCTGTTTTTTCTCTTCGGAAGCACAGGCAAAAATGAAATTGGCCAAAGGATTCCAAAACAGGGATGCTTAAGGCTAAAAAAGAAGGGAAGAAGTAAATGCAGGAAGATAATATTAAAATTGGCACATTGAGAGTCATGAAGGCAGCCTTTATGGCAGGGAGCAGTTTCGCAAAGGCCCATCAAAAAACATTCGGTACACTACCAAACAATGTCCAGGCGGAAGCTGGGTGGAACATGTTCCTCAACGATACGCTGAAAACTATCTTAAAAAACGAAAAGTAAACCACAGGTTTACTTTTCATCTGTACGAAAAGCAGTTATAATATAAGTGTACTAAAGAGCACGTCAAAGAAAGGAGTTTTATCATGGCAAAGTTTGCACGTCGTTATGAAGAGCGCTATGAATGCTACACTGAATATGAGCGTGGTTATTTCAATGCGCCTTCATTTAGACAGCGTGTATTGCCGTGAGACTCTCTCCATGCAAAAACCGCTTGCTCTTATGGGGGCAAGCGGTTTTCTTTTTGCAATGGAGGTAAGAAAGATGTGTATTCCTACAATTGATATGGTGATGACAGGCAAGAATATCAAAAACCTGAGGAAACGGTCTGGTATCACTATAACAGCATTACAACAGGTGTTTGGATTCTCGTCCCCGCAAGCTATTTTCAAATGGCAACGAGGAGACAGCCTTCCAACGATAGACAATCTTGTTGTTTTGGCAGCACTTTTTAATGTCCCTGTTGATGACATTCTTGTTGTCAACAGATAATATGGGTGGGTATGCAAAAGGTTAAAACATGCGGTCTGTAAAACCGTTCCCTTACGGGTTCGTATGTTCAAATCACACACCATCCACCACATATGACCCCTTAGTCAAGATGGCCAAGACGCCGGCCTCTCAAGCCGGAGGCGCTGGGTTCAAATCCCGCAGGGGCCACCACATATGGGGAGGCGGCGAAGACGGCGAGTCGCGGCGGACTGTAAATCCGTTGCCTTCGGGCTTAGAGGGTTCGAATCCCTCCCTCCCCACCAAATATGACCCCATAGTCAAGTTGGTTAAGACACCGGACTTTCAATCCGGTAGCGTAGGGTTCAAATCCCACTGGGGCCACCACAAAAAAAGACTCCCGCAGTTGTCTGTGGGAGTTTTTTGTTGTACAAATACGAAAAACGTACATAAATTAGATTGAAATAAAAAAGAAAGGCGGGTCTTGAGATTACATTCAAGATATAAAGTGATGAAAAAATATCGCAAATCAAAATTTAGTTTTACTGTTCTATTCTGGGGAGTTGTTATAATTCTTGCTGGAATGTTTCTTTTTTCAACAGGTATTTTAAACGATGGCTTAAAAAACACGCGAGTAGAGAACATACCCCAATCAAGCGAAGAAAATGTAGTGGTAGAAGCTGTTATTGACGAAAGTACTTATCTTGCACCGCAAAACTCATGGTACACAGGAAAAACTAATAAAACAACTATCACGGAAATTTCTATAATTCCTAGCATACCGCCTATAGAAGCTGGAGAAGCAGTAGAAACATGGGACGCCTCAGAAAAACAAAACGGCAAAATTACCTGCCAAATCATTGGTACAAAGCTGTTTATCTACACACACGGAGCAGATAAAATTTTGTTGAATGTAGACGCATCGTATACATTCTCTGGGTTCACTTCCGTCACTAAAATGCAAGGACTGGAATATTTGGATTCAAGCGAAACAATCAATATGTCTTGGATGTTTGGAGACTGTGACAGCCTTCTTGAAATCACAATTCCAGAGGAATGGAATACATCTAAAGTCCAAAATATGAGCTATATGTTTTACAACTGCTCTTGCCTGAAAAATGCCAACATTAAAGACCTGAATACCTCCGCTGTAACAGATATAAGTTACATGTTTGGTTTTTGCTCAAGCCTTGAATTTATAGATATAGAAAAATGGGATTTATCTATGCTTAGTGCTGTAACAACTCGTTCGCAAATGTTTATGCAGGCTGGCAAAGAAAATCTCAGGCTCAAAGTGAAAAATGAGCAAATGACAACTTGGATGAGAGGAAACGCAACGATGGCCTTGTATAACACTATGCTTTCGGACTCGGCAAGTTTTGAACTGACAGAAAATATTTCTTAAGTCCGAAAAGTGAATACAATTTGGTATATCAAACAATAAAAGCCCATTGAGTGTAACGAAAATACCTAATGGGCTTTTGTTATAAAAAAGGAGAGAAAATATGCAAAAAAATGATTTTTGGGAAGATAAAATTCCACAGCAAGTATTGGAGATACTGAAAAAGTTTGAAAACGCCGGCCATGAAGTATATATTGTCGGAGGTTGCGTCAGAGATATGCTTCTCGGAAGAGAACCAAAAGACTGGGATATCTGCACCAGTGCAGAACCAAAGCAAGTTATTGACATTTTTGGTGTCAAAAACGTCTATTTGACCGGTTTAAAACACGGCACTGTTACAGTTCTTCCACGTTTCGAGAACAATGCCTATGTACCTATGACCGGATACGAGGTAACAACTTTTCGTGTGGACGGTGGTTACAGCGACGGACGCCATCCTGATAGTGTTTTTTTTACAAAAAGTATCAAGGAAGACCTTGCTCGACGCGATTTTACCATTAACGCTATGGCATACAATCCAAAAATGGGACTGATTGACCCATTTGATGGACAGAAAGACTTAGCAACAAAAATCGTAAGATGCGTCGGTAATCCTGTGGACAGGTTTAAGGAAGACGCGCTCAGAATTCTTAGAGCGCTTCGATTCAGCTCGCAGCTCGGCTTTGATATTGAGGAAAGCACCGAGTATGCAATGTATGTGATTCGGGATGAAATGAAACTCCTCTCGAATGAAAGAATTGGCAAGGAGGTGTATGGAATTGTAACCGGCAGATATGCTGCGGATGTAATTGAAAAAAACAAAACCATCTTTTTTGCAGCAATGCCGCTGCTTCAGGCGATGGACGGGTGTAAACAAAACAACCAGTACCATTGTGGAACAGTGTTTGAGCATACATTATATGCTATGAGAAACGTGTACACTTGCCATGAGTTCCCGGACGAATGGGCAGATGAATACGTACAATTTGCATTACTTTTGCACGACATCGGCAAACCTGTTTCTAAAATGACCGACAAACTCGGCCACGACCATTTTTATGGGCACCCGGCCCAAAGCGCAGAGTTGGCAAACAGTGCGCTTATCCAACTGCGCTATAGCAACAAATTCAGAGAAACTATTGTGGAGCTAGTAGAGAATCACGCTGTTGAGTTCACCCCCTCCAAAAGCTGTGCACGCCGTCTTCTTAATAAGTTCGGTGAGAAACAGGTAATGAGGCTTCTGAAGTTGCGAGAGTGTGACAACCGCGCACACTCACACCTGGCATATCCTCGATTTGAGAAAAGCTTGGGATTCCGCAAGTGTCTGGAAGAAGTAATTGCCGAGAATTCAGCTTTCTCTCTCAAACAGCTTGCCGTGAAGGGCAGAGACCTGATTGAGAACGGTTTTGAACCGGGTCCTCAGATGGGGGTGATTCTGAAAAAGCTTCTGAACGAAGTGATAGAAGGAGCTTTGAACGACAGAGAGTCTTTGTTGCGCAGGGCCAAGGAAATCCAGAACGAAGCTTTTGAATTTCTGAAGACTTCCTTCAGGGTTCTGAAGAAAGATGGCACCGTCGTTTCTCTGGATATCAAGAAGGTTTTGGAGCAGAACGGAATCGAGATGGAAGATGTCAGTGAAATCGGCATCGTTCTGGAAAATGAAACCGCTCAGCTGGTTGGGACTGTTTGTCCCTCCAATGTGGACTATAGGGGATTCTACATCTCCAGGAGTATCAAAGGCGAGGAACTGCCGCTGGCAGACGCCGAACTTCCAGAGGATTCCTCGTTCACTGCCAGGCTCTATCCAGGCTCCGGGAACGAACCGGCGGCAATGGTAAAAACCCCCGTTGAACCCGGTAAGAAACGCAAAACAGAAGTGTATGTGGACACTATGACTACGACGGTCAAACCCATACAGAAATTCTAACAGCCGGCCGTCCTCTGATATCAGGGGACGGTTTTTCAAGGAGGCAATATGATTAAGGTAACGTCGATTCAACACATCAAGGATGAACCTTGCGATGAGGTCTGGATGATTGTGAGAAGCCTCAAGCACCGCGTAAGGAACGCCAAGCAGGTGAAGGCTCTTTCTCCGTCCAGCGAACTTTTTTCAAAGTATCTTCGTTTAAAGAAGGCAGGGGAATGGTCCTCTGAGACATTTGACGAAGCGTATGTTCCCGTGTTTCTGGCTCAGATGAAGGAAAAAGAAGCAAGGGATGCACTCAACTACCTGTACAGTCAGGACAAAGCCGGCAAAACAATCTGCTTGGCGTGTTTTTGTCCGGATGAGCACCTGTGCCACAGAAGTATCGTGGCCGGACTGCTCCAGGGATGCGGGTGCAATGTAAAAACCGACTCCGGCGAATCGTTTGAAGAGTATTATTCTCTGTTCAAAAATCAGTAAAACCCAATATCGAAATTACCTCTTCTGTCTTTTAAAGGTAGAAGGGGTTTTCTAACTCCGAAAAGTAAATAGAATCAATCTCATCAAAGAATAAAAGCCTGCTTTTGAGTCTCGCAAATACCCGACTTGTCAGCAGGCTTTTGCTGTAAAAAAGAGGTGAATTAAAAAAGCAATGAGTCTTTTATTATTTGTACTCGGAGAATGGCTGTTGGCAGAGATATGGGAATACTTGGAGCTGAAAATTTATGGAGAAGTTCAGCCTCGAGTTGTTGATGACATAATGTTCCTTTTGTGGAGCGCGTTTGTCATCACAGCATATCTAATCGGTCGTCTTTCTGAGCACAAGAAGGAAAAACATAAGGAGGAAAACAATGAAATACCAAGAACTGAACCTGGAGAAAATCAGGGAAGATAATGGGCTTGATTTTGCCCATTTCACGTATCTGCGCAACATGTGTACCTGCTGTTCAACACCGCTGGAATTCCCTGCGCGTTACTGGCATAGAGGTGTCAAGCCCAAAACAATGGACGGCGTCCAATACCTAATCTTCAAGAACGCCGACAACGGGTCCGGCCGAGTCAAAAAAACTAACGATATCAAAGACTACGAATGCATTTCTTGGAATTTCCCAGAATCCAAGTTACTTAAAATCTGCAAAGATATTCAAACACAGCTTAGTGAAGAATATGTAGTTCTCGTCCCGCAAAACGAACATTTCTGTATTCTTGCAATTAAAGAATCCAGGACGAACCTGCTCAAGAGTGAATTGGCGCGGGGATATCGCAAGGTAGACGACGCCTACTTCTCTCCCAAGGAATTTGCAGAACGTGTTCACCAAATCATTCAGGAAGAAGGCGAAGACTATGAGCGGTCCCATACGCGCTTGGACGAGCTGCTCTGCCAGGTGCTGGAGCAAAATGGTTACGGAGACGGGGTTAATATTTATCGAAAAACCCCAAAATGGTAAGTAAGGAGAGATAACCAAAATGGATTTAGAATTGTTCTCAAAAGAAATGGCTCGAGAGGATGTTCCGAAAGATGTCGATTGGAAAAAAATCGACAAATGTATTCACTTGTCTATTGATAAGCGGGTTGAAAAAGGATTACCCTGGGGTCACAAAAATCTGATTAACGTTTCTTCCGAATTGGCAGAGTTGAATGTGGCGCTGACCAAATATATGTTGGGAGAGCGTTCAATCAATTTGCTTGAGGAAATTGCTGATGTTACCTGTGCTCTACGATATCTCAGCATTATTGTCGGCATTCATGAAGAGGAACTAGCAAAAGCAATTAACGTGAAAATGCAGCGTGAAATCAAACGAATCGCTACAACTGATGAAGAACGAAAATTGTTACTGTATCCAATGGAATAAAAAGTGTTACTTTGAATAAGGAGGAAAAAACATGTATTCCGATTTTACGGACATCGAAAAAAACTATCTAAAGCGCTTTGCAGCGCTCCAGTTTCCCAGCAGCAAAGACAACTATTCCACAAGACATCCGATTCATTTCCTTCAGGAGCAAACGGACCAAATGGAAAAAGTAAGTCATTCTGATTTTGACGAATATCAGGATGAAATCGCGACAGTTGAATATGTTGACTGCGGCGAATATGAAACCTATTCCTCTGTGGAAGAACTCGTTTGCCAACGATTGGACGGATTTGCGCCGGACGACGAAGAAGCTGTGGAAAAATACAATGCTGTGGCCAAAGAAAACGGTGAACCGGAATTCATTCCTTACGAGGAAGCCGTCATTGCCGGAGATATTCCCGGTACAGAAGAATACATCGGTGATGTTGACGACTACCTGGAGGCCTACGGGCTGGAGCCCAGCAATGTGACGTTTTACAAAAACATCGACGCACCATGGGATGTAAAAGCTGTGTCGTTTACGCACAAAGGTGTCCTTGAAGTAAAGGAAAAGATATCTAATCACATTTTCCGCCCGACTAAGACCTATGCATTCACAACCACCGACGGGGATTTTCCCGTTCTGATGGGCGTCCTTATGAAACTCGGCAAAGAGCTTCTCAATGAGGAGACGATTGGCCTACGTTGGATGGTGATGAAGTTGATGACTCCTGAGCAGGTAAGCCAACAGTTTGAAAAGACTCCGAACGAGGAGTTCTGTCTCGCAACTTATAACATGTACCTTCCCTGGCAGATGACGGAAGACGGCCGTGTGCGAAAGGTTATCCTGTCAGTGTACGCCAGCGGCGAAATGGGCAGCTGGAGCGACACCAAGTACCCTATCAGCAAGCTGCGTGTGGAGTTGGAAGACGGCGAGCTAAAAAAGAGCTGCGGATGGCCTTTTGAATGCGACGGCCTTGGCGAGTCTTTGCTCGACAATAACAAAGTCATCGCATTGATGAACTACATCCGTTACATTTAAGGAGATGGTTTTATGAAAAAGCGTCGTTGTCCTATTTGTGGAAACAAAAAATTTCATGTAACGGCTCATGTAACACAAACGTGGCTGGTAGACACAAATGGAGACTTTGTTGAGGAAGTGACCTCATGCGACGAGGTCACCCACCGCCCTAATGATGAGGACATCTGGGACTGTACCAATTGCGGTTGGTCTGGCCCTGGTCATAAAACAATCAAGGAGGAATAATATGGAACTGAGACTAAATCTTTGCCCTGGGCATATTGACGTGCTCGAAGTAATTCAGAGTAAAAGGGAGGTCATCAACGAGGTAACCAAGCGTCTTGGTACACATGATTTGTGTGTCCGTGATGGCAAAGTTATGCGATGGGTCGAAAATCCCTACTATGACGACTTCGCTGAGCATACGCACGACTCGCCGGGCAGATATAAACTTGTTTCCGAAGCCGAGGAAGACATCGAATTGATGAAAGCAGCCGAACTGGTCATCAAAGCATTAAAGATGGGAAAGAAAATCGGTATGAAGCTGTAAAGTAAAGCCCGCCTTAAAGACGGATAGATAAAAAACGAAGAATAAAGGAGAAATACGTGGCTACAATCAAAATCGTTTCCAAGAAAGACTGGGAAATCATCAGAGAATATCTTTACGCAGATGACGGTGGCAATGTTGTGCTGGTTCCGGAAGAGAATCTGAAAAACTTTTCCGATGAACAGGCTGAATCGCTGCGTTCCCATGACGGTGACAATACAGAATATGGGTTTGGCGGTGAACCGGACTTCTATGTTGATGTCTTGCAAAGCCCCGGTACATTCTGCGCTGACGAAATCCTTTCTAAAATATTGGTAAGTAAATAAGGGAGAAAAAACATGGAAAAAGTTATTTCCAAATCTGCACTAAACAACATCCTGACTGTAGCCGGGCCGGCTGTGGTCGATATGGATGAGGACACCAAGAAAGCTCTTGCCGCATTGTGGGAGTTGCTCGGCGATGTACAAGAAGAAAATCTCATCCTCGCTAATCTTTCCGACTGCGAGGAATACGTTATCTGGAAAGGCGCCGACGATGTACGCTTCCTTGTAGAAAGCGGATATTATCAGGATGAACTCCTGAACATGACGCCTGAAGAGCAGGAGAACCTTTATGAAGAAGTGGCCGACCGATTGGATTGGTCAGATGTGGCCTCTGCGAGTATTGCGGCCGGCAATAGGTTGATTGAAGACGAAATTGCCGCTGTTTTGGTAGAAAAGTAACCCAAGTTGACCCGGGAAACCGGGTCACTTTTTTTATTTAAGTTCCCCGAAAGGTGAATATCATGATAAACATACGAACATCCAATGCAGATTATGGGTCTCGGAAATAAATCAGATATGTCTGATTCCAAACAAGGTTACGCAATATGACAACACTAAAGAGGAGAATGAAGTATGAAATTGACGATTCAAAAAGCAAAAGAAATAATGGAAAAGAATCATGGAGGTTTGGATTTATCGAACACCCCAATCACGAGTTTGCCGGAAAACTTGACAGTAAGGGGCGACTTGGATTTGTCGCACACTTCAATCATAAATTTGCCGGAAAACTTGACAGTAGGAGGTAGTTTGATTTTATCGAACACCAAAATCGCAAGTTTGCCAAAAAACTTGACAGTAGGAGAGTGGTTAGACTTATCGAATACTCAAATCACGAACCTGCCAAAAAACTTGATGGTAGAGGGTAATTTAATTTTATCGAATACTCCAATCACAAGCCTTCCGGAAAACTTGACAGTAGGAAATAGCCTGTTTTTATCGAATACCAAAATCACGAGTTTGCCAGAAAGTTTGACAGTCGGAGGATGGTTGAATTTATCGAATACTCCAATCACAAGTTTGCCGGAAAATTTAACAGTAGAGGGCTGTTTGCTGTTATCGAATACCAAAATCACGAGTTTGCCAGAAGGTTTGACAGTCGGAGGATGGTTGGATTTATCGAACACCCCAATCATAAGTTTGCCAGAAAACTTGACAGTAGGTGGCAGTTTGACTTTATCGCACACACAAATCACAAG
>ERZ1643251.298-NODE-298-length-81851-cov-16.840555_pt1 | contig 81851 bp, 77 predicted proteins | sample MGYA00579261_ERZ1643251 | MGnify/ENA primary metagenome ERZ1643251 (study PRJEB29033, sample SAMEA4952267) | chicken gut metagenome | biome: Broiler Chicken; feature: Gastrointestinal Tract; material: Caecum | place: Ireland | collected 2018 | study: Broiler... | reverse complement strand
CCAAGGTGCTGCCGGACTTGGAAACGCTGGAGGATGTGGGACGGCCCGCCGCGTCATAGCCTGTCGATACAGTCAGCCCCTGGGGATCTACCACGCTGGAAGCTAGGCCGTACATTTTATTGGCGGTTTCCTGCGTAGTTATAGGCTTACGATTTAAGAAATGGCCAGAAGAATTTGTCTTAAATTCAGACAGAAAAACCGGCCCCCATGTTTGGAAGCCGGTTGCTGAGTATTAAATTTAGAGACAGATTTGACTGGTTATTTGTTGCGTTTGGGCACTTCAGCTCTGTGCCCCAATAACCATAGCCTTTCTTTTGTTCTCAAGGAATATTTTGACGTCATTTGGTTGCAAAAGGAGGATTCCTCTCAAGTGAGAATATTGATTAACCAAGTTAGAGTAGCCAATAACCAGCATTGTTTTTTTTCTAAAATGATATTCTGCAATTTCCCAGTCCAACGGAAGGCCTGATTGTAAAACTTCAAATAAACTACTAGGAAAAAAACCCGGGTACCCATGGTCATCTTGCAGCAAATATCGAATTTCCCCGTCTATCACAACAATTCCATAGACAGTATAATCATGCTCCAATGTTAAATCATATTCCAATTCCCCCGTGTCCGAAGTTGCACCTTCTGACGATGCTACATCTTCATTATCTAATTCTAAATTATATGGTATTACAAGAAATTGATAATATCCAGATTTTTTCTTACATCTTACTTTCATATTATTATCTCCATTTAAAAATAATTTTACTTAAATTTAAAGTCCGTAAATATTCTTTTCGCCAGATTCCCTACGTAGTGAATTACCACCCTTCCTTTTGATGTGTTAAATACTTGCTGAAATTTCGAAAAGTCAGTCGGAAAGCGAGTGTCTTTTAACCTTGGTATTATTACTTTTCCGGCAGACGGATTGCTCTTAGCTGACTCCATTGCCAACTGTTCTGTTAGATTTTGGGGCGTTGTCCTTCCTGTCGATATTTCTTTTCCATTGCACAAGTTATGCACCAGAACACTGGATTCAGCAACATAATAGGTATGGTAATCCTCAACATTAAAATTATATACCTTAACCGGAGTCTCCAGTAGTTCATGCTGGACTTTCTCTATTACAACATACTCGCCGTTGACCAAAACCAGAATGTCCCCAGCACGAAGCTGCACAGCGTCTGTCCAGCCTTTAACCGGACTGTAGAACGGATGGCTTGGCGTACAGATGATTTCCTCGTTGTTAACAAAAACGTGCACCAATTCGTCTGTTTCTCTGACATAGGTTTCTACAACCTTTTTCAGTGTAACGTCTCCGGTTGCTTCATCCCAGGCCCAGACGTAATCGCCCGCCTGGATTTCTTCAATCGGTTTTTCACCATCTTCTATCTGTACAAACGTTCCTGCTATAAAACAGGCCCCTGATGTTGCCGCGCCAGTGATTGCACCGGTTATCGCGCCCTGCATAAAGCCGTCTGCCGCGCCGTCCAGAGCCGCCTGCCCGGCTCCTTTCCAGCTGCCCGTAGTAATTCGGTGTGTTACCGCTCCCGACAGCGCTCCGCTCACCGCGCCTATCGCGCCTTGTGTCACCGATCCTACCAATGCGCCGTGGGCCGCGCAATTGACTGCTGCCATGACCGGCCCCGCTGCACCTGCTGTCGCTACTGTTACCGCTGCGGATACGGCAATTACCGCCACGCCGATGGCCACCTTCGCCCAGTTGGGCAGAGACCAAGTGCCGTCAGGATCTGTTCGGTTCATAGGGTTATTCATGCAGTAAGCGAACATGTTGAAGCCCAACAGGCCGTCGTCCGTATCGCTGTACTCGTCCGCATTGATGAACCGGCAAATCGCAGGGTCATAGTACCGGCTCTGCAAGTAGTAGAATCCCGTATCCGCGTCATAGCGGTACCCCCGGTAGCGGAAGGGGTTATAGGCCGCCACATTGGCGGCTGTCTGGGAGATGGGGGTGCCGCTGGCGTTATAGATTCCTGTAGGCTTGCCCCAGGGGTCGTACTCATAAGTGGCCACCAGGGTGCCGTAGTAGGAACTGGTGCTGTAATTGTAGTCGCTGCGGTACAGCGCAATCACGTCTCCCTGGAGGTTCTTGGCAAAGTAGTAATTTGTCCAGGCGGTTTCGCTGGAATACTGAATGGCAAAGCCCACTGGGGAGTTGTTCTCGTCCAGGGAGTAGCGCAGCGTGTACAGCTCCACCCCGGAGGAGTTGAACCGCTGCTCCGCCACGGCTATGCCGTCGATGAGGTAATACTGGGTATAGCCGCCGTCCGCGTTGCTTTTCCGAGTGCGCACGCCGTTGACATCGTACTCATAGCGATAGGTTTTTCCGCCCACTGTGGCGCTGTCCAGCTCCCGTCCGTTGCGCCAGCTCAGAGTGTAGGCCCTGCCGTTGTAGTAGCTCAGGGGGTTGCCACCGCCGTCGTAGGTGATGCTGTGGCCGTCGAAGGCCGTCAGCAAGTCCTTCCAGTTGGTGTCCCCGTAGGTGTAGGTGTGCTCCACGCCTGTGATGCTGCCTGTGCCGTCTTGAATCTTCCACGAGGTCAGGTTTCCGGCATTGTCATAATAGTACTTATACCGGTCCCGGGCCGTACCGTCCGCCGCGTAATCCGTTGCGTACTGCATCTGCCCCAGCTTGTCATAGGCGAACTTCCAATAGGTGCCGTCCACCAAATTGGTGATCTGGGTGACATTTCCCACCTCGTTATAGCTGTACCGATACCCCGACAGCTTGGCGGTACTTCCTCTGGCGGTGGTGTAGAAGGTTTCCGGTAATGTCGTGGTGGTACACGTTCCCGAACCTGCCAGGTACGTCTGGTGCTCCGTCAAAATATTGCCTACATCCCGTTCCTTCAGCCGCGACAGACTGTCATACCGGTAGTAAAGCCAGCTGTTGGAGAACAAGGCCATACTGGTAAGCGCCCCATCGGAAATGGAATCGGTGGTGCTGGTATTATAATAGAAGCTTTGCGTAGCACTGTCAACCACACCGGGGATGGAATAATTGATACTTTTCAGACGGCTCTCATTGTCATAGCCGTAGGCAGCCCGCAAGTCTGCTGCGCCGCCCGTCTGGCTGGTACCGATGAGCCTGCCAATGGCGTCATAATTGTAGCGGTAGGTGACGCTCGCCGCCGTATCCTCCATCTTGTGCAGCTGCCCGTCGCCTGCATAGGAATAATGGTAGCTGTCTCCGCTGGAGGTGGTAGTGCCGGTGGTGCGGTTCAGATTGTCATACTGGAAGCTGGTGTAGTCCCCATTCCCATACGTCTGCCGCTCCAGCTGTCCGTTTTTATCCCCATAGGTATATTCAGCCAGCGTGCGGCCGCCTACCTTCAGCGTCTTCATGTTGCCGAAGCTGTCATAGGTAAAGTTGTAGCTCTGGGTGGAACTGCCGGTTGTACGCGACAGGGTTTTCAGCATACCGTTGGCATACTGGTAGGATACGGAGCCCAAGGTGCTGCCGGACTTGGAAACGCTGGAGGATGTGGGACGGCCCGCCGCGTCGTAGCCTGTCGATACAGTCAGCCCCTGGGGATCTACCACGCTGGAGGCCAAGCCGTACATTTTATTCGCGCTGCCGGCATAGCTGTAGGTGGTGGTATACTGCCCCCGCTGCTTCACAGTACTCAGCTGGTTATTGCTGTTCGTATAAGTATTGGTGGTGACAATTTTATCCGTTCCGCTCTTGGGGGAAATCGTAGCAGTCAGTGCGTTGCCGCTGGAATCGTAGGTCATGGTTTCCGTCACAATTCCATTGGTTGCAGTTTTCAGGTTGTGATTGCTGTCGTAGGTATACGTGAAGGTGCCGTCGCTGCCGGTTTTCAGGCTTTTTAGATTGCCGCCCGAATAGGTGCTGCTCTCCTCGCTGCTGCCGGAGGATTTCACCGATACCAGGTTGCCGTCCTTGTCATACTTCATGGTTTGGGCGGCTTCTTCTGTGAGGGACAGGTTGTCAAAGTAGGCGGTATTTCCATTTCGCTCATAGGCGCAGACCACCCGGATCGTTTTGACCACTGTGGTTTCCTTCTTGGGTACAATGGCTGTGGAGACATACTGCCAGTCCGTAATGTCCGGGTTAAAGGGTACGTAATGATACTCCGTTGTATTGTCGGAGTAGGTGACGATTGCCCGGAGGCCGAACTGCTTGTGCTTGTCCTTGGCCGCCGCGTCATCGCCGGTGGCGGTCTGCTTGTTATCCGGCACCGCGTTTGCCTTGGCCCAGCCGGACATCACGAAGGTCTTCCCGGATTTGTTGATGGGCACATCCTGGTATGCGCAGCTTTCCGTGTAAGCGTCGCCTCCGACCTGGATGGAATAGGCGTATTGGCTTTCGGAAAACAGGCCGTGGCCCTCGTAGTAGCCGGCCAAGGGCCCCATTGTCCAGCCATACCCCCAATACTGCAGGTTCCCGTTTTCCAGCAAATTCAAATTGGAAGGGGTATCGGAGCACTCTAACTGGAAGTCGTCCACATAGATATCTCCGCCGACACAGTGGGTATAGACGCAGACGGTATAGGCTTTCTTCGTTGGCGGCGTAAAGGGCAGGCTGAGCTGTACCCACCCGCTGTCAATATTGCTGTTTGTAGCATAGTTCAGGCATTCGCTGGTAGCAACTACGCTGCTCCCGTCCAAAACCTGAAGATAGACGCCCCGGCCCAGGAAGGAAGTACATTTTGAGGTGTTGACGTAGGCGGAAAGGGTGTATGTCACACCGGCGGACAAGGTGTTTGTGGTCTGTTTGGCGCCGGTCGTGCCTGTGGTTTTATCCCCCACCTTGGCGTGGAATGCCTTGGTACCTGTACGGACTGTGGTGGACTGCAATTCCGCGCTGCCGCCCCCTCCGGCCGCCAACTGCCAGGCGGGGCTGGACAGCTCAAAACCGTGGTTGCGCAGCTCGTTCATGGCGGCTACGCCAATGGTGGACGTCCGCAGCGTACGGTTGTTGGCCTTATCCGTGGAACCCACCCCAGAGTGAACCGCGTTGGAAGCGCCCCAGATCCGGTTGGCGGTATCCGTGGTGTAGGCATTGGCGCTGCGTCCGGCATAGTCAAAGGTGTAGTAGGTCAAAATATCGTTGTCATTTTTTATGCGATCGCTGCCATAGTCCCGGTACAATGTCTGCCCGTTTTCCAAATGACCCACTTCTACAATGGCGCCGGGCTTGGAGGCGGTGGAGGCGCTGGTGATTTCGTAGTAGGAGCCGACCTTCCCAGCGCTGTATGTAAAGGCCACGCCGTATTTCGCTTCTGCGTCATAGGCGTAGGACATCCGTGTACTGGCGGCGCCGTATTGCGCCAGCACGGTGCTGCCCCGGCTGATTTGGGAAAGCTTGCCGCCGGAATAGGTAAGCTTGTATACATTACCGGCTGCGTCTGTAACACTGGTCAGCCAATTGGCGCTGCTATAAGCAAAGGTGGCCACAGTGATGGCGCTGCCGCCGTTGTTCTTTTGGACAATTTTACTGATCCGATCCCCAGAGGCATTGGGATAGCCATTGCTGGCGGAGGTTCCGTCGCTGTGGACGTAGTGAATCTGGATTTCGTTGCCATTGGCATCGTTGATGAGGGTCAGGTAGCCGTTGACAAAGTACATCTCATTGTCCTTGTCATCGCTAATCATATAGCAGCCGGTGCGGTACTCGTTGATCTTCAGCTGCATGCCGTCTTCATCGTAGTAGTAATCAGCGTCTTTACTGGAATCTTTGGCGAAATAATGGATAGTACCGTCACCATCGGTATATTTCATATAGGTGGATTTGTTGCTGGCGTTACTATCATTTTGCAGCTCTATCTTTTCCACTTTCTGCATGACGCTGAGGTTGACTCCGGCGCCTACATGCATGCCCAGTCCCAGCCAGCCGCCGGTATCATAATTTTCCTCGCCGTACCGCATGGCGTAGCTGCTGTTGTAAACCAAGTCCAGGGACACTGGGTTTACCGTGGAGGCGTAGGATACCAGGTTTTTGCACAGGGTCAGCTGACCGCTGAAGTCTCCAATGTACGCCGTACCGGCATTGCCGACCCCCATGGTTTGGTAGGTATAGTAATCCTCAATGCCGTTGGTGCTCCGATAGGAGGCAACAAAGTACACCTTGCTGTTATAGGAGAACCAGGTGCGGTTCTTGGAACTGGAATCGGCATTGGAGGTCATCACCAGGCCGTAATTGCTCCCACCTTCGTACCACTTTTTTGCGGCGGGCGTGACATCCCATAGCAGAATGTCGTTGATCGTAGAATAGCTGGAATTGACATAGTCCAGCGTAGGCCCATGGGCAGGACGGTTCGCCCAGGTCAGGCTGCTGTTTAGCGTGGCGTTCTGGGTGATCTCGCTCATGTACAGCACCATTGTGCCGCTGGTACTGTTGGCGCCGGAGCGGTAATCGTTCTGAAGAAAACCCGCCTGTGCTCGCACCAGGGTATGACCGGCGGGAATCTTGGGAAGATCTGTCAGCTTGTAATAGATCTCCATCTTCCCGTAATCCGGGTGATAGCCGCAGGCCAGATTGGTGGTGGCGCTGACGGAATTGCTTGCCTCTGTGCAGACCGTGCCCACAAAGCTCTTGGAGGTAGTCTCGTCTATCAGGGTGGGGTCAATGCATACAGGGAAGGCCCGTTCCGGGCTCTCGATCCAGCCGGCATCCGCTGTAACGGTGAGCACCCAAGTCCCATCGGCCTGCTGACTGAGTTGGTAGGAGGCCGCCTCGGAATATGCGCCATTGGCATCGGTCATATAAGGCGCTGGAATACTGTAACAAAGATTCTCGTCACCGTCTAAAAGCAGCACCGAGCCATCCTCCTGCAGAACCGGCGTGAGATCCAGCAGGCCAAGCCGGAAGGCAAAGGTATAAGTGGACAGAGGCTCTTTCACGATAATGGATTCCTTCACGTTGTAACTGTACAGCTCGTATTGCAGATCTACACCGGGGAACACATTTTCGTAAAGCACCTGTGTGCGTAGACGGGAGGGAGTGATTTGCTGGGTAAGAGAAGGTTCTTCATGGTCGGCATCTCCCTCGAAGAGACTCTGTACTGCGGCGAACAGCGCAGAAAAACCGGTAGATGACGCCTCTTTCTGATCCGGGTAAGAGATCTTTGCAGCAGCAGAACGGTTAAAGGGCTCCAGAGTATTTTCCTGAACCGGTTCAGACGCTTCCATGGAATTCGTCTCCGGAGTGGTTTCCGGCTCTGTTTCCGGCTCGGTTTCCGGGATCGTTTCCGGTTCCGTTTCGGGAAGCGTCTCCGGCTCTGCTTCGGGAGACGTCTCCGCAATGGTTTCCGAATTTTGAGATTCCGCCGGATATGTTTCTTCCTCCGGCTCGGAATCTGCGACTGCGGGCAGGGTGGAATCCGCTTCTGTGCCATCTGCCGTATCCACAGGCAACTGCGCGGAAGCCTCGGCCTGTATCTCCTCTAAGGTTTCTTCCATGGGTTCTGTTGCCGGTTCCGTCTCCGGCAAAGTCTCCTCCGGTTCCGTAATCGGCAGTGCTTCCGTAGAGGCCTCCGGTTCGGCCGCAGGCTCTGCTGCTTCCTCCGGCTCGGTTGCTTCCGCTGTGGCATCCGCCGCCGGTTCCATCAGCTCCGGCTCCGTGGGCCCAGTCTCGCCGTCCATCAGAGACATCCGCACCCCAGTCTGCCCCCGCTGGGCGGAGAACAGAAAGCCCGTAGACAAGTTTCCGGCAAAGGTTTTGGTGTCGTCGCCGTTTACGGCTGTGTACTGCTGCGGATTTTGTGCAGACTGTGCTGCGGTGACACTTGCTGTGGATGCGCTGGAACTCTGGGGAACCAGGGTATTGTCGATGTCCACCCAGGTTTCTTCGTCCAGGGCATAGTGCACCGGAACACCGTAATCCACGGCAATAAAGCTGCCGTCCTCCATACGGAAATGCTTTTCACGCTCGTCCCGGTACTCGGTCACTTCGCCAAGGACTGTGCCGCCGGCTTCACCTTCGGCTACCTCCCGGGCTGTCGTCGCATCTGTTTCGCTTGTTCCGACATCTTGGGCCAATGCCCCAGTGGGAAACAGTTCGAATACCAAAACAATAGCCAAAAGCATGGAAAGGATGCGGAATGCATATCTCTGTTTCATTGTTATCTTCCCTCTTTCTTTTTATTGAGAATTGTCAATTCGGAGTGCCGCATGACTTTATGTTACATTCGCAACAACGCAAAACTCACGTCTCCTTTCCGGCGGCTACTTTCCGAGTTTTCCATATACTTATATCATTTAACAACCATATTTTATACAGTCATTTTGCACAAAGTTTTTGCGCAAGTTCTGTACATTGTGACAAAATACAGCTTTAAAGAAAATCGCAAAATTACTTTCTTTTTTAAGGTCATTCATTAGCATTTCCATACCGCCGGTACAGCCCTGTCCCCCGTCGCTTCCTGTGCCTTTTTCCGTCCCCCGGCAGTCAGATGTTCCGCAGCCTCCAGAAGCGTGTGATCAGCCCCCTGTCCGCCTCCGGCTCCTTTCCCCATATTTCACAGATTGGGTATTTACATGAATTCGATTTGGTGTATAATTTTTTTGTCTGTTGCGGCGATAGACAAACTTTGTTTGGATGAGAGGAACGGAAACCGGATGATTGTTGCAGTCATTTGCGATGTCCTGGGGGAAGAAAATAACGGCACTACCATTGCGGCCATGAATCTGATTCGCACCCTGCGGGAAAAAGGGCACCAAGTCCGTGTGGTCAGTCCGGATGCCAGCCGGGCTGGAGAACCAGATCATTTTGTAGTCCCCACCCGCAATCTCGGCGTTTTCAACCAGTATGTCGCCAAAAACGGCGTGAGCCTGGCAAAGCCCTTGCGGCCGGTCCTGGAGCAGGCCCTGGAAGGCGTGGATGTGGTGCACGTGATGGTGCCTTTTTCATTGGGCCACGCCGCAGCCGTACTGGCCCGGGAAAAGGGAATCCCCCTGACCGCCGGCTTTCATTGTCAGGCAGAGAATTTTACCAATCACATTTTCTTAATGAACGCTCCGCGAGTCAATCAAATGACTTACCGCTTCTTTTACCGGCGGCTGTACCAATACTGTACCTGCGTTCATTATCCCACGCAGTTTATTTGCGATTTATTCGAGCAAGTCACTCAGCCCACCCGTCACTACGTAATTTCCAATGGGGTTAACCGGGCATTCACCTGCAAGGCGTATCCACGGCCCAAGGAGCTGGAGGGAAAATACGTCATTCTCTCCACCGGCCGGTACTCCCGGGAGAAGGCCCAATGGGTGTTGATCGATGCCGTGGCCAAATCCCGGCACAGCAGCCGAATCCAACTGGTTTTGGCCGGACAGGGGCCGCAGCAGAAGGCGCTGGAGCGGCGAGCTGCCAAACGAGGCATTTTGCCTCCCATCTATGGCTTTCACAGCCGCCCGGATTTAATTCGGATCATCAATTTGGCCGATTTGTACGTCCATCCGGCGGAAATTGAAATCGAAGCCATTGCCTGTCTGGAAGCCCTTGCCTGCGGTAAGGTACCGGTGATCTCCGACTCTCCCCGCAGCGCAACCCGCTATTTCGCCCTGTCGGACCGGAATTTGTTCCGCTGCAACGACTCCGGCGATCTGGCGCAAAAGATCGACTACTGGCTGGATCACCCCCAAGAGCGCAGGGCCTGCAGCCAGTCCTACCTAGGCTATGCCCAGCAGTTTGATTTTGACCGTTGCATGGACGCCATGGAGGGCATGCTCCTGGACGCTGCAAAAGAGGCGCGTCATGGCTAAACGCACCATTTATTACTCCGATCCCCTCCACGACGACTTTGCCGGCAACCACATCCGAACCCAGGTGGTGGATCAAAGCTTTCCCTTCCTTCACCCGTCCCGGCTGTGGGCTTTGGCATCCTTTATGATATACTACTGGATTGCGATTCCGGTGGTCTTTCTGATTTGCAAGCTTTACCTGGGCCTGAAATTTGAAAATCATAGGCAATTGCGCCGTTTGGGCTCCTCCGGGTATTTCCTATACGGGAATCATACGCAATACCTGGACGCCTTTCTTCCCGCTATGGCCGCCTTTCCCAAGCGCAGCTATGTCATCGCCAATCCGGACGCCGTGTCGATCCCCGGTCTGCGCAACCTGGTTCAGCTCATCGGCTGCATTCCGGTCCCTTCTGAGCTGAGCGGGCTTCCGGCCTTTTTGGAGGCAGTGGGGCGCCGGTTTCATCAGGGAGCTTGCATCGGTATTTATCCGGAAGCGCACATCTGGCCCTACTACACCGGCGTACGTCCCTTTTCAGGGACCTCCTTTCGGTATCCGGTGAAATGGAATGCCCCTGTGGTAGCTATGGCGGTCACTTACCGCAAACGGCGGGGGCTGTTCCGCTGGGTCAAACGTCCCGGTATGACGGTGACCTTCAGTCCGCCCATATACCCGGATCTCGCCCTGCACCCGAAGGCCGCTCAAGAGGAGCTCCGCCGTCAGGTCTACCATTTTATGTGTCGGGTCACAGCTCGGCCCGGCAATGTGGAGTACATCCACTACGAGCCCTTTCACTCCGAAGCAGGATCCGCAAAAGGAGGCTCTTTGTGAAAACCCTATATCTCATCGGCGGAACCATGGGAATCGGCAAAACCACAGCTTGCCGGCTTCTCAAAACAAAGCTACCCGACAGCGTGTTTCTGGACGGAGACTGGTGCTGGGACATGCATCCCTTCCAGGTCAATCCGGAGACCAAACAGATGGTCCTGGACAACATCTGCTGCCTGCTAAACAATTTTCTCCGATGCTCCTGCCTGCGTCATATCATATTCTGCTGGGTCATGGACCAGCAGAGCATCTCGGATGAAATTCTGTCCCGTCTGGACACAACCGGGTGGCAGGTTTTACCCGTCAGTCTGGTCTGCAGCCGGGAAGCTTTATGCAAGCGGCTGCAGCAGGATGTGTCCCGGGAAAAACGGTCGGCCGGTATTTTCATCCGAAGTCCGGAGCGCCTGCCCCGGTACGCCGGTCTTCAAACCCGCAAGCTGGACGTGTCGAATCTGACCCCTCAGGAGACGGCAGACCGTCTGGCCGCCATGTCTGCAGCGCCGGGGGCGACATAGTCTCCTGCCGGTCGCCATACAGACTTCAAATATAAAGAAGCTGTTTCAAAACTTAATTTTTGCAAATATTCTTTTATAAAAGTGGTAAAAATGGCGCAGAAAACAAGCTGTTTGTTTTCTGCGCCATAAATATTATTATTTCATATAATTCTATATTAAATTATTCACTCGCTATAATTTCACCAGTCAGAGCCACTTTCATACAGCCCATAGTGCCGCAGCAGTTCCACGGTAATTGCATTTCGGGCCTGCGCAATTTCAGGCGTAGCGAGGAACGCCGGATAGTCCGCCCATGCGGCATATAGATCACAACGGGAATCGTCGGGCAACGCCACATCCGGAGAAAACGGAACCGGCAAATATCCAAACCAAGTGGAAGCAACGAGATAATTCCGGTCATCTGAAACCCGGTTCAAGGACTGATCCGTCAGGAAAATTAAGTACTGTTTTCCCGGCTGCATCAGGTTCAGAACATTGTTGTATGCGATTTCCCCATCTATCACTTGCAGGCCATACTCCTGCCAGACCATGCACGTGCTCCCTGCATCCAAGCCGTTCCCCTGAAGCACCCGTTCGACCACAATTTCCTGACCGAGGGTACTGCTGGTAATGTCCAGTTCCCCTGTCGCCGTGGCCAGGACAGCCAAATCGGCCGCCAACATCTCCTGCACGTACTGCCGCTGATTGCCGGTCAAGTCTTCCAAGGCCAACGCAGCGGTTTCATTTCCCTCCACCACGTCCCCCTGCGCCCAGACCAGCCGCACGGGCAGCCGGGCTAGGTCCGCAACAGACTTCACCCCGGCCAAACCGGCATCCGGCGCAAAATGCAGCAGAAGGCAACCCACAACCCCCGACAGAAGAAACAGCGCCCCCAGGCATACATACCAAATCTGCCATTTTTTCATGGGGACACCTCCTGCAAAACGCCGTGCTCCATTTGATAGACCCGGGCGCAATGGCTGCGGATATCCACTTGGATGTGGCTGGCAAGTAAAACAATTGCCCCCCGACCGGCCTCTTGATGCATCACCTGATGCACCATGGCGACGCCCTCCTGATCCAGCGCGTTGGACGGCTCATCCAAAAGCAAAAGATCCGGCTGCTCCATAATTGCCTGAGCCAGCAAAAGCCGCTGCTTCATGCCCAGGGAGTATTTGCGGTACGTCCGCTTATCTCCCGGGTCCAGGCCGACTCGCTTTATGGCTGCCTGTATTTGATTGCGCCCAATCTGACGTCGGATCTTGGCCAGAAGCTGTAAATTTTCTATCCCTGTCAGATCCGGGTAGAGTGAGGTGTTCTCAATCATCGCTCCGATGGTGGGGTTTCGCGCCGCCCGGGACTCGCCGTCAAATCGGATTTCCCCGGAGTCTGGAAGGATCAATCCACATATGGCCCGCATCAGCATGGTTTTTCCAGAGCCGTTGTCTCCCACAAGCCCGTACACCTTTCCGGACTCTAGACGCATCCCAACGTCCTGCAACACCACCGTTCCCCGGATCTTCTTGCTGAGCCGTTCGATTGTAACTGTATGTATCAAAACTATCCCTCTCCTTCCACTGTAAAGATATCACAGGTGGAAAAATACCGGCCGGCCGGAACCGTCACCAGCAACACTTCCAGGCATAGCGCTCCCAGCTTCTGGAGCGTCATAGCTCGATCCGTAAAAAATGTCTCGGAAAAAGAAGCCGGGTTGACCACGGAAACCCAATCGGGCACGCCGAGCTGTGTAGAAAGCGCTGCCGCCAAAGCCAGCGTCAAGCAAATTCCTACAATCCCTACGGAAGCGCCAAACCGGCCGCACATAAAATTACACCCAACGGAAAAGCCAAATGCAATGAGGGAAAAAATCAGCCACAGGGACAGGACCGTCCCATAAAACCGGGGCCCGCAGGCTCCCTCGGAAAGAACTGCGGAAATCGCCCCGTGCAGCGCCACATAAATTCCGCAATACCCGCACGCATAGCCTCCTAGGGAGAACACCTGCCGGCAAAACCAAGGGCCTCGGGACGGGATTCGGGAAAAACGATATACCGCCCCAGTCCGCTGCTGCTCTGCGATAAAATCCCCGTACAGAACGAGAAACAACAGCAAAAACGCAACGCATTCCCAGGTTAAGACAAAGGCAGAGACTCCGCCGGAGGTGACACGCCCCGCCACAGCGTGCAACAGCATCACCTCCGGCGCTTCCGGATCGGCCCCTGCCGATATATCCAGGCACCTTTGCAGTAGCACCAAGGGAACCGGTAAAAACAGCCGCCTGACATACCGCCGCATCATAAATCTACCCCTGCATGAATCGGAACGCATGACGCTTTGCCCAGCGGAGCATCCCAAAAATGAGCAGAAGCAATCCCAAGCAAATTCCGGCAAAATACACGGGACTACAGTCCCGGGTCGCAAACGGCGCCAGATAATCGCAAAGGTATGGGTCGAAATAGCGCGCTCCGGAATGTAGCGCAGCGTTCATCCAAATCCCTCTGGCATAAAGCGTGATCACCGACACGGCATACAGGGGTAGGAACAGCAGAATTTTCGATTGGAAACAACGGAAGGAAAGTGCCGTCACCGCCGCTCCACACAACCCGCTGAACAGCCCCAGCACAGTCAGATACATCATTTGGTACAAAAACGGGCTGAAAAAGTAAAGGGGAAGCAGGAAATAGGTCGTACCCAAGGAGGTATACAGACGATTCTCTCCCAGTAGCACCGCTGCATACATATTCCCCTGGTAAGAGGCAAGCTTGATGTTGTGATTGCTGGGAAACGCCAAATAACACAGGAGCAAATTTAAAAGTAGGGGCAGAAACACGACACTGGCGCTTCCCAAGCCGGAAGCAAGAACCTGACTGCTCAGATAATCTCCATAGGAACTGCGGGTCACCACCGGAGCCAAGCACTGATTCTTCCGGTCCTCCGGAAAAGAGGTAGCGAAGGGGAGAACCACAAGAAACGGCCAGAGCGCCGAAAACACGTTCCACCCCCGGCCGATTCCATACAACGCCGTCACCTCGCCGGCTGACAGGATGGCGGACCGATCCAACCGCCAGTTGGCCACGACCTCCGCCAGGAATGCGCCGCATGCAACCAGGGAGGACAGCAGCATCGCAACCCGGTATTCCCGACAGCGAACCATCCGGGAAAGCTGAAAACGCAGCATCCTTTTCATACCTGCCTCCTTCCAAAATCTCAGGGAACAACCGACACGTACTTGCCCCATCATCCTACAACACACATCCTTGAAACGGCAAAACAAAACCCTCTCATTTCTACCGAATAACCCGACGGATTTCTACATAAAGTTTAACATTTTCTTTTCAAATTGTCAACTCATCTTTGTTTAAAATGCCCAAATTATTGTGTGTTTACGGTCTTATATCTTGAAATAATACAAAAAACAGGCAAAAAGCAGCGACTGCTTCTTGCCTGATTTCTTCAAATCGTTTCCTCCGATTCCTGTTCTGGTCAAAACAAGCTGGAGGAAAGCTTTTCCCAGCTGCACAGGAACAGCCCCAGGGCCAGCATATCTGCGCTGCCGCCGGGGGAGAGGCGGCGGGTGATCAGCTCCCGGTCCAGCTCCCAAAGCGCCTGCTCCCGCTCTGTAACCGGTCGCGTGCCGATCGCTTTGGCCCGGCTCCGGACAAAGGTCAGCCCCTCCCATCCGCCCCGATGGAGCAGGTTGGTGTCCTCCAGCTCTGCCATCAGGTCGCACAAGGTTAAAGCTTCCGGGTTGGAGGCCCCCAGCCTGCGGTAAAATGCGATGCGCCGGGAGGCAAACTGCCCATGGGGAAAACCGGCCGCCGCCTCTTCCAGAATGCCTCCAACGCCGTACCGGGCGCGGACCCGACCGCCGTTGGTAGTAGAAGCAGGACCCCGGCGGGGCGCCTCAAGTTCATCCGCCCGGGCCATGGCGCCGGCCAGCAAGCAGGCATCTCCGCCGGAGGTCAAGGCCTTTCCCATGCCGTACAGAAGAAGCCCCATAGAATACACCATCCCCTTGTGGGTGTTGACGCCGCCGGTGGCGGAAAACATGGCCGCTTCTCCCTCCCGGCCCGCCTGCCGAAGTCCCTCCGGCTCACAGGCCGCCATACCCAGCTTCGCCGCTTCCACAAAGTAGGGATACAAGGACCGGGCGCTTGCTTCAAATAACGGTAAATCCATGTCGCTGTGCGCGCCGCAGTTGCTCCGGTCCACCAGCCCGGGCTTAGGCGTTGTATACAGCTCGCCCAGCAGCGCCGAATGGGCGCACCGGGCCAGCTGCTCTCCGACAAAGTCCCGGAGCAGCCGTTCCGTCGCCTCCTGCAGCGCAGGCAAGCCATGTCTGCGGCTGCGGGCGCACAGGGCGGCCGGGCCGCCGCAAATCAGGCACGCCCGGGCAGCAGGACGGGAAAGCTTTTGGCCGTCCCCATCCAAGACGTCGAAATCAAACAACCGGGCGGCGGGAAACCGGTCCTCCAGCCGCCGGGCCGCCTGTTTCACCTCTTCGGCCCCGGCAGCCACCAGCCAAAACGCCTCCGGCCCTGTTTGCTCATCCAGGACTTGGCGGGAAAGGACCGGAATATGCAAATCTTCAAACAGCCGGACCCCCTCGTCAAACAGCAAGCGGATGAGCGGCGTGCGTTTGACGGCTCCGGCGATGTTCATGGTCAGGCATAGCAGGCACCCTGCCCCACCGGACAGCTGGTTCAGCATGGCCCGCTGCCGGCGAGACCGGCGCTCCCTGGCATCCAGCATCTGCTGAAGCGTGACGCCGGTTTGCCCCATGTGCATCGCCTCCCCGCCTAGCGCTCTGCCGTCATCCCCATTCAATCCCCGATTCATCGGAGGTCAGGGCAATATTGAGCCCGCTCGCCTCCAATGAATTTGGGACGGGTCCTGGCGCACAGTAAAACGGCCTCTCCGATTCGCGACACCGATAACCGCACCGGTACGGCAACCTCTTGCAGATGCATTCCAATGAGGGTTCCGCCGATGTCCATTCCCGCTTTGGCCCGAATGTGCTCCACCGCCACCGGATGGGAAAAGCTCTCCCAGGCCACCGTCGCAAGGGAGCCGCCCGCCTTGGGCTGTGGGCGGACGTTGACCATTTCATAGCCATACCGCTCCGCCGTCGCCTGCTCCACAATCAAGGCCCGGTTCAAATGCTCGCAGCATTGCACCGCCAGGGCAATTCCCTCTCTGGACAAAACGGGAGCACAACCGGCATAGACCGCCTTCGCCGCCTCCATACTGGAGCCCGTTCCAATCCGCTGTCCCATCACCTCGCTGGAGGAGCAGCCGATCACCAGCAAATCCCCCCGCTTCAGCTTCGCAGCCGCCAGCAGCTCCGAAACGGCCTGTTCCATCCGGCTTCTTATTTCCTCGTACATATACGCCCTCCTACCGTGTCAAACAAGATGCCTGCCATAGCAGCCGTCTCCTTGCGCCTGGGCTTCCTCATGGAAAAGCCCGCGCAGGGAGAAGCTTTTACGCCAGTTTGGCCGCAACGAAGTCCTCCGCAGCCGCCAAGGCCGCATCCACTTTGCTCAAATCGGAGCCGCCGCCCATTGCAGAGTCCGGTTTGCCGCCGCCCCGGCCTCCGCAAATCGGAGCAATTGCCTTGATGACATCCCCGGCCCGAATCCCCCGGGCAACAGCGTCCTTTCCACAGACCGCCTGGAAGGTGACCTTCTCTCCCACCAAAGCCAACACCGCCACAACGGCAGGGTCCTTGTCCCGGAGCGCGTCCCCCAATTGCCGCAGCGAATTGGCATCCCCCTGGGACAGCTTCCGCACCGCCACATGAAGACCGTTTATATTCCCAGCGCTCCGGAGAATTTCATCCGCACCTCCGGCGGACTCTTTGGCCTGATACTGCTCAATGATCCGGCGGGCTTCTTTCAACTCAGCCGCCGTCTGCTCCGCCTTTCGCACCAGCTCTGCCGGGTTGGCCTTCACCGCCTCCGCCGCTTTGGCAATGGTCTCGTCCGCCTTGGCCAGCTGCTCCAGAACCGCAGGTCCGGTCACCGCCTCAATCCGCCGCACGCCGGAAGCAATGGAGGACTCCGACACAATGTGGAAGAGTCCGGCCTTCGCCGTGTTGTCCAAATGGGTACCGCCGCAGAATTCCAGAGAAAAATCTCCCATCTTGACGACCCGCACTGTGTCGCCGTACTTCTCTCCAAACAAAGCGGTAGCGCCCAGCTGCTTGGCCTCCTCCAGGGGGAGCACCAGGGTCTCCACCTCCGCTCCCGAGAGGATCTCTCCCACGGTCTCCGCTTCAATTCGCTTCAAATCCTCTTTGGAAATGGCCTCGTAGTGGGTAAAATCAAACCGCAGCCGGTCCGGCTCCACCAGAGAGCCCGCCTGGTGGCAATGGTCTCCCAAAACCCGGACCAAAGCGCTTTGCAACAAATGGGTCGCCGAATGCGCCCGGCGAACGGCAGTCCGGCGCGCCACGTCAATGGCTGCCACCGCCGAATCGTCCACCTTGATCTCCCCGGCCTGGAGCTTACCATAGTGCAGATACTTTCCCGCTTTGTCCTTCTGAACGTTGGTCACCTGAAATACCGATTGGCCCACGGTGATCGTACCGTGGTCCGCTGTCTGACCGCCCATTTCCGCATAAAAGGGCGTCCGGTCCAGAACCACAATGCCGGTCTCGCCGCCGGCAATCACCCCCGTGACCTCGTCTCCCACGCAAACCGCCAGAACCCTGGCCGTATCCGTATCCTTTTCATAGCCGGTAAACTCTGTAGGCGTGCTGTCCAGTCCCAGGTCGATGCCCGCCCAAGCCAAATCTCCCAGGGCCTTCCGGGCCTCCCGGGCCCGAAGCTTTTGCTCCTGCATCAGCTTGGCAAAGGACTCCTGATCCACCGTCATGCCCTCGTCTTCCACCATCTCCGCCGTCAAATCAATGGGGAAGCCGTAGGTATCGTAGAGCTTAAAGGCATCGGCGCCGGAAAATACCGTCTCACCCTTGGCCTTATGGCTGGCCATCAAATCGGCAAAAATCTTCATGCCGCCGTCAATGGTCCGGGCAAAGTTCTCCTCCTCCGTACGAACCACCCGGATGATATAATCCGCCCGCTCCCGGAGATCGCTGTAATGGCCCTCGTTTTCATGAACCACCGTCTCCACCACCTGGAACAGGAAGGGGTTTTGGACGCCCAGGAGCCTGCCGTGCCGGGCGGCCCGGCGCAGCAGGCGGCGGAGCACATAGCCCCGCCCCTCGTTGGAGGGCAGGACGCCGTCGGCAATCATAAAGGTCGCGGCCCGAATGTGGTCCGTTATGACCCGCAGAGACACATCCGTCCTGTGACTCTGGCCATAAGCGGCGCCCGTCAGTGCCGTGACCCGGTTGGTGATGTTCATCACCGTGTCCACATCAAAAAGACTGTCCACATCCTGACAAACCACAGCCAACCGCTCTAGACCCATGCCGGTATCGATATTCTTTTGGGCCAAATCGGAATAATGGCCGTGTCCGTCGTGGTCAAACTGAGAAAATACGTTATTCCAAACCTCCATATACCGGTCGCAATCGCAGCCCACCGTGCAATCCGGTTTTCCACAGCCGAACTTCTCTCCCCGGTCATAGTAAATTTCCGAGCAGGGGCCGCAGGGACCGGAGCCATGCTCCCAGAAATTATCCTCTTTTCCAAACCGGAAAATCCGATCTGCGGGAATTCCAATCTCCCGATTCCAAATCTCAAAGGCTTCCTCGTCATTTTCATAGATGGAGGGGTACAGCCGGTCCTCCTCCAGGCCCACCACCTGAGTCAGGAATTCCCAGCTCCAGGCAATGGCCTCCCGCTTGAAGTAATCTCCAAAGGAAAAATTGCCCAGCATTTCAAAATAGGTGCCGTGCCGGGCCGTTTTCCCGATGTTTTCAATGTCTCCGGTGCGGATGCACTTTTGGCAGGTGCACACCCGTCGCCGGGGCGGCTCCACTTCGCCCTTAAAGTAGGGCTTCATAGGCGCCATGCCGGAATTGATCAGCAGCAGAGACTGGTCGTTCTGGGGAATCAGGGAAAAGCTGGGCAGGCGCAGGTGCCCTTTGCTCTCAAAAAAAGACAAAAACATCTCCCGGAGCTCATTGACGCCGTAAAATTTGTGGCTCATTGGACAATACCTCCATATTGTAATCAAATTCGGATCTCCCACCGCACGCTGCGGGCAGGCCGCAGCCTGCCTGCAGAAAAAAGATAAACCCCACCCCTTGCTTAGGGGCGAGGCTGTGCACGCGGTACCACCCTAATTGCCGGGAAATCCGGCATCTTAGCCGCTCTGTAACGGGAGCGCCCGTCCCGGTCGTCCCGGGCCGCTTGGAAATGGCTGGCAGGGCTCCGACCGGGGGCTTACACCGTCCCCCCTCGCTATAGGCCTTCTCCCCTGCTTGGTTTCCGCATTGCATTTGGCAGATTTGTAGCTATTTTACCACATTTTTTGGGTTTGTCAATGCTGTTTTCCCCTGCATCAGCCGGCGCAGCGCTATGGCGCGTTCCGGATAATTGGTAATTACCGAATGCACGTCCCATGCCAACAGATATGTAAGGGAGCCGTGGCCATTGACCGTATAGGTATTAATTTGTATGCCGTGCTCCTTCAGATCCCGTATCACACTGGGCCGGAGGCGCAGATACAACGGATGATAGGCTTCAAACCCAAAATCCCGGATCACCCGTCCGGCGTGAGGCAGCTTATCCTTATTGAGAAGTCCGCAGGGCGCCGCCGGGGCAATTTCCTTAAGCCGCAGCAACGACTGGGCATGAAAGCTGGAAAACAGGACTCGGTCCTCCAGGCCGAACGCTTGTACCAAATTCCAGACCTTTTCCTCGATGCCGTTATAGTCAAACGTCTCCGTTTTCAGCTCAATGTTTGTTTTGAAATTCGTCGGCGCAATGAACTCCAAATACTCTTTCAACGCGGGAACCCGTTGGGGACGCACTTTCCCACGAAACGGGCCTGAGGCGTCCAGACGGCGCAGCTCCGCCCAGGTATAGTCCTTGACAAAGCCCGTGCCGTCGGTGGTCCGGTCCACCAGCTCATCGTGCATCACAACCACCTCTCCGTCCCGGGTAAGATGCACATCCAATTCCATTCCATCGGCCTGCGTTTCCACCGCCTTTTGAAAAGCCAGCATGGTATTTTCCGGATACCGGCTGCTGTAGCCTCTGTGACAAATGACTTCCGTCATAAGCGTCCCCACCTTTTGCAGTTATCCTCCCCATTTTACTGCAAGCGCTCGGGAAGCGCAACCGGAAAGTTCTGGGGTCACCTGGTCATATCGATGGACAAGACCTGCCCGGTGTACAAATCGATACAAATTTCATAGCTGTCGGCGAAGCCGTCTAGTTCCCCATCATAACGCAGACGCCAGCCCAGCCGGGTCACCTCATAGTAACGGTAGCCGGAAGGTTCTTCGATTTCCGCCGTCTCCGTTCGCTCCCCGCCGGAGGCTGCTCCGTCCTCCGGGGCCCGCTTCAGCCACGCAACCTGCTCCGGCTCCGGCAGGCACACCGAAAGGGAGGCCGTAACGGCATACTGCTCCACATCCTGGGCCAGGACGCCCAACCCCTCTGCTATGGCTCTGGCCTGCGCCTCCGGCAGAGGCTCATCTCCGGGCTGATGATCGTCCAAAAGCGGAACGTAAAAACAATTGGAGTCCTGAAATGCGCCGGTGCAGGGGTCAATGATGATCCGGACCTCCTCATAAGCACTGTACAGAATCTGCGCTTCGCCCCACAGCTCCACAGAAACCGGGCGGTCAAAGCAATACATCCAGCTTTGATCGTCGAATTTCTCCACGTAGCGGTACTCATATCCTTCGGCATAGGGAAGCGCGTCATAATACCCCTGCGCCGCCGCCAGAGCCGCCTCGTCGTCCATGGGCACGCCGTCTTCTCTGGCGGTATCAAATGCCGTTGCACCAATGAGATAACCGCTCTGCCCATCGAACTTGACCGAGCGCGGGTCGTCCCCTCCGGAGAAATTAACCACCACCTCTTCCCGGTTCCAGGACTGATTGGTCTGCCGCGTCACAGTCAGGCGGGACCGGTCCACATCCTCCTTGCCGACCAGCTCCAGAACCTCCACAGCTTGGGTCAAAAACCATTGGTCCGACCAAGCCTCCGGCCCATTTGTGCCGGTTTCCTCTTCCGGCTCATACAGCCCGGTGTCCGGGTCCACCGTATAGGTATTTTCCTCATGCACCTGGATCGGATCGCCGGTATACGGCTCCGCTTCGTCCGGCATACGCCAGCTTGTATATCCTGCCCAGACTCCCAGACTCAGCAGGGCCAGGGCAGCGGCCGCCGCCAGGGCGCGGTACACGCTACGCCGCTTGGGCCGGATCCGGCGTCGAAATCGCCTTACCATGCCCCGGGTCCCGGCATAGGGCAAATCCCGGGGCTCCAGCTCCTGCAAATCCCGGTCCGTCAGGACATCCCAAAACTCATTCATACGATTCCCTCCTGTCTCAAGCTTTCGGCCAGACGGTTCTTTCCCCGGCGGAGCCGCTCATACACCTGCTGCACCGGCAAATGCAGCTTGGCCGCAATATCCGCCGGCTTGACTCCGTACAAAATCCGAAGGGTCAAAATTTCCCGATCCGGCTGCTTTGTATTTCGCAACAGGCGGCAGACGGCTCGAACCGTATCTCGTTGTGAAATGCATTCCCACAAGTCTCCGCCGGAGGCCTCCTCCGCCTCTTCCAAAGGGACGGTAGGCGCACGGCACAGCTTCCGCAGGCGGTCGATGGCTCTGGACTGTGCCTTGACTCGGAGGAGCGTCTGAATCTCGCCCCGTTTGGGGTCAAACTGCTCCGGCTGCCGCCACAGCTCCCAGAATACGTCGGAGATCACCTCCTCCACATCCTCCCGCGTCCCGACGCCGGACAAAATCCCGGAGACAATGGTCCACAAAAGCCGGCCATAGTCCTCCATCAGCTCTTCATACACCCGTTGGTCCCGCCTGCGGAGGGCACGGGCCAAGGCCTCTCGCTCCATGGATCTCACTCTCTCCTTCTGAAAAGCGCTTTCATAAAACCATACGTACAGGATTTCCTTTTTTGGCGGCTCGCTTTCCCGCCCGATTTGATTTCTCCGCCCTGCTGCCCGCCGCCAGAGGGGGGCAGCCCGTATTAGAAAAGCAAAATTCCGGCGGCATGCAATTCCTTTTCGCATCCCACCGGAATTTCTCTTTTTGTCAATGGGTACCCCAGACCACCGATATGCCATGGTCCCGCAGCCAACCGGCGGCTTGGTCCATATAGGGACAGATACTCCCGTCTCGCCGCCGGGCGCAGATGCCGATATGCACCACGCCAATGCCGCACTGGACCAAACGTTCCAATTTCTCCTGCATGCCCGAGTCCTGTTCCAGATCCGTGCCGCAGTGACTGCACCGCAGAAATGCCGCCAGCATCACGGCCTGACCTGCATACGCGGCAAACGACGCCTGTCTATCCGCAAACGCCTGCAGGCAGCTGACCCCTGCGCAGACCTCGTTGGCCTGCAGGCAAGCCAGAACGGCAAGTTTTTTCATGTCGCACCACCAGCCTCCACTTTGGCAGGATGATATAAAATCCGCAAAATACCCCCTTCATCACGGAAGACCTGCGCATCCACCTCGTACACCTTCCGGATCAGCTCCGGCGTCAAAACCTGCTCCGGGGGACCGGCCTGCACAACCTTGCCGTCTTTCATCACGTACAAAAATGTGCAATACATGGCAGCTATGTTCAGGTCGTGGATCGCCGCAATGATCGTCCGGTTTAATTTCTTCACAATATCCATGAGCTGCAACTGATATTTGATATCCAGATGATTGGTCGGCTCATCCAGCACCAAACAGGGCGTCTGCTGCGCCAATGCCCGTGCCAGAATCACCCGCTGCTGCTCCCCTCCGGAGAGACTGGAAAAGTTCCGGGTCCGGAATGACTCCATACCCACCGTCTCCAAGGCCTCGCGTACGATGTGATAATCCTGGGCGTTGTCTCGCTCCAGCGCCTTTTTATGGGGAGCCCGGCCCATCAACACCACATCTTGTACTGTAAAATCAAAATTATAAAAATTGTGCTGCGCCAGTACCGCCACACGCTTGGCCGATTCCCGAAACGAGCAGGTTTCCAACGACCGGCCGTCCAAATACACGGCGCCGGCCGAGGGCTGCAAAACCCGATAGATGCACTTGAGCAGCGTACTCTTTCCGCTGCCGTTGGGGCCGATGACCCCCACAAAATCCCCTGCGCCGGCCCGCAAGTCCACACCGCGAAGAATGTCCGCACCGCCCAGTCGAGCCTGTACGCCTTCGGCTGTGATTTCCATCTATTCTCCACCCCCAAAACCATACCGTTTCCGAGCCATGAGATAGATAAAACAGGGCGCGCCGATGACAGAGGTCAGAATCCCGATGGGCAGCTCCTGCCCCGGAATGACCGTGCGGCAGGCTACATCCGCCCAGATCAGGAAAATCGCGCCTACCAAAGCGGAGACGGGAAGCAGCCTCCTGTGGTCCGTACCGACCGCCATTCGCACCACATGCGGAATGACCAAGCCCACAAAGCCGATCATTCCGGCTGCATAGACCGAAAAGCCCACCATCGCAGCGGACACCAGCAGATACTGCTGCCTCTTCCTGTGCAGGTCGGTCCCCAGGGTAATGGAGGTTTCGTCTCCCAGCAGCATCAGGTTCAGTGTGCGAAACTGGGTTAAAAAATAGCAAACCCCAAGCCCAATCACCAGCGCCACCACTGCATCCTGTCCCCAGGTAGCGCCCCCCAGTGCGCCCATCAACCAGTAGGTCACCGTCTGCATACCTTCCCGATCGTGGGCAAAATAGACAATGAAGCTGGAAAACGCGCTGCAAACCGAGCTCAGGGCCGTACCGGCCAGAAGCAACTTTACAGAGTTCGCCCGGCCGCCGATGTTGGCCAGGCCCACCACCGCCAGGGAGATGGCAAACGCGCCTAAGAACGCCATCACGCCGACGAAGTTACTGCCCAAGGCGGAACCCACGCCTAACAAAATCGCCGCCGTAGCGCCCAGGGAGGCGCCGGAGGAAATCCCCAGAACATAGGGATCCGCCATGGGATTTTTCACGACGGCCTGCATCACCACGCCGCAGACCGACAGGCCCATGCCGATGGCCATCGCCAAAATCAGCCGCGGTAGGCGGATATACCATACAGCCCGGAACAAATTCCCATCTCCCCAGGCCGGATCACCTACGCCAAACAGCTGATGGGCAATGACATGGTACACATCCGCCATGGGGATGTCTGTGCTGCCGAAGGTCACCGCAGCCATGAGGGAGAAGACCAGAAGTCCCAGAAGCACCAAAATCAATCCGGCCGTAGCGGGAGCCCCCCGAAGGGGGCGTTCGCTACCGGCAAATTTTCGGAACATGGCTTACTGGTAAAGCGCGGGATACATTCCGGCGGCAAAGGTGCGGATCCCATCGATCGAACGGACTGTGGATGCATACATATCGCCGAGCATAATGGGGTACACCCGCTCATTTTTCACAGCGGACAAGTCTGCAAAGGCAGGGTCGTCCATCACCTTGGAAATCATCTCTGCTTCTACATCTTCCGTGCGCGCCATATACACCACAAAAATCACATCGGGATCCAAATTCAGCAAATCCTCTTTGCCCAGCTCGCCGGCGTCCGGATCAGCCAGCGTCCCGCCCAGCTGCGTCACCATGTCGCCGCCCAGCTGAGATGCGCCGTAATTGGAAATGCTGTCTCCCAGAAACTCAATGACAGAAACCCGGGGAGATTCCTGCCCGGCGGTCTGTGCCAAAACACCGGCAATCTCGGACTTCATCTCATCGACCAACGCTTGGGCCTTGTCCTCCACACCGAAGATCTTGCCAATGTTCAGCAGGTCGGTATACTCATTTTCCAGCGTCCGCTCATGTCCGCCGGAGCGGGTGTTGGTGCTGATATAGGTATTGGTTCCGTTGGCAATCCACTCTGTCTGGTTGCCCAGATTTTTCTCGCTGAACAGAGAGCCCCAGGAGAAAATCAAATCCGGCTCCATCATGAGGACCGTCTCTTTATCCGGAGCAAAAACGTCCTCCTGATAGTTCATCCGAGACAAGCCCTCCTCCCATTCTTCCTTCACAGGATTGTCCAAACCATAGCAAGCCACCACACGGTCCTCCAGGCCCAGGGCAATCATCGTCTCAATGCAGCCCTGATACACACACAAAACCCTCTCCGGCACCTTGTCATAAGTCGTGGTGATTTCATTGCCCTCATAATCGTAGGTGGTAATGGTCACCGGTTCATAGCTTTCCTCTGCAGGTTCTGTCTGCGGGTCCGAGGCCGCAGTCGACGGCTCTGTAGAGGGCTGCGTCTCTGGCACAGTGGGTTCCTGTTCTTGTGCAGCGCAGGCCCCCAGAGAGAATGCCAGTGCCAGAACCAGTAGCAGGCATAGTGCGGATTTCATCGTTTTCATCATCTTTGCTCCTTTGTTTATTATATTTCCCCGCCGAGCAGCTCCCTGGGCCAGAAAAAACCGCTTTCCAAAATCTCTTCTGGAAAGCGGTAATCTGAGTGTCAACACAAAGCAGCGCCAAAGCGTCCCTCAGGAATCCTTCAGACGCTGCCTTCTCAGATGAGCTACTTTCTGCGGAAGATACCTCACCATTCCCCCTGAGCAGGTTTCCTGACTTGCGGATCGCCGCCTGCCGCGCCTTCTCGTCCTATGGACAATGGCTATCTGCGGAAGACTCCCCGTTCACAGTGACCGGATCGTTCGGGATTTTCACCCGATTCCCTATTATCCCCGCCGCTCCAGCGGGGCACTCAGAAAGTAAATTGAATTTGCAAGCTTATTATAGCTGATTTGTCGCAAAATGCAAGTCCCATTTTCGGCAAATTGATGCGGTATTCATGGCTCCGGCAGGTCCAGCTTGGCCTTCTACCGGCGCGGGCCTGCCGAGGCCTTTCCGCTGCGCCGAATCCAGGCCATCAGCCCTACGGAGGCCAGAAGCAATGGGCAACAAATCAAAATCGCATACCTGCCCCAGGCCCGGCAAGCCAGCCCTCCCAACGCGGCGCCCAGGACAAACACCAAAATCACCACGTAGTACACCTTAGCCCGGTGTAAAAATCCCCGGTCCCGGGTTTTGCGCCAGCGGTACAGGCATTCCGTACCGCTGCGGAAATTGCCGATGCACATGGTGGTGGCATAGGCGTTGCCTTCAATTTTCCGAAAGCTCTCCACCTGCATGGCGCACACAAAGCTCACCAGGACATTGGCCAACAGATTCAGACCATATGGCAAAAACGCCACCAGCAGCAAAATGGCCGCCTCCAGCAGCACCACCGCCTGTCTCCAGTGGAATGCCAGATTCCGGCTGTGAAACCGGTTGTGCACCACTTCCGCCGCAAACACGCCGGCCGCAAAGGCAGCCACCGGTACAAAATGCTCCAACGCCATTTCCCACTGCCCCAGCGCCAGACTCTGGCCTACTAAAACCATATTGCCGGTCTGGGCATTGGCAAAAACCTGATCCCGAACGTTATAGGTATAAGCATCCTGAAAGCCGCCGGAGGCCGCCAGCAGGCAGCCTACCAGCATCGATTCGGAGGGTTGCTCCGGCGGTACCAGATGTTTCATCGCCTCTCAAAAATCCTTTCCCATGGAATTGTAGGTGGGAAGCAGCTTGGGACTCACTTTGCCGGTACAAATTCCCGCCTGCTCCAGCCTATGCTGAAAGGCCTCCACATGCTGCAGCGTGGGGCGTCCCAGCTCCACCGCAGCGGCCTGATTGCCTGCATTCCGGCCTGCGTCCCGGCCGAATACGATAATATCCAACAAGCTGTTCCCCATCAGGCGGTTCCGCCCGTGAATACCTCCCACTGCCTCTCCCGCCACAAACAGATTGGGAACCTCCGGCGTTTGGCAGTCCGGCGCAATGTCCAGGCCGCCGTTTTGATAATGCAGCGTGGGATAGACCAAAATGGGGGTTTTTCGGATGTCGATGCCGTACTTGCCGAACATACGCAGCATAGCGGGAATCCGGCGTTCAATGGTACCGGCCCCGTGTCTCATTTCAATCATAGGCGTATCCAGCCAGACGCCCTGGCCGTCTGCCGTTCCGACACCCCGGTTCCGGCCCCGGCACTCCCGGATGATGGAGGCGGCAGACACATCCCTGGTCTCCAGAGGATGCATAAAGGCTTCTCCCTCTCGGTTGATCAGCATCGCCCCCAGAGACCGCACCTTCTCTGTGACCAGCGCGCCGAAGATCTGCTGAGGAAAAGCCGCTCCCGTCGGGTGGTATTGCAGCGTATCCGGGTACAGGAGCTTCGCCCCCGCCCGATAGCCTAAGACCAGTCCGTCCGCCGTTGCTCCGTAGTGATTGGAGGTGGGAAACCCTTGATAATGCATCCGGCCTGCGCCCCCAGTGGCCAAAATCACCGTCTTGGCCCGGGCTACCAAAATCTCCCGGGTCTCCATGTTCATCAAAACTGCACCGGAGGCCCGGCCGGCTTCATCCAGAATCAGCTCAATGGCAGCCGTAAAGTCCAGCACCCGAATGGGGCGGTTGAGCACCTCGTCCCGCAGCGTCCGCATAATCTCCGCACCGGAATAATCCTTCGCCGCATGCATCCGTTTCCGAGAGGTGCCGCCGCCGTGGGTGGTCACCATGGTTCCGTCGGGCGCCTTGTCAAATTCCACTCCTAAATCATTGAGCCACGCAATGGCTGCAGGCGCTTCCGTCACCAGCTGGTACAGCAGCTCCTTTTTGGCGGCAAAATGACCGCCGCCGTAGGCATCCAGAAAATGAATGGCCGGAGAATCGTTGGGCTTGTCGGCCGCTTGGATGCCGCCCTCGGCCATCATGGTATTGGCGTCGCCGACCCGGAGCTTGGTCACAAGCAAGACAGACGCACCGGTGTTTTGCGCTTCCAGGGCGGCTGCACAGCCCGCGCCGCCGCCGCCGATGACGAGAACATCCGCAGCCAAATCCGTCCGGCTCAGGTTCACCTCCTCGTCCAGAACCCGGGGCCGGGATTGCAGCAGCTCCGCCAGCTCCAGCGGGACCGGGTCTTGGGCATTCGGACCCACCTGCAGGCGGGTAAACTGCTCCTCCTTATAATCCGGGTGAAAGGCTTTCAGGAGGGCATCCTTTTCCTCTGCCGTCATGCGGCGGGGTTCTGTGGCCAGGTTCTTCGCGCGGTTCGCTTCCACCCTGGCAATGGATTCCAGCATTTCCGGTGTGTACATGAATCTCCCTCCTCATTTCTCAATGTCCCGACGGTTGTACAGCTCCTGCATCTCCTCCAGGGGCTTGTCCATCAGGGCCTCCAGCAGGTCCTGGAAGGAACCGTTTTCAATTTCCTGCACCCGTTGCTCCAAATGACGGGACTTGGGCGCCAGATATTTGCCGTTGATGCGCCGGGCCAACATCGCCACCTGGGGATGGGAAATTCCCGCCGGGCACCGGGCCGAGCAGACGCCGCACATGACGCAGTCGAAGGACTCCTCTGCACAGGCGGCGAAATCCCCCCGCTGAGCGTAGGCGATATACTGCATTACATTCAGCTCCTGGGTGCAGCTTTTGGTGCAGGCGTTGCAGCCGATGCAGGCGTAAATTTCCGGGTACAGCTGCATCATCACCTGCTGGCTCACAGGAACCGTCTGCATATCGTACACCTGCTTCACCAGGGGGAAGAACGGCAGGGTCGCCACATACATCCCCTCCTCCACCTGGGTTTGGCAGGCCAAACAGGCTTTCAGCTCCTGCTTTCCTTGAATCCGATACAAGGTGGCGCAGGCGCCGCAAAAGCCGTTCCGGCAGCCGCAGCCCCGAACCAGCTGATAGCCTGCATACTCCATGGCCCGCATAATGGTCAGAGATGCCGGAACCTGATACGGTTTTCCAAAAAAGTAAACATGAATCATTTCTTCCATATGAGCGCCTCCCTCAATATTCGTCCGGCAGCTGGTCCAGCTGGTCGCAACGAAATACCGGTCCATCCTTACAGACGTACTGGTCTCCGATGTTGCACCGGCCGCATTTTCCAATGCCGCATTTCATCCGCAGCTCCATGGTGGTATACACCTGCGTCTTTTGAAAACCCAGCTCCTGCAGCGCCGCCAGGGTAAATTTGATCATAATGGGGGGGCCGCAGATGACGGCCGTCTTCCCGGTATCAAAGCCCAGCTCCCTGACAAAATCGGGCACAAAGCCCACATGACCTTCCCAGCCCGCTTGCTCCCGGTCGATGGTCAGGTGAACCCGAAGACCCGCCTCTTTGCTCCACTCCCGGACGATTTCAGGGTAGTCCACCAGGTCCTCCCGGGAGCGGGCGCCGTAGACAATATCCACCTGCCCGTACCGGTCCCGCCGGTCCCGGACATAATGGATGACCGAACGCAAAGGCGCCAGGCCGATACCGCCGGCAATGAACAGCAAATCCCGCCCCAGAAAATCCGACTCCACCGGGAAGCCGTTACCATACGGTCCTCGGAGGGTAATCTGTTGGCCGGGTTCCATCCCGTGCAGCCAATCGGTCACGCAGCCGCATTTTTTAATGGAAAACTCCAGATAGTCCCGGTTCGTAGGCGAGGAGGTGATGGAAAACAGAGCCTCCCCGACCCCCGGCATGGACAACATCGCGCACTGGCCGGGAACGTGGACAAAGGGCTTCTTTCCATCCAGGCCCACCACACGGAAGGTTTTCACATCCGGCGTGTCCACCCGGATGTCCGTCACAACCGCTACCATAGGAATCAACGGCTCAGAATTCATCGCGCTCACCTCCCAGGGTTTTCATGACTTTGACGATATTCATATGCACCGGGCACTGCTGCAGGCACCGGCCGCAGCCAACGCAGCCAAAGATTCCCTCCTGGTTGACCGGAAAGTACTGCAGCTTGTGCATAAAACGCTGCCGGAACCGCTCCTTCTGCGTGGGACGGGGCTGACCGGCGGACATGAGGGTAAAATCGGAGTACATACAACTATCCCAGCACCGGTACCGGCAGACCTCCCGTCCGTTGTCAAATTCTTTGATGTCGTAACACTGGCAGGTGGGACAGACATAGGTGCAGGTGCCGCAGCCCAGACAGCTCTCTGCCAAGGCCTCCCATTGGGGCCGGTGAAACAGCTCCAGCATGTTTTCTCGCCGGCCGAAGCCTTGCGTGGTCAGATCCGCCAGAGGCAGACGGTCCAGAACGGCACGGAGGGCAGCCTGAGCCGCCTCCACCTCCCCCGGCTCGCGCTCTTCCAGGGACAGCCGACCCAAAAGGCGCTCTCCTTTTTCCGTATTGGGCCGGAAATACAGGTAATCTCCTGCCTCCCAGGCCGTCACGTCACCGGCCGGGTCTGCCGCATCTATGCCGAAGGTCCGGCAAAAGCAGGTCTCCTCCGGCTCCCGGCACGCCAATGACACCACCGTGCCATGCTCCCGCCGGTCCTTGTAAAAGCTATCCTCCGGCTCTGCCAGAAACACCCGGTCCAAAATTTCCAAGGCCCGGCAATCGCAGGCCCGGACGCCAAACACCACAAAAGGCTCCCGGCGCACCCGCGCCTCCAGAACCTCCAGCTCTTTGCCGGAGACTCGAAAACGCACCAAGTCCTCCACCTGTGGAAAAAACAGATCCTTGGGCCCCCGCCGGGTATTGCCGGTCAGCACCGGCTTGCGTCCCGGCTCCCACCGGGAAAACCGACTGTGCCCGCCGCCGTCATCCAGGGGGCAGTACACGGCCGCCTGGGCGGCAAGCTGCTCCAGCAGCTCCGGCAGACGGGATATGGCAATCCGTTTCATCGTACGCCTCCTCTCCACTGAGCGCCCGGCTCAGCGTCTTCATAGCGAAAATCCGTCATAGGCGATTTGCTCTCGCAATCCGCACCGGCCTGGTAAGGGCCATACAGCTCATTGATATCTGAAATCAGCTTCCGATTCAGCAAGTGCAGGGGAATGTGCTGGGGACAAACCCGGCTGCATTCCCCGCAGTCGGTGCAGCGTCCGGCCACATGGAAGGCCCGGATGATGTGAAACAGGTTCTCCTCAAAGCTGTTGGCAGCCGCCTTATTCTCCACTCCGGAGGCGGGATTGTCAAAGACGCATTTCTCGCAGGAGCAAGCCGGACAGACATTCCGGCAGGCGTTGCATCGAATGCAGCGGGACAGCTCTCCCCGCCAAAAGGCAAAGCGCTCCTCCGGGGTCATCGCCTCCAGGCGGCGTACGCCGTCAAAACGACTGTCGTCCCCGTCTTGGCCGTCTTCGCCCAAGCGCTCGTCATAGCAGGCCGTCTTCTTGGTTTTACAGGTCCGGCACCGCTCCAGCAAAACATCCCGGCGGGACAACCGCTTTTCTCCGTAAAGCGTGCCCACCACCAGCTCTTCGCCTTCCTCCCGGACGGAGCAAGGCGCCTTGGCCTGGGCCTTGATTTTCTCCATGTCGCACATCCCGCTACACGAGACCGCCACAACATGCACCCGCTCTCGGTGGATCCGGTGCTCTTTCAGAAGCTGCTGAAACGAGTAGGTATCGCAGGGCTTTAAAAAGGCTGCAATTTTCCCGGGTTTCCGGCTCTCGGCGATGAGGTATTTCGACAAATTGGGAGCGGAGAAGGCGGACCAAACGAAGTCCCGCTCCACCTCCTCCGCCGTTTCAAATACGGCGGGCGTCAGATCGTAGAAAAACGTTCCGGCCCTCCAGCCCAGGACCCGGTCCACGCTTCCGGTTCTGAGCAGCTCCACAGCCTTGGCCTTTACTTCTCCTTGCATCGCAGGTCCTCCAATCTCCGATTTTCCCCCAAAGCACGGACGGTTTCCGTGAATTCCTGCATCGTAGCGGCAAACTTGGCCCCTTCCGCAGCGGAAACCCACTCGACTCTCGTTCGCTCCCGCTCAATGCCCAGGTAATCCAGAAGAGAAAACAACAGGGTCATGCGCCGGCGGGCGTAATAATTGCCGGTCGTGTAATGGCAGTCCCCCGGATGGCAGCCGCAGAGGATGACGCCATCCGCCCCCCTCTGAAAGGCCCGCAGAATGAACGTGGGATTCAAACGGCAGGAGCAGGGAATCCGGATGATCTTTACGTTGGCCGGATATTGCAGCCGGTTGGTGCCAGACAGATCCGCCCCGGCGTATGAGCACCAATTGCAGCAAAAAGCCACAATGGTGGGCTGAAATGTTTCATTTACTTGCATATGGCATCCACCTCCGCCATAATTTGCCGGTTGGAAAAGCCCTGCAGGTCCATGGCTCCCGAGGGGCAGGCCACCGTGCAGGCGCCGCAGCCCTGACACACCGCCGGATTCACCTGGGCCACCCGGCGCAGCAGCGTCGTCCGATTGGGGCCCCGGAATTCCTTTTCCACGTATGTAATCGCTCCGTAGGGGCAGACCTTCTCACAGGAAGAGCAGCCGTTGCACATCAGCTCGTCCGGCCGGGCCACACAGGGATTGCAGGTCAAGTGGTCCTTGGCCAGCAAGCCGATGACCTTCGCTGCGGCGGCGCCCGCCTGGGCCACCGTCTCCGGGATGTCCTTCGATCCCTGACAGGCGCCGGAAAGGAAAATCCCCGCCGTCGGGCTCTCCACCGGCCGGAGCTTGGGGTGCGCTTCGGTGAAGAAATCGTTGGTATCCATGGAAGCCGTCAGCATTGTGGCCAAAGGCCGGGCCGTCCGGTCCGGCTCCATGGCGGCAGCCAGGATCACCATATCCGCCTCCAGGTGCAGCTGCCGGTTTTCCAGCAAATCCGAAGCCTGGACCCAAAGCTTTCCATTTTGGGGCACGACCTTGCCCACCTGCCCCTTGATGTAATGTACGCCGTACTCCTCCACCGCCCGGCGGTAAAACTCATCAAAGTTTTTACCCGGGGTCCGGACATCGATGTAAAACACGTACACCTCCGTATCCGGGTATTTCTCCCGGCAGAGCATGGCGTGCTTCGCCGTGTACATGCAGCAGATCTTGGAGCAATAGGACTTCCCTCTGCCGTCTCCGTCGCACCGGGATCCCACGCATTGGACAAACACCAGGGTGTGGGGATGCTTGCCGTCGGAGGGCCGCAGAAGTGTCCCGCCGGTGGGACCGGCGGCGTTCATCAGCCGCTCAAATTCCAAGGAAGTCACCACATCGGGACTGTGTTGATATGCATACTCGCCGTATGCATCCACGGAAATGGGTTGAAAACCGGTGGCCGCTACGATGGCGCCGTACCGACGCTCCTCCAGCCGGTCGGTCTGCTTGTAGTCAATGGCGCCGGCTGTGCAAACCTTGGCGCAGACGCCGCACTTGCCGGTTTTCAGCATGGTGCAATAGTCGGCATCAATGGTTGCAATCTTGGGAACCGCCTGGGCAAAGGGGATATAGATGGCGCGGCGGTTGTCCAGCCCCAGATTAAAGGCGTTGGGCACCTTCTTCTGGGGGCATTTCTCGGTACACAGGCCGCAGCCGGTACACTTGGTCTCATCCACATACCTGGCCTTGTGCCGGATGGTCACCGAGAAATTTCCCACAAAGCCGTGTACGGCTTCCACTTGAGAATAGGCAAAAATATGGATTTTTTCATGCTGGGCCGCCTCCACCATTTTGGGTGTCAAAATGCAGGCCGCACAGTCCAGGGTGGGAAAGGTCTTGTCGATCTGGGCCATTTTACCGCCGATGGTCGGTTCCTTCTCCACCAAATCCACCTCAAAACCGGCCTCTGCAATATCCAACGCCGTTTGAATTCCGGCAATGCCGCCGCCGATGACCAGAGCCCGCTTGGTCACCGGGCTCTGCCCTGCGGTTAACGGGGCGTTCAAATGCACCTTGGCAATCGCCGCCCGGCCCAGTATGACGGCCTTTTTGGTCGCTTCTTCCCGATCTTTGTGAATCCAGGAGCACTGCTCCCGAATATTGGCAATCTCCACCAGATAGGGATTTAATCCCGCCCGGGCAGCCGCCTTGCGGAACGTGGCTTCATGCATCCGCGGCGAGCAGGAGCAGATCACCACGCCGGTCAGCCGGTGATCGGAAATGGCCTGGATCATAAGATTCTGCCCCGCTTCGGAGCACATGTATTGATAGTCTGCGGCATAGACCACCCCCGGCTCCTTGGCCAGAGTCTGGGCCACCGCCGCCACATCGACGGTGGCGGCGATATTCGAGCCGCACCAGCAGACAAACACGCCGATTCTCTGCACGTCTCATCCCCCTCACTTTCCGTATTTTCGCAGGGCGCTGACCAGAGCCTGCTGCGGCATTTCTTCATCCAGCAAAGCCGGAAGCTGATCCGGCAGCAAATGGTTTTTCCCCGCCTGACGGATGACCAGCAGCCGGGCCGCCTCCACCAACCGGGCAGGCTCCACACTCCGGGGACACCGCTCCAGACAAGCCATGCAAGACAGGCAGTTCCAGATCGCCCGGGACTCCATCAGCTCTTCCACCGCGCCCCGCTCCATCATCGCTACAAACTGGTGGGGGTGAATATCCATTTCCTCATAGGCCGGGCAGACGGCGGAGCATTTTCCGCAGCGCATACACTTCCTGGGGTTCACCCCAGTCATGCGGCCGACCTCCTGTACCACATCGATATTCTTCATCTTACCCCTCCTCCGTCAGACCCAGCGCCTCCGCCAGCAGCTGGGTAAAGTACACGGTGGGAACACCGGCGGCATGTTGCATCAAATTGTACTTGCAGAGCGGACAAGCTGTAACCAGCAGCTCCGCACCCTGGGCCTCGGCATTGTCCACAACTGCCTGCGCCCGGGCTGCTGCCAGAGGCCGGTTCTCCAGCGTGACGTACCCGCCGCAGCACTCGTTGCGCATGGCAAACGGAACCGGCTCCGCCCCCAGGGCCCGGAGAAAGTCCTCCAGAATCCTGGGATCCTCGGGATCGTCCAGCTTCATGTCCTTCCCGGGCCGAAGCAGCAGGCAGCCGTAATAGGCCCCGATCCTCCTGCCGGTCAGAGGACGGGTCACCGCCTGCTTCAGCCTTTCAAATCCAACGGTGTCTCGCAGCAGCTCCAAAAAATGGAGCACCCTGGTCTGTCCCTCATAGGGCCGGGGCAGCGCCAAATAACCGTTGGCCCGGGTCCGAAACGTTTCGTCCCGCTTCAGGTCTTCATTGGTCCTTTTCAGCACATGGTGGCAGGCAGAACAGACCGTTACCAACGTCCCGGTCCGTTCCCCGGCCTCTGCCAGAGCCCGGACTGCGGAAAGACGGGTTGCAATCTCGTCCGTCGCCATGGGGTACACGCCGCCGCAGCACTGCCACTGGGGCAGCTCCGCCAGCGTGATCCCCAAGGCCTCCGCCGACACCCGGGCGCAACGGTCCAGGTCAGCCGCCTGATTCTTTAACGTGCAGCCTGGATAATAGTTTAGTACCATGGTATCGTTCCCTTCCCATCCTCGGTATCCATATCAGTATTTTTTTACCGACTTTCGGCTTCATTGTAACAAATATTTCACCCAACCGCAACCCCTTTTCGTCATTTTTCTAAACTCCACAAAAATGCAAATTCAACATGCTGAAATTCTGTTCATCATCGCTGTATGACCTGCCAACTCCTGCCATACGAAAGGACCCGCTGCAGAATTTTGCACCCTGCAACGGACCCTTTGTGATTTGGAAACAGAGCTACCCACGCAAATTTTCACGCGTTCTGTCCAACCGGCGGCATGAGAAAAAGCCCGGTTGCAATCTCTCGCCGGAAAGCTATAATATGAAGTAAAACCACACCAGGAGGGAAAGCGGCATGCGCATTTTAGTCGCAGAGGATGAAAGGGATTTCAACCGTCTGATTTGCAAGACCTTAGAGCGCGCAGGCTACAGCGTGGACGCCTGCTTTGACGGCGAGGAGGCGCTCGATTATACGGCAGGCGCAGAATACGATTGCATTTTGCTGGATATTATGATGCCCAAGCAGGACGGCCACGCTGTGCTGCAGGCCCTGCGGGCTCAGGGCAGCGCCACGCCAATCATTTTCCTGACCGCGCGGGACAGCATTCACGACCGCATCGAAGGTCTGGATATGGGGGCGGACGATTACCTGGTCAAGCCCTTTGACTTCGACGAGCTGCTTGCGCGCATTCGCGCGGCCATTCGCAAATACGGCAGCCAAAAGACCAGCATCTTCACCCTTGCCGATTTGACAATGGATACCGGCAGCCACACGGTCACACGGGGCGGGCAGGCCATTCCGCTTTCGGCTAAGGAGTACGCAATTTTGGAGTACATGCTCCGGCACAAGGGTACGGTTCTTTCCCGTGCGCAGCTGGAGAACCATATTTGGAATTACGATTACGCAGGAGGTTCCAACGTAGTGGACGTCTATATCACCTACCTGCGCAAAAAGATTGACAACGGGTTTGCGCGTAAGCTGCTGCACACCGTGCGCGGCGCGGGCTGGGTTTTGAAGGAGGACACGTGAAACGGCTTTCGGTAAAACAGAAACTGACCTTGTGGATTACCTTGCTCATGCTGCTGTTTGTGGCACTGGTATTCGGCTTTTTGGTCGCCGTGAGCAGCTCGGTGGTCGCGGAAAACACCTATGACCAACTGAATCTCGTTTTACGCGGCAACTTGCCTGAAATCTCCCGGGACCAGGGCAAATTGACCTTTGGGGCGGGCTTCTCCTTTGTTCACAACGGCGTGTACACGCTGGTGTACAGTCCGAGCGGGGCGCTGCTCGCCGGCCAGCCGCCGCTGGCTCTTTCCCAAGAGCCGGCGTTTGAAAGCGGCGTTGCCCGCCCGGTGGAAACGGAAGACGGGATTTATTATGTCCTCGACTACTGGCTGCCGTTTGGTTGGGACGACGGCGTATGGGTACGGGGCGTGATCCAAGCCCCCGACGTGGCCGACGTTATGGATGACATGATCGGAATTGCGCTGCTGCTTCTGCCCCTGCTGGTGGTGTTCGGCGCCTTGGGCGCGTACCTGCTTGCGCGCTCCACCTTCCGGCCCATCGACGACATCATCCGCGCCGCAGACGCGATTGGCGAGGGGCGCGATTTATCCCGCCGCCTTGGGCTTCCTCCCGGACGGGATGAAATCAGCCGCTTAGGGCAGGCGTTCGACCGCATGTTCCAGCGGCTGGAAACCTCGTTTGAATCGGAAAAGCAGTTCACCGCAGATGCCTCCCATGAGCTGCGCACGCCGGTGGCAGTCATTCTGGCTCAATGCAATGAGGCGCAGCGGTACGCGCAGACGCCTCAGCAATATGACCAAGCGCTCCAAGTCATCGACCGGCAAGCAAAAAAAATGTCGGCGCTCATTCAACAGCTTTTGCAGATGACCCGCTTGGAGCAGGGCACCCAACGCGCAAATTTCGAGGAGGCCGATTTAAGCGAATTGGTGGAAATCCAGTGCGCGGAGCAGCCCGCTCTGCCCCACAGAATCACGATGCAGACCGATGTGCAGCCGGACGTGACCGCCTGGTTCGACGTGACGCTGATGAGCCGCCTGCTGCAAAACCTCATCAGCAACGCAGGGCGGTACAGCCGCCCGGGCGGGCACATTTGGGTGACGCTACGCCGTGAGGATGGGGAAATTATGCTTTCCGTGCGGGACGACGGCATCGGCATCCCGGAGCGGCAGCTAGATCAGATATGGCAGCGGTTCTATCAGGTAGACCCCGCCCGTGGGGACGGACGGGGCGCCGGCCTCGGGCTCACAATGGTGCGTCAAATTGCCCGGCTCCACGGCGGTACCGTCACAGTCCAGAGCGCCGAGGGGGTGGGGAGCTGCTTTACTCTGCGATTTCCCATGAATCCGGCGGAGAAAAAAGAATAAAATTTTTTGAGATTTTAATGAGATTCTAATGTTGGCCTGGTATGCTGTACATGAACTCAAACGAAAGGTGTGAACGGTATGAAAAAAAGGTTTTTGAGCATCACAGCAGCCATGGCGTTGGTGGCCGCGCTTTCCGGTTGCAGACAGTCCGGCGCAGACGGGAAAATTCAGGATTACATCAGCGCGGAGGAGGCGAAAAGCGCCGCATTATCCGCCTCCCAAGTAGACAGCGCAGGAGCTGCGTTCTCGGCCGCAGAACTGGGAGAGAAAAACGGAATTCCATATTATGAAGTGGCCTTCACGGCAGACGGTTTGGAATACCGCTACGCCATCGACGCACAAACCGGCACCGTGATCGAATCGAGCAGCAGCGGAGCCGTTGCGCCAAGCACGGACGATCCATCAGACGGGGCTGTTACAACGCAGGGCGCAGACCAGGCAGTGGACGAGGCCCAGGCCAAACAGATTGCCCTCGCCCATGCAGGCGTGCAGGAGAGCGACACCGCATTCCTCTGGGTCGAAGCCGATTATGAGGACGGCGTGCCGGTCTATGACGTGGAGTTTTATGTCGCGTCGACCCACTCGGAATACGACTATGAAATCGACGCCGCAACCGGGGAAATCCGCAGCTTCGACTATGACGCGGAAAACTACAACGCCGGGCAGGACACCGGCGACACAGACGCCAAGAGTGAGGATGAGATTCGTCAGATTGCTCTGGACAAAGTGCCCGGCGCAACCGACAAGGACATCCGCTTACAGCTCGACCGGGACGACGGTAAGCTGCTTTATGAGGGCAAAATTGTCTACCAGGGCATGGAGTACGAATTCGAGATTGACGCTTACAGCGGCGCCATCCTGGAATGGGAAGCAGAGTCCATCTTCGACTGACAAAGGCGAATGTAAGGGACCAAAACCCGTCTCTAGCTTTGCCCCCAGGGCAGTGCAAAACAGGAACACCTCCCTGGGGGGCCGGATAGAATTGCAAACGGTCAGAAAAGGTCCATAGAGAAAGAAACCATAAGCTGCTGCGGATGGTAAAATCTGCAGTGTGATCAAGATGACTTATTACCTCCGGCTTTTTACTCTTCTTTCCACCGTTATATGGTAATCAAGGCGGTAGCCCCGTGCCCCGGCTACCGCCTAATCCATGTTGCACCATCGGCCCTGCAAGCAGAGCCGACATCCAATGGGGGATTAACCCAAATCCACCAGAGAAATGCCGTAAGTCATGGTACCTGTGTAGGTTACACCCTTTTTGATGGAGGAGGACCCGGAGAGAACCGGGCGGACCGTGAAGGAAACCGCACCGTTTTCCGTGAAGGAGGCCAGCTCTACCCCGTTGACCTGGTCCTTGCCGCCGGTGGTTTCAATGATGGAGCCGTCTTCCATGACAAACTGGTACCGCAGGGAGGCATTTTTCCCGTCGGCAGTCTTCCCCTCCAGAACCATCTGATTCCGGTACGCATCGGTGCCGGCAATGGTGACGGAGACCTTCTGCCCATCCAGCCAGGCCACATCTTCCGCAGAAATGGAAACCTGAGCGCCTTCCTCCGTGATGGTAACTGCGTCGGGGATGATCACCGTGTAGGTGGGGTCGTTTCGGTACGTAAAGGTAAACGCAGTGGACAAAGTACCCTCCCCGTCCTGGTTCGTGCCGGCAGCCCAGGCGGGAACGGCGGCGGCACTCAGGCTCAGGCCCAGAGCCAGCACCCCGGCAGCAGTACGTTTTACAAAGTTTTGCATGTTTGTATTCCTCCTAAGAATTTGTTATGATATATATCTCGCCGTTAGGCGTTGTTTTACCGGACTGTCAGCGCCGTTTTTACCGAAGCGCCGTTTCCGGCGGTTTGCGTCTCCGGATCGTAGGTTTCCATTTTGATATACAGAGCGTATTCCCCTGCCTCCAGTCCCCGGCTCAGCGTCACTTCTTGAATCGCCTTTCCCGGCTGAACGTAATCAGAGGTATACAGCGGTTCCGTCTCCTCATCCAAATACAGGGAGAACACGAAATAACAGTCATTTTCTTCCGGGTTATACAAGGTCAAGGATACCCGCTCTTCCCCCGCCGGAAAGAGCAGGGGGCCATAGCCGGGAATCCGGATGCCCTCCTGATCCGGCGGCGCCTGCGGCCCCTCCCAGGATACCGCATCGGCATCCAAAACGATCCCGCCTTTCTCCCGTTCGGGTGCATCCTGCTCCCAGGGCCGAAGCAACCCCAGCAGGAAAACCAGTCCCACCACCGGGATACAGACCAGCTTCCAGATTCGCCTGCGGTTCATTTTCTCACATCCTTCTCATTTACGCCCTCAGTATACAGGCCATGGGTAAAACCGGCTATCAGGATTTGGTAAAAAGTGGAGAAAATTCTTTCGCCGCTTTCCACCGGAAGGGGCAAATTCAGAGCGATGGGGGCGCAAAAAACGCCACATTTTGGCCTTCATAACCAGGCAAAATGTAGCGTTTTCCTTGTAAAAATCGGCGTAAACAGAGCCAAGCAGGGCAGTCCCACGCAATAGCACACCCGTTCCACGAATTACGTTTCAAAGAGAAAACAGGTTACTTCGTACTTCTGCTTTCCGATCCAAATGTCTTTGCGTGCAATTTCTTTTCCGCCCATATGAACATAGTACCCGCAAGTAGAATTGGTGCTGAGACACCACAAATAAAATGGGGCTGCACCGCATTCTTTTTTTATATGGTCCATGATGGTTCGGCCGTATCCATGTCCGTGATACGACTTTCGTAGATACAGGCCTTGGACTTCATAAGGAGCATACTCCTCCCGCGCCGGGGATATATCAAAAAAGCCGACGATTTGAGAACCGTCCAGAACAACATACTGGTACCGGCCGGTTTGTAAATATAGCCCTTCAAATCGCTCCATATTTTGGGCTTCATTCATAGCTTCCAGATATTCGTCTGAAATCAGCCCGGAATACGTTTCTTGCCAGCAATGGTAATGGCACGCGCCGATGCTTCGGGCATCTTCTCGTCTTGCTTTTCGAATGCGCAACATCCACTGCATTCCCACACCCCCGTTTCCCATCTGGTTCCTTTTTCCGGCCGAAAATCATGCCGGTTCTGAATTATATAAAAAACTCTTTTGAGCAAAAGTGGACAGGCCTAGAAAAATGGCTGGATTACTGGGGCTGTAAATATGAAAAAAGGTCAAAATTTGAGTTCCAAATTTTGACCTCTGTCCATATGGTACGCCAGAAGGGACTCGAACCCCCGACCTACTGATTCGTAGTCAGTCACTCTATCCAACTGAGCTACTGGCGCATACACCTCACAGGCGCTTAAGTATCATAGCACAACCGGTCCAAAAAAGCAAGCTTTTTTTTCGTGTTCCGGGAAATTCTTCCGAGGCCGACCAAACGGTATTTACAGGTCCGTTTGGGTGTGATATGATAATTCAAAAACCTGCGGATGCAGGCCATGGAACGGGCTGAGATGTCCACGAGTCGGTCGCTGTAATGCTCCCGCGAGGAGATAAGTCAGGCTATGGTCTTGGGCGCTGCTGCCGGAACCGGCGGCGCCTCATGTATCCGTGCCCGTTTGGGGCACGGATTTTTTGGAGGTTATGATGAATCGTGGGAAGCTGGCCGGGCGGCTGTATTTATCCACCATTGGGAAAGATAGCCAGGAAATGGCGGAAAAGCTGGGTTTGGGACTGGAGATTGCGGAATTCTGCACGGCGGTAAATCTGGAACGTGACACGGCGCTTTACCGGGATGCCGTCTTAAAAAAGCAGATGCGGTTGGACCGGTTTTGGTTTCATGCCCCCTTTGCGGAGCTGTCGCCTGCCGCTGTGGACCCCAGAGTCCGGGAAGTGACGGCGTTGCGATACCGTCAGGCGATTCAAATGGCAACCGGTCTGGGCATCCACAGGCTGGTCATACACAGCGGCTTTATCCCCCAGGTCTACTTTCCGGAATGGTTTGTGCCCCAATCTGTGTTATTTTGGCAGACATTTTTGGCAAAAGCACCGGAAAATATTACCATTGCCCTGGAGAATGTCATGGATCCGGGACCCGAAATGTTGGTGGAGATCGTGCGGCAAGTCAACGATCCCCGGCTTGGCCTGTGTTTGGACGTGGGGCATGCCAACTGCCGGATTTCCAAAACGCCCCCGCTGCACTGGATCGAACCGATGCTCCCCTTTCTATACCACGTCCATCTTCACAACAACGCCGGGGATATGGATTTACATGCCGAGCTGGGCAGCGGCACCGTACCCATGGAGGCGATTCTGGATACTCTGCTGGCGCGCCGCCCGGAGGCGACCTTTACAATCGAAAACCAAATTTGCAGCCCGTCGCTGGTATGGCTGTGGGAACGAGGCTATTTGCCCAATCCGATCGGCCGGTAGGCAGTTACATAAATAACTGATATAAACTTAATACTTTATACTACAAGGGAGGACCCACGATGACTCTGGAACAGTTGCAAGAAATTTTGGCGCGTGTTACGCCGGCGGACCGGGAGGTCATGGACCGGGCCAAAAAACGTCAGGCCGAGCTGGCCAAGCCGCCTGGAAGTCTGGGAAAGCTGGAGGAAATGTCCATTCGCCTGGCAGGAATCACCGGCCGGGTGTGTCATCAGATAGAAGCCTGCCGCATTTTGGTGTTTGCAGCAGATAACGGTGTAATTGCCGAGGGCGTTTCCTCCTCCCCGGAGTCGGTGACGCTCAGTCAAGCGGTGAACATGACGCGCCACATCACCGGCATGTCCGCTCTTGCAAAATACTTTGGGGATTCCGTGGTGGTAGCTGATGTGGGCATCAACGCGGATGTATCGTGTCCGTCTGTTTTAAACCGAAAAATTCGGTATTCCACCAGAAATCTGGCCAAAGAGCCGGCTCTTACCTGCCAGGAGGTGCTGGACGCTATGGCCGTGGGCCTGGAGCTGGCAGGCCGGGCCGGGGAAGAAGGCGTCCAGGCCATCGGCGTTGGAGAAATGGGCATCGGCAACACCACAACTTCCTCGGCGGTCCTGGCCGCACTCACCGGCGCTCCTGTGGAACAGGTGACGGGCCGGGGCGGCGGGCTGACGGATCAGGGCTTCGCCACAAAAAAACGCGTGATCCAAGAGGCGTTACGTCGGCATCAGCCGAATCCCGGCGATCCACTGGACGTTTTGCGTAAGGTGGGCGGTCTGGATTTGGCGGCTATGACCGGGGCCTTTTTGGGCTGCGCGTTGCACCACATCCCCGGGGTCGTAGACGGCTTCATCTCCATTGTAGCCGCCTTATGCGCTTGCCGCCTCTGCCCACACGTACGGGATTATCTGTTCCTGTCCCATGCATCTTACGAGGTGGGATACCGGTTGGCGGTTCGAGAGCTGGACCTGGAGCCCTGCTTGCTCCTGGATATGCGGCTGGGAGAGGGCAGCGGCTGTCCCCTCGCCTTCCAGATTTTAAAGGGGGCCTGCGCTGTGATGTGCGGAATGGGAACCTTCCGGGAGGCGGCCATCAACGACGACTATCTGGAGCCCATCCGGGCGTCTGATTCCTTTACGGTGCCGGTGCCATGAGAGCTCTGTTGTTAGGCGGCAGCAAAAGCGGGAAAAGCAACGCCGCGCAGCGGCTGGCCGTAGCATTGGCTGCCGGAAACCCCCGGTATTACTGGGCCACCATGGAGCCGGTGGATGAGGAGGATTTGGCGCGCGTTCAGCGCCATTTGGAAGACCGCGCCGGTCTGGGCTTTCAGACCGTCGAGCGGGGAACGGACCTGCCCGGCGCACTGGCTCTTCTGGATCCCCGGGGGACGGTGCTTCTGGACAGTGTGACCGCCCTACTGGCCAATGAAATGTTTCAAAAAGAAATGGACGCTCTAGCTCCGGAACGGGTCGCCAAGGAGCTTCTCCTGGTGAGCCGGTCGGTCGCGCACATGGTCTGCGTATGCGACGATATTTTTCGGGATGCCGGCCGGTATGACCCTGCTACAGAGGCATACCGCCGGGGGCTGGCACAGATTTGCCGCGCCCTGGCATCGGAATTTGATGTGGTGTGTGAGCTGGTGCTGGGTCGTGCAAACATCTTTCGTGGAAAAGAAATCTGGGAGGAAATGCGATGCAACATAATTGGAATCTGACACCGGAAGAAGGATCGTCAGAGGGATCGGAAAATCCATATGACAATCCGAGTTTCTTTGAAAAATACAGCCGGATGCCTCGAAGCCTCCAAGGCCTGGCAGGCGCCGGGGAGTGGGAAACCCTGAAACCTCTGCTGCCGCCGTTTTCCGGGAAGGAGGTGCTGGACCTGGGCTGCGGCATGGGGTGGCATTGCGCCTATGCAGCCGACCAGGGGGCGAAGCGGGTGACCGGCGTGGATATTTCTCAGCGCATGTTGGATCAGGCAATCCGGCTTCATTCCAGGCCGGTGGTCACATACCAGCAGGCAAGCTTTCTCCATACGGCCTTCCCCCAAGAGAGCTTTGATGTTGTTTTATGCTCCTTGATGCTCCACTACCTGCCCTCTTATGAGGACTTTCTGGACCGGGTTTCCCGGTGGCTGCGGCCGGGGGGAACCTTGGTATATAACGTGGAGCACCCGGTGTTCACGGCGGCAGGCAGCCAGGACTGGGACTACGATGCACAGGGGAAGATCCGGCACTTCCCCGTAGACCGGTACTTCCTGGAGGGAAGCCGGGACGCCGTGTTTTTGGGAGAACATATGACAAAGTATCACAGAACCCTGACGACATATCTGGAGGGTTTATTGCTGCGAGGCTTTCGCCTCCGTCATGTCGTAGAGCCCCAACCCACCCCGGACATGTTGAAAAAGGTCCCCTCCATGGAGGAAGAGCTGCGGCGTCCCATGATGCTGATTGTAGTCGCGGAGAAAGACGGCGAAGCAGGATGAGAAAATGGATTTATGGATTTTTCATGACCTGGGGCATGTTCTTGTCCATTCCCTGCCCCTTCCGCCGTTGGGATGAGAGAGCCCGGGGCAATATGATGGTATGCCTGCCCTTTATCGGAGCGGTGGTCGGCGGAATTTGGGCTTTGACAGCCTGGATTTTGGAACGGCTGCATGCGCCCAACGCTGTGGCGGCATTGGCTTTGGCCGCCCTGCCCTGGCTTACAACGGGCTGGATTCACCTGGACGGCTACATGGATGTTTGCGATGCAGTCCTGTCCAGGAGGGACCTGGACACGCGCCGGAAAATTCTCAAGGACTCTCACTGCGGCGCCTTTGCCGTAATTTCCCTAGTTCTTCTGGCCCTGGCCCAGTGGAGCTTCTTTCTTTCCGCCGACCGGGTTGCGCTGCTGCCTTTGGCGCTGATTCCCGTGGCGACCCGGGCTTGCGCCGGTCTGGCTGTGGTCTCCCTGCGGCCCATTGAGACCAGCCAGTATGCATCTATGGACCGGCAGGGGCGGGCAGCAAAGCAGGCCGCTCTCTGGGTTATGCTCCTACTGTCTGTGGGGCTTCCCCTGCTTCGGGTGGATGGAGCGGGCTGCGCGCCCTTGGCGGCGGCAGCCGGGTACGGCCTGGCAGTCCGGTACGGCTTCCGGCAGTTGCAAGGAATGTCGGGCGATATCTCCGGCTTTGCGCTGACTCTGGGAGAGCTGGCAGGCGTTGCAGTTTTGACGTTAGCGAGGTAATGGTATGGATTTCATCATAGGCGGAGCCTATCAAGGTAAGCTGACATGGGCGATGGCCCAGTATCCATTAAAACCGGAGCAGCTGCTGGACCTGGGCCGTTCTGAGCCCCGTCCGGCTCCATGCTGGTATCACCTGGAAAGTCTGACCTGGCGGCAGGCCTGTGCAGGGGGGAGCGCAAAGGAGCTGCTGGAGCGCCTCCACCCCCTTCTGCCCGGCACGATGGCCATCATTTCCCGGGAAATCGGTTCCGGTGTGGTCCCTATGACGCCTGAGGAACGAAATTGGCGGGAGCTGCACGGTCAGGTGCTCCAGGCTTTGGCGAACCGAGCAGACCGGGTATTCCGGATTTTCTGCGGCCTGCCGGAGGTATTGAAGTGAAATTGACCTTATTGCGCCATGGGTACACTGAGGGGAACCGGCGACGGCTTTATTACGGCAGCACAGACCTTCCGTTACTGCCGGAAGGGTGGGAAGCCTTAGCTGTTTTGCGGGAACAGGGCGGTTACCCCACTGCCGCGCGGTATTATACCAGCGGTATGCTGCGGACGGAGCAAACGCTTTTGGCTCTGTACGGTCCGGTTCCCCATACGGTGTTACCAGGGCTGCGGGAAATGGATTTTGGCATTTTTGAGATGCGAACCTACGAGGAGCTGAAGCAGGACGCCGCCTATCAAAGGTGGATCTGCGGCAATATAGAGGAACACGTATGCCCAAACGGAGAAAGCGGCGTCCAAGTGACGGAACGGGCGCTTTTGGCTCTGGCGCCGGTTCTGGCAGAACAGGTAGACGCTGTTTGCGTCACCCACGGCGGTGTCATTGGCGGTTTGCTGGCTCGTTGGTTTCCCTGCCGGTCCGGCCGTTACGGCTGGACTCCGGCGCCGGGAACCGGGTTCCAGATCGACTTTTCCGGTGGCCTCCCCCGGTCTGTTTGTCCGGTACCGGTTCTCCACGAGGCAACGCACGACGGCTAGTAACATAAAAAGGGGCTGTAGCGAAATACCAAATCGCTACAGCCCCGGGTTTATTTCCGCACCGGCTTTTTATCGTTGCTCCCTAATTTCCAGGATTCCGCAGGCCTCTCCCAAACAGCGAAACCGGCCCAGAGCCGCGCGCTGCAGGCGGGTATTTTGCGGGTACTCCCCCTTCTTGGGCCAGCGTCTTCCATAGATTCGCCGGATGGCCTCTGAAGCATCCTGCCTCTGGCCAATGATTTGAAAGCGGGCGGCAAAGTGGGCAATCCGGCTCCCCTCCGGCAGAAGCTCCCGAAGCCCCGGGTACAGCAGCCAGGAATAGCACAAAAACGCCCTGGCCTGGTGCTCCGGAAACACCGTGGAGAAAAAATCAACCGCCTGATGCAGAGCCTCGTCCACCCGGTCCGGAGACAGGTCCGCCCCCTTGGGTACGTGCACATTGATCACCGGCGCTCCTGGGGGCAGCCGCTTTTTCTGTTCCGGAGAAAAGGTCATATACGCCTCTCCGCATCCCTCTTCGTCCAGATAGATCATCTGAAACAGCTGAAACTGCAAGGATCCCAGCTGAAAGATGCATCCATGATGAAGATGGCGAAACCAAACCACATCCGCTCTGGACAGGCCCGGCTTTCCGTGTTTGGCCTCATAGAGGTCCGCCCGAAGCCGAATGTCCGAGAACGTATCTGTGACAACCGAGTCCGGAACCCCCTTTGCCTGGTACTGCAGCCGCGCCCGGGTCATATGCAGACACCAAAATACCAGCCGCTCCATGGGGCTTTGCCGGCAGATGGGCAAATCAGGAGCCTCCCCTTCATAAGCCGTCTCGGCCCAGGCCGCATAAAAGCCCGGCCGTTTGTCGTATGCCTCTCCCACGTTTCGCTCCGTCCCGGCAGACAGGCGCAGGTCCCGCAAATTCTCCTCCAGCAAGTACCGGCCGAAGCTTGCAAGCTCCAGGCGAAAAGTAAGACCGTCGTAACGTTCTTCCCGCACCAGACGCTGCGCCGTCTTCCGGCGAAACTCTCGAAAGCCCAAGCGCTCGGCCACACGGATCATAGCCAGATGCCCGGACCAGGTCTGCAGATACAAATCCCTTGCGCCGTTTTGCAGGAAATAGAGAATCCAAGCAGTCAGAGCCCGCTTTCCCAAACCCCGGCTCCAAAAACGGCTCTCACAAATATCCAACCCCAGAACAAGAAACGCCTCCTGCCCTGGACATAATGCATCCCGGGCAATCCAATTACAGTCGCGATCCATCCAGTATGAGGACACCCATCCAATGTGGACGCCTCCCGTCTCCAGCTCCATCGTCACCCGGGGCTCCGGCGCCGGGTTCGACAGCCTGGCCAGCTGCTCCGTTCGGTATGCCGCCGGATCCCGCGCAGCGTCCGACTCCTCCGCTTCCCAAGGAGCATCCCACTGGGTCCACTGGGTCTGCACCGTGTTCCACCGGATCCAGTCGGCAATGTCCTGTTCTCGTCTGTCCCGCAGGAGAATATCCCGGTATGCTATTTCCATTGCCGCGCCTCCCAGTTCTCTCGAGTCAGCTCCAAATATACGCTGTCCTCCGGTTCCAACCGGGCGGGGCGCGCAGCGGGAAGAAATCCCAGATCGGCGTACAGGCAAAGGGCTTTTCCGTTTTGGGGATTGGGATCCACATAGGCCTTCCTCGCCGCTCCAACCCGGAACGCAGCATCCAACGCATGGGAAAGCGCCCGGTATCCGATGCCCTTGCCCCGGGCACTGTCCAGGAGCTTCACATCCATGCAGGCCAGCCCGGTTTCATCGATCCCATAAAAGGCTTCTCCACAGAAGTCCCCCTCCTGTGTATAGACCGACCAATGCTGGCGCCTGGGAGGCTGCTGTACCCAGGGAAGCCATCGTTCCTGCAATTCCTCCATGGTTTTGTGAAGGCCCTCCGGAAATCCCACATAACGCATCACCGACGGCGTTGCCCAGAGTCTCTGGATCTGCGCCAAATCCGCCGCTTGCGTCAGATGGATGTCCAGCGCTCCCCGCCAGGCCTCTGGAATGGCATAGGTCATACACAGGCTGTCCGGCGCTGTCGGATCTGTATACCCTGTATCCCGAAAGCCGGCCTTTTCATAAACATGAACGGCCGGGCTGTCCGCCTTTTTTACGCAGACCTCTACCGCCTGGTATTTTCCCTCCCGGCGGCACTGGGCCAGCAAAAGCTTCAGCGCTTCTCGTCCATAGCCTTTTCCCTGCTCCCTTTCATCAATCAAGAACTCAGACAAATGATAGCAAGCAGGCGCTTCCTCCAAGTCCTGGACCAATGCAAGGCCCACCATGCGGCAGCCCTCGTAGATTCCCCAGGCCGTCGCCCGCCGGCGCCGGTAGGCGTAGGCTCTGGCGAGAATCCCCACAGGGGAAGAAACAAAGCTCCGCTGAGCCGGGGAAATCTGCAACGCCGCTGCCTGCAAAAAATTGGTTTCTCTGATTGGTTGTAATGTAATCATAAACTCCTCCATTGAGCTGGAGGGTTCCCAAAAAGCAGACGGTTTTGCCTTTGGGGTCATTTATTTGGCGCGAACCCTCCTCACACGCATGCTTCTCTCCGTTTTTTTCATAAAGAATCACTCCTTTGGTCAAAGTAACCGCTCCCCGTTGACGGGCAGCGGTTACAAAATATTGTAAATGAGCCTTCCATTCCTGTCAAGCTAGACGTTTCACAAGATTCTCCCGGTTTTTAGGCTCCCTCTTCCAATGCGGCAACTGCCGCCTGCAGCTGTTCATCTTCCTCCGGCTCTAAGATGCCAAAATATATCGCACCATAAGTCTTGTCGTCCACCTCCACCGGTATATCCGGCGTAACGCCTACCCCCGCCAGGCTGACGCCATTGGGCGTGTAATATTTTCCCACAGAGATGGCCGCAGCGGAGCCGTCCTGCAGCCGAAAGGTACTCTGAAAGTAGCCCTTGCCGCTGGTTTGCTGTCCCACCACCTGGGCAACGCCGTATTCCTGCAGGGCGGCGGCGAAAAATTCCGCAGCGGAGTAAGAATCCTGATTGACCAGCACCGCCATGGGGATATCCACGCAATTGGCGTCGGAATGATCCACCTCTACGGTTCCATCATAAAATTCACTGCGAAACAGGATCCCCTCCGGCAAAAGATAGTCCAGAATTTGAACCAATTCCTTTTTATAACCCCCGGGATTAAAGCGCAGGTCAAAAATGAGACCTTTCGCCCCCTGCTCCATCAGCGTCTCAATGGCAGACACTGTCTCTGTCGTCGCTCTGGACTCAAAGTTTTCAATGGTAATCAGACCATAGCCGGACGAGAGCATCTCATAGGTTGCAACGGGCGTTTCCATGCGCTTGCGGGTAACGGTAAACTTCATCTGCTCACCGTCTCGGGAAACCGTGAAGTCCATGGTCGTCCCCTCCTCGCCCCGCACCAAGTCGCCGGCATCGGACACGCTCATCTCCGCGCAGCTCTGCCCGTCAATCTCAATCAGCACATCGTGGAGCTGCAATCCCGCTTCCTGCGCCCCGCCGCCGTCCGAGATCCCGACGATCTCCAGACCGGCCGGGTCTTCTGAAACCACAATGGTAATCCCCACCCCGACATAGGCATTTTCCGACCGCTCTACATGGGCGGGATACTCCGACGCCGGGATATAATAGCTCCATTGGTCGCCGGTCGCCTTGATCATGGCTTCGGCCGCCGCATCCTCCAGTTCCGCCGTGTCCACATCCTCAATAAACCGTTCATCTATTAAGCTTAAAAGCTGATTCAGTTTTTGACTGCCGGAATATCCCGTTTGCTTGACGGCAAACACCGTGGCAAGGGCTGCCAATAAAGCAACTAAAACATAAGAACCGACAGACCCAAACTTTTTCAAATGTCACACCTCACAAATCTAAAAATAACCGGCGGAAATTCGGCCCAAAAGCGCTCCGGCACCGCTAGCAAAAGGCGCAGGGGACCAATGGCCCCCTACGGATACGCCCACGGTACGGATCAAAATTCGCCGAAACGGCATACAGCGCTTTAGATATAATCCATGGGATTGACCGTAGAGCCGTTGTAGTAAATGGTAAAATGCAAATGCGCGCCTGTCGACCAACCGGTGGAGCCCACGTAGCCGATGACCTGGCCCTGCGAGACGGTTTCTCCGGCCGAGACGACATAATGGGTCATGTGTCCATACAGGCTGGAATAGCCGTCACCGTGGTTGATGGTAACATAGTAGCCGTAAACATCGCTGTATGTAGCCGTCGTGACCGTCCCGCTCCGGGTGGCGTAAATCGGCGTTCCTGCACCGGCAGCCAAATCCACGCCGGTATGGAAGCTCCACTGACCGGTCACAGGGTGCACACGATAGCCATATGCGCTGGTGACCGTGACCCGGTAAGGGAGGGGATACTGCCACCCGGAAGAGGAGGCGTTGCCGCCGCTGCCGCTGCCGCTTCCATCGCTGTCGCTACCGCCGCTGTTGCCGTTATTCTCTTCCTCTTGCCGGTTTTGCTCCTCTTCCTGTCTTCTCTGTTCTTCCTCCTGCTGCCTTCTGGCCTCTTCCTCCGCTGCCAGCGCATCTGTGTACTCTTTTTCTTTCTGGGCGATTTCGTCGGTCAGCGTTGCCTCCTGGTCCTCATAAGAGCCGTACAGCGCTTCCATCGCTGCAGCATCGGCGTTGAGCTCCGCCAAAATGGCGTCCGCCTCCGCGCTCTTTTCATCCAGCTCGGCCTGACTTTCCGCCAACGCAGCCTTCTGCGTATCCAGGGCGGCTTTCTCCTCCGTCAGCTCGGTCTGCGCCGTCTGAATTTCCTGGGCCACCTGCTCCAGCTCCGCCATCATGGCCTGGTCATGGGCTGCAATCTCCGAAATTTTATTGATGGTGTCCAAAAGGTCTGTGAAGCTATTTGCTTTGAACAAAACAGACCAGTAGGAAATTTTGTCGCTCTTCTCCATGGCACGAATGCGGACCCGGTACTGCTCATTGAGCTCCGCCTGTCTGGCTTGGGCATCGTCCAACTCCGCCTGCTTATCTGCAATCAGCTGGTTGTAGCTTTGAATCTGTGCATTCAGATTGTTAATCTCGTCGTGAATGATCTTAATTTCCTGGTCAATATCCTTCTTTTGGGAAACCACATCCTGGGTATCGGAGGCGTTGGCTGCCTGCTGCTGTGCCAGCTCTTCCTTCGCCCTTTGAATTTCCTCCGCCTGACTCTCCAGTTCATCCAGCTCCTGCTGAATGGCAGAGGAACTGGCGGCAAACACCGTGGCCGGAACAATGCTCAAAACCAAGGTCAAAATCAGGGCAAACGCCAAGACGCCAGCCATGACACCGATCATTTTTCTGCGTTTCATGATATCATAATCTCCTTTGTATCCTCAGCTTCACACATCCAGGAACTTTCGAATGGAGGCAAAGCTGCCAAAAATACCGACGAACAAACCGGCTGCCCCAAACGTCGCCACCATAGGCCAAAGCAAATCCGTAAAGGGCACAAAGTCCAAAAGATTCAAGGAATCCACTGTGCCGATCCAATTGACCATTCCATTGTAAAGGCCCCACTCCAGGAAAAACGCAACTGCAGCGCCGAATATTCCCAGCAGGAAGCCCTCTATTACAAACGGGAACCGAATGAAGCCGTTGGTCGCACCCACCATCTTCATAATGGCAATCTCATCCCGCCGGTCATACATGGCCAGCTTGACCGTATTGGAGATGATCAGCAGGGAAACCACCAGCAGCAGAATAATCACCGCCGCTGAGACAATCCGCAAAATGTGCTGAACCGTACCCAAGGCCTCCGCCACCTGATAAGGCGCATTCACCTCCGCCACGCCGTCGACGGCTTCAATCATCGGAACCGTTTCCCGCATTTTGCTGTTATCCTCCAGAACCACAATAAACCGGTCCTGCAGCACATCAGCCTGAAGGCCGTCAAAAGCGCTCTCATCGCCTTGCTTGGCGACAAATTCTTCCAGCGCCTCCTGACGGCTGACAAAAGTGGCCTGGTAAACGTTGTCGATCATGTTAATTCGGGAGCCCACGCTTTTGGCCTCTGCCTCCGTGTAGGTCTCGTCAATGTACACCAGGATTTCCGCATCCTGCTCGACCTCGGCCACCATGATATTCAGGTTGTACAGGAGCACAGAAAAGCTTCCGATGATCACCAGGCAGGCAACCGTCACACACACCGCCGCAAAAGACATAAAGCCGTGTAGGAAGATGCCCCGAATCCCTTCTTTTAATAAATAACCGAAATTATTGCTCTTCATAATGATAATACCCGTCCATTCCGTCGCTGATTACCTTTCCCTCATCAATAGCAATCACTCGTTTGGTAAATCGCTCTACCAGTTCCCGCTCATGGGTGACCACGAGAACCGTCGTGCCCAAATTGTTGATCTCCTCCAGCAAGAGCATAATCTCGTAAGACCGCGCTGGATCCAGGTTTCCGGTGGGCTCGTCGGCAATGATCATCGAGGGGTTGTTGACCAGCGCCCGGGCAATGGCCACACGTTGCTGCTCACCGCCGGAAAGCTCCCCGGGATGCCGGCGGCCTTTGTTCTCCAGCCCCACCAGCTCCAGGACATAGGGCACCCGGCTGCGAATTTCCTTTTCCCGGGCGCCAATGACGCGCATGGCAAAGGCAACGTTTTCGTAAACAGTTTTGTTGGGAATCAGACGAAAATCCTGAAACACCACCCCCACAGTCCGGCGCAAATAGGGGATTTCTCTGCTGCGAATGGACTCTAAACGGAAATTATTTACCAAAACGGAACCCTCCGTCGGCTGGATCTCCCCTGTAATCAGCTTGATGATGGTCGATTTCCCGGATCCGGAAGGACCCACCAGGAAAACAAACTCCCCATCATCCATGTGCATCGAAATTCCCTTCAGGGCTTTGTTGCCGGTATTATAGGCCTTTACTACATTTGTAAATTCTATCATAATTCTTTTGCTCCAAAAAACTGCCGGAATTAGGCGGTGTGTATATCGCGGGAGGACAAATACTTTCGAACCATTAAAGCTACCTTGAAGATGATGGCATGATCGAACTGCCGCAGATCCAGGCCGGTGAGCTTCTTAATTTTCTCCAGACGGTATACCAGGGTATTCCGGTGAACAAACAGCTTCCGCGAAGTTTCAGAAACGTTCAGGTTGTTTTCAAAAAATTTGTTGATTGTAAACAGAGTCTCCTGATCCAGGGAATCGATGGAGTTCTTCTTGAAGACCTCCGTCAGGAAAATCTCACACAGGGTGGTGGGCAGCTGATAAATCAGCCGGCCGATACCCAGATTTTCATAGTTGATGATGGTCTTCTCCGTATCAAAAACCTTCCCCACATCAATGGCAGTTTGGGCTTCCTTATAGGAGTCCGCCAACTCCCGCAGATGGCTGGATACGGTGCCAATGCCGATCACCGTCTTAATAAACAGCTCCGTCTTCAGCAAATCCTCCATAGACTGCGCCAGCCGCTGCAAATCCTCCGACGTGGTACTGGGACTGATTTGCTTCACCACTGCGATATCCGTCTCATTGATGCTCAAAACAAAATCCTGCAGTCTATCCGGGAAAATCCCCTGCAGCACCTCCACAGCCGCCACATCCCCGTGGCCCACTTGCCGAATGAGAAACACTGCTCTGGGAGCATCAATGGAAAAGTGCAGCTCCTTGGCACGCACATAAATATCCCCCGGGAGAATGTTGTCCATGATGATGTTTTTGACAAAGGTCCCCCGGTCGTGCTTTTCCTCATAAAAAACCTTGGCGTCATTCAAAGCCACATAGGCCATGGTGCACATACTCCGGGCCATAGCGTCTTCTCCGCCGGAAAACACGGCATACTCAAAATAATTGCTGTTGCCGACAATCGCCTTGAACGTCTTGCCGTCAAAGCTCAGCATTGCATCAAAAGAACTGCCTACCTTCAGGGCGGCATCGGTCCATTTTTCCCCCAGCATGCTGCTGTCACTGCAGGAAACTACGATACCTTCCGAGTCGATGACACCCAAAACCCGGTCTGTGGCATCTTTTAATTGCACAATCACACTCTGGAAAATCCGATTGGACATGGAAGCGCCCTCCTTGAACGTTGCGTCAATACGGTTTATACAAAATCACGAGAACATGATACACCGTTTTTGCGCATTTTGCAAGTGCCATTTGACAAATTATTGCAAAATGGAGGCGGGTTTTTATGGAATATCACATATTTTAAGGCACTTCGCCCAGAGTTCGTCCTGTGTTTTTGAAAAAAATGCCCAAAAACTTCAGCCGTCTCCCGTCAAAAGACGGCGCTCCTCCTGGGTCAGCAGGCGCACCTGGCCCCGGGGCAAATCGCCCAGGGTGAGCCCCCCCTCCGCCCGGCGCTCCAAATAGGACACCGGCATTCCCCGGGCGGCCAGCATCCGGCGGACTTGGTGATACTTCCCCTGACAGACCGTCACCATGCTCTCGCCCGGTCCCAAGACCTCCAGTTTCGCCGGTAAACACACAGTACCATCCGCTAAAATTAGGCCGGCCGCGAAGGCTGCCACGTCTTCGCCGGTACCCTGACCCGCATGGCGGGCATAATATACCTTCGGAATCTGGAATCGCGGCGCAATCAACCGGTGAGCCAGCTCCCCGTCATCCGTCAGCAGGAGCAAGCCCTCCGTATCCTTATCCAGCCTTCCCACCGGGACCACCCGCCTCCGGTAAACAGACGGCAGCAGATCCATCACCGTAGGGAATCGGGAATCTCGGGTCGCGGTCACATAACCTGCAGGCTTGTTCAGCAAAAGCACCACCGTCCCACCGGCAATAGGAGCTCCGTCCAGTGTAACCGGCGTAGTCTCCGGGTCAAATTTCGCCGCGCCGTCTCGAACCGTCTCCCCGTAGACGGCAACACGGCCCGCCTTCAGCGCGTCCCGGGCCTGACTTCTGGTCAGCCGGCCGGAGTTGGACAGGATTTTATCCAGTCTTTGAAGCATGTACACACCCCCTGTTCTATTCGCCCGGTCCAGGCCATAGGATGTACCACCAAAACAACTGGAGGGATCGCTATGGTCGTGATGACCGCAAAAGTCAATAAAAAACGCGTGATCTTGGTCTTGGCCGCTTTGGCCGCACTCATTGTTCTCATCTGCGTCCTGGCAAAGGGCGGCGGCAAAGATGCGCCGGCTGCGCCTCAGGAGCAGCCCGTTTCCGTCGCCACCAACGACGCCCGGGTACAGTACCTGTCGGATTACGGCTGGGAGGTTGTTGCATCCCCGGTGCAAACCCAGCAGGTCCGGATTCCCTCAGAAGTCACAGAAGTTTACGAGCGCTACAACGCCTTGCAAATGAGCCAAGGCTTCGACCTGACGCAATATGCCGGAAAAACAGCCACCCGCTATGTGTATGAAATTGAGAACTATCCCAACGCCACCGATCCGGTTTACGCCACCTTACTGGTCTATCAGGATCAGGTCATCGGAGCGGATATCACCGACACCTCCGCCAACGGCGTCGTGCAGGGGTTGGAGATGCCCGAATAATCACAGCCAAATTGCCCACACCGGCAGGCCCAGGCGCTTGGCATAGGCCACCGTCGCACCGGTCCCGCCTCCGGTCCCGTCGTAGACGCTGATCAGGCGGTCGGCTTTCTGTATCATCGCCCGGTTCCGGCGCAGCATACAACCGGGGCCGTAGGCAGGCTCCACCATATGAATCCGGCTGCACCGGTCCAAAAGAGCCCGGTATCGGATCCGGTCCGCCTCCGGCCACCGGTCCGCCTGTTCCGGGCAGGGAACCCAGCCCTCCAGGCTGACGGCGCTTCCCTGCCCCTGCAAACGGAGCACCGACTCTGCAAAGTAAAAGTCGCATCCCCGGGAAAGGCCACAGGCAAACACCGTCGCCCCTTCCTCCCAGACCGACCGGACCGCATGGGCAATCTGAACCTTCAGGGCGCAACACCTGGGGTCCGTCTCCCGGCTGCCCCAGGGCAGCTTCTCCGGGCGGTGTCCTGTAAACGCGCAGACCATAGCAAAGCCTCCTCGCCGCATTCGCCGTTCCCGTTTTCAAGTCAGAAAACCTGCACGGCTCTCTGGTAAAGCCAGCGGGGAAACATGGCAACTTGTGGGAGTTTTATTATAGCAGAAAAAAAGGACCTTGACAATCTGCTCTACAAGGAGTATCATGTTCTCAACCCAACAAAATACGGAAATCTTCAGGGCAGGGTGAAATTCCCGACCGGCGGTGAGCCTTTGGCAAGTCCGCGAACGCTGCACGCAGCGCCGAGCTGGTGAGATTCCAGCACCGACAGTACAGTCTGGATGGAAGAAGATGCGCACAGATGACGTGCGTTTATTTTCGCGCCCGGAGAGTTTCTCCGGGCGTATTTTGTGTTTGAGGTGATATCCCTTGAAAGAACTGTTGGAAACCGCAAAGGAAAATCTGAGCTTTCTGCTGATCTGCGTCCTGATCATTGTGGCTCTGGCCGTCGTGGCGCACATAGCAGAGCATTTTCTCCCGCTTAAGAGAAAAGTGTCTCCCACCCGCCGTGTGACCATCCTTGCCATGTGCGGCGCTTTGGCTATGGTTCTGCACATCTTTGATTTTCCCCTTCCCTTCCTGGCTCCGGATTTTTACAAGCTGGATTTTTCCGAGCTTCCCGTCTTGCTGTGCTCCTTCTACCTGGGACCTTCCGCCGGCATTGTCTGCGAAGCGCTTAAGATTATGTTAAAGCTTTTGATCAAAGGCACCTCTACTGCGTTCGTCGGTGATTTTGCCAACTTTGTCGTGGGCTGCTCTCTGGTCCTCCCTGCGTCCATATGCTATCATATCAAAAAGACCAAAAAAACCGCCCTGCTGGGCCTGGGGCTGGGTACGCTGGTCATCACCATATTCGGCAGTCTGTTTAACGCCGTCTATCTGCTGCCTAGATTCTCGGAGCTCTACGGCCTGCCTCTGGACGCCATCGTCTCCATGGGTACGGCCATCAATGGACGGATTGACTCTGTGTCCACCCTGGTTCTCTTCTCTGTGGCTCCCCTGAATCTTTTGAAGGGAGCGGTCGTCTCTCTTCTGACGCTGCTTTTATACAAGCGGGTGGAAAAGCCCTTATTTGAAAAGGTCGGCTAGTCGCCTACTTAGAAACCGGACCGGTTCCGACAGAACCGGTCCGGTTTCTTTTTTCAAAAAATTTTCCGCCTGGGCAGATTTTTGCCCAACCATATGCTAAAATTGTCTTGGGCTGCAAACCCAGAATATCTATAACAAAAGGAAGGGACCTGCTATGGCAGCAACCTGGCTTGACAACGCCGTATTTTACGAAATCTACCCCCAAAGCTTTATGGACTCCAATGCAGACGGCATTGGCGATATTCCCGGCATGACCGCCAAACTGGATTATGTCCAAGGTCTCGGCTGTAACGCCCTGTGGATCAATCCCTGCTTCGACTCTCCCTTTCAGGACGCCGGCTACGACATACGGGATTACAAGCTGGTAGCCCCCCGCTACGGCACCAACGAGGACCTCATTCACTTTTTTGAGGAGGCCCACCGTCGGGGCATCCGGGTGCTCTTAGATCTGGTTCCCTGCCACACCAGCGAAACCCACCCCTGGTTTCAGGCAAGCTGCCGGGATACGCCCAATGCATATTCCCACCGGTACATATGGACGGACTGCTGCTGGGAACAGCCTCAGGGGCTCCCCTTTGTAGGAGGAGAAATGCCTCGGGACGGCTGCTATATTTTGAGCTTTTTCAAATGTCAACCGGCTCTGAACTTTGGTTTCGGCACGCCTACCGCCCCCTGGCAACACCAGGCCGGAAGTCCCGCTACCCTGGACACCCGGCAGGCCATTTGGGACGTGATGAAGTTCTGGCTGGAACAGGGCTGCGACGGTTTCCGTGTGGATATGGCCGGCGCTCTGGTAAAAAACGACACCCCGGATCAGGCGTATACCCAAGCGGTATATCGGGACCTGCGGGAACGGCTGGACCGGGAGTTCCCCGAGGCCGCTCTGGTGTCGGAGTGGAATGCGCCCCGTCACGCCTTAGGTTGTGGATTTGATATGGACTTTTATCTGAGCTGGACGGGCAACGGCTATCACAGTCTCATGCGCAGCTACGATCCCAAATCCAAGGATACGCCCATCGGGCCGGACCGGAGCTATTTCAAAGCGGATTCCGGAGCAGATCCCATGCATTTTCTGGGAGAGTATCTGCCCAACTACCTGGAAACCTGCGGGAAGGGCCTCTGGTGCTTCCTCACCTGCAACCACGATACGGTCCGTCCCCGGTTCAATTTAACGCCGGAGGAGCTCAAGCTGGCTTACAGCTTTTTGTTCACCATGCCCGGCGCTCCCTTTCTGTATTACGGCGACGAAATCGGTATGCGTTACTGCCGCCTGCCCAGCAAAGAGGGCGGCTACAACCGCACCGGTTCCCGCACGCCGATGCAGTGGTCCGCAGGGAAAAACCTGGGCTTTTCCGAAAGCGAACCGGAAAAACTGTACCTGCCGGTGGACCCGGCCGCCGATGCGCCTACGGTGCAAGCCCAAGAGGCAGACCCCAACTCCCTGCTGAATTACACCAAAGCAATCATCGCCCTGCGTCACAGTCAGCCGGACTTGCAGGCCCGCTCCCCCTTCCAGGTTTATTTCGCTCAGCCGGGCTCTCGTCTCCTGGCGTATCGCCGGGGCCGCCTGCTGTGTGCCGTCAACCCCGGACAGGAAGAACAAACCCTGGAGCTGGATCGGCCGTACCGCATCCTGTTCTCCCACGGCCCGGTGTCCTTGACGGGCAGCACCCTGCACATGCAAGGCTTTGCGGTACTTGCGCCGCAATAACCGAACCAACCGGAAAACTCAGCCGCCCGGCTTTCAGGCCGGGCGGCTGAGACAGACAGATTCCAAATTCTACGGCAGGATCACAAGGACTCGTAAGGGTCCGTTTCCTGCCCGGACTCCGGCAGAGGCTCCGGAGCCTGGGTCCGCCGGGGCGGCATCCCCAGATCCAGGTTCCGATCCGCCACCAGGAAAAACGGCACCGTCACCGAAAAAACGATAGACAAGATCAGAAACACCACACAGGTATCCGGATTGCAGGACTTATACACGTGGTACAAGCTGATATAGAAAAACACCGCACACACCACAACCAAGGCCAGCACAGCAAAAAAGAAGAAAAAGAAAAACAGGAAAAACGCCGCCCACTGGCTGCTGCGCATTATTTCATGAGGAAACACGATGGTCCGGGCCGCCATAGAGAATACGACGCCCATATAAAGGACAACCATAGCGCAGATGCCGATCGTCAAGCCCAGCAGAACCTTCCGGCTGCTCTGTACCCTCCGGTTCACCACATACTGGTACTGGTCGGCAATGCTGCCGACGGTCCAAACTCCGGCTACGGGAATCCACGCCAGCCAGGGCTTCCGGATTCCCCGCCGACGCGCGATGGTATACACGCTCCACGCCTGTAACACGTAGAGAAGCAAGCCAAGAGCAGAGACAATCCCCAGCACCGTCAGGAACACACCGGCCAAGATAGCCCCTTCGCCGCTTGCAAACATTTCCGTATAATCAGGTTTCATTCTACTGCACCTGCTTTCAAAAATCTACCGGGTGATCCCGGTCTACATAATGCCGGGGGTCGGTATGCGCTTCTTCCTCCGCACGCTGCTCCGGCGCCGAGGCAGCTGCGTCCCGCCGCCTGGGCATCCCCAGCTCTTTTTTCCGGTCGGCAAAGAGGAAAAACGGCACCAAAATGGGAAAAATCACCGACAACACCAAAAATACTACGCTGGTCCCAGGATTACAAGACTGAAATACGTCGTACAGGCTGATATATTGGAATACGGCCAGCGCCGCCGCTGCCAGTCCCGCCAGGGTGCCGCCTGCCGCGCGTCCCAGCACCTGCCGGAGAAATGTGCCGCTTCCCTGAAACGCATCCAGAACGGCGCCATAGTTGGACAAAAATACCAAACCTCCGCCGCTTAAGAGAAAGCAGGCCAGACCCAGGGCCAGGAGAATCTTCCGTCTGTTGCATACTTTCCCACGGACCACATACTGATATTGATCGGAGACGCTGCCTAAAATCCACACAAAAGCGACCGGCACCCAAGCCAAGCCCGGGTTGGAAATCCCCCGCCGCTTGGCAATGGAGTACAGACTACAGGACTGAAAAATATACAAAACAAGGACCGCCGCCAGAAAAAACAGGGCTATGATGAGACCCACGCCGGCCAAAGCCACACCCACCGGGCTGGAAAACAGTTCTTCCCAACTGGAGAAAAAGTACGTATATGAATCTTGCATATGAGACACCCCTTTCTCTTTTCTGCAACCAATGAACCGATGAAAGTAGTGTATCACACAGGGGCGGAAAGCGCAACAGGAAAAATCCCCCCGCTTTCACGCCATGTATTGCCTGGCAACGCACACCGGCGGGAACCGCCCCATGGACGGTTCCCGCCGGTGCTTGTTCATCCCAAACAGATTGCCGGCCTCAGTTCATCAGCTTGCACACAAGCTCGGTATACGCCATGGGGTCCTCCAGGGGCAGATCTGCCATCAAAAGGGCCTGGCAATACAAGAGGCGGACATAATCCTTCGCTTTTTCCGGATCGGCCGGAATCGCCTCTTCCATCGCCCGGAACGCAGGGTGGCCGGCGTTCAGCTCCAAAATCCGTCCGGAGGAGTAGGCAAACTCCGGGTTCACCCGCTTCATATATTTTTCCATCTCAAAGCTCATGCCCGCATCGGGAACCAGGCTCACCGGATAGCTGCCCAGGCTGTTGGACAGGCGAACCTCCTTCACCCGGTCCGCCAGGGTCTCCTTCACGAAGGACAGCACGTCTTTCAGCTCTTCCGCCTTCTCCTGGGTCTGCTTCTTCTCTTCTTCCGTCTCCAGCCCCAGATCATCGGTGGTCACGTTGCAGAAGGACTTGTCCGCATATTTTATCAGGGTCTGGGGGATAAACTCATCCACATCTTCGGTAAAGAGCAGAACATCGTAGCCCTTTCCGTTCAGCGTTTCCACCTGGGGCAGCTTGGCCAGGCGGTCCTTGCTCTCGCCGGGCGCAAAGTAAATCTTCTCCTGCCCTTCCGCCATGGCGTCCACGTACTCCTGCAGGCTGACGAGCTTGCCCTGCTTGTGCGACCAAAACAGCAGCAAGTCCTGGCAGGCCTCCTTATGCGCGCCGTAATCCGCCACCGTGCCGTACTTCAGCTGACGGCCGAAGGCGCCGTAGAATTTCTCATAGGTCTGCCGGTCGTTTTTCAGCAGGTCCAGGAGCTCGTTCTTTATTTTCTTTTCCAGATTGCCGGCAATGAACGTCAGCTGCCGGTTGTGCTGCAGCATCTCCCGGCTGATATTCAGGGACAGATCCTGGGAATCCACAATGCCGCGGACAAAGCGGAAATGGTCCGGCAGCAGGTCCTCGCAATTGTCCATAATGAGAACGCCGGAGGAATACAGCTGCAGCCCCTTCTTGTAATCCTTGGTGTAAAAATCATAGGGCGCACGGCCGGGAATATACAGCAGGGCCTTATAGGTCACCGCGCCCTCCACGCTCAGATGCAGGTGGCAAATGGGCTTCTCATAATCGAAGAACTTCTCCCGGTAAAACGCGTCGTATTCCTCATCGGTCACGTCTTTTTTGTTTCGCTGCCACAGAGGAACCATAGAGTTCAGCGTCTCCACCTCTGTGTACTCCTCGTACTCCGGCTCCCGGTTCTCTTTCTTATCCTCCTCCGTCTGCTCTTTCCGGCGGGACTTGGTAACCTCCATCCGGATGGGATAACGGATATAATCGGAGTACTTTTTCACCAGCTCCCGCAGCTCAAACTCCTCCAGGAAGCGGCTGTACTTCTCGTCTTCGGTATCGGCCTTCAGCTTCATGATGACATCAGTCCCTGCGGTGTCCCGCTGGGCAGGCGTTATGGTATATCCATCGGCGCCGCTGGACTGCCACATCCAGGCCTCCTCGGAGCCGTACCGCCTGGAGATCACCGTCACCGTCTCTGCGACCATGAACGCGGAGTAAAAGCCCACGCCGAACTGGCCGATGATGTCCACATCCTCCTGCTTGTCCATCTGCTCCTTAAAATCCAGAGAGCCGGACTTGCAGATCGTACCCAGGTTCTCCTCCATCTCCTCCTTGCTCATCCCAATGCCGTTGTCGGAGACCGTGAGAATGCCGTACTTGGGTTCTCGCTGAATGGTAATGACGAAATCGTCCCGGTTCAGGCCCACCTTTTCGTCTGTTAAGGCCTGATAAGCCAGCTTGTCCACGGCGTCTGAGGCGTTGGAGATGATCTCCCGCAAGAAAATTTCCTTGTGGGTATAAATGGAATTGATCATCAGGTCCAGAAGCCGCTTTGACTCCGCTCGAAATTGTTGCTTTTCCATATGCGTCACATCCTTATGATGAATTTTACCGGTTTAGCACTCACAAACTAAGAGTGCTAAATCTTATTATAACCCTCTTCCGGAAAAATGCAAGGGGGTCGGAGAAAAAATGTTTTCTTTCGGGAAAATCTGTGATATACTGTCCGGGAATCCAAAGATTGGACAATGGGGGTGTCGGCATGACCCGTCAGGAAATAGAAGCCTGCTTCGACAAATGGTGCAAAAAACTACGGCTGATCCCCAGCTGGGACATTCGCCTCCAGCTGGTGGAAGATCCGGAGTGGAACAAAACAGGAGACTTTCACATCGATTGCGACGATAAGAAAGCCATTATCCTGATAAACTGGGCCCACCCCAAACAGGAAAACCTGGAAGAGGTCCTGGTCCACGAGCTGATGCATCTGAAACTGTACCCCCTGGACCAGGTCACGGAATCTCTCATCACCAGCATCTGGGAAGAGGGAACCCCCGGCCGCAATTTTGCCTACACGCAGTTTTTCACAGCCTTAGAGCAGACGGTAGAGGAGCTCACCAAGTGTTATCTTTTGGAATTTGGGGAAAATAAAACCCTATCCTTCGGACGCTGCCAAGGTCAGCCCACCTTCTCCTCCCTCTATGACGGGTTGAAAAACATTCCATAAGAAAGGAATCTCCATACCATGATCACAGTCAATCATCTCAGCATGCAATTTGGCGGCCAATGGCTGTTTCAGCATGTGGATCTGCAATTCACCGCCGGCAATTGCTACGGCATCATCGGCGCCAACGGCGCAGGAAAGTCCACGTTTCTCCGAATTCTCTCCGGGGAGCTGGACTCCACATCCGGCGCCGTCACCCTGCAGCCCGGCGTCCGGATGTCCGTGCTGAAGCAGGATCAGTTCGCCTATGATGCGCACACGGTATTGGACACCGTCATGATGGGCAACGAGCGGCTGTACCAGGTGGGAAAGGAAAAGGACGCGCTGTATGAAAAGCCCGACTTTTCCGATGAAGACGGATTGCGGGCCTCGGAGCTGGAAGCGGAATTCGCTGAGCTGGGCGGTTGGGAGGCCGAGTCCGACGCCAGTCAGATCCTCCAGGGGCTGGGGGTTCCGACCGAGCTGCACCAGGACCTGATGGCAGACACCGACCCCCGAATTAAGGTCAAGGTTCTTTTGGCTCAGGCCCTGTTCGGCAATCCGGACATTGTGATGCTGGACGAGCCCACCAACAACCTGGACATCGCCTCCATCAATTGGCTGGAGGATTTCCTTCTGGATTTCCCCGGTACCGTCATTGCCGTCTCCCACGACCGGCATTTTCTCAACACCGTCTGCACACACATTGTGGACATAGACTACGGAAAGATCAAAATGTACGTGGGCAACTATGACTTTTGGTACGAGTCCAGCCAGTTGGTTCAGTCCCTGCTGAAAAACAAAAACAAGCGAAACCAGGAGAAGATCGAAGAGCTGCAAGCCTTTATCTCCCGCTTCGCCGCCAACCGCTCTAAGAGCAAGCAAGCCACCTCCCGCAGGAAGCTTTTGGATAAGCTGTCTGTGGAGGAGATCCCCTGCTCGACCCGGCGCTACCCCTTCGTGGGCTTCCAGCCGGAGCGGGATTTGGGTAAGGATATTCTCACCGTGAAGAACATCTCGAAAACCGTGGACGGCGTCAAGCTTCTGGACAATGTCTATTTCACCCTGAGTAAAACCGATAAGGTGGCCCTTGTGGGAGAAAATGAGCTGGCCCAAACCACCCTGTTTAAAATCCTCATGGGTGAGCTGGAGCCTGACGAAGGCTCGGTCAAATGGGGCGTGTCCACCTCCCGCAGCTACTTGCCCAAGGACAACTCCGACTACTTTGAAGGCTGTACCATGGAGCTGGTGGACTGGATCCGGCAGTACTCCGTGAAAAAGGACGACGTATACCTCCGGGGGTTCCTGGGACGGATGTTGTTCTCCGGCGAAGACGTGTTTAAGCCGGTCCACGTCCTGTCCGGCGGCGAGAAGGTGCGGTGTATGCTCTCCAAAATGATGCTCTCCGGCGCCAACGTGGTCCTGCTGGATCAGCCGACCAACCACCTGGATATGGAATCCATTCAGGCGGTGAATAAGGGCCTGATGGCCTTCCCCGGCGTGGTGCTTTTGGCCAGTCACGATCACGAGATGCTGCAAACTGTTTGTAACCGAGTCATCGCCTTCCAACCCGACGGCACCATTGTGGACCGGCTGGGAACCTATGACGATTACCTGGCCTGGATGGAAGAGCAGAAAAAATAAAGAAATAGAGAAAGGTGGTTGGGAACTATGAGCCATGAACTTGATCCGCAAAGAGAGCCCATCCTGCAAGCCATGATGAATGTGGAAGTCCCTTCAGTCATGGCAGAGCCTGACCTCAAAATGCGCAACGCCACTAGAATTCCTCTGTCAGACCTCTCTGCGCTTGGAGTTGCTTTCCAACCCCTATCGGCGGCGATCCAAACTGCTGTCAACGGCAGCGGAGGATCCGGTATTTATTTTGTGAATACGATGGGAAAGCAGATGTTTCACGCCGGCGGCAGCACAGAGTACATCGGTGCTTTAAAATCTTCCACTGGAGCCGTTGGCGGAGGGCAGGCGCGAATGACCGCTCTAGCTTGTGATCCTACCATGCTGTTTATGGCTGCCGCTCTGATCAATATTGAAAAAAAGCTTGATACCATACAGCAGACACAGGAAGAAATTCTGCAATTTCTGGAGGAAAAAGGACGCGCAACGCTTCAGGGCAATCTGAATGTCCTTGGGGATGTGGCAAGAAACTTCAAATATAATTGGAAGAACGAAAAGTATAAGACGAATAAGCACATCATTGTTCAGCAGATCAAGAAAGAGGCGGAAGCAAGTATCATTCTCTACCGGGAGCAAATTGGAAAGAGACTGAATAAACGTTCTCTCATTCATAGTGATCTAGAAGTCCGGAGTACACTCAAAAAGTTACAAGCGCAATTTCAGGATTACCAATTGGCCTTGTATTTGTTTGCCTACTCCGCTTTTCTGGAAGTGATGCTACTGGGTAATTTTAGCGAGGGTTATTTGAATAACGTCGAGCAGAGCATCACGGACTATTCTTATCAGTACCGCACTCTCTATACAAAATGCTATGATCTAATGAAGGATTATTCAAAATCATCAGTTCAAGCCGGAATACTGAGCGGGTTGTCCGCTGCAAGTAAGTTCATGGGGAACGCCATTGCCAAAGTTCCTGTTATTAGCAAATCCCAATTGGATGAAAACTTGATTGAAGCTGGCAGTTTACTGGGAACACAGGGCGAGCAACGGGCTGTCGTTGCATTAAGTGGCCTGATACAGACCCGTGCCAACGTGACTGTTCCGTTTGTTGAAAATATCCGGGTAATTAACAATCTGTACAACAAGCCGGTCCAATACCGGATAGATGGAGACAGTATCTATGTGCAGCAGGTTGCTGATTAATTAGATTATGAACTGGAACAGCCGGGCCACGTCACATGGGAATTACCTATAGGTTCCATCCTCAACCTACTGAAATCGAACACTGCAACAATGAAGGTGGCTGACAGTCTTTCTGACGGACAGAAACGTCCAAGGAGATACCGGTTAGTCAATTACTCCTCTTCTTGGAACCAAGGCACAAAATGGAGGGAAGGCTGGACTAGTTGCCCGGTTTTCCTGTGCAAATAAAATTTGTAATTGGAGGTCAACCTGATGGACCAAGCAACACAATGGGAACTGGAAAGCTGCCCCGACTGTCGCGGGCCGGGCGTGATTTGCCACGAGGGTGACTGGTGTGTATCGGTGGAATGTCTGGACTGCGGCGCGCACACCGTTTATTTGGAGTACCACAATGAGACGGAGCGGGAATCCGCCGAGCGTCAGGTAGTTGCCATCTGGAATCGGGGCAAGGTCATTCATATGAATCCCGGCGAATAAAGAAACGCGCTCCAGAAGCGGACTGCTTCTGGAGCGCTGATTTTATGGGACATCTTGAAACATACGCCATGGGCATCGCCCTATGTCTCGCTCCCGGCCAAGAAACTCCCAACGAGCTTTCGCACAGGAAATGGGGACTTCTCTCCCCATTGATCGGCTTAGGTGGCTTTTCCGTTTCTTCCGGTCAACGAGATTTAATAACACTGCAGGATCAACCACACCTGATCAAAGCGTCGTGCCAGCAAATCTTCCTTTTTGATATAGAAATAAATCCGTCCGCAATCACCGAACATGAGGCAAAAATCGTCATGTTCCACCGTATCAAGTTGGAACAGCAAACGCCACCGGTCTAAAGCAGTTTCTTTCACCCGCTGCCGGACATCCTCAGGAATGTGGCTCCATCCTTTTCCCAGATCATAACCCTGGGTGACGAAAGCACACTCCATGGCCATACTATTTTGAATGACATCCGGCCACCCCAACAGCTTCGACTGTTCTCCCGGTTCCTCTACTCCCAAAGCCTCCTGCGCCGCCTCAAATGCCTCGTCATCCTCACCCGGCCAAGCCTCGGAAAAGTCTTCCCAGCCGGGGTAAGAGGCTTCCTGTGTCATTCGCACACGGATGATCGGGAATTTGGAGTCCTCCTCCATTTCCGCCGGAGCATTTGCAGCGGCCAATCGAGAGGTATCCTCAAACCAGAACACACGGGCGCCGCCCTTATCCTTGGGGGCAAAGCCCCAGGGCATTGCGCTTGTTTCATAGAAGAAGGACAACAGGCCGTGGTCGGGCAACAGGTGCTCGGTGTCGTATTGCGCCAGCTCTTCACAGTTAAACTGCGCTAGGAACGCCAGGGGACGAGCTTTCACCTCGCCGGCGCAATCCTTTCCCTCAAAGGTGGGCCACACAAAGTCCGGAGGTACATCCGGCACCCCTCCAAAACGGGTTCCACACAATTGATACGTTTCTTCTCCATCAATCTCCAGAACCAGGCTGTTCCGGCGCATTTGCTTCAACTTTTCTCTCAGCTCCATGCGCTTCCATCTCCTCCTTTATTTTTTTGTTTTTCATGTACGTTTTCTTTTAAAACAAGGAAAGCGTTATGTGTTTCTGCATTCGTCAAACTCGGGGCAAACTGCCCCGGGGATTCGGGGGCGCGGGAGCTGACGGCCGACGGCGTGGGAATTGGAAAATTCCCACCTGAGCCGCCGCAATATAGCACGGAAAATCTGACGGAGCATTTTCCCGCAGAGTTCCCCCGCCTCGTCACTGATCACTGTATTTTACACCAGGGAAGCCGCTCGCTCCCAGTACGAAAGAAGCCGGAAACGTCGGTTCAGGAAGGCTGTTTTGCCTCCGCTTGGCCGCGGCTTCGAGGGCGGCGGCGGGTGGCCGTCATTTTGTGCAGACATTCCAGCGCATCATGCAGCCCGCCCAACTTGTCAATGAGACCTGAGGCAACCGCCTCCCGGCCGTAAAGTATGGTTCCCACATCCGTCGCCATTTCCCCGGTTGCCATCATGTAGCCCTCGAAGGCCTCCCGGGAAATCTTGGAGTTTGCTGTGACAAAATCCACAATTTGCTCCTGAATTCGGTTAAAATAGCGAAAAGTCTGAGGTGCGCCTACCACCAGACCCGTCATGCGGACCGGATGAATGGTCATGCTGGCCGTGGGCGCAATGAACGAGCGCTTGGCGCAGACCGCCAGGGGGACGCCGATGGAGTGGCCGCCGCCCAAAACCAGCGAGACCGTGGGCTTTTTCATCCCGGCAATGAGCTCTGCAATGGCCAATCCGGCCTCGATGTCGCCGCCCACCGTGTTTAAAAGGAGCAGCAGGCCGTCTATCTCATCGCTCTCTTCAATGCCCGCCAGCAGAGGCAGGACATGCTCGTATTTGGTCGTCTTGGCGGTCTCCGGTAAAACCTGATGCCCTTCAATCTGACCGATGATGGTCAGGGTATAGATATTGCCGCTTTTCCCCCGGGTGAGGTCGGAGCCCAGCTCCAAAACCTGTTCCCGGCTTTGCTCTACGGCTTCCGGATTTCTCTGTTCAGACTGCATATTGTGGAACACTCCCTTCCGTTTTCCCCTAGTATGGGCCAAAACAGACGGGTTATGCCCAATTTTTAATGCTCGCCCGTGGAGCCAAAGCCGCCGGCTCCCCGCTGCGTTTCGTCCAGCCGGTCCACCAGCTCCATCTCCGGCGAGAGCACGGGAACCACCAAAAGCTGCGCCACCCGGTCTCCGTCAAAAATAGTCTGGGGCTCGGGACCGTGGTTGTACAAAACCACCCGTACCTCGCCCCGGTAGTCGGCATCAATGACGCCGACTTTATTGGCCGGGGCCAGTCCCCGCTTGCAGCCCATGCTGCTTCGGGCAAACACCAGGCCCACATAGCCCTCCGGCACGGCGACGGCAAGTCCCGTAGGCAAAAAAGCGGTCTGCCCCGGCTGCATGACCACCGGCTCCTCCAGGCAGACGTACAAATCCGCTCCGGCAGACAGAGCCGTCCCATAAGTAGGCAGCTTTGCCCGGGGGTTTAATCGTTTAATCTGCATTTTCATGTTCCATTCTCCCTTCCGATTGCCAGTCGGTCCACAGGATAATCCGACCGGCTGCGCGGGTTTGCTTCATATCAATAAGACGCTGATTCCGGGAACCCCGGAATCGGAGGGACAAGTCCCGCTCCTCCGCGATAAAAGGACCATCCACTAAAACATCCAGGTAGGTCAGCATCTCCTGCGTCACCGCCCAAGGGCCCAGCTTTTGCGCCAAAATATGGCCGTCCAGGGTGTAGCCGGTAAAAGCCCAAATCGATTTCTCCGGATACCGGGCCCGGACCTGGCGCAAAAGCTCCAGCACCCCCGGCTGATTTTGGGGCTCAAAGGGCTCGCCGCCCAAAACCGTCAGGCCCCGAATGTAATCCGGCGCCAAGAGGGTTAAAATCTGCTCGATGGTCTCTTGGGTAAAGGGCGTCCCATAGCCAAAGTCCCAGATTTCCCGGTTGAAGCAGTCCTTACAATGCAGGGTACAGCCCGACACAAACAGGCTGACCCGCACACCGGGTCCATTGGCAATGTCACAATTCTTGATAGTCGCATAGTTCACCGGCTTGCACCTCTTTCTCTTGTTGAGGCAAATTCCGCATAAGGAACGCCTCCAGCTTTTCCATATACTGTTCCCGGTCTACCAAATAGCTCCGGCCATGGCCGGCGCCGGGTACCAAAAGCAGCTCCTTTTCACACACCGCCGCGTCATACGCCGCCTGCGTCATGGCGCAGGGCACGAAATGGTCCGCCTCCCCATGGACCAAGAAAACCGGCAGGCGGTTACGCTGCATGGCTCGGGTTGTGGAGTTCTCCTTCACATCGAAGCCCCCCAGTAGCCGGCACCAGAATTTCACCAGATATAAAACGGGAAACGGGGGCAAATGGACCCGCGCTCTTCCCACAGCGGCCATGATTTCCCACGGGGACGAAAAGCCGCAGTCGGCCACAATTCCCCGGACATTCTCCGGCAGTGATTCTCCGGCGGACAGCAGAACCGTAGTCGCTCCCATGGAAATGCCGCCCAGAAACACCGGCCAGGGACCAAACTCCCGATTGTGCAGCTCCACCCAGGGCCGGACATCTCGACTTTCCCGAATTCCAAAGGTGATGTATTTCCCCTCGCTGCCGTTTTGTCCGCGCTGGTCCACCAACAGCAAGTGAAAGCCCAAATCGTGATACGCCGGCATACTGGGGCTGAAATCCCCCACAATGCTGCTGCGCCAACCATGAAACAGCACCACAGTTCCCTTCGGGTGCTCTGCCGGAACCCACCGGGCATGGAGCCGCAGGCCGTCATAGCTGGTCAGATATAAATCCCGGGGCTGCTGGCGCCGGAGCCAATCCACACCGTCTTTTACCAGCGCCGCATGGCTGGGTCCCAGCTTCTTTTCCATGACGGCCTCATCTTCCCAGGGATATTCCCGCCCCCGAACACAGGCCAGACGGAATACTCCATAGCTGGCCGCTATCAGCACAAGGCATACGGCCAAAACGATCCACAGCAGCGTCATGTCTTCCCATCTCCCCTGCCCACCCGGCTGAACCACCGGAAGGTCATGGGCCAAAGGCCTCCGGCAAACAGGACCATCAGAAAATACCGGATTCCATGGGCAGAGAGATGCCCGCCTGTCAGCGCCAGCAGCGGCGCCTTCAGCGCCATCCGCAACGCCATAGTCAAGCCCAGGCCCAAAAGCACCTTTAGAATCTGTACCCACCACAGGGCCTGAACCGGGAAATGAAGCTTTTTTTCATCCCAAAGATAGGACAAAATCATGCCCAAAAGCGCTCCCAGAAGGCTGTACGCATTTTTTACCCCTTCTTCCAGATTGACCGGGTCCACATCAGCGGGAAACCGGGTCCATTCTACGTACAAAACAAAGGCCAATGCACAGGCCGACATGCCCCCCAGCAGCACAGGAAACACCCACAGCTTTTTGCTGTATACCACCGGTTTGACCAAAAAAACCAGAATCAGAGCCGACCCGGCAGCTACCAGAACATCCGCCGGAGCGTGAACCCCCAGATACATCCGGGAAAAGGGCACCAAAATCATCAGCGCCACACACAGGACACGAACCCAGGTTCGCTTGGCACATCGAGCCAATACGCCAAATGTACCCACTGCATTTTGTGTGTGCCCACTGGGAAAGCTATAACCTGTAGCGCCCGCTCGAGCGGACTCTACAATGGTAAATGCAGGGTCCCGCACCCAAGGCCGGGGAATCCGGCAAAGGAGCTTTAAAAATTGATTCAACACCGTCCCGAAAAAACCCACAGTCAGAAGGTAATACCCATCCTGTTTGCTGACGCACCAGAACAGCACCAGGGCCGCAACCAAAAACAGCGCCTCGGACCCCAACTCCGTCACGGCCTGCATCCAAGCATCCATCGCCGGAAACCGCAGCCCCTCCAACATACGAAGAAACGTCAATTTCATTCCTCCCCTCCAAGCTGGCTCTATTATACGCAAAGTTTACAGAAAAGTAAAGAATTCCACAGAAGAAGTTCCTGACCGAACCTTGCCAATTTGGTAAAATGCGGGTATAATAGTGCCAAACGTTACGGTGTACATGTGCCGTGAAAGGAGCGCAGTCTATGTTTTCTCAGGAACCTCGCCGCCTTCTCCGCAAAAACCAACTGATGGAAGTCATCTGTCAGTTTCGCTTTCCGGAAATTCTGGCCATCTCTGCAAAGCCGCCTGTGGATTTTCAAGAGGCAATCCGGGATGAATTTCCACAATATAACACTCGAAAAGAAATTCCGGCCCCTAGAATTGCCGGAACCCCCGGAAATTTCTCCCTGCAGAACCAGCCGGAAACCATCAATTATCAGTTTGCCGCCGCAGACGGCAGCTGGCGGGTCAACTTGACCAGCAAGTTCATCTCCCTGGCCTGCTCCCGGTACACCAGCTGGGAGGATTTTGCCAAAAAGCTGGACCGGCCCCTTGCCGCTTTCCTGCAAATTTACAAGCCCGCCTACTACGAACGCGTGGGTCTTCGATACATCAATGCCTTCTCCCGAAAGGACCTGGATTTGGAGGGCGTTCCCTTTCGTGAATTAATTCAGCCCTGTTATTTAGGCATTCTGGGAGAAGAAGATGTCAACGAAACTGCCGCCAGCCGTTGCTCGCTGGATGTGGAAATGGCATTGCGTGGCGGATGCCGGGTAAAGCTGCACGCCGGTCCCGGCATGGTCAAGCGGGCCGGACAGGAGGACAAGGAAGTTCGGTTTATTCTGGACAACGATTTGTTTATGACCGGCAATGTCCCCATCAATCTGTCCGCCGGCGCCATGCAAACCTTGCATCAGCAGGCCGGCAGCCTGTTTCAGGGCGCCGTTACCCAGCGGCTTTATGACGCTCTTGAGCCCATGGAGCTCTTATAAGGAGGAAACTGCATTTGTTCTTCGATTGGACCTACGTCATTCTGGTTCTACCGGCGATCCTTCTGGCTATGTGGGCCAGCGCCAATGTCAACAGCACGTTTCGCCGTTATTCTACCCAGTATTCCCGCAGGGGAATTACCGGAGCTCAGGCGGCGCGCCGGGTGCTGGACGCCAATGGCCTGCAGCAGGTCCGGATCGAACGTGTGTCCGGCCACCTCACAGACCACTATGATCCCCGGGACAACGTGATTCGCCTGTCGGACAACGTATTCGGCAATACCTCCACAGCCGCCATTGGCGTAGCCTGCCACGAGGCCGGGCACGCGGTGCAGCATGCTGTGAAGTATGTACCCATTCAGATTCGTTCCGCCATCATTCCCATTACCAACATTGGCTCCAGGTTGTCCATGCCGCTGATTCTGGTGGGCCTGCTGTTTTCCATGTACAGCCCCCAGATGTATTATTTGGTATATGCCGGCATTGCCTGTTTCGGCTTGGCAGCTATTTTTCAGCTGGTCACACTCCCCACAGAATTCAACGCCAGCCGTCGGGCCTTGGCAGCCATCGAATCCGGCCATCTCCTTTACGATGAGGAAATTCAGGGCGCCAGAAAAACTCTGCGGGCCGCTGCCCTGACCTATGTCGCCGCATTGGCCGTCTCTCTCACTCAGCTGCTCCGTTTGCTGCTCCTCTTCGGTGGAAACGGACGGCGGCGCAACGACTAAACCTCCCGGAGAAAGCAAACATGATGACAAACACAGCAGATACCACATGGCTCGTGTCTGCTGTGTTTGCCTGTCCACATACGGCTATCCATGAAAACACACCAAATTGCCGAGGCATCCTTACCTGTATCGCTTTACCATTTTTTTCCTTTTCGAGATAAGTATTCAGCGGTTGTAACAAAATGTCCGTCGACGTCTCGGATGTGCCTTAACTGTATGTGATATTCCGGAAAGAAAAATCGGACTGCTTGGATAAAACCGGGATACCGGTTTCCGTCTGCATATGGGTAATCTGAGACAAAAAATACTCTATAGTTGTTAGAGTCCTCCTTTTCAATCCCAACAATCAGCATTGAATAACCGGCATCATCTACATACGATTGAAATAGTCTCTGCAAATCTTTCAACTCGTCTTCCAGTTTCCGCGCAGCTTGTTTCTGGTCTCGCCGCGCCTCTTTTCTCTTTTCCTTTTCTCTTTTTTTGTTCTCCTCTGCAACCCAAAATTTACTCTCAGCGTATTTTTCAAAGTAATTGCAATTTTTTCCGATGCAGTTGTGTTCCAGCAGCAGCTTGCGCGTCAGCTTGCCGGGGTGAATGGAATGATGGCAGCAGCCGACAATCTTATCATTAGATATTTCTACGGTGAGGTGCCCAAGAAGCTTCGCCGTTACGATCTTTTTCTCTGGCCGCTGGACTGCATTGTCCTTCCTTACTGTCCTTACCTCTACAGGCTTACTATACTTTACTTGCTCCGGGTGGCACACCTTGCACGGTCTGCGCGTCTTGGCCGCCACTTTATAGTAAGTACATCCCTGAATTGTTTTGGCGTTTAGCAAAAGCTTACAGCTTGGAGTGTGAAAGACCGATGAATTCGGTATAAAAACATAATGATATTGCACACGGGAGAGAATATCCAGATTTTTTTCCCGCCTTAATTGCTGGGAACTCTTCATCAGTCTGTCTGGAATTCCAATCTGACTATAGCCAATGTGGGATAGGAGACAACGCATAACAAAAACATCGTTTGTAGACCGGTGTTCCGGTATAACCGTTTGTATTCCAAAAGCTTCTGCTGCTGCATACAGTCCGCGAGCTTCTATTTTTCTCCTCCTGGCCAAAGTATAAATCTTCCGATTCACGCTGACAAACTGATTTGGTAGGGCGCAGCCTTGATAAAGTTCATACTTTTCTTGGAGTAGCCTTTTGGTGTCTTTATGCCAACAGCAAATAATATCATCTTTCCGAAGAAAGCGAGCAAAACCCCTCACGCAGTCCTTCTCGTCGATTCCCGCTCTGAATTCATCTGGAGAATAACCGCGATACGCCACGTGTTCCCAATCCGGCTCCAATTCATGGGGTGGACAGACTAGGCATTGATACTCTGCAACACTTTTCCAGTCTCCTGTTACACGAACAGCTGCGAGCTGCGTAAGAATCAGGCCGGTACCTTCTTCTATCCACTCAATATCAACTAATAGCATAGTCATTTCATATTGACACCCCTTTGCCTCAGACGGAACATGCGACTTCTGCGCCCAAAATGATGGGATTGAAAAAACGTGCGGTCGTCAAAAATTTTGATTGTTAAAATATTTACATTTTGTTCTTGTCGCGTTTTTTGAACGCATGATCCCAAAATTGATCCATTCACTTTATCTCGTTCAATCCTATACCAACAACTTTTTCGTGAAGGCGGTCGGCCGATTAGATCTTTGAAAATTTGGATCTTTTTCACATAATGTTGCCGATCTGTCAGAATCAAAGTATATGAAAAGCCATTCGGAGTCAATGCCCATTACTATGTTACCCGATACGAGGTTACATGTTTGCGGAGGTACTTAACTTTTTACAATATTAGGGATTGACCCAATTCGGTGTCCAATTTTAACCTCGAAAGACTTGCAAACAAGGAAAACATCTCAGAAATGTCAATCTCCATATCTATATATCTCACGTATTCTGCACAGGCCACTCAACTCTCTTTGTTTTCAAGAGCAATTTCGAATATTTTATTCACATTAATTAGAAATTATTTAGTTTTATCAGTTTTAATTATAATATTACACAGAGTTATCTAATAATTTAAAAAATCTATTAGGGTAATTTTCGCATATTTTATCTCTGCAATGACCCAGCCGGAACAGCTCGCCATGCTCATACAAAATACAGTCATTGAAGAGCAGTGCCATCTCTTTCACAGCAATCTCTAATCTAAATTCATTTTTTAAGCGTTTTAAAAATTAATTAAAAATAATAGAATAAATTAGCATTGCCATAAATGGCCATCGTATGATTTTGCTTCCTGATAAATAGCTTTCTTTCATATATTTTAATCTCTCCCCCTCAATTTCAAAATATATCCACTTTGACTTTATTAAGATATTGCTCATCATGGAATTCCTTATCCAAAAGTAAGTCGCGCGCAATATAACCACAACAACAACGCCAGCAAAGGTAATCAACAATGATTCACCAGATGATGTTCTAGCATAAGCCACCCCAAGAAACAGCGACGCAAGCGATACCAGCATGATTAATTGATATATTTCGTCAAATATACCCAGAATGATCATGGCGTATTTTGCAGGAACTATTTTCTTTTTACAATATATGCATTGACAGCAAAATTCTTCTATTTTATCTATAGATCTTAGTTCGTCTACCATTTCATAATACATATTAAATTGCAGTCTTTTTCTCTCTTTGCTAAATACGGCGTGGTTGCACACTTCATTCGAACCATCTTTTATATAAATCACTGCATCAACATCTCCAATTTTAGTTCGTAAACATAATATTATAGAATGGCCGAAATTTCCTTTCTCTCTCATTTTTTAAATAGAAAGATATAGTACGTCTCCGGCAACGTCGTGGTCGTTCCGCTTTCCCTCCCCGGCAAGTAGCTGTAGTGCTCCTCCAGCACCTCTCCCACTTTCCGCTGACTCAACCGGGACAGCTCGTCATATTCGTACAGAATCCAGCTGTTGGAGAACAGCGCCATTCCCTTCAAAACGCCTTCCGACGCGTTCTTCAGGTCCGCCACCATTCCGCTTCCGTCTCCATTATAATAGAAGCTTTCTTCTCCGCTGTCAACTATTCCAGGGATCGAATAATTCATTCTCGTCAGGCGGTTGTTGCTGTCGTACTGGTACATTGCCTGCAGCTCCGCCGTCCCGCCGCTTTGCGTCGTGCCGATCAACCGGCCGATGCTGTCGTATTGGTAGCGGTATGTGATCTCCTCTCCCCCGTTGCTGTCCTTCATCTCATACAGCTGGCCGTCTCCTGTGTACCGGTACGTGTACGTATCTCCGTCCGACGTGCTGGTCTTGCAAAAATAACTGTAAAATATGCCCGTAGGTCAGCAAGATCGGCCTACAGGTAATTAGTTGCTTTGCTACCTTTATGCTATTAAAATTAACACCCCAATAACAATACCAAATATATACGTCATAAATTTAATAGAATACTCCATTTCTATCTTTTGGGATTTTCGTGACGCATAGTCACTCTCGAGTGATGGTACTAGTACCCACTTTCCAAACGATAGTGCTAAGGCAGGCAGCAATCGAAAAAACAAAATCGCGCTTATGCATGATACCAAGAATATACACAAAGCCATAATTCCAACATCGCTAAATGTTTTTTCATTTAGCAGAATAATATGTGTTATAGCGCAAATTAAAATAGGGCACAAAAATGATGATACATATGTTGTAATATAGTATGATTTTGGAATTTTTAGCAGCTCTCCACAATCCGCACAGCGCAAGTCTTTCTTTTTTTTATAACTATAATCCCAAAATTCCTTTACTGCCTTCCAACTTCCTGCCCTCTTGCTTGGACTATGCCTATGGTTGCATTTGCACATTTTGTACGCCTCCTTTATAAATTAGTCTTCCATGCTTTATCCAATTGGTATTTCAATTGTTTCTGTTGTAAAATTGCACGAATATCCTATGCTAGTCCATGTCTCATGCCCGATTCTAGCATCATTCCAAACAAGATATGACACAGATGTGTAATTAGTCTTTGTATATATTGTACTCTCTGGATTTACCGGCTTTGTCTCACTCCATTCCATCGTCACCTTATAACTATAATAATCTTTATCCTCCAGTGGATCTATGGCGTCAAGATACACTGTGTATAAGCTATATAGCCCAAGCGCAACACCTATAACTCCACAGCAAGAAGAAATTCCAGCAGCTACTGCAGAAGTAGCTCCTTGAAGTCCATAAGGAACTATCGATGCAAGCGCCGACCCTACCGCAGTAGAAATAGTCTCTATGCTATTGGTATCCTTACTATATATACCTGCAAACTCAACACTCATTTCTACTGGTGTGTCGCTTTCTGGGATTTGATCATTATCCACTATATAGTCACTTAGTGCCTGACTCCCCTCATTTCCATCCACCGTTGTCTTTACTGAGCTCGATGAGCCTCCGTCATTTACTAGCATCGTCACTGGCCTTGCAGCATTTCCAGACACATCAATTTGACATATTGGATTTGAATTACAATATGCAAACATATTATAGCCTGTTATTCCCTGACCTGTTCCCGCATAGCTATCCGCATTGATAAACCGGCAAGTCTCCGGATCATAGTACCGGCTCTGCAGATAGTACAGCCCCGTCTCTCCATCGTACCGATATCCACGGTACCGGAATGGGTTGTATGCCGCCACATTGTACGCTGTCTGGGAGATCGTTGTTCCGGATGCGTTGGTCATGCTCACCGGTCTGCCGTAGGGATCGTAGCTGTACCGCGCCACCAGCGTCCCGTAGTATCCACGGCTGCTGCTGTAGTCGCTCCGGTAGAGCCCGATTACGTCTCCCTGCACGTTCTTATCAAAGTAGAAGTACGTCCACAGACTCTCTCCAGGGTACTTCAGACCCAGGCCCGCCGGGCTGTTGCTCTCGCGGTAGAGCCCAAGCGAATGCTTGGGCCCTACAACTTTCTTGCTTTTAAACATCAACTTGCATCTCTATACTGCGATTCCCAGCTTCCTTTGCAATTCCCCAATAAAACGCTTTTTCCTCCCCTCTAACAACTCTAAAAATTCTTCCCGTTTCCCACCTTCTATTGCGTTTAACTGCGCACACAACCAAGTCAGCCGCTTCTCCTCCTGCGGCGAAATTGTACTAGACTGCAACCATTCTTTTTGGCGGTGTAATTGATCTAACAGCCTTTCTTGCATCTCCTTGTCACCAAAATAAATCGCTTCATCAACAAGCCAATTGGATCCGATTGTTTGCATTTTGGAGTCAGGATTTTTCTCTTTTATACGTCGAATCAAATCTAAACATTTCTGTTTATGAAGTTCATATGCAGCCTCCTCCGTCTTTACACGATCAAACACCGGAAATACATCCGTATCCAACCATTCTGCTCCCATTTCCTTTGTGCTGAAACACATAACCTCGGTCTTCTCATCATATATTTGCCGTTTCGCATCTGCAAATACTTCTTGCATTACCTCATCGCTCCAAGTCGAATGAAACACTACCTTTTGTGGAATCGGAGCAGGAATAAACAGCGGATGTGCCCCATATCCAATCTGTAAAAGCAATGGCATCATATCCCACGAGGAAAATATATAAACAGAGTGTATTACATCTTTCCCTACAACCTTATACCAGCTTAAATCTTCCCCTTTATAGCTGACAAACCCTGCATTCCTTAATTTCTCTGCATATATTCCTCTCGCGCAGCGTTGCATCATCTCTTTTTTGTCTTTCCTCGTGTACTTAGGGACATAGTACTCTTCTCTTTGCATCTTTTATCGCCTCCTCTTCATTTCATCTTACATAAAGCATGACATTTCTGGAGATCTCCCCCAGAAACTTTCTTCACCTCCGCTGGCACACACACCTATGCCAACCGTAGCAGCCGATATCACTACGGCCAATACGCCAAATGGTGGTGAGACATAAGTTATCGCGTATTCTGCACAAAATTAAGTTGTGCCACTACAATTTTTAAGACTGTGAAATTGTTGCTCTCGCCATTACAGATACCTATTGCAAGCAGCCATCACCTAAATTGAGAATTTTATTTTCACCAATATAGTCGTTTGATATATTTATATCCAATATCGCGCCAAGGCTTGATAATGTGGATAGAATCTGAGGTGAAAATCGAATGACAGGAAACTCTCCTTCTTGTTGAACCAAAATCCAAATGTGAACGAGAAGCTCACTGGGCTTGTATTGCTGGAGAACGTGCGCAAATCCCTTTTTGTGCAAATAAAGCAAATTGTCAATTTCCTTAAATAATAGGCTGCAGTCAAAAGAGCAGTATTTATTTGTCAAATAAGACCAATATCCAGGATTTTTTTATGAGTAACTGGATTTATGCGTGTTTCTGACATTTTTCTAATTTCGCTTGCATTAACTCCAATTATTTCATTTAATTTATCCATGTCAAAATCCAAATAAAAGCAAACATCTACCTCACAAAACAAAATTGGTGGTTTGGGCAGATCCTCGTATTTTATATTCATTTTGGTATCATCTCCTATTTTCACATTTTCTATACAATCTATTTATTACCACATCGGAAAATAGTCCATAATATTATAATGCGTTTCCTCCACTATTTCACGAGCTTTTGTCAGTATGTATATTATTCCAGTTTTTGTGTCGTAATAAAGATCGTATCTTGATATGCTTGCAGATTTTCCCAAATATTCACTTTTTATGCTGTGTGCATTTAGCCCACATTTCTTCAGTAAAGAATCCGATATCTTTTTTAATGATAATTTGTTTTTATTTTGATTTGGTGGCTCTGGCGCTCCCGCAGCAACATCTGACGATTCGACTTGTGTACTACTTTGAGATACAGTATCACCACTATTATTTATATTAACATCAACATATGACGTATCTGATACAGTCTGTACGACTTCGGCAACTTCAACTGCAAGAACAACGCATTCAACCACTAGGACACCTGCAATCACCCATCCTAATGGATTCCACCAGTTCGTAGCCACTACAACCGCCTCAGTTGCCATACCGCCATTTGAATCAACATATCTAACAGGGTTATTGATACAGTAGGCAAACATATTATTACCAATAAGGCCCTGTCCCGTACTGGCATAACTATCCGCATTAATAAACCGGCAAGTCTCCGGGTCATAATACCGGCTCTGCAGGTAGTACAGCCCCGTCTCTCCGTCGTACCGGTAGCCACGGTACCGGAATGGGTTATACGCCGCCACATTGTACGCTGTCTGGGAGATCGTTGTTCCGGATGCGTTGGTCATGCTCACCGGTCTGCCGTAGGGATCGTAGCTGTACCGCGCCACCAGCGTCCCGTAGTATCCACGGCTGCTGCTGTAGTCGCTCCGGTAGAGCCCGATTACGTCTCCCTGCACGTTCTTCTCAAAGTAGAAGTACGTCCACAGGCTCTCTCCAGGGTACTTCAGGCCAAGACCCACCGGGCTGTTGCTCTCGTCGTACAGGTACCGCATCGTGTACCGCTCGCTCCCGCCGGCGTAGTACCGACGTTCCGCTACTGCCAGGCCGTCTACGAGATAGTACTCCGTATATCCCCCGTCCTCGTTGCTCTTTCTCGTCCGCTGCCCGTTCCCGTCGTACTCGTACCGGTATGTCTTTCCCCCTACCTTCACCTGCTCCAGCTCCCGGCCGTTCCGCCAGCTCATGCTGTAGCTCTTGCCGTTGTAATAGCTCAACGGGTTCCCGTTGACGTCATAGGTGATGGTATGTCCGTCGTACGCCGTCAGCAGGTCCTTCCACTCGCTGTTTCCGTACGTATACGTATGCTCCTCATAGGTCTCTGTGTTATCCCCATTTTGGATCTTCCACTCCGTCAGGTTCCCTGCTCGGTTATACGTATACTTATACCGGTCTTGCGCTACGCCCGAGGCGTTGTAGGTGGTGGCATACCGCAGCTGGCCCACCTCGTCATACGCGTACGACCAATAGCTGTTGTTCTTCAGGTCTGTGATCCGCGTGATGTTGTTTCGTGCATCATAGGCATACCGGTACCCGGACAGCTTCGTGCTGCTCCCTTTCGCCGTGGTGTAGTACGTCTCCGGCAGCGTTGTGGTTGTTCCGCTTTCGCTCCCCGGCAAGTAGCTGTAGTGCTCCTCCAGAACCTCTCCCACTCTCCGCCGGCTCAACCGGGACAGCTCGTCATATTCGTACAGAATCCAGCTGTTGGAGAACAGCGCCATTCCCTTCAAAACGCCTTCCGACGCGTTCTTCAGGTCCGCCACCATTCCGCTTCCGTCTCCATTATAATAGAAGCTTTCTTCTCCGCTGTCAACTATTCCAGGGATCGAATAATTCATTCTCGTCAGGCGGTTGTTGCTGTCGTACTGGTACATTGCCTGCAGCTCCGCCGTCCCGCCGCTTTGCGTCGTGCCGATCAACCGGCCGATGCTGTCGTATTGGTAGCGGTATGTGATCTCCTCTCCCCCGTTGCTGTCCTTCATCTCATACAGCTGGCCGTCTCCTGTGTACCGGTACGTGTACGTATCTCCGTCCGATGTGCTGGTCCG